>Ga0247833_1000624_pt1 | contig 63547 bp, 80 predicted proteins | sample LaCruzMarch2015__7_FD_187117 | JGI IMG/M metagenome (GOLD analysis project Ga0247833, IMG submission 187117) | Freshwater microbial communities from meromictic Lake La Cruz, Castile-La Mancha, Spain - LaCruzMarch2015_8m | ecosystem: Environmental > Aquatic > Freshwater > Lake | place: Spain...
ATATATATATTTATTTTCATATTTTTTACATCAAAATAATATATCTTTTACAGATTTAAAGAAAAGTAACTAATAAATATATGTCATACGTGTATTTATTAGTATCGACAAATGGTAATACTTATGTAGGTGCAACTGTTGATTTAGTCCGCAGATTACGGCAGCATAATAAAGAGATTAAAGGTGGAGCTCACGCCACCGGTATTAAAGTGTCGCAAGGCGAAACATGGACAAGAGCTGCACATGTATCAGGGTTTCCAGACTGGCAGGCGACATTACAATTTGAATGGCGATGGAAATATTTATCTAGAAAATATCCAGTTAAGATGAACCCATTAGAGAGAAGAATGGCGGCATTAAAAGATTTACTAGATTTACCACAATCAACATCAAAAGCCAAACCATATTCAGAGTGGCAAACTCCGCCAGAAGTTCATTTGGAAACAGATGATGCAAAAGTATTCGAAAATATATTTATCAAAACAACTTAAAGAAACAAATATTTATTTTTTAAGCAAATTAGTCATTAATTGTAGTTCATCATTTTGTGTTTGAATAATATTTTTAGCTAGTTTAGCTACATCATAGTTATCCGTTTTTTTTAATATTTCATCGCTCATAAATACAGCCATAGAATGATGCTCTATCATGGCTTCTAAATATTGTTTATCATTGATAGCAATTTGCTTTCTATATAAATAAGTAAATAATGCTAATAATGCAAATAAAATGGTATACCAATTTACACTTAATACATTATATTGATGGTCGTGCATTATAATTTCAATAAAAACCATAAATAATCCCATAATTGTTGCTAGATAAACCTTACCTATATTATTAGTAATATAAGATATTTTATTTACCATAATAGGAGGCATAATGAAATATTGAACGATAAAACTTCCAATGAACATAAATAATATAGAATGTGTTATTTTCATATTATATAATAATAGTTTAAAAAAATTTATATAATATCTATATAGAGAATGGAATCATCAAATGACTTAGAAAATAATAGAAGACTGTCTCTTATTGAAGAAAGTATATCAAGAACGTTATTATATAATGATAATAAAATAGATAATAATAAATGTAATAATTGTAATAATTTAATATTATCAGTAACAGTTGTCTTAAGTGTAATCGTTATATCAATTATAATGGTAATACTAATAATTGTATTACATAAAATTTACTGATTTCGCCGAGTTTTATTATATCGGATAGTTTTTTTACGTAGTGTCTTTTTTTTGGTGCCTTTTTTTAGGCAATTTTCTATAAATTTTTTTATGCTTTCTTTTTGATTTAACATCATATCAACTATATTTTGAAAATAAGAGCGAAATTGTGGACGCATTTGTTTTAAGTCATTTATGCAAACCCATTTAATTTCAGCTTTTTCGAATATTTTAGTTGTTTTAAATACTTTTGGTGGTAAATGTTTTTGCAAAAATTTTTGGTTGTTATTATAGTAATGAGGTAACCATTGATTATATTCAAATGGAAAGATATGCATGCGATAAGTTTTATGTCCATCAGTTTTATGGTCAATATTATATGTTCCGCATTTACACAGCATTTTACGAATATCAGTATCATTTCCTAAAAATCCTGTAAATTCTTCTCCAGCTTCTCTCACTGCTGTTTCTAAAAAAGATTCACTGTTATCTGTGCCTCCTCCAAAATCGGAAAAACCAGGCGCAGAGTCTTCATATTTACTTTCTTTACCAAATAAAAAATAAAGTTTGCCATTATGTATAGTTGTTGGTAATATACCTGCTCCCATTATATTAAATAATAATATTATTTTATATTATGAGTAAAACAAGAAAACATAGAAGAGATAAATATAGAACCAAAGGTATCTTCGCTAGAAGAAATAAACATAAAAGAAGAACAATAAGACATAGTCATAGAAATGAATTAGTTATTCCAAGTTCAACACCAATTAAAGTTCGTAAAATAAGTAATAAGATAAACAAGGCCCTTAAAACTGGGTCTTATTCACCAACTATCAATAAGGAACTAGTTACATTAAAATCAATAGAGAGAAGTGATTTAATGAATTGCAATACAGAAAAGGCATTTCAATTAAAAGAACCACTTCAGATTGGTATAAATAATAGATGTTATCTTTATTATACTAGAGAGGCTAAGACTTTTTTACTGCATAATTTGGCAGCAAATAAGCATATAAATCCTAAACAAATTATTCCACCTATTCAATCTCAATCTAATTGTTGGTTTAATGCAATGTTTGTAACATTTTTTGTCAGTGATAAAGGTCGTAAATTTTTCCACTTTTTACGTCAATTGATGATTGATGGTAAACAACAAGATGGAACAGTAATACCAGAGCGTTTAAGAAATGCATTTGCTTTATTAAATTTTGGTGTGGATGCATGTTTAACAGGTAATGAGTTTGCATACAAGTTAAATACAAATAGTATTATACATTTGTTGTATAAAGGAATACCGGATTCATATAAGAATAAGTCTCCATATATTGTTGATATAGATGAGGCAGGAAACCCTTTGTTATACTATACAAGTATAATAAATTATTTACATAATAGCTCGATACAGATGTTATTTATAAGAGATGCAGATAGTAAATGGAAAGATGCAGTCTCATCTGCTGTCCATAAAATGTCGCATTTACCGCATATAATAGTATTAGAAGTTTATGACGAGAAAGCGTCAGAATTTAATAAGAAACCAGAGTCTTTTATGGTGAGAGACGGAAAATATGAAATAGATAGTGCAGTTGTTCGCGATATTTCAAAACAACACTTTTGCTCGACAATTACGTGTGAGGGTAAAGAAATGGGATATGATGGTGCAAGTTTTCATCGATTAGTTCCGTTGTCATGGAAGCAAAAAATGAACAGCAATATGGAGTGGGAATTTGAAGGCACTAATGACTATGATGATACCCCATTAAAATGGAGTTTTACAAAGAGCTATCAATTGCTCATGTATTATCGTGTGAAATAAATAAGGCGCAAATTAAAATTTAAAGATAATTTTTTAATACGAGATGAAGGACAATGGGAAAAGAAGATGATAACAAAAGTAAATTGAAGAAAGCAGTTAATAAAATAGCTGACAAAAACATAAGATTATTACCAACATTTCGAGAGAAATATCTTGAATATAAAAATTCATACTCAACCATCTAATAAATATGATAAGATGGTTTTAGAAGTTATGACTTGCGATGATGATAAGAATGAAAAAATAATAAAAAATATTTCTAAGGCTATATTACTATTAAATAATTTAATATATAAATAAATAAAATTTTATTTCTTTATTTATATATGAAAAAAAATAAAACAAAAAAAATAAGACGAAAATTATCGAATAAAAAGATAAAAGGGGGATTTGGACCAGAACGTGGTTTTCCAGCTTGTACTATTATATCATTGTTCCCTATTATTGATCAAAATATATTAGGATTTAGAAGATATTTAAATAGTTCTATGGATTGTTTTATAAATGCATTTCAGGTGTTTGGATTATTAGATACGTTGTGTGCAAATATACTGAGAATATCTTCAGCTGGACGAATGTCTGGATTTACGAAAGAAGAAATTGAAGGAATATGTATATTATTAACAGGTCTTAACTTTGATTTTATTAATTCAAGTAGTTATGCTGAGTTTGAACGAGTAATTACTACATCTATACCACCAAACTATGGCGTTCTTGCTGGATATTCTGGTGGTTGTGGTCCAAGTCACGTTTTTATCATTGCTAGAAATTCTTCTGGTGAAATAATATTGATAGATCCTCAATTAGATTATTTAGGTAAATATGGAGATGCTAGACATTTAATTTACGCACCTGGTAGAAACTATTATTTATTATTTCAATCTCCCGAGAGGTTAACACCAGTTCAAATAAGAAGTCTTGGTTTCAATTATTAATCAAATGACAATAAATGTATTTTGTTATTTGTTTACACCTTTTCTCATTTGAAACGCCCATTTTACAGGGGTAAAAAACAAGAAAATTAGTAAAGTCAATAGTAGGAATTACACCTACGATGGTCTAACTTTTTCCATTGAGAGTGCAATGGTGAAAGACGCTTTAGTGATTTCTAACGCTCCCCTTTATGAGACTCATTTGTTTGTCTTCGGGACTCACTCATAAAGGTTCGTTGCGTGAAGCAGGTAAAATCAAGGAAACCATAACTTAATATACATTACAGATTACTCTTTATATTGTTTTTGGTATGCTTAAAAATGACAAAATGGGCGTTTCAAATGAGAAAAGGTATAATAATTGTTGAGCCAAGTTAATAATTGTATTCTTATGTGTATTTACGTCTTTTTCAAGCTTTGCAATAATTTTTTAATAGGAGCCTAAAATTAAATCTGCAATTTTTTGGCCACCACTTGATGATGGTTCAATTCCAAACGAAAAATCTTCATTCTGAGTTAAATGACTACTGATTCTTATTACACCATATATTTTATTTTTGGGATTTTCAGCAAAATCATATATCATATTATTCCACTCTTTAATTATGAAATGATATTGTTTATATGTTAGATTATCAGGATAATAAATATCAAATAAAATTATCTTAGATTGTGGCATTCTTTTTTGAATACTTTTAATTAAATTTTTATATGCTGAGAACATAGGGTTTAAAACACTTGTATTTGTAATGTCCTGATTTTGGTCAACATAATGAGATAGTATATCATTTCCACCTGCCGAGAGAAAAATTAACGTATTTGGTGAATCAAATTCATGAGGTATTTTATCAATCTGACTATATACATCAACTATTTTTGAATGGTCTTCTGCAAAACAATAAATATTTTGGTTTCTCTCTGCAACTAAATTCTCAACACTTTTTCCATTAGATACATAAGCATCATTTTTAAGTATACTATCGCCTAATAAAATAAATGATTTTGTATTAGAAGTGAATCCTTCTTTAGTATTATAATATGACATAAAAACAATAAAACAAAAAATAAAAAATATATATAAATAAAAATACTTCATATATATTTATTATATTTTATGTAAGAGTATATGTAATTTGATTAGATGATAAATTAATATTTCCTGGATAACTTTGGTTAACTCCTGGACTAAAGTTTCCATTGTATATATTTGCAACTTGTACTTGATAAATACCTGCTACAACATCTAAAGGAACTAAAAATGATAAATTAAAAGAACTATAATAAGTAACTGGTACATATCCATATGAACCAAACTTTACTGATGTAGTTCCATTAGGTAAAAAATTAGAACCTGTTATATTAACAAGTGAATATGTTCCAGATGAACTATTTGTAATAGATAAGCTTGATAATACAGGATTAAAACTAGGATACTTTGCATTAAATTTTCTGCAATTTCTAGTACTTTGAGGTGTAACAGAATTTGTTACTATCGAAGAATAAAATTGAGAATATAAATAGGCATCAGACTTAGGATTAGTTCCATAACCTTTTCCGGCACAGGACATCTATATTATTGGTTTATTTTATTTACACCCTTGAAGATTTTAGAACTTGTAAAAATGGGACAAATTATGAGTAAGTTTTTCTATTTTTATTATAGCATCAAACGTCATAATAATAGTATCGTTATCATTACTTGTATTTTCATAACCAAAATATCTACTTAAAAGTTCTAAAGATATCTTGTTCTTCAATATTTCTAATAATAGTAATCTCTGCGTATTTAACAGACATGTTAATAATTTATAAATTGTAATATTTACACCCTTGAAGATTTTAGAACTTGTAAAAATGGGTGTAAATTAAGTAGGACCATTATCATCAGGTCTTTCTCTAATTCTACCTTTAATCTTCTCTCTAGCGAATTGATAAACAATAAAAGCAAAACCTGAACCAATTATTCCTCCAACTATAACTTGAGATATTGAATGAAAATTAAATTTAACCCTTTGATAACAAATTAATAGAGAGAAAAGTATACACAAATATAATAAATTTGTATGTTTTAATGATAAATATATAAATACTGTAATAAAAAAAGAAGCTTGTGCATGACCTGATGGCATACCATAAATATCAAATGAGATACCATTCTGGAAAAAATAGTCACTAGCATGTGTAGTCATTAATTTAATTTTTTTGCTATCAAACATTGGTCTTGGCTCTTGAATAATACCTTTTAAAATAAGATTTAAAATCGAATTTGCAAATAATCCAACATTAAAATAGAAAAATAAATTTTTATGTTCCCATAAAAAATACCAAGAGAGAATAATTAGTAATATTGGACCATAACCACCTAATTCATATAATATACCCATTAATATTATATGATATTTTAATTAATACTGATATAAGCACTCTGCGACCAGACTTACACACCAATCATTACCATTTAGATTTAATACGTTACCTTTATCATCTAATAATTTTACAGCCATTCTATCTATATTTACAGGACCAAAGTATGTCCTTACGCTATCTTGAAGAGAACCACTAAATTCAACTAATAAAGAACCAGTTGAAAGACCAACAGAAGTTTTAACAGGTACAATTGCTAATATATCTGATGATGTTGGAGCTTTAGCTAAATAGTTTGTTAGATTATTATTATTACTATTAATTGAATTTATGGTATAAAGCTGAGCATTTGTTAAAGTTCTAGGCGCACTTGGGAGAGAAATTTGTGTACTCGTATAATCCTGCTGATATTTACCAGCAATTAAAAGACCATTCTGTGCTTGAATACTTGTTGTGTAACTTGACTGAAGGCCAGGTGTAAAACTACCATTTCTTGCATTAAATGATTGTGTATTAAATAGAGAATCTGCTTCAACTCCTGCAATTAATTCAGGTAAATTATTACCTTGTTGAGCAGGAGTTATACATGTATAAGGGATATCTGGTGAGTAATACATAGGTATCTTTAATGTATTATTAAATTGAGATACAGAAATTAATGAATTATTAACATGGTTCTGATTATAATCATCAATTACTAATATTAAATATTTAGTTCCATTTAAATCTAATATAGCTGATGCAGTATTTCCACTTGGGTCAACACTAAAATATGGTAATCTATATCCCATTACCCAACCTAATGTATTATTAAAGTAATGATTACTTTTAGATATACAATTAATATTACATTGCAAGTTTCCTGTGAAATCATAAAAAATAATTTGAGTAGTTGGACCAATATAAAAAACTACACCTCCTGATGGATTTGTTGGGTCAGTCCAGGCTCCACCATTTAGATATAATGTTATGATGCCACTATTTGAATTATAATTTACAGGAACAGTTGAGTCTGGAATAGCAGGAAATAAACTAAAACCAGCGGATGCAAATGCAATATTTAATTTATCTTTAAATTCAGTTTGAGAATAATTACCAGATGGAACTGAAATTGAAATTGTATTGTTAGAAGCAGAATCATAAATCCAAAAACATGTATTACCATATGCGCTATCAATTGCATACCAACTAAAAGGTATTTGATATGAATATAAACTTAAACTTAATGCATTTTTAATAGTATCAGATAAATCACATGTATAATCGGTTGATGTAGAATCAATACCGCTAGTATATTGTCTGAATTGACTATCTAAATTTACAAATCGACTTATAGTATTTTTTAAATTAGGATTTAATGAATCTTGTTTAACAGGTAAGTTAAATGTATCATTAGTAGCAATTTGTTCTCTATTCATAGGAACTTGAGGATTATTAAATAATTTAATTTTTTGTTTTCGGTCAGTAATTTTTTCTGTCTGACTTTTATCACTCTGGGTAAGATTCTGGTTTTGATACCAATCGTTTACCATTTTCTCTCCAGATGGATAAATAGCATCATTAGTCATACTTCCAAAACCTTCAACAATAATTTTATCCTCATTATCATCATCTTCACTATCAGGTTCAAGACCTTGTGCATATTGTAAAAGTTGACTCTGAATTTGTTTAAAAAATACAGCTAACTCAGGATTTTTGTTTTTATATTTTCTTATATAATAATTAGTATTCTCAATAATATGTTCTGGTGTTAATTCTTCAATTTCAACAATTGCCATTAATTCGGATAAAGTATAATCAGCAATATCTGTACTAATGCTTGTCATATAAAAGATATAAATATTGTTTTTAATAAAAAATAATGATTTATTGTATTAGTGCCTTTTTTTCGGTGCCTTTTTTTAAGCGCGATGTTTTTCATGTTTTTTTGCCATAATTTTATCTTTGAAATGATGAACAAATAGATTTTTTATTTCTTTCTTTATATCTATACCTTCGCATACATCTAGCTTTAAAACTTTTTCTGGAATCTTTGTTAATCCTGAACCGCGCTTTGAATGTGTATAACCTTTAAATAGAATTTCATCTAATACATAAACTAAGAAAGGATTATACTCATCTAATACTTCTCTCGAAATATGATATTCTCCTATATAAATATATCGATTACAATTTGAATCTTCTTGTACCTTATAAACTTTATCAGTGATTAATTTATTTTTAATTAATCCAATACCCATTATTTGATTTAATGAGTTATTCATTTCGATAACAAATACAGGTAAATTTATATCTATAGTTTCAGTTAATTTATCGGGTGGTGCATAAATACATTCAAACTTCTTTTTCTCTCTATATTTAACAGTTGCTTCCCATGTTTCATTATTATATCTTCCAGTTACTATTGTAAACATATTATTTTGTGTTATATTTTAATACATTTAAATTTTTCAATTTTAAGTAATAATTTAATATAAATGAATTGTTGTATATGTGGACCTGTTAAAAATTGTGGACCTTATTTATCGAAGGTATTAGACAATATGACTAAAATTGGCTCTATTTTTGATGATTATCAAATCATAATTTACTACGATGAATCGTCTGATAATACTTTAGATATTCTAAAAAAATATCAACAAATTAATAGTAAAATGATGTTATACGTAAATAATAAACCAGTGTCACCATTCCGAACTCATAATTTAGCAATTGCAAGAAATTTTTGTTTGAATTTTGTTAGACAAAATATTGAGAAATACCCTTTTTTTATTATGATGGATTGTGATGATGTTAATTGTAAAGAAGTTAATACAGATATTTTAAAAAAATATATATATCGAAATGATTGGGATGGTTTATCATTTAATACATCGCCAAAATATTATGACATTTGGGCTTTATCTATTTATCCATTTTGTTTCAGCTATAATCATTTTGAAAATAACGTAAAATGCTATAATGTTATTCAAAATTATATTGATAGTTTACTTAAAAAGGCATCTCAGGAAAATAGATTAGTAGAATGTATATCTTCATTTAATGGATTCTCTATTTATAGAACAAATAAATTTTTGAATACATATTATGATGGTAAGATAAGATTAGATTTAATTCCTAATGCTAATTTAAATGCACATAAAAATGTAACAAAATCCAATTTAGTCTATAAAATATATCATAAGCCAGATGGTAAGGTAAATGTTGATGGTCGTTATGAAGATTGTGAACATCGTGCGTTCCATATACAAGCAAGGCAAAATTCTGGAGCAAAAATTATGATATCTCCTGAAAGTTTATTTTTTTAATTTACTTTATAAATACACATTGAAATCCATTTTCTTTAATTTTAAAACCATTATTTATTAATTCTGTTTTAATTTTATTATAGTCACATATATCAGCTCTATCACATTCAAAAATTATTTTATCTAATTGAGTATACAAAATTTTATTTTCATTTAAAAATTTTTCTAAAAATCCTTCACAATCTGCAACCAAAACATTGAATTTTAATCCAAAATAACTTTGTATTTGTTCTAATGACATATTTTGTGTATTTATACTTTCCGAATTATTAAGTTTATTTTCTATATCTATTGTACTTCCATAACCATTTAGTTTTAATTGATAATTATTTTTTGAAACAATACCTTTAAATATATGAAATGAACATTTATTAATATATCTATTTTTTTCTAATGCTGTCCACACAGTATTATCTGGTTCAACTGAAACTTGATTTTTTTTATCGTTTAGTAAATAATTTATTATACAAGATACCGAACCATATCTTGCACCTAATTCTAAAACAATATCATTTTCCTCTATGTATCTTGCTGATAACAGCTGTTCATCTCTTTCATATTCTAAATGAGGAACAAATTCATTATTTTCATTATAAATTTTCATATATCCAAACATATTTTTTACAACTTTATTCCATATCTTTTTAATTAATGTCTCATATATTTCAAAATAATTACAGTCTTTAGATTCTCTTATCCTGTATAAAAATATTAAATCAGAGGATTTCTTGATTTTATCAATTATATTTTTTGAATAATTCTCATTTCTACCATAACCATCGAAATTGATACCGCATCTATTAACATCAGATATTAAAGGTTTCTGTAAATTCATATTTACACAAGGTCTATCACAACCAGAAATAATAAAATAATTAAAATTTTTTAAAATTACTCTGGTTAATTCATAATCATCAGCAGTATCTTCATTTAACCATCTTTTATCAAAATTTTTATTTATAATATGCTCTACAACATCTTTACTCAATAACATAAAATAGCCAAATGGATAATCCCCCCCTTCCCAAAAAGGAGATGTAAATATTTTTTCACTAGGTAAATTTCTAACAAATTTTTCTAAATAATTTATATCTATTATGGTATTTATATTTCCTCTAACAAAATAATCATATTTATCTGCTAATAATTTAAATCCAATAATTGTCTTATAAATTATATGTCCATAACTATTATTAAATTTAATACTTATTATATTATCTTTTATTTCACATGAATTTAATAATCTATAATCTGTTCTTACAAAATAAACATCTATATTTCCTAATTTATTAAAATATTCAATTAATTTTTGCCAATATACATATCCAATTGCCCATCTTTGTTCAGTTGAAATTTTATCCGTTATATATGGATATTTTATACTATTTTCATTAGCCCACTTTACATTTTCTTCCCATATAGTAATAGAGTTTTCATTTTTAAAATCAGGTAAAATTAATAAAACACAAATTTTTTTCATATTTATATATATAAATATATAAATATATAAATATGTAAATACATCATTTTTAAACCAATATTAAAAGTTTTTCAATCGATTTCACAAAAATAACACATAATTTAGTTGTAGAATCAAGTGTGCTATATGTAATAACAAAATTATTTTTATATGTTAATTCCATTCCAATGCAAAATTCAACAATATAATTTTCAAATTTAAACATTTTTGAATAACCATATATAGTTAAATCTTTATTTAATACAACAAATCTATGAAAATAATGTTTTTTTTCATCAATTTCAATTTGAGAATGAATAATAAACCAAATTCTATTGTTAAATAAAACTCCATTAGTTGAACCGCGAAAGTTGTAAAAAATATCAGGAACATTTATTTCTTTTATGATATTTAATTCTTTTTTATTATAATCTATTTTACAAATTTGAATAGGATACCATTTGTAAATAATAAACATTTCTTCATTATTTTCAAAGAAAACCCAATTTTTTTCCCAATTAAAATCAGTTTTAAATGTTGGATTTATTAAATTAACTTCGTAATTTTTATCTAAATTAAATTCACTAGAAGTAATTTTAATTTTATTTGTTATTTTATCAAAAGTTGAGCCAATATAGTATATTTTATCTCTGAAATTGAATAACCTTATATCTTCGATTCCAACATATTTAGAATCTGATATATCAGGCATTAGTTTATTTTTATACAATATATTAAAGTTTTTATCCAAAATTAATATAAAATTACTTGTAAAACAAATATTATTTTTATCAACTATTGAGCTATTTCCAATTAAATTTAAATAATAATTTACACATCTTATATTTAAAATATATCTATCATCATACTTTGAATATTTAATAATTGAACATGATGATGAATTAAAAAAAGGATAAATATTTTTATTTATAAATATATCACTATATTTGAAAGAAAAGTTTTTTAAATAAATACAATAATATATGAAATTTTGAGTAATTATTCCTTGTAATAGTTTTTTTTTCCATATTTTAGTTTCTTCTTTCGTAATAATACTCATACTATTTATGTAACTTGAAGTAGCTTTGTGAAAACCTATTAACTTATTCATATATGATTTAAATATTAAAATTTAATAAAATATTTATTAATCTAAAATTTCTTGCAATTTATTATCCATAATTTTGTATCTCTCATTTTCCAAGCTCTTAATAAGCAGAGTCCACGGAGTGCAGCTTTGAAGAGCATCCAAACCTTCTTCACAGAATAAGTTGAGAAGAGTTGGACTAAACCCTGACATCATTGATGCATTAGGTTGATTAGCAAGACTTGGAAATCCAGAACTACTTCTCAAATTCCAGAATAGGATATGAGGTGGCTTATAAGGGATTCCATTTACACGGATACCAACTGCTTCATACTTGGCTTTCATAGTATAATACAATACTTGTTTATCACATGCATCACCAGAATCCATCTGCATATCAGATAAGACTACAAAAACCATATCTTGAACATCTTCTGGTGCCATTTTATTCTGAACAATAGCACTCAAAATTAAATCAAGTGCTGCATGGAAATTTGTGTTCATACCCCATTGAGCATCCTTGACAACTTTTACCTGAGAAATAAAATCAGTGTATGGTTCCAAGTTAACCCAAGTTGGATTTTCACTAAAAGTCATAATACGCTTTCCAAGAACAGATTTTTCAGCAATACGAATACCAAGTGCAATTGCTGCTTCCATTGGGTCTCCATTCATAGAGCCAGAAACGTCGACCATTGCAATCATCTTACCAAGTCCTCCATTTTGACTTGAATTATCACGCCACTGAGAGTTCAAAAGGTCCTTCTCAGATTGTGTGCCATTATTTCTTAACAATTCAAAAGCTTGCTTGGTAAAATCAGCCATTCCAACACGCTTTCCATTCATTTCAACCTCACCCCTAACGGCTTTTTGGATGTGAGCATTAAAATTAGCAGCACAAGTAATTCTATCAGAAGAATCAGGAAAACGAATGTCACCGTTCTTCTTGATATTCAAGAATGCCTTCTTTTGCTTGCTCAAGGAAATAGAAGTTACTTTATTGAATTCGATTGCTGACCATTCCTTACCACATTGCTTAATTTGCAAGGTGTCAATCTTTCTATTAAGAGAAGACAATACCTTACGATATTCAGTCTTACACTTTAGAATTGCTTTTCTCTTTTGGTCATCTGTCTTAGCAGTTGCCAAAAAATAACTAAAATAATTGACAGCAAGAGCCTCATACAACCAACCAAAGGAAGACTTTTCTCTGGGTGCCCACTTAGCAGCCAATGAAATATCATTATAGTTAGACACAAAGCTGGCATAATCGCTATTTATTTGCTCATTGATTAACCTGACTGCAAAATTAATTAGTGATGACTCGATATAATCACCTTGACTCTTACAGTATTCACAGAAATACTTCAAGTCCTTCCAAGAACCATATTGATGTACATCCTTTTTGTCAAGAGTAACAAAACATCTCAAAGCAAATTGAGCCAATTCAGGATAAAATTTATTCCAAGTATATACCATCATATAAGATAATGTATACTCACCCTTACCATCTACAATGTCGCGAGTTTGTCCAATCATTCTATAAAGAATAGAAAGATAACCCTTAGCGACTTCTTTTTCAGGCAATGTTCTACTATCTGCCTTATGCTTAATATTCGATAACAAATCATGTAAAACTTTGGAAAGTTTAGCAATGCCAGCTTCATCAGTTCTAGTAACCTGAAAACTGAATTGTAAAATTTTTTCTTGAATACTATTAGACCATCCATATTCTACATGACCATTTTCACCAAATTGAGTAGGAGTATAATTATCGAGAGCGTTTACAAGTGCTGCCATTTTAATGATACTATATAATATAGTTTAGACTTTATATCGTTTTTTAATTGTTTTTTTATTAGTATGTAAAGAACGAAAGTATATTTTTTTACTGCAATTATGTACATCTAACTTTTTGAGTTCATGTGATTTCTCATAATAAATAAGTATTAAATCGTTTAAATCTTGAAACATATTTATTGTTTTTTCGTATACAACAGTATCTATATTTTTTATTACTGATAAATATTCTTTGTTCTCTCTAGTTAATAAATAATTTTTTACTTCATCAGGCTCTAAATTGATATTGTAACGCAATATAGATAATAATGTATATCGTTTTTCATTATCTACAGAATTTTTTTTAAGTATTTCAATAATTTCTTCACGAGAAATTATATTTGGACTTTTCATTAACAATATCTCATTTTTTATTTTATCTATCTCATTCTCTCTATTTATGTAAAATGCTCTTAAATTTATATAATAAACATCGTCTTTATAAAAATCTTGATATAATTTGTCTGTTTTTTCAAAATTATTAATCCATTCATCATCTAATTTATTATATTCTAATTCCATATTATTGTATTAAAATATATTACAATATAATTTTAAACTAATTTACTATTAATAATAGTCGTCTTCTTCAGATTCCTCTTCATATGACATATTAGCTAATTCATCCATAGCTTCCAAATAAGCCTCGCGTTCTCTCCAATCAGGAAACTTAAACATTCTCTCCCATTCATCATACCCATACTGTTCTATATATTCATCTGTTCTTCTTCTATGAAGTTCTGCTAATGCATTTATTATATCATATCCTATTTTTTGTTCACTTCTTTTTTCCTGCATTTCTTTATTTATTTTATTTATATTATTTATATTATTTTCCGCCTTTACTTCTTCTTTTTTTAATTTATCAATATAACTTATCGGTTGATTTTGTGTTATATCGTCTTTTTTTACATTTACTACTAAATCTGGAAAATTATTTGTATTCATAGCTAATAATTCTGTTTCTATTCTTTTTTTTTCTTGTCTCTCTAATTCTTTTTTTTCCCTTAATCTTGCATCTCTTTCTTTATTCATTCTATCCCTCTCTTTTTCATCATAAGGTCTGAATATAGAATTTCTCATTTCTAAAGGTCTATCTGATTTAAATAAATTAAATGATTCTTCTTTTTCAGATTGATAATAAATCTGCTTTTCTTGTTCTTTTTTTTCGTTATTAGGAACAATTTCATCCTTTAAAAAAGCAAATCTAGAGTTTTGTTTAAAAATATTACTCATTTTGCAGTGGTATTTATTGATTGAACAATGTATATTTACTATATCCATATATTTAAATATATTTTATTTATATTTAAATAAGTATTAATGATAAAGCATTTAAAGATATAATAATATTATTAATTATCTCCTTACAGCAAATTGTTTATATATTATTAGTTTGACCAGCATTGACAACAAAAAATTTCGTTATATATTAAATACAGGAGGTCGTATTATCGTTTATCATAAATAAAAAATTGAATGCTTTTTATAGTAATAATATAATTATATACTTAGTATTCAACACAATGTCATCGAACAGAGTTCACTATTATATTAAAAATATTTTACAAAATTCTAAGCTTAATAGAGAGAAATTTGTAAAAAATAAAAAATTATATAATAATTCGTTAGTTAGAAATAAAATTAATCATAATCTTATTTCTAAGAGAAATTTTGGCACAAGTTCCTTTCGTTTTGAAGACCCTAAAAATAATAATAAAAATAATAATAACAATAATTGGGTTTTTATTGGAATAGCAGGAATAGTATCATATTTTGTTACAGGAAAATTTAATAAAAAAAATTATTAAAATTATTAAAATTTAGAAAATATATAAATTTTATATTTTTATATTTTTTTAAATATCATCTACATCAATTTGTTCTCCATCTTCACTAATAATAGTATTAGTTGCACCTGATGTAGCTTTAGCAATAAGCTCTTCATATTCTTGTGTTGCTTCATCAGTAAATTCAAATCCGCATTCTTCGGTAATATCAGCATCAGGAGCACCTAATGTTTTTGAATCATTTGCAATAAACTTAGACCAATTCACATTTGTAACTGAATTTTTTAATCGATTTTTATCAGTATCATTATATACTTCAAGAACATCACAATCTATAATATCTCCAGGTTTAGTTTTTTCAGAAACCCAATCATGAACACCAACTAATAGCCAACTTCCTGCACCAATAAAATTATCACGCTTACCTCTACCTCTAAATTTACCGCGAATATGTGCTCTTAATGGATTGCCATCAATATCTATTGCACTAGCAATACTGCCACCCAATACCTTAACTGCTTGAGCATATATTTCTCCATCCTCGCGAGCAACTCTCAATGCAGTATCTCTTTTAACTAAATTCTTACGTGCAAAACCCTTAGCTTTATTACCTCCAGTACTGTTTTTAACCATTTTAGCTTAATTGTGTATATAATGTTTTTTTTTATTTAAATTCTTTTCAATTTTATTTTAAATTTTAATTTAAAGAAATATTCGGTTTTTTGAAGTAAATTTTATAAATATTTATTATAATGAATTATGATTTTGATTTCAATATTAATAATTATACGATAAACGAACTACAAAAATTTCTTACTCTCGAACAAAATTATACCTTTAATGATATCAATGAAAAATGTTCTAAAATGAATAATATTATTAATGAATATAAAGATTATGATAAGGTATATAAAAGTCGTTTAGGTAAATTTTTAGAAGAAGCTAAATTAAAGCTAGTTAAGCATATTACACCTTTTTACATTTCAAACGCCGATTTTAACGACATTAAAAAAATAAAAAAACATAAAATCAATAGTAGGAATTTCACCTACGATGGTCTAACTTTTTCTTCTTCTGTTTTTATTCTTGAAGAAGTGAAAGACGAAATTTGAAAACATAATGGTCGTTCTTGTTTATCTATCCAACAACTTGTTAAATTCATTATGTTTATGGAGGAATTAGCATCTCGTGTTCTAAATACGATTTTTTTGTTTTCGCAACTCACGCAATTAGAACACTTCAACAGACGAAATACCTTTTTATTCTCCTTATCCTTATAATACTCTAAATCCTTATTACAATCGCAACATTTCTTACTTGTATTACATTCGTTTATAGTGATTGTATCATACTTTTTATGAATTAGTTTCCTTAATCCTTTATTCATGGTAGGCATAAAATGTTTCATTTGTGTGCTCCTACTCCAATTTCCATAACCAATAAGTATGTTTTCCCCAAATGTTTCTTTGATTTTATTCAAAAATATATCTATACTTTTCTTACCATAACTATATTGCCTAAATTTCATTTTTCTCCAAACATCTCGTTTGTAAAACTCCGTTGTTTCCTTATTCAGTTTATCCTTTTCTACAAGATACACTTTGAACTTGTTATAATCTACTGATTTACTATTTTGTAATGATAAATGAGTTTCCTTTTCTATAATACCATTTAGTTTTCTTTCCAATAATAATATTCGTTCATTACATTTTGCCTTGCTTTCCTTTTTTCTTTGCGGTGCTGTATATTGTAATTTATTACCATTTTTATCCATCATATAAACCAACGAACGCTTACCAGGGTCGCAACCAACTATATTCCTATCCTTCAATGTATCTAATTGCTCTTTAGATAAATCTTCAATGTTGTAAAAATCTTGTTCTTGTAAAACAGGAACTCGTGAGCCCCATTTCTTATCTTTCAAATCTTTTCTAATAAACAATAAACAACACGAAATACCATCTGTTTGTATTTGGTTATGGAATTGATAATGATTATTCTTAAATATTTTATTTTTCAAATTCAAAAAATTACACCATACTTCATTTTGGTTTTCTTTTACATTACTTAACAAATTACCCTTTTTTACTTTATTACCATCTTTATCTTTTTCAGGACAAAATAGATTTATTAAACTTGCAGTATCAATAATAATGTGTTTTGGAATAATATTGTTTCGTAATGGTAATGGTTGGAATAATTTACTTTCTTGTTTTTCTAATACAAAATTCATATACAACATTCCTTTCAAATATTCAAAAGGTCTAATTTTCACATCATAATGTATTGATTTCTTTATTTCAGTAGGTAAAATGTTGGATAAATGATTAATTTTCCATTCATTAAACATTTTATCAGTTTCCGTTAAATCAAATAATTGTTTCTTAAATTGAAATAGGGTTGATTTTTCTTCGGTTATTTCAGTTGTGGTTATATTTATAAATCGTAAAAAATGTTGTATAAAGTGTTCTTGTAGATTATTATGTAATGAAGTATGAATTTGTGTAGCTAAATAAGGTAATAAAAATGTTGTATTTTTCAAATTTGTTTTTTCATGGTTCAATAAAGGTTGGTATTCTTCTTGATAAAACTTTTCTAATGTTTCTAAAAGTTCAGTATCCTTACATTTTTTTCCTCTATTATCTCTTGTTCCAAGTGATTTGATACAATAGGAAATAAAGGTTTCATCTAATTCAGGTAAGGGTTGCTTATTAGTATAACAATTCAAAACATATAACCGAATAAATTGATAGGTATGAATAACCAAATCATTCATTTCAAAAACTAAATGGTTTATAACAGGTTGTATCGTATCACGATTTAATAGAATTGTTTTGAGTGGTATTTTGAAAGTTTTGTAAGCGGATTTATCATTATTCCTAAACTCTTTGAATTCATCTTTTAACTTCTTCTTTTTCACCATTCTATATATTTACTAAAGAAAATAATTTTAAGTAGTTTTAACGAAAAAACTTCTAAATATTCCTAAATAATTTCATTATTATTTTGTTTCAATTGTTCTTTTTTTTTTTGATACGCTATTTTATTATATTCTTTTTTTTTTTCCTTTGGGATATTGGTATTGTAATTTGTTTTTTCTTTATACTCTCTAACTTTTTGCTTAATTTCTTCTTTATGATTTTCGTAAAATTTTTTACTTCTTTTAGGGGCAGTATAATTCTTTAATTTTTCTTTTAATATTTCGTTTTCTTCTTCTAATAACTTAATTTTATCTTCATTATTCATTTTGCTAATATATATCAAGACATTTTTAAATAATTTTTATAAAAATATTAGTTTATAAAAATCGGCATTTGAAATGTTAAAAGGTGTAAAGAAATATCTCAAGGAGATGATGGATTTATTGAAGATTATAATAAATTATTAATACCTAATGATGAAGACAGCACTATTAATAAAACATCAATAACAAATGCAACCAATAAGTTTGTTATGAACAAAGAAACTATTACCTTAAACGATGTTATTAATAAAGAAAAACACTTAGAACCAATCGAAACTTATCCAACTAATATTTCTAGAAGTAATCTTAATACTATTAAACGAAAAACCATATTGCAAACTATTATTTTAAATACTTTATTTCGCGAAGATTATTTTAACACTACCTCTACAGATTTTACAATTGTATTACCATATTATTTCAAAAACGTTTTGTCATTAAGATTATCTTCACTCCAATTACCTAATGTTATATATTGCATTTCTAAATTTAACGGCAACAATACTTTTTACATAGAGGAAGATATTACCGGTATTAATGGTGTTATTACATTTCCTGATGGTAATTATAATAATATTATTGATTTTACAACAATTTTGCAAAGTGAAATAAATAGTCAATTATCGATATCTCCAGATAGATTTATCGTAAGTTATAATAGTAATTCTAATAAAATAACTATATCAAATAACACGTCAAATTTCAGTATGATTTTTAATGAGTCTTTACAGGATATTAAATATAAAAAAAAAATTTATAAACCTAGTGAAGGTCAACGTTTGCAAAATTGTGTTGAAATTGAGCAAATTTATAAAAAATTTGGTTGGATAATGGGATATAGAGATGAAGCTTATTATAATAGCAATTCATATACTACTGAAGGTGTATATAATGGAGCATATCCTAATTACATTTATTTTTCTTTAAATGATTATAATAATTCTCAGGCTCAAAATGTGTTTGGTATGTATTCTAAAAGTATAATTGGAGATAATATTTTAGGCATGATACCAATAACATCGCAGTCATTTTATATTAATTTTACAAACGGGAGTGATTTTATAGAAAGAAAAAGAGAATACTTTGGTTCAGTTAGAATTCAACGTTTAAAAATTCAATTATTGAATCAATATGGTGATATCATTAATTTAAACAATATGGATTACAGTTTTTCTCTAGAATTAGAAATTGGATATGATATTTAGAAATAATATAATATTTATATATTGTATAAATGCCAAGCGCTTGGAATATGTTTGTAAAGAAAATTTATGAGGAAGGTAAAGCTAAGGACTCAAACTATGAGTTTAAACAAGCTTTAATGGATGGTAGTAAACGTAAAGGTGAAATGGGTTCTGCCTCTGGAGTTAAGAAGCAAAAGACTGCTAAAAAAAGTAGAAGTAGAGCAAAAAGAAGAACAGGAAGAATGGCTTCAGCTTCAGCTATGGCTGGAGGTAGAAGAACACGCAGACGTCGTAGACATTAAATATTAAAATAATATGAATTAAAAAACATACATAAATTTATATTATTTTGCAAATTCATCAAATAAATTCTCTAATTTTGAATTTTTAAGATTATTTATAAATTTCCAATCTTCTTGTTCATTCAATAACTTATTAAATTTTTTTAAGGTATCTTCCAAAGACAATCTTTTATCTGAATCAGGATGAAGATTATTTGAAAGTTCAAGAGTAATTTTACTTACAAATGTTCCTTTCAGAGAGAAAATACCAGAAATACAACCAAAAAGTTGTATAAATATCATGCTAATACCATATACATCCCATTTATCATTTCTCTCTAATATATCATCAATAATTTGTTTTTTTGGTAGATTTATATATTTTTTCATAGTTTGAAAGCATTTTTCCTTATATAATTTTTTATAATCTTCTGAAAATAACCGTAAAATATTTAAGTTTTTAATAAATTTCTCGCAAAATTCTTCAATAAATGAGTGAGAAATCGTTACCAAATCATATTTAATAAAATAATAAAGAATATGAACTTCAAATGGTTGATATGTAAAATTATCCAGTTTATTTAAAATATTTGCAAAATAATTAAAATCAAGTCTATTAAGTTGTAAACTTAATATAAAATTACTTAGTACTGGTTTCTCTCTATAATCTTCAAGAAAGATAATATTTTTAGGAGAAATATTAAAAAAACATATATTATTTTGGTTTAATAAATGAAACCCGGATAATAAATGTTGAAATGCATTTATAACATCAAAAATAAGCTTTTTAATAGATGTAAAATTATAAAGAAAATCAATAAAATCAATTGAATTCTTATCAGAATACTTAAATAAATAATATTTCATATCTTCAGTTGGTTTAAGTTTTTCAATAATATCTTCATTTAATTGAGATATATTTAACCTGTCATAATCATCTAAAATCGAAAAAAAATTAGAATAATATGGTATTTCTGAAATTTTGTGACAAATATTGGCTTCATTAATAGAAAAATGAGAATGATTAACTATTTTGGTTCGATTATTGCAGGTCTGTTTTTCTTTTTTTAGAGAGAAATATTTATTTATTGTTGATATATTAATATTTGTATCCATTTTATTGATTATTGTATAATCTTTATTATTTTTTTAAACGAATTTATTACAATCTCTCCCATGCTGAATATTTTTTATAAACTTTTACAATTTTTACAATATCCTTATATATTTAAATATTATTTAAATAACTCAATTTTACACCTTTTCTCAAGTAATTGCGCATTTGAAATGCGAAATGGTGTAAAACAAAAAAAATAAATTTATTAAGTTTTGTACATATATTATCGTGCTATTTACTTACTAATAATTAAGAAATAACGATTTTTATAAGTCTTTTTGATTTTTGACTTGATTTCATTTGAGTCAGTAATTCCTGAGCGAATAAGTTGATTTACTTGGTCTTTAAGAATATCAACATTTTGCTTGCAGAATTCATCGAAACCATCTGCTGGTTTAAAATCTCCTGATGAAATATTTGACTTAATATGGTCATCCATTGATTCTAATAAATCCTTCTGTGAACCCACATAAGTGCGGCGTTTTGCTGGTTCTTTTTTTTCAGTGCTCTTTTTTCTAAAATAATATCTTGCACTCTTAAACATTTTATTTAGTATATCTCCATTATAACCTAAATTGGTTAGGCGTCTTACTTCGTCATCTACTAAATTACTATTCTCATCAATCCAGATTTCCCATGCTTCCTTAAAATCCTTACGATGGTCATATTGGTGAACCTTTGAAAATTTATATAATTCAATCGTAAATTCATTTGTAAATTTATATCTATAAATATTTATACTATCATCAATATTTGTCTCATTTGTCTCAATATAATTAATATTATCTGTGGTAATCTTAAGTGAATCAGAAAGATTATCACTTGTTCTAATATCACTATCGTTGTTAGAAATATTATCGTATACAATACCGACAAATTGTCTTGGTGTGATAGTAATTGAATTAATAACATTATTTAATTCCATTTTTGTTTAGCTATATGTACTATTATGTTTTTATTTTTGAAAGTTTTTTCGGTTTCAATTTTATTTTAAAACTTAATAAAATTGAAATGCTTCTTCACTCATTAATTCAATTCAATATAATAAATCAAAATGCAGACACCAAAGTACATGATTGACGAAATAATTGACTGGGAAGAGTTGTCTCGAAACCCAAGTGCGATTCATTTACTAGAACAAAATCCAGAAAAAATTGAATGGTGGCCCTTGTCAGTCAATCCGAATGCCATTCACTTGTTGGAAAAAAATATCGATAAAATTGATTGGTGGCCCTTGTCAGCCAATCCGAATGCCATTCACTTGTTGGAACAAAACCCAGAAAAAATTGAATGGTGGGCCTTGTCAGGCAATCCGAATGCCATTCATATTTTAGAAAAAAATATCGATAAAATTGAGTGGTGGCCCTTGTCAGGCAATCCCAATGCTATTCGCATTTTAGAACAAAACCCTGATAAAATTAATTGGAATCAGTTGTCTCTAAATATAAATGCTATTCACTTGTTGGAAAAAAATATTGATAAAATTGATTGGTTTTATTTATCTAAAAACCCTAATGCGATTAAACTATTAGAACAAAATATTGATAAAATTGATTGGATGTTGTTATCTTCCAATATCAATGCCTTACATTTATTGGAACAAAACATAAATAAAATTTATTGGGGTTGGTTGTCTCAAAATCCCAATGGCATTCATTTGCTAGAAAAACATTCCGAAAAAATTAATTGGGTATATTTATCCCAGAATCCTAATGCGATTCATCTACTGGAACAAAATATTGCAAAAATTAATTGGGTTCACTTGTCAATGAACCCTGATGCGATGCATTTGTTGGCACCTTTAGATTGCGTAGAAATGCAAGGAACCTTTCAACCGTTGGCTAAGGAATTGATTGAGCGAGTATTTCATCCGACAAGAGTGTGTAGAATAGCAGATATATATGGAATGGACTTGAATGAGTATCTAGAATATTTTGAATAAAATTAATAAAATTTTGTATTGTTGTTTGTAAGTGTAATTAAATTATATTTTTTTATAATATTATAAAATGAATTCACCAAAATTAAGTATTTTAACTTATATATTTAAAAAATTGATTTAAAAAATTTGCCAAAAATTAATATATACTTTGTAAAATGAATAACTCTGAAGACAATATTAGAAAGCCTGATGAAGTTGTTAGAGAAACGCTTCTAGAAGATAATAGAGACAATTATCAAAAACAAATTGATGAAGCTATGTATTTGAGTATGCAGGAAATGAATCAAGAACGCGAGATTAATCATCAATATGAAGAGAAATTACTAAAAGATTATGCTGATGAAACGAATAGAAGAGTAAATTTGTTTAAAAATTTCATGGCTAATATGACTAAACTATGTAAATTTGATAATGAAGTTAGAGAGATTTACAATATTCTTGACCCAATCATTGAGTCATATTGTGGACAATTTATTGAGACGTGTGAATTAGACCAACAAACTTATCATAAAATTTTCGATATATTGAAAAAAATTAGAAATGACCAACAAGCTTTCGATACTCTTAAAACAATTATTTTGAGAGAATAATAAATTTATTTATTCTTCATCTTCTTTTTCCTCTTGTAACCAATATTCATCTAAAATAATAGCATCTGATGATGGTTCATGATATTTTTCTTAAGCTAATTCAGCCTGAGCTTCTACATACTGATAATCCACAAATCTGTTTTCAGAAGATATCGGCACAGGAATTGCTACAGGTAATTCCTCTGCTATAACAAGCGGAACATATACTTCTTCGCCTTGTTCCTTTGAGTCATGATATAATCGCAGTGATTCATAATATTCTTTCACTTTTTTATTGATACGAATACGTCTTGCATCAAATGATGTCAAATACAAACCATTTAAGCTCTTAACTCTTGACAACGCCACATAAGTTTGTCCACATTCAAATATACCACTTCCGACATCAATTTCCGCAGCATCTAGCGTTGCACCTTGAGATTTGTGAATTGTTAATGCCCACGATAAAATCAACGGAACTTGAGAAATACCAATACCAGGAATTTTATCACTCGGCCAAATATGACGACCCATTACCATCTCAATTCCATTATTATATTTGACTTTTGGACAACTTGTAAATTCACAAAATTCTTTAATAATACCTTGACTTCCATTACAAATTAAAATATCACCTAATTCTGACTTAATATTAATAATAGACATAACTTGTGCACCAACTTTCATTTTCATCTCTTTTTCACACATTAAATTTCCCGCTAAGAAATCTAATTCTATCTGAATATCATGGTCTGTAAATTGATGTCTTAATTCCTTATCTCCTTTTGTCATTTCTAAGTCCTTTATATACTTAATTTTATATTCTGTTTCGTCGCCATGTAGTGCTGACATTTTTGAAATGTTGATTTGTTCTACCTTGTTCTTTGTAGGGTATAATTTCGTTGGTTCGGCTACCAAATTTGCGTCTATTTCTCTCCCTACATATTCTAGAAGCAATTCGTTTGACCTTTTCTTTATTCTTCCCTCCCTAATTTGATTCAAAATTGTCGCATAAATCTCGTCTGTCTGTCTGAAAATCTTTTTCAACTCTATTTGGCAATCACGATGGAAGACTGAATTCCATTCATCACTTTCAAAACAAAAACGCTGAGTATCCATATCATCTTTATCTCCAACCGGAGGTAGTTGATAAAAATCTCCTGAAAATATTAGTTGAATACCACCAAATGGTCTTGGATTTACTCTAATTGCCTTTCCTATATCGTTTAACATATTAAATAACTTTAATGAAAGCATACTTACCTCATCCACTACTAAAATATCAGTTTCTTTCCAAACTGCTTTTAAAAATTTATTTTTTTTTATTTTCATAATTAATTGTTCAATTGTTCCATTTCCTAAACCAATTCCTGCCCATGAATGCAGAGTTTTTGCTTTACAATTTAAAAGAATTGATGCACACCCTGTTAATGCAGTCACACAAATATCCTTAAATCTACCATTTGCATGCTTATATATCATCCTAATTAATTCTGATTTTCCTGCACCACCAGGACCTGTAATAAATATGTTATGTCCTTGAACATATTTATCAAATGCTAATTGCTGTTCTCTTGAAAGTTCCATTATACTTATTTATAACATTGCTTTTAATATCCTTTTTTATATCAATTTTATAAATATTTTATTAATGGTAAATAATATGTATAATTTTATTAATAATATGAACACTAATCAGAGTTTAAAAAAAAGAAATAGTTCTATTAAACCTAATAATTTAAATCGTGGCACACCTCCACCACCAATTCAAGAAGCAAAAACTATATCATTATTTAGTCAACCTTATTTAGACACTTATAATCAGTGTTATAAAAATATCGTTGTTGTCAATTTAAAACCACAAGGACCATTAGGAGATTTAGTAAGGTTTGTCAAATTTCCTCCTTTAAGTGAGTTTAAACAACCTGGACCATGTAGTCCATTAAAAGACTGTGGATTCGCTATAATGTCCCTAGATGGATGTAATGCAGGATGTGGTAAATTTGGCAGTGATTTAATGGTCATTGATGAAGTGCCTAATTTAATATCATACTTGGTAAGCAATGGTTATTCAGTTGACACTAGTATAACAAAAATGTTTAATACTAGTGACATTCGATTTGATACCAATACTGGTAACAAATTAATTTGCTTTATCACATTTAATGGTTAGATATTTTATCCTTCTGTGCATCAATAGTTACCGCTTTTGATATTTTTTTAATTATTTTTTCTTCTTTTTCTGCATTGTTATCGTCTAAAGATTCGATTACAATTTTACAATATTGGTCTGAATACTTTGAATCTGAATCATTGTAGTCTGGATATTTTTCTTTAAACTGAGGAAAAAGCTTTTGATTCTTGAAAGCAACATTTTTAATAAATTTCTTCAATTTTTTTTCGTCTTCATCTTTTTCCCATTTGTCAGCATCTTTTATATACATAGTTTCCCTCTTTTTATCTGTGCAGTGAACTGGTCTCTCTGTTATATCTAGAGCATTTAAGTTTTTGACAATAATATTCGAAATTCCCTCTACATAACCTAGTTCACCTACGCTAATTAAATCAGATAATTGAAGCTTAATAGAATTTGCAAAATCAGTAATGTTCATTGCATTTTTACATGTTTCATTTAAAAAGAATTGCAGGTTAAATGAGTTGTTTGTAGTGTTATTATGTGAATTATTATTATTTGTAGTATTATTATTAGTTGTTGAAATTTGTTTCGACATTTCAATAAGAGCATCTTGTACTTTGTTATTTTGTTTTAACATCAATAAGACGAGCTGTTTTGTGGAGATATCGTCATCTTCATTTGTATTTTTATTGTTAAATTCCTCATCTATTTCGCTGTCAATATTGTCTTGAGTAAGACAGGATTTTTTATGTCTCCATAATCCACTTCTATCGCGATATTCTTTATTACAATTACAGCATATATAGTGTTGGGATTTTTGCGTTGCGTCAATATTGCTAAATGTTGCGGATGTGTTGCGGATGTGTTTTTGGGTTAATAGATGTCTATTGAAGTCTTTTAAATTATATGTAAAATGGTTACAAAATTCACACGAATATTTTTGGGGATTTTTTGGGATTTTCTGCATTGCCATTATCCTATATCTTATCAACAGAAAAATCCCTAAATCCTTTTCCGCAAAAAAATATAAATTTTTTTCAATCACAAAATATTTTTTACAGTTTGATTTGTGACGATAAAGGACCCCCCCTCAAAATTAAAAAATTCGGTCAGTAAGGACGTTTTTGGCTTTCCCATTTTGGACATTTTTTTTGTCCATTTTAAAAATTCAAAAAAACTTTCCCAAAATTATTTTGATTAATTTCTCTTCATGTGTAGGAAACTTTTTTGGCCTATTTTTTAAAAAAATCAAGAATTTCCCTTCATTATGTAGTGTTCCGTCTTTAAGTAGGCAAATTAAATATATTATTTTAAACTATTTAAAGAACTATTTAATTCTCTCTAAAATTTTTACATATGTAAATATTTAAATTGTTATTAAAATTGATTTAAATTTATTCAGATAAATTTAAATTATAAATAAAAATGACAGAAGAAGTTTACTTTGATTCGTTAAATATCAAAATTTCAGAAATTATTAAAGGTTATCCAATTGAACAACAACAAAATTTATTCCAATATTTAAGTGAATTAGATGAAGTCAATTTGAAAGCCTATAGTATAGCATTTGACCATCTTGGTTCTTCCTTCAATATTGCACGCAGTAATGGTTTTAAAGAATGGTTAGCTCATAAATCTAAATAGAAAATCTAACACGCTTGGATTTAGCTTTGCGTTTAAAAAATCTTCGTCTAGTTTTTCGTCCACCTTTAGTTATAGTAGAAACAGGATTTTCAAAATCATCAATTGACTTAGTAGTTCGATTAGAAATTTCTTCAGCTGTTTTTTTATTTTCTTCTAGAAGGTCTAACCCTTTTTCAATACCTTCTTTTGTTTCAATAAATGCATCAGATGCAACTTCAACAACTTCTGAACCTGCTTCAACAACCGCACTTGCTGCTTTTGAGCCGTCATTAAGCATTTTACCCACTTCAATAACAGCACCAACCCCAGGAACAGCTGCCGCTACATCAGTGCCAATTTTAATAATACCAGCTAATGTAGCCCCTGTAGCTTTAACTAGAGCATTAGAAGCAACATCAACAACTTTTTCAATCGGCTTTTCAGAAGCTTCAACAACAACTGCTCCTACATCACCGATATGCTCAATTGCCTCTTCAACCTCAGCTTTAACTTCTGGATTATTCAATGCATCATTAAATACTTCAAGATTTTCTTGGACTATCTCAGCAGTATTTTTAGCAACTTGTTCGGTTGTTTCATTGACAGCATCACTTCCTAAAACTTCATTCACATTATCAAGAATAACAGCACCAGTTTTATCAGCAACATTTTCAACAGTATTTACAATACCAGAAGCAGCATCCACAATTTTTTCAATACCTTCATTAACTTTTTCAAGATTTTCATCGACTTTTTCTGGTGGTTTATCTTCTTCATCAGCTTTTTCAATTCTTTCCAAACCTACAAATCTAAGACCAAGGTCACCAACAGTAGTTGCTGCAGAGGAAGCAACATTACTAATTTTATTTCCAATAATATCAAAAACACCTTGTCTCTCATCTTGTCTCTCATCTTTTACTTCTGGAGCTTTTATTTCTTCTGATTTTACTTTTGCATCAGGAGATTGTCCACCTCTTTTGATTGTTCTATTCTTTTTATTTTTTTTAAAACGTCTTGTTAATTTTGACATACTTATATTATAATAAGAAGTTTAAATTATTATAATATCGTAATTTATATTATTTTTTCATTTTCTTAAAATCAGAGAATGATAGCCCAAGTTTTTTATTAAACACTTTTCTCTCAATCTTTTGTAAAAAATTGAAGTTTGCAAATTTACCTTCATAAGTGTAGCGATTAGCTCTTTCTTTTAAAAGAAATTTTTCATTCTCTTTATTTTCATTAACGTTTTTGTTTGGAATACTATTTTTAGGAGGTGCCGCCATACTAATTTTACCTCCTGCATCTTTATTATAACTCTTAAATTTAGCAAAAACATTTTTTTTTACTTCAACAGATTGATTGTTTTTTACTGCTTCGTCTCTCCTTTTATTGTCTTCTTCTTGTTTAATTTTTTTTAATTCTTGTTCTTTGACCCATTTTTCTTCAAATAATCTTAGCTCTTCTTCCATATCAACAAAAATAGGTCTACATCCAAATAATTTAACATATTTTCTACCAACTACTTCCAAATACCTATATGGTATATTAGAATCTGAATAATACTTAAATGATTCTCGATTCTTTTCATAAATCATAAGGACATTACCAATCGGCGTTTTTTCTATAACATAACAATTATTAACTCTATCTAATCTTCTATCAATAATATAATTAATAGATTGTTGCTCTGAAACTTTTTTAATTTCATCTAAACCATCTTCAGTATTAATTTCTGTTTTTAATTGATTTAAATCTTCTTGGAGATTTTTAATCTCAGAATTTCTTATTTCATTTCTCTCTTCTAAAGTATTTTCCTTAATAAATTCATCACCATCTTCATCTATATCTTCTACAAAATTAAAAGTATCACCATCATGAGATATTTCTTTTTGTAAATCTGCAATTTTTTTAGTAATTTCTTCAATTTTTTCAGTTTTTGAACCAATATATCCTTTATAAAAATCTTCAATCAATTTAGGTAACTCATTATTTTCTTCTTCTGTAAACTCCCAATCTTTACAAAGTTTTCTTATATCTTCTAAATATTTATCCTCATATTTTGTTGGTTCTTTATGTGATTCAGTATTAATTTCTATTTTATTTTTAGTGATTTCTTTTTCTTCAGATTCATCTTCCCAATAACCAGAATACATCATTTTATTGTAATAAGTAAAAAAATCGTCATAAAAATTATAAAATCTTACCATAAAACGAAATAAAAGCGGTGGTGGTCCATAAATATAACAATACCAAATTGCCCATATAAAAAAAATAGATTTATCAATAATCATATATTAATTATATGTAATTCTTTTAAGTGTTTTCCGAATAAAGATTTTTTATTCTTTCTTGAAGAAGGTCATCAATTTCAACTGTCAAAATAGGTAATTGAATGAGTTCATAATTTTTCTCTTCAGCATCCGGATGCAATCTTACTAAATAAATGTCTTTAACAATTTTATCATATTTACTTTCTAAAATATATTTATATATATTTAGTTGTAATGCATAATGCCAGAAATTTGAGTCAGGTAAATGACAAATACATGGTGTAGAAGCAAATTTATTAAATTTATTAATTCTTGTAATATTTTTTGAGCGTTTCCAGTCATAAATAGACAATGTTCCGTCTGGATTTTGATAAACCATATCAATTGAACCAGATATTTTAATATCTTCATTAAATACAGTCCATTCAGTTCGAAATGGTTTAAGATGAGTGTGGTCTTTGACAAAATTAATAAAGTACTGCCATTCAAGTGGTTTCTCATGTATTTTTTCTCCATTATCAGAGAGATAAATCTGAATTAGTTCATTATTTGTATAATTAAATGTAAATCGCTTATCATTATTAAAACATTCAATATCAAAATGCATGTCAGTTCCAGCACCGGAAACAGCAACTTTGTTAGCATTCCATTTTTCCTTAATTTGGTCTGCAGTCATTCCCCAATATTTATGACCCTCTTTCCAGCCAGAACCGGACATCATTTTAGTAATAATTTTATCAGGGTCAAATTTTTCGAAATGTTCATGAATCCAAGTGGTCACAGATGTATATTTAACATTAGGCTCTAAATCAATAATATATTTATGGTCTTCTTCAAAGAATTGGATATGCTTGTCGCGAGGATGTGAATTTCTAACACATAAAACATTGTTTAAAACTGGCTTCATATTTAATTATAAATGTAATTTAATTATTTAAATAATAAAAATATCAATTTTATTATTTAATAAAATGACTTAAAGGTCTTTCGCAAGTTATGAAGTAGTTTTAACATATATTATATCTCTTATGTATGACATTTTTATAACCTATATCTATTAATTCCACACCATTATCGAAATTGAGAATATTATAATTTGATAAAACTTCCGGTGGAACATAATATTTATTTATCTCTCCAATTGGTGTTTTACAATTCTGATTTAATGATGCCATTGGATTATCAACAGCACCAAAAGACCCACCGCCACTAAATGACAATTGATTTAAAGCATTTGCAAATGATAAAACACTTAATAAAATAAATAAATAATTCATCTTATTATATATTTATACAATACTATTTAGAGCAACGCGTATTTTAAATGCCGAGTTATTCAACAAAAAAATACGAGCGCTTCCTCCTAAAAGGAGGATTAACTAAATTCTATGTAATGGGTTTATTATCTGCTTACTTTGAGGTAGATAAGCAAATTCCCATCAAATGTTATTTCATACACTACCTTAATGAAACAACTATTTATGACTGATAAAAAGATAAAGCATTCGCTGTCCTCAAAGAGTAATTATCCTTATTTGTTTAACAGAAAGTTTCATTGAAAAGCCACATTTCTCCACTCCCTATTTATAAATTCCAAATTATCTTTATATTGTTTATTTTTAATTATTCGGCATTTTAATTCCGCGTTGCTCTAAATCTTCTCTTTCAATAATTTTATTTCTTTTTTAAGTTCTTGAATTTCTTTAATCAATATAGATATCAACCCTGTATAATTAACACTTTGGAATTCTTCTGCATCTTTCTCTCCATTTACTAAACAAGGAAAGTATTCTTGAAGCTCATGAGCAAGCAAACCAATATCTTGTTTTCCAGTTTGATTATTTAAATATGTAATTGGTCTTAAATTATCTACATTATAATTTTCATTAAGTATTTCAATATTTTCTTTTATACGATAATCTGATGTTGTATTAAATGATTGTGCTGTTACTGTACCAGTAAATAAACCATTTCCACTTACATCTAAAGTATAATTAGGGTTAATTTTATTAATTCCTACTTTGTTATTAGAAACATCTAAAAACATTGTTGGTGGGTCATTCGAATAATATTTTTGAATTAATAAAGGTTTTGTGCTTGCTGTATTACCTCCTACTAACCCTGATTGTATATAATTATAAGGAGGATTAGGAGTATCACCAATAATCATTCTAATTATGCCAGCATTATTACTTAAATCTATTGTTTCTCCAGATACAGATAATGGTCCAGTTAAGTTATTTGATGTTGTTAAATTATTACCAATATTAATAGTTGTAGCATTTTCAGTTCCTATATTTAAAGTGGGAAAACTAGAAGAAGCATCTACCAATGTTAAAAAATTAAGACTGGAATCAACAAATAATAGTTCTTTATTATTAGGTGCATTTGCAATACTTAAACCTTGACCTAATGCATAATTAAATGAAAAGAATATTGTCCATAATAATTGGTTTTGTCCAACTATAGCCGGTTCTTGGGTTTGAACCCATAATCCTCTTTCATTAGATATTCCTTGTTGAATACTTACACCAGCCCTTTTTACATCTGTTGTATTTGGCATTACAGAGCTTCTAATATATGAATAACTTCCAAGTGAACCAGTTAATTGATAAATACCATTCAAAGTAGCAGGATTTTGACCATTACTAGTCCCTTGGTCATTTAATAATACTAAATCGCCAACAGATGGTGTATATCCGTCTATTTGGAAAATAGATGCAAAAGTTGTTAAGGGAACAGGATAAAAACCAGGTGTATTATTGCTACTAGAATCATACGTTGAAATAGCTTTAACAGCTCCAAATGGAACAACGCCTCCAGTAAGTGCATCAACATAAGCTTTAGGCATAACTGCGTTTGCTTGATTAGAAAAAGTAGGTGGATAAGATGATAAGAACATATACTCAGCAGTAATATTTCCAGAAATATCAACATCACCACTAACATTTAAATTTCCAGATAAATCAAAATCTCCATAAACACGTATATTGCCACTAATATCACTTAAAAAATTAATATAAGAATTAGGTTGTCCAACATTTTGTGTTACAAGTAAATTATTAGATGTATTATAATTACTTGCAACTATATTGTGTTTTGGTGCATAATTAAGTCCTCCAAATTGTCTAAATGACATTTATATATATATATCTTTTAATAAATGAAAATGAAAGTATTGTAGTAAATTTTATGTAGAGAAATCTCTCACTACATAAAATTTTTTTATTAGAAATTAAGAAAATATTAAGCTATATAAATGGGGTATAATATTGAAGCGTCATTCAATGTTTTAAAAAATGGTAGTGTAACGAAACTACTTGACCAGGTTAGGGAGTGTGCAGAAGAATGTTTTTGCGATGATTTTTATGAAGATTATGAATTCGAAAATAAAAGTCAATTTCAGCGAAGTCACTGCTTAATATCGGTTAGTTTTCCACAATCAAAACTAAACAATATGATAGAATTTTTAAATATAATAAGAAAAAATAGTGGATTGTATATTGAATTAATTTATAATAAATCTAACCATTCAGTTTTATATGCCTCGCAATATTTTTTAACGCAAAAAATGGATAAATATGCAGCAAAATCATTTAAGACGGAAAAAAGAAAGCGAAGTTATTCAGAAGATGAGACACTGATATTAAATGCTATTAATTAGATCAACAATTGGTGTAGATAAAGATTTTTTCATGGAACGTGTTTTAGATTTAGTTTTAGTGGATGATTTAGATTTAGATTTAGTTTTAGTGGATGATTTAGATTTAGATTTAGATTTAGTTTTAGTGGATGATTTAGGTTTTTTACTAACCTTATATGTAATATGTGTTTTTCGACGTCTATGTTTTTTCCTTGGAGTAAGAGTATATAATTTTTTAATACTTTTATCACTAACAGATAATGGTAAAATTAATTCTTCATCGGGTAATGGGCTTGATATTCTTCTGTCAATTAGTTCTTTGATAATTTTAGGTTTTCTTGGTTGTAATTCTGGAGTTGGTAATTCTGGAGTTGGTAATTCTGGAGTTGGTAATTCTATAAAATAAGGGTCTGGTCTATATGATGGTTCATCAAAATCCATCTTTAAACGTTTATCGATAGGAGTATTGACGCTAGGTATATTTAAAATATTTGCTAAATCTTCATTATCGAGAGAAACATTGAATTTATTATGTTTACCATCAGTGTTAGAATTAAAAGATATGTTAGCTATATTTCCATCATAATCAGCATCCCAATTAATTTCATTAAAATGATTATGATTGTTATCATGAATAATAGTTTGAGTAGTGCCTTGATTTTTAATATAAGTATTAAGCATCTTTATATTAAATTTATATTATTTTTTATGTTAAAGAAGAGACAAAAAAATATTATGTATAATAATATGGAACTAAATTTATCAGAATTGGATAATGTAAATACAATTAATCCATATGATACATTTGATTATAATTCATATGAGGAACAGAATGGAGAGAATTATTGGGAAAAATCAAAAATAAAAGAAAATCAGGTAAAAAGAAAAAAGGTATCATTTAATGACATATTATCAAATATGAATTTGGTAGTGAATAATCAAGGTGTTTTGCAATTTATGGGAGCAGGTAAGGAGCAACAGATTGATAATTACAATTATAATCAAAATGAATTTACTCAGCAAAGTTATAATCAGACTCAGCCAAATAAAAATTTAAGACAAGGTCAAAAAACCCAAGAACCATTAGACCCAGGAGTAAAGCATAGTTATATTTATAATAAATATTTTAAAGATTATGCAGACCCAAATTTTCAAAAACAAGGTCCAAGAGTGCCAAAAACGATTGATGAATATCATGAAATGTTATTAGATGACAGAAAAAAAGCAATCGAACATAAATTGAAGATGGCAGAAATGAAGTCAAAAAAAATATTATTTACATCAGCACCAGGTTCTACATCAAATCCAAGAAATATTCAACCTACAAAGAACAACTTAAGAAGAATGAATTTTGGTTAGATATCTTGAAAATGTTCTTCATCGATATTATTTTGAAACGTTATATGTGTAATATTTTTTCTACAAAATGGGCAACGAGTTTCTCTTCTATTTGTATGAATATGCTGTGTTATACAATTTGTACAAAATTTATGTTGGCAATTAAGTTGTGAAATTTCTGCTATTTCTCTCGTTTCAAAACAAATAGGACAATCTCTTTCTTCTTCAGAAACATTAATTTCGCGAACTTCAGTCTCAATGACTACATATTGAATAGGTTCTAGTTCAAATGGTATAAAGTCATTTGCATTAGGTTGAAAATTAATTGTGCCATTGAGTAAGGATTGGGTTGCTTGAACAACTTGGTTATCAAAATACTCATTTCTGATATTTTGTATATTATTAATAATATTTAAATCAGGTGTTCTGTCAATAAACCAAGCAATTTCCAATTCATTTTCTTGGGTAGGTAAATTATTAAAATTAATAAGATTAAAATTATTGATGTCATTAATATGCGTCATATTGATAGGTTGTTAGTGATTTTAATTTATTTAAAATAAAGTATTTCAATTTTTTCTTTAAGTAGTTTTAAAATATATAATATAAAACAACTTAAAGACAACTCACTTCTTATATATGTAAGTTAGGTTACAGCAATATTCTTTATTTTTTAATATCTTTAAAAACAAACACCTAACTGTAATAATCCTGGCTTAGCTCAGTTGGTAGAGCGGAGGACTGTAGTTCCTTAGGTCACTGGTTCAAATCCAGTAGTCAGGAATTATATTTAATATGTATTATTAAAATACTTATTAAATTAGTTTTCATTTTCTCTTTTGCATACATCAAAATCAATATATGGGTCTGAATTTTCTGAACCTGATATACTAGCTCTTTCTTCTTTTTCTGAACCTGATATACTAGCTCTTTCTTCTTTTTCTGAATGAATTTTTAACTTTATATTCTCTTCATCATTACCTCCAATTCCAAATAATTTTACTATTGTGTTAGGTTTATTTAATTTTAATGTTTTATCATATTCACCTCTCTCTAATTTATCATAAACCTCCATTTTGTTATAAATATGTTCTGTAATATTAATATTATCTTTTAAAAGAATATTTGCCTTTTTAAGACCTTTAATAGTTTTTCTTCTTCTTTCATTCTCATTTAAACGTTTTGTATTCAATATTTTTTTTGTTTGCGTTAAATCGTTAATAAGCTGGTCTATATCATCACTTTCAACTTTTTTAGATAATGAAACATCTTCTTCTATTTTATCTCTATATGGATTCATTATATCTAGTATAAATTTATTTATATGTCTTGGGTCCTTTATTTTTTCTTTAATACCAAATCCACAAAAAAGCCATCGTCTTATTGTCATGCTTTTATATTTTTCTGCATTTTCCATTTCTTTCATAAACATCTCATCAATCACTGAAAAAGCAGATTTTAATACAACTATATTTTCTTCATGTCGCTTTTTTTCACTTTCACATTCTCCAATTCGTATTTCAATTTTTGTCAACGTCTTTTTATCTTTTTCTTTACTTTCTTTAGATTTTAAAACTTCGATTAAATAGTTTTTTTCATTTTTCAAATCTTTAATTTTATTAATTTTTTTCTTTGTTATATCATCTATTTTTTTAATAATCAAAAATACATTAGTATTAAACATTATAGGATATAATGTTCTTATTTTTTTTGGCACTATAAATTGATTTGTTTCTTTTATCTCTTCAATCTTCTTTTTTACATTTTCTAATTCTTTTTCAATTGTATCTCTTTTAGTATTATCAAAAAGTAATGTTTGACCTGATAAAAATTCAATTTTTGTTTGGAGTTTATCATATTGATGAGCTGTTATCTTATGAGCCTCTGATGCGGCATCTAATTTCAAATAATTAACAAGAGCAAGCAAAAATGCTATAATAGCATTTACACTTCCTATTAAATATGAACCCCAATAATAATCTTTAACAATAGCGGATAATACTGTTGCTGCAGTTGAGAGAAAAATAGAAGGCATCATTAATCTATTTAATTTGTTTTCACAATAGGATTTTGATTCCATATAAATTAGTTTTTGACCTCTTAAATATGACCCTATAATATCTAAGGAACTTGACCAACCAGTTCTCTTATCAAAATAATTATCATAAATTTTTGCTTCTACTTCCTTATATGTAAATTTTTTATATGTATTTTTTGTTTTATTACCAGAAGCATCTATTAAATTATTTGATGCATCATAAATTGACGAATTATCATCTGCTTCTGGTAATACACCTTCAATATTAGTAGGAATATATTTATTTTGAGCAGCATAATAAGATTGTTCGCTTATTTGTAATGCTTTTCTTTGTCTATCAATTTCTTCTTGAATAATAACTTCACTATTGCTTATCGCTTGAGAAGATTGTTCATAATTGTTTTTTTGTAATTTTATATGTTGGGCATTTATTATTCTATCTTTTTCTTCTAATATATTTTTGAATTTTTCTTCCATATAAAATTTATCATCCTCACGATTTATTATTTCTGTTTTAAGAGCTTCAATATATTCTCTATTAACTGAAGTATTATCTGTTAATAAAGTATTTATCGAGTCGTTATCTTCATCATCTAATAAATGATGTATATTTAGATTATCTTCTTTTAAATTATCTTCCTCCATATATTTTTATAATATAAATTAAATAAAATCTTTACTTATTTTATAATGGCTAAAACTCATAGAAATGGCCGTGGTTCAAGAACTAGAGGTTGGAAAAATGAAAAACCTGGTTATCATCAAAGAACAGTAATGTTAAAACGTTGTGGTAGAAAATGTTTTTTAGGACCAGGTAAAAGCTATCCGATTTGTACAAAAAATACTTGTAAAGTAAACTCAAAGGGTGTTTATTCAGCATTTATAAGGTCAAGACAATTTCATCGTAGAAATATTTCACGTAAAGCAAATAAAATGCTTATTGATATGGGATATAAAAAATAAAATTGAATTATATTTATTTATTAAAATATAAGTATAATTTAATAAATATCAAAATGAATTCAAATACTAATAATTTATGCGAAGATTGGGGATGGTTTATTGATATTGAATCAAACAATTCAAATATTTTAATACAACCATGTAAAATTTTTATAAAATCAAATATTCATTTTAATAAATTACAAACAATACAAGAAGATGAATATGATTATTATGAAAAATATTATGAAAATCTGGAAGAACAGTATGATACAAATGAAAATGAAAATAAAACTACAAAACCATCAAATACGATTTTTAATGTTGGTTCTACAACATTATTAACGGCTTTATTAACGTATGTAATATTATTTATTTTATAAAGTATTAATTAATATTTTAAATATTATTAGTAGGGTATGATGTACCATAAACAACATAGTTTTGAAAGTTATTAATAGTACATACTGAATTACCGAATAGATTTCCACTTAAATCAATATTATATGTTAAATAAGGTGTGACAGTAGTAGAAATAGTTGTAGGAAACGTATTTCCAGATAAATCTGCAATAACTAAGACATTTCCACTTAAATCAAGTTCACTGTATAAATTTTCATAGAGTTGTCCAGTTTCAATAAGATTTTTGCAAGAATAAAATGCTAAGTTGTTAGCTCTTTTTAATGCCAATAAGTTGCTTTGTGAATTTACATTTTTATTTGGATGACATATATTTGGTGTACAAAATGAATACTTAGTTTTTTTATTTAAAATATGTTCACTTGCATCTAATGGTTCTTTAATTTGACCAAAAGTAGGTTTTGCAGGATATTTAGCAAATGGTCTCGACATATATTTAATAAAGATAAAAAAATTGGCTTATTAATATCATATAATGGTTTATTTATGGTGAAAAATGAATCTTACATTTCCAAAATTTAGTAATCCTTTTAAATTTTTATATAGGTCTATTTCTAAAAAACAAGACATTCCATTAACTCTAGATAAAATAAATATAAAATATATGGAAGATGGAAGTGATATTAAGTGGGAGGATACTGTTGAATTTACTTTTCCGATAACAGGTGGTAGAGTTATTAAAGTTTATGATGCAGATACTATTACAATTGCATCTAAGTTGCCTTATGATGCTTCACCAATGTATAGATTGTCTGTGCGTTTAAATGGTATTGATACCCCTGAAATTAAGGGAAAATGCGTTTCAGATGAAGAAAAAGAATCTGCAAAAGTTGCGCGAGATTTTGTATCTAATTTGGTCTTTAATAAATTTGTCAGATTAGAAAATAATCAAAGCGAAAAATACGGCCGCATTTTGGCTGATGTATTTGTTGGCGATATTCATATAAATGAGTTACTTATTAAAGAGCGTTATGCTGTCAAATATGATGGCGGAACAAAGAAAAAACCTGAATCATGGGAAAAATATAGATTAACTGGTAGTATGTTATAAATCGTAAACCGTAATAAGTGTCAAACAAAAACTAAAATCCATATTATTTAAATCTACTATTCGACCATATTCATCAAGTAACTGAACATTCATAGTTTGTAAATTAACTGGACCAAAATATTCACGCGGTGTTGTTAATATACCTAAATTATTTTGTTGTAAAACATTAAAATTATTTGCTTGTAGAGAGATGCGGGCTAATATATTTTTATTTAAAAGAGACGAATTAAATGCACTAATAAAGTTATTATTTACATTATTATTGTAATCATCTACAACAAGATATAGGTATCTTGGTCCAGTTAATTCGACAACTCCTTCCGATACATAATTCAGACTTCCAGTATAAATACCATTTCTAAATCCTAATGTCCATCCAAACTTTAATGGTAATGGAGTATTTCGGTCTTCTAATCCATTACGGTCTGCTTGAAAATTTAATTCAATATATAATACTGTATTACTACCAGCAACTACTGGATTAGTTCCAACCATTGTTTGACCACTTCCAGTCTGAGTCCCTGTTAAATTAATAATAAATGCTATATAACTAAATGGTGCACCTGCTAAAACTAACTGAGTATTAATTATATCCATAATAGTAGATTGACTATAATTACCATTTGGAATATTAATAACTGTGGTTTCTGTTAAAGTAGAACCTCCACTATCATATGCAACAGTAATATTAAAAAAATTATTTCCATATTGTTTTGATACTGCATAATATGTAGTTGGTAATTCAATTGCATTTAATTGCATTTGTAAAATATTATCAATATTTAAAGGTAAACTAACATTGAAATTACTTGATGCTGATGTATAATAATTATCTCTAAATCTTGAATCAATATTCAAATTTTTTCTAATAGTTCTTTTCTTAATTGGGTTAATAACACCTGGAAAAAATTCGCTTGGAAACGATGTTAAATATGGTTTGTTTGGTCTAGTTTGAATCATATGTTCACCAGGGTCTTCTAAGCTAGTCTGTTTAAGTTCATAACTAGTATTATAAAAATCTTCAATTTTTTCTTGGAGTGGTTTAGATTTTTGCGATTTACCTTCATTTAAAATAATGTTTTTTGCTTTAGTGAGAAAATTAATAGTTTGAACTTTAGTATCTTTACTAATTTCTGTATTATTAAAAATAGTTTCTCTCAATTTTGTTTCTTTTATATCAACAATTCCTCTATCAAAATCGGATGGTAGTTCAAACATTTCGATTAATTCACCTCTTGTATAATTTTCAATATTTAAATCAAAGTTCATATATATTATACAGTAAATTTTATTTAAGATATTTGTTAAATAATTTAATTATTTAATAAATATATATAATGTCATATGCAAAACCATTATATTTTGATAATAATTTACAAGGTGCTACTGGACCTACAGGACCAACCGGACCAACCGGACAACAAGGTATACCTGGAACAGCAACAGATACAGGCGCTACGGGTGCTACGGGACCAACAGGACCTATTGGAACAGGACCAACGGGACCAATAGGAACAACAGGACCCACTGGTAATACAGGACCAACAGGACCCACTGGTAATACAGGAACAACAGGACCCACTGGTAATACAGGACCAACCGGACCTAGAGGACCAACCGGACAACAAGGTATACCTGGAAATACAGGAACAACAGGACCCACTGGTAATACAGGAATAACAGGACCCACTGGTAATACAGGAACAACAGGACCCACTGGTAATACAGGACCAACAGGACCCACTGGTAATACAGGAATAACAGGACCCACTGGTAATACAGGAATAACAGGACCCACTGGTAATACAGGAATAACAGGACCCACTGGTAATACAGGAATAACAGGACCCACTGGGCCTCAACAACCAAATTTTTATACAAATTATACAATTACTACATTAACAGGAGGAACAGGAATAAGTTTTATTATTCCAGCATCAACATCAAGTCCAGATTATTATAATGTTTATCAAGTAGATACAACATCAGGACCTTTAACTATAAATTTACCATTAATAAGTAATTTAGTAGATAGTGGTGGTCTAAGAGTACATTATATAGTGGATAGTGCAGGACAACTTTCAAATAATAATTTAATAATTACACCTACCCCATCAGATACTATTGGTGGTCAACCTTCAGCAACAATAGTAGTTGATTATTCTTCTGTTCAAATTATGTCAAATACAAATGATAAATGGTTGATTATTTAATACAACTCTTGCCACGAAAGTGTTGCAAAAACATTTGATGAACTTGAAATAGATACAAAAGTGGCAGTTAAAACAAGAATATCTGATTGATTTGTAATATTTGAGGTTACTTGTAATACTTGATTTGTAAAAACATCTGCTAATGATGAAAATGTATTTGTTCCTCTTCCATAAAAATAACCTTCGTCTAATCTAATAGCGTTCGTATTATCATATCCTGAAGCAAGATTGCCAGCATATTGAGCAACACTATAACTACTATTTACATTGTTCCATGATGGGTCCGTACCTGTATATGTTCCTGCTAAAAATAATTCCAATTTATATAAAATTAAATTATTTGTCTGTGAACATATCATTGATAAGCTTGTCGGAATTATATTTTGATGATAATAATTAGTATTATCTACATTTCCTCTTAAAAATAATATAGGTACTTCGACATTTGCTGCTATTAAAATACCGGTTGGCGAACCAGTTGATATTGTGAATGGTCTTCCTAATGGTGTATATCCTCCTTCGCTAATAACAGTTGCGCAAATTTGTTTAAAATTATTTGATGTACCACCTCCAACTGTGCTATTATGTATAGAATAACAAATGGGTAAGTTAATAGAATTAGTATAAGGTTCAGTTAGAATATTAATATTTGTAACTTGATGACAATATTGAATTTTACCATAAGCATAAAATCCAAATCGAATTCTTCCAACACCTAACCATTCCATATCAATTACAAATAATTGTGTTTTTCTAAAATCTAAAGTTAAACCAGAAAGTCCTGTTCCGTTTAATTTATCAATATTCCAATCTGATTGATTTATCGTTATTGTTGTATTATTTTTAATATTAACCGAAATAATTCCTCCACTACATTTAAAATATAAACCATTTCTAACAATTAAAGGATTTGTTAAAGGGATTACATTATCAAAATATCCTATTCTTGTAGTGTAGTTGTTATTTGATGGGTCTATTATTCCTGTTGCCATAATCAATAATGATTTACCTGGTTGATATATACAATAATTTCTACTTTGACTAATATAGTATCCAGCTCCGGATGCGTCGATTGTTAATTTAGAGTTTCCATAAGTTCCAGTATATGAACCACTTGCGTCACTACATATTTGTAAATTATTTTTTAGAAATGAAGCGCTGCCAGTGTTTTGTCCAGGAAAACGAATATCTAAGATAGTAATAGGATTAGAAACTCTTAATCTGGCAAATGCATCTAAAGTACCTTCAATATTGTTATCAAAAACAGATATTGAAGTATTTTGTGTTATTGAACTATCTAAATCAGTGCTTAAACGTGAAGTTATTGTAAATGTTCCAGTTGGAGATGAATTATTATAAATAATTCTGTAATATTTTTTAATTATTAAATAATTTTTGGTGAAAATATTAGTTGAAAAATATGTATCTGTATATGGTGTTAACCAATTTAAATTATCATCTGAAAATTGTATTTGAATGCCTCCTGCTAATGAATCAGTTGTGCTATTAACAGTTAAAATCAATGTGTTGTATCCACTTGTTATGGTTGATATACCATTATATGATACATCGGTAGAATTGCTAATGCTATTATTATTATCAGTTTGTGTTAAAACTTGAGGTGTAAATGTCATTTTAATATATTAAAAATATATTTTAATTATAAAAAAAATTTTTTACAATTACAAATTTTTATCATTTAATATTTATATAATACCACCTCTTCCTCTTCCTCTAAACGTTTTTTTTTGAAATTTTATTTAATAGATAAGACCACGGCAACCCATTTTTGTTCTCATACATTTTTGTAATATTAATTTTTTGATTATTAATATTACTACATTCCCTTTTTAAATTTAAATATCTCTCAATATGGTCATTATCTTCATAACATTCATTCATTTCATATTCCATTTGTTCAGAAACTTTTGCCAATCGTACATATTCGCCATAAATTTTTCTCTCATAATCATGATTATTTTCCAATAATATAAATTTATCTTCTAGTTCAGCAATTTTCTTTGCTTGTTCCTGAATTTTTTTACTTTGCTCCTCAATCAATCCTTCCAAATAGCGGCCATTTTCGACAACTTGATGAATGTTCATCATAGTGCGTTGAATTGGATTCTTATTTTTTAAGCAAAGCCAATATTCATTACGACTTACCTGAAGTTTATAAGGTTGTCCTGATGCGATAGTTTTCCAGAACTTTGAACATCCCAAATCAGTCCCATCTTGACAGAGGTAGAGTTTATCGAAACAGAACCTAGGATTTGAAAAGTGAATAAATGCAGACTTGGCAACTTGGTCAACATTTTCGCTGAATCCGGGTTGCTTATTGATTGGTGTAAAATCGATATGGCTAACAGTTCCAATTTGAAACTGCGATATATAATATGCAATAGATTCCTCATTATGGTCAATAGACATACGAGGGATATAAATACTGGAATAAATACTCATTGTTGAATTAGTGCTTGGTAAATGGTTATGCTTTTATTTATTTGACATTAAAGCATTTCAATTTTATTTTTCGGAAAAATATGACAATAAAAAAGAGACATTCTCCTAATTACAAATTACTAACTACAAAACTATTTATTTAATTTGCATACCATCTAACTAGACGTTGTTTGTCTTCTTTGTCCTGTTTTTCAATATAGGAATAAAATTGACATTGTGCTTAACAATATAGTTCATTCACTCGACATTTTATTGCTTGGTTATAACTCAGTAATAATATTTAATTATTTATATTTAAATATATCTCATTTATTATAAATTAAATGAAAAAAGTGTATTGACCAAATAGTCTCACTTTTTAAAACTTAATTAAATTTCAAATAATTACAAATGAGTTATATTTTTATATTTTTATATTTTTATATTTTTATATTTTTATATTTTTATATTTTTTATATTTTTTATATTTTTTATATTAAACTTACCTTAGATGTGCATATGAAAGTTTTTCCCCGGTCTGCAATACATCTTGGGCTCAGCAAAATCTGGCACGACAAGTGGTAAGACCACTGGTGTCTGGACTGGCTGAGGAACTGGTTCGTCCAGTTGAACAATATGGGCGGCTTGCTCTGGAGTATAGTTGGAGACAATGATACGAATTTTACCGAATGTCTCATCATCAAGACGTTCAGACACTTCGTCATCAGCATATTCTGCGTGCTGCAACAAAATCATCTTGACGAGTTGTTCGTAAGAAACACCTTTTTGTTGCAACTTTTCAGCTACAAAACTCGCTGAAGGAATGTTAGCGTCTTCCTCTTCGGTTTCTTCGGTCTCCTCTTCAGCATCCTCTTCCTCAACATCTTCAGTTTCATGAGCCTGACAATTAATGTTATTCCAGAAGAATCTGAAGCCACGCATAGCATCCTCATCAAACATTTCTTCTTCTTCCTCTTCATCAGACCAGACGGTTTCTTCATCTTCCTCAGGCTTTTCAGCCATCTTGGTGCGACAGTATGGGCAACCGAAACCGTTGTGAGCAACACTGGTCATGAGGCAGCTGGCATGGAAGCAATGTCCGCACTCAGTTGTCACACAGTTTTTGGTAGTGGATTCGATGCAATCCATACAGATTGGGCAATCAATTGGAGCGGACATCTTTGATGATAACTTAGTGTTAAAACTTGATAATGGTTAATATGCTTTTAGTAATGTAGGCAAAAAGTATTTCAATTTTTTTAAATATAGGTTATAATTAGTATAAACTGAAAATTTATAAGTAATCAAAATATAATGTAAAAAAGGTATTGGCTCCCGAATGGGTTCCTCACTTTTATTTTTAATTATTTTTTGCATGTGGTTAATTAATAAATCTACTCTAAAAGCTCGCCTTCCTCAATCTCGTACTCTCCAATACTATAGAGAAATCTGCGTTCTGCCATAATATTGTTGACTCTTTTTTCCTGCTCTTCTATCAGCCTTTCTTGTTCTTCTATCAGCCTTTCTTGTTCTTCTATCAGCCTTTCTTGTTCTTCTATCAGCCTTTCTTGTTCTTCCTCTTCCTCTTCATCTGCTGTCATTTGAGCCCATGAGCGACCCTTTAAGAACGTTTTTTCTGGATTCCAAACGACTTTCGTTGGCTCCTGAACTTCTTCTGCTACTAGTTTCATGGTATTTTGTTCTTTTGAAGGCATTGTTAGTGGATTGTTGTGTATTAATGTATTGTAAAAAAATATTTCAATTTTTTATTTTACACCTTTGGACATTTAAAACGCCGATTTTTATATAGTGAAAATTATATAAAAATAAATTGAAGGTAATACAGCTAACTTAAATAACCTTAGTCTGAATTTAATTTAATTTTTGATAGCGGCTTCTAGAAAAATGTGCTTTAATTCTGGTGCCTTTTTTTCAGTGCTTTTTTTTAAGCCAGAGGTAAATTAAGTATTATAAATTTTCAGTTAACATCCTTTATAGTGTAAATAAAAAAAAATTGAAATACTTTTTTTGTAATGTATAAAAAGCATATTAAACTATTAATCTCAAGTTCCAAGCTAAAATGTCCGCTATTAAGAATGTCAGTTTGTTCGTTCCTCACGTGTTCCCTAACTTCACTCAGAAGTATGTCTCCGAAGCTTTTGCTGGAGTAGGTGATGTAGACCGTGTTGATTTTGTTATGAAGCAAGACCGCGACGGAAAGCAATTCAATGCTGCCTATATCCATTTCAATAGATGGTATGATAATCGTGGTGCTAGTGTAATCCAAGATAATATTGCCAATGATGGAAGCACCAAGTTCTATCACGACGATTCTGAGTATTATTGGATTGTGCTGCCAAATACTGCCAAGAAGCATGTCCCGGGTGAGCGTAAGCCAAGAATTGACCTCAGTGTAAAAGCTGTCGAAAAGACACCTGAGAGGACTGTCAAGGAAGTCGCTTGTCCTGGTGCTCCAAAGAAGCCTAGTTATACTCATCAAGTCGCTGATAACACTGCTAAGCCAACTAAGTCAGTAGGTGAATTAGTAGCTGAATTTCAAGAATGGTACGTAAACTTGGAATCTCATGTTGATATTCCGAATGATGCAGACTTTGAAGCTTCTGAAGAGACAGCTCAGATGGCAGAAATAGAGGCCGAATTGGAAGCAGAAGACGAGAACTTGGTCAGCATCGATTGGAGATATGTTCAGACAGTCGAACAGGAGAACATGTGGCTTCGCGCAGAGGTTAGACAGTTGAGAATATCACTTATAAATTTAGACCAGATGTACAAGGCCGAAGCAGCAAAGGTAAGAGATTTTTAGTAATGTAAATTGTGTAACTATTAATTAAAAAATTAAAAATTTAGTAATGTAGCAACTTCACTTGATTTGTAAATGTAATTGTAAAACTATTAATTAAAAAATTAAAAAGTGAGACCAATTGGTCAATATCTTTTTTCTCTCGAAATAAAATTGAATAATTCTTACATAAATATTAAAGTCGTATTAATAAAATGGAAGAATCTAGTAATATTAAAAAATTTACTCAGAGCCAAGCCCATGGATTATTTTGGGACTCTGAGATTAGAGTTAAATGTTTTGATTTACCTGAGTGTATTAATAATACAACAAAATATGATATCTGTTGTGAAAATAATAAATTTAATTCAGAGGAAAATATTTCAATTAAAACATCATCTAATAATAATATTGATTGTGGAGATATATTAAGATTTTATTCTGGAGATTTTGATAAAAAATATACAATCATCCTTCTTAGATATAAACAGGTTGAAAATAAAAAAAAATTAAGCGAAATATTGGAAATCGATTATAATACAAAACTTAGAGACATTTTATTTGGCACTATTCCAAAAAAAATGTTAGAGGGTTATGTAAATTTCATAAAAAATATACCACATGGTTCTGTTCCAGAAGGGACAAATAAAAATTATAAAAATTGTAAAACTAGAATGCAAAGTGAATTTAATATGAAAATTAATATCTCACCAAAGGTTGATTCCCATAATCAGCGGCGTGTTCAATGTTCTATACCAAAACTTGATGAATTATTAGAACTTCATCCAGAATTTGTCATTTCTAGAACAAATGAACCAATTGTTCGCGGCGTATCAATAACAAAAGAGATTGAATCTGGACCAAGAATTAGACATTAATTTTGTAAAATTGGATTAAATTTTTCCATTAATTCTTGTTTTGAAATTGATTTTGGACCAACTGTATTATTTGTATCAAATGTAATATTTATTAAGATATTAAATAATTCTTTATTAATTTTTTTTGTAAATTTTATAAAATAATGTGATTGAATACTTTTATCGGAGGTTTCTGTATCTATTTTACCAGCATAAACACCTACTCTTCTAAATGAAATATCGTGTGGTTCAGATTTATTTACAAATTTAAAATTAACTGGTTTTAATTTTTCTTTTTTTATTCTTTCCTCTGTTTTTTTTTCCCAAATTTGAAACACACATGGAACATCATGAGCATTTCCTTCAACTAGGAAGGAATTATCAGGTAATTCCGTTTCGATAATAAGATGAAATGATAACGGAAAATGAGCTCTTAAACTGTCTTTTTTAAAGCTTTTTGGTAATATAAATGATATACTATCACAAAATTCTGCTGATTTTTTAATAAAATTTATCGCCATTGATGATTGTCTTCCAAATGGAGGATTGCCTATAACATGAATCTTTCTATAATTAGATTTAAATGAAATATCCAAATCTAAATAGTCTTGTTTTGTTATTTCGCTATTTTCTGGTTCCAAATCTATAAATAAATTATTTTTAGAAGTTGTTTTAATCTGAGTTATGAATGCACCATCTCCAGCACTAGGTTCAATAATTATATCATTATCATAGTGGATATCTATGTTATTTTTTATTAAATCGAAGCAATAATCTACTGCATTAGTATTTGTATAATATTTATCAATTGTATTTCTTTTAAGACCGACTGACTGTTTACTCATTTTAATTGTATAATTATATATAATATTATTTTTAATTATCAATTTTATTTAATAATTAATAAAAAAGTAATTTACACTTATATATAAAATTAACATATAATTATTAAATAAAAATAATTAAATTTAATCTAATAAAATTAGATACTTTGTTTTTTCTCTCGAGATATTATATGCCAGAGTCTAAAAATAAAAGGAAAAAAGGTAATACAAAGAAAAAATTTCTGATAATAGAATCTTCTTCCAAGGGTTCGTCCAACTTAACAACTTCTTCATCCGAGCAAAGCCCAGGGCGAGCCCTTTGGAGAAGAAAAAGTATTACAAAAAATAATAAAAAAAAGAAGGTTACACAAAGAAAAAAACCATTATTAATAGTTGAATCATCCACACCAAAAGGTGTTTTAGAAGAAAAAGAAAAAATTGATATTTTTTTACCCGAAAAATTGAAGGATAAAACTGAAATAGATTTAAAGATATCTCAAGAATTAAAACAAATGTCACAATTACCTAGTGGTCGTTTAAATGAGAAATTTATTGAGCTTATGGAAAAACTAGCAGATATTATGTTAAAGAAAGGCGAACCATTTAGAGCACGAGCATATCAAAAAGCTCAAGAAACTATTATGGCTTATCCAGTTGATATTTTATCTCCGAATGATTTAAAAAGTAAGCCAGGAATTGGAGAAGCAATTATGGAGAAACTTAATGAATATGTTCAAACAGGCACCTTGAAAGTTCTAGAGCGTGAGAAAAATAATCCTGTAAATATTTTGGCTGAAGTATATGGAATTGGTCCTAAGAAAGCTAAAGATTTAGTTGATAAAGGTATTACGTCAATTGCTCAGCTCAGAGAAAATAAACATTTACTAAATGACAGTCAAAAAGTAGGTCTGCAGTATTACGAGGATATTTTAAAAAGGATTCCTCGTTCAGAAATAGAAGATTATAAGGCTATTTTTGAGAATTCATTTCCAAACCAAGAGTCGCCTTCTGCAGACGGAAAAATGGAGATTGTTGGTTCTTATCGTCGTGGAGCACAAAATTCCGGAGATATTGATGTAATAATTACATCTAATTCGCCAAAAGTATTTACAACGTTTTTAGATAATTTAATTAAAGAAAATATAATATTGTATGTTCTCTCCAGAGGTCCTACAAAATGTCTTGTAGTTGCGAAGATTCCTTCATCCGATGCAGTTCGTCGCGTAGATTTCTTATACACAAATCCAGAGGAATTTCCATTCGCAATTTTATATTTTACTGGAAGTAAAATTTGCAATACTGTTATGCGTCATATTGCCTTAGAAAAAGGATATACAATGAATGAGCATGGTATTTACAAGATGGATGCAAAAAAGAAGGGAGAAAAAGTAAATCACGCCTTCAAGTCTGAAAAGGATATTTTCGATTTCTTAGGATTGGAGTATAAATCACCAATTGAACGCATAGATGGCAGAGCTATTGTCGTCAAAGCTTCAAAACCAAAATTAATAATTGAGGAGTCAGACTCTGAATCTGAAAGCGAGGAATCTGAAAGCGAGGAATCTGAAAGCGAGGAATACGTTTTACCTGCAAAAGTGGCATCTAAAAAAATAATGATGCTGGAAGACGAAACTTATAAAAATATTGCAAATGATTTTAAGAAAAATGGTATTTCGGTTTTAGAGTCATTAAATGAGAAACAATTGAGCCAACTCTTGAGAGAAGCAAATCGTGCTTATTATAATGAAGAGCCATTCTTCACAGATAATCAATATGACATTGTTAAAGAATTTGTGGAGAGCATATATCCAAGCAACATTGTTTTACATGAGATTGGTGCTCCAGTCGAGAGAAATAAGGTGAAATTACCATATCCGATGGGTTCAATGGACAAGATTAAACCTGACACAAATGCGTTAGCAAATTGGATGGGGAAGTATAAGGGTCCTTATGTTTTATCTTGTAAACTAGATGGTGTTAGTGGTCTTTATACGACAGAAGGTGCATCTCCAAAGCTTTATACAAGAGGCGATGGAAAAGTTGGTCAAGATATCAGTCATCTTATCCCATTCTTACGGTTACCAAAAACTAAGGGTATTGTTATTCGAGGTGAATTCATAATTCCTAAGACATTATTTGATGCTAAATATAAGGAAACATTTGCTAATCCACGAAATATGGTAGCTGGAATTGTTAATCATAAGACCATAAATGAAGTGATTAAGGATTTGCATTTTGTTGCATATGAATTGATGAAGCCAATTAGAAAGCCATCTGAACAAATGGAATTATTGTTGACACTTGATGTCGAGACAGTTTTATACAAAATCGAGCCAACTATCACTAACGATTTGTTGTCAAATTCTCTTCTAGAATGGCGATACAATTATGCTTATGAAATTGACGGGGTGATTGTAGCAAATGATGCATTATATGAAAGAAAATCTGGTAATCCAGAACATGCTTTCGCATTTAAAATGGTTTTATCAGACCAAGTTGCTGAAGCAAAAGTAGTAGATGTTATTTGGGCTGCAAGTAAAGATGGTTATTTAAAGCCTCGTGTGCAAATTGAGCCAATTAATCTTGGAGGAGTTCAGATTACTTATGCGACTGGATTTAATGGTGCATTTATAAATGATAATAAAATTGGCATTGGTGCTATAATCGAGTTAATTCGCAGCGGCGATGTTATTCCATATATTCGTAAGGTAGTAGTTCCAGCTGAAGAACCGAGAATGCCATCAATTCCTTTTAAATGGAATGATACTCATGTTGATATTATGCTTGAAGATTTAGAATCAGATGAAACAGTTCGAGAGAAAAATATTACAGGATTCTTTAGAGGAATTGCTGTTGAAGGTTTAAGCACAGGAAATGTTAAGCGAATTATGGAAACCGGTTATGATTCTGTTCCTGAAATTCTAAAGATGACAATTGGAGATTTCTTACAAGTAGAAGGATTTAAAGAAAAAACTGCAACAAAGCTTCATGATGGTATTAAAGAAAAAATTGATGCTGCATCTTTGACAACAATTATGTCGGCTTCTAATATGTTTGGTCGCGGTTTCAGTGAGAAAAAAATACACCTTATTATGGAGTCATATCCACAAGTCTTATTATCTAAGGAAACTGATGCACAAAAAATTACAAAGATTTCTGCAATTAAGGGAATGGCAACTAAATCAGCTGAAGCATTCGTAGAGAGAATACCTGAATTTATTAATTTTATTAAAGAGGCTGGAATTGTTAAAAAATTAGCTGAAGGAATTCCTGAAAAGAAGGAGGTAAACCAATCCAATCCTTTATTCGGAAAATCGATTGTAATGACTGGATTTAGAGATACATCTCTACAAGAAGCTATTAAAGATGTTGGTGCAAAATTAGGCTCTAGTGTATCAAGTAAAACTTTTGTAGTGTTGGTTAAAGATAAAGATGAAGATACCGGAAAAGCAAATGAAGCTAGAAAATTGAGTGTTCCTTTAATGACTCCAGAAGAATTTACAATCAAGTATTTATAAATTATAAAAAACAATTAATTCCATTTTTTTACCTCATTTTTCAACTCAGCACAATAAATAAAAATATTATTATTATTATATGACTAACTGGAGTATTAGAGAAAACGAAAGTCCTGAAAATTATTTAGAAAAACCTCAAGTAGTAGTAGGCGATACTATTGAAATTTTATCTAATAATCAATTAGGGTATAAAAAATATAAAGTTGTATTAAAAAATGGTAACAAAACTTTAAAAACATTAGCTGATTGGGGAGCTGAAATATATGAGGGTGAAGATGATGAAGATGATGAAGATGATGTTACTGTTGTGGGTGATAATGAAATAAGTGATGATGTTGATGTTGTCACTCAGAAAATATATGGTGGTAGAAAGAGCAGAAAAAGCAGAAAGAGTAGAAAAAGTAGAAAAAGTAGAAAAAGTAGAAAAGGCAGAAAAAGCAGAAAAAGCAGAAAAAGCAGAAAATATGTCAGATAATTTATTGTCAATTTATTTTTTATTTATTTAAAAAAAAATTGACGATAAAAAATAAATTTAATCTTTTTTGTATCAAAATAATGTCTACCAGTTTAAAAATAAATTCTGCAAACAATTTAAGTGTTATTCATCCTGATGATACTGAATATCCTACTACACCAGTAGTAAATATGTTATTTGATGAATCAATGGAGTTGTGTAATTCTGATTATATGTCATCAGAAACTATGGAGATTAGCGATGAAAGTAATGAACTAGAAGAATGTGATAGTTTGGAAAGAGAAGATATTGATGCTATGGATATGCGAGGAGATGATTTAAAAATAATAAATAATTTAAATATAAATTTGAGCGATGGTAAATTTGAATATATTGTAGACGAAAACATGCGTGAAATGCTAACAAATGCTTGGCAGGCAATTACACAAACAAATACTTGGATTTTTATGGCTAAGGAAATAGAAAGTTTTATGTTTTCAAATGACCCAAGAATATATGAGATTTCTAGAAAAATGGAAGAACTCGGATATTCTGGACATTCAGCTTGCTCATTTGGTTGTACAATGAGAAATATGCAATACTTGGCTCAAAAAGGAGAAGAGCAATTTAAAAAATTATTTCGGTTAGATGAATTGAAATCGAATATATAAAAACTTAATTAAATATAAATAAAAACATAATAAAAAATTTTTCTTTTATAAGTGTATAAGATGTTTAAACTATTCTTACTAGCTTGTTCTTTTTCATCAGTTTGTTCTTTTTTATCAGTTTTTTCAGCCGATTTTAACCTTAGAAAGAGGGAGCTTACTACCTTCTTAAATGAAGGAGATGAATGGAAGCAATTTACAAATTTTCAAGATAGATTTAGCAAAAGATACGAAGATATACAAGAAATGGAAACTCGTTTCCAAATTTTCCGCACCAATCTTCGCAATATTATCCTTCACAACTTAGACTACACTCAAAACTTCACTATGGGTATTAATCAATTTACAGATTTAAATCCTCAAGAATTTAAGGACCAATATGTTGGTGGTTTAAAGACTGAGGTAGGTTCTTATGGTTGCAAGACATTTTCTTCATCTGCATCAGGAGCTCCTTCTTCTATTGATTGGCGTCAAAAGGGAGCTGTGAACCCAGTAAGAGATCAAGGACAATGTGGTTCTTGTTGGGCATTTGCTACAACTGCTAATGCTGAATCTGTTTGGGCTATTGCCACTGGTGAATTATTTGATTTATCTGAAGAATTTTTGGTAGATTGTGCTAGTGGTGCTGGATATTTTAATATGGGTTGTAATGGCGGCCAACCTGATTCTGCTTTTAAGTATATGATTAATAACGGACAATGTACAGAATCTTCTTATCCTTATAAGGCTGGAACTACTAAAACAGCTGAAACTTGTCAAAAGTGTTCTGCTTCACCAGTTCATTTTTCTGGTTGTTATGATGTTGTGTCAAAAGACCAAGTTTCATTGATGGCTGCCGTAGCAAAACAACCAGTTGTAATTGCTATTGAAGCTGACACACGATATTTCCAGTCATATTCTGGAGGAATTTTAGATTCTCCTGAATGTGGGACAAATTTAGACCATGCAGTAGAAATAATTTCTTATGGCACTGATAATGGTGTGGATTACTGGAATGTCCGAAATTCTTGGAGCTCATCCTGGGGGGAAAATGGTTATTTTAGAGTAAAAAAAACTTCTTCCACAAATGATATTGGAATTTGCGGTTTGGCAAGCGAGCCAAGTTTTTTAACTGTTTAATAAAATAAATTAAATAAATTAAATAAATAAAATAAATTAAATATTTATAATTATAAATAATGAATAAAGGAAGTTATAATTATAAATATTTAATTTATTATTGTGGTGAAAATAATATAATATTATTAGATAATTATGAAAATACAAATAGAGACACCAGAATTATAGGTAAATACTTAATAGAAATTTGTGAACTTAATTTTGATAAATTAATTTTGATAAAGTAACTGGCTGTAAAAATGTTCCGAAAATTTGGTATGATGATGAACAAGGTAAAAAGCATCGCCATTATGTTGATATTTTTATCCCAAGTCAAAATCGGTGTATTGAAGTTAAATCTATATGGACAGCTAGAAAAGATAAAAAAGATAATATTTACCTTAAACAAAATGCCGCAAAAGATTTGGGTTATCAGTATGAAATATGGATATTTAATGCCAAGAAAGAAATACTAGAAGTTAAAACATAACTATTTAAAATTATTCCATAATATATCATATGGAACAATTTACAGAAATAATCGATACATATTTATTAAATTATGAATCGTATAAAAAAGGTAAAGTAGAATTCGATTGTGATTATGGTGAATTAATATTTTTAAAGGATAATCGTAATATGTTGACACTTTTTGGTATTTATATTCATCCAGAATATAGAGAACAAGGTTTTTGTAGAAGTATATTGCAATATTTAATAGATAAAAGCAAGCGTCAATTTAAGTATGTATTAGTAGAATCAGTAATGTCAAAAATATTATATGAATATCTATTGAGATTTAAATATGAAAATAGAAAATTTAAACTTATTAGAGAAGGATTTATCTATAAAAATTGAAAAGTTTTTATAAATTATTTTATAACTTATAAAATGAAAAATGGTATCACTTCCAGTAAATATTGTAAATTTAATATGCGAATGGGCAGGACAAGAGGATATAGATTGGTATCCATTCTTCTCTCCAAAAACTCATAATCTGAGTTGGAAGGTTAATAAACATTCAAGAAACTGGTTTAAAAAGGAGACATAATTTTCCATAATAGATTAGATTCGTATTATTATAAATGGTATAATCATCGCACTAATAAATTAGTAGTTCTATTATAAATATAACACATAAATTGAAATAAAATGGATGGAGTATTATTAGCTATGATTATCATTTCACATATTGGATGTTGTATCGGAATTTATCAATATTTTAATAATGGAAACATGCCATTTATTGGCACATCTAATATAGATAATTTAAATAAAGTTGCAGTTGAAGAGTAATAATGTTAACTTAAATAGCTTAAACACATATCATGCAAATCCTATATATAATATGAAAAATAATACTAATAATACTAATAATACTAATAATACTAATAATACTAATAATACTAATAATACTAATAATACTAATAATACTAATAATACTAATAATGATAAAGAAATGGCTGAATTATTTTATAATATCTATATAGATTGTCTTAAATATAAATTTAATTATGAAAAACAAAATTCTAGTAGAAAAATAAGTTGTCATGAATATTACGATAAATTTAAATTTTTTGCTGAAAAATATGTTGATAGTAAACAACTCAATAATAAACCTTAAAACTCAAATTCATACTCGACTAATGCTTTCATATCAGTTTTCATTCTACCATACATATTTGTTGTTATTTTTCCTAAAATTGTTTCTTGTCTAAAATCAATACTCATCATTTTTAATGATGTTTTATCACATAAAATTGAAAAACTTTCATCTTCTTGGATTTTCTCAGAATTCGCTTTTTTATATTCGCAATACAATTTATGTAATTTCATATGAACACGATTTAAAAACTTTATTAATTTTTCTCTACTTAATTTTTTCCATCCTGCATCTGCATCTTCATCTTCATCTTCATAAATATAAAATATATTTAACTTCTGAACAAAAGCAAATATCGGATATTCGCTTTCTGATAAATTATAGATATTTCTAGAAAATATTTGATTAAGAGTATCAGCAAACGAATTTTCAAATAAATACTTTATATCATCTTGATTAATTACAATTTTTTCAATCAAACTATCGAATTTTATTTCTGGAGTAATATTTGTATTTAACCATTCAACTACATTTATCTTCTTCTTCTTTTTAACAACCCACTTGTTAAGTTCATCAACTTTTTCTTCTAGCTGGTTAAATCTAACACCGAACTCTAATAAAATATTATATATTTTACGTTGACCAGGAATATCATCATCTTCTTCAATAATTAAGCCTTTTTTGGTTTTACTTAATAATTCACAAAGAATGACATGTTTTTCTAAATTTGTTTTCTTTTTATAACTTTTACCACAATGCACACAACATTGACCAGGTTGTTTAATCATATTTGGGATATTTGATGTCAGCTTATTCATTCTATTTTATTATTTTAAATTAAAATCATTATTTTAAAATCAATTTTTTTATAAAAATAATATTATAACGTTTTATATATAATGAGTCTACAACAAAATTCGCAAACTTCAATTGTATATAATGTTCCATATGCAAAACAATTAGGTGTTCAACCTTTTTATCATAGATATCGTAGTTGTAATCCAAATTTTCCTAATAGAACTCAAACAAGTGTTAGTGGTTTTACTCCTGCTGACCAATACCAAAAACTTAAAATTATTCAAGATACTGTTAGAGTTTATGGTTCTCTATATACCGCAAATTTAGGACCTCTCACAGCTTATAAACAACCTTTAAATGACCCTCAAAAAGGGTTTTATGGTGTTTGTTGGAATCAAATGAGTGATAGACCTGTTCCTAGTGTTCAACGTGCTTCTATACCAACTGGTTATGCAACATCAATGAATAGACGTCATACTTCAGTTACATCAAGTAAACCGGGTAGTCAAACTCCCGGAGGTGCTGGTTGTGATATAAAACATAATTCATATGATAGATATTTAAATAGACTAAAAGGTAAAGCACCTATGAGACGTGGTGTTGTTCCACAAAATTTTGGAAAACCAATTCCTTTTAATCCTGCTTTCCCAGTTTATGGTGGAAAAACAATGAAAACTAATATTGTTAATTCTTGCGATTGTCCTATAACTACTCCAGTTCAAAATGAAGAACAAAATATTATATTATATAATAATCCTCTATGGCAACCGTATCCATATAGTGAATATGGATTTAGTGTTGGAAATTATGTTTATGCAAAACAAACAGGAAATAATTTTTACACAAGAGCTATTGTTATATCAATTGATTCTGGAGTTTACACAATACAATTTGATAATGGAGTTATTCAAACTGAATCTAATGTTTATAATCTCTTAGTATATTTTCCATGTAACTGCAATATTATTGAAAATAAACTGTCATTTTCATCTGGTATTTATCTTGAAGAATCACAACAATTTGGGACTGGGTGTTCTTTTACATTGGAAGATTTAACTAATTTAGTAATTTAAAATTACAAAAAAAATAATTATAATATTTATATTATTTATAATATGCCACAGAAAATAAACATGTTCATTTCAAACGGTAATCCTCAACCTCCTCTTCAAAGACAGATTCTTAATACTGCTAGTTTAGGTGCTTCTCCATCAATGGCTGCACCAAAAGCTCCTTCTTCTTTAAAGTCTCCTATTTTAGCTCGTATTCATAATGTTAGACCTGGATGTGGTTCTTGTGGAAAACATTAAGTTTTATAGCTAGATATTTTATCTAAACGTAATTTTATTTCTTCAAAATCAGAACGGAATCTAATATAATTTCCCATATCTGTTCCAAAAAAACTAGTTACTGTATATGTCAATAATGGTATTGGTTCCATTATTATATTTTTAAATTTTTAATATAATTGTATAATATAAATGTCAACTCCAATGCAACTTTCTACAACATATACTACACCTTATCCTTCAAATAGATTGAATAAAGCAACTAATTTTAAAACTATGTTTGATACTACTTTACTCCCATATAATAAAATGTATAATGGTATAAAATTATGTTATAATGTGAGTAAGGGTACATTTATTTATAAACCACATACTGATGTTGGAATGATAGGACGTTCTTCTGCTGGTTATTTAGCCCAAAGAAAACGAATGTAAATTAACTGCGAAAGCACTTTGCAATTACAAATGCTGAATAACCCATTGCCACTAATTTAGTTGTTTCTTGAAACAAATTTGAAAATTTAAAATACTTGCTTTCAGCAAAAAAATTATAACGATAGCGGTCTAAACTTAAATTATATGATGAAACTAATACCCACAATGTTGTTATTTAAATAATGTCATAAGCAACGTCTTTAATTAATTATAATGTTTTTAAATAAGTTATATAAATATTTAAAAACAAATGAATCAACATCTATATAATGTCTGAAACAAGAATTAACCAAATGGTAAAAGTTCATGATGAAGCTCTTGAACTTTTTAGTAAAAAAAATGCAGATTATGGAGATGCATTTGCAAATTATGGAACAGTGGGAGTTATTGTGAGAATGGGTGATAAAATTCAACGACTTATTTCAGTTTCAAACAAAGGTGTTAATTTAGTAAATACCGAAAGTTTAAGAGATACATTAATCGACTTACATAATTACGCTGCAATGGCTGTTATGTTGATTGATGAAAATAAAGATAATATTACTAATGATAAAATAAAGATATGAATTTAAAAATAGAAAATTTAGGTTGAACCAACATTACCAATAGAAGATTGAATAGTTTTCATAATCGGCGATTCTTTAAAGAATATATCCCATTTTGCAGTGAATAACAAAATAAAACCAAATAAAAATAATAATATTTTAGTTTCTGATGTAATAAGATTAATTCTATTTGCTCTTGGATAAAATAAATAAATTAATAATGTTGCCATCATCGAAATAAAAATGAATTCAATTCTATCTTTCCAAAATTCTATTTTTTCAACTGTTTTTTTATCACTAGTTTTTTTATGCTTCATATAAGCTAAAGATAGAGCTAAAATTACAAAAGTTACTTTAATGATAATAATTAAAATTATATAAATATCAAACTTATTCATTTATATTATATAATAATAATAATTTCTTTTATTATTATTATGAGTAATACGAATATGTTTAGTAACAGCAATTTTCAAGAAACTCCTTTAAATGACGCATATCAATTCAATACATTTAGTCCTTACATAATGAATGGTGGATTAAATAGTAGATTCTCTCAAAATTGTATATTTTGTTCATCAAATAATACTATGAATTTAGCAAACGATGGTTCATTTAAACAATGTAATAGTTGTCGTAAACAATTTAAAGCTAAATTATCTAATAATCAGGTAAATCAACAAATTGCATATTTTCCACCTTATAGAGTCAATAAATAGAGTTATTTTTCCATTATTAATTCAAAAATAGATTTACCAGTATATCCTCTAATAAATCCACCAATTAATCCAATAAATGTGAATGGACTGAAAATTGGCGCTTCTATTTTTGAATTAACATAATAAAAAGTTATATTTGATATTAAATAAGATGAAATAAAACCTGCTCCTGACCAAAAAATTATATCAGCGCTCATTTATGATAGATATAATTCTAATTCGTTTAAGTAATTTATATTTGTTAATTATATAAATGGTTTGTGCTATTAGTTGTATGATTTCAGCAATTTTCATTATTGGAATGATTTATTTTTACAATTTAACAGATAAAAGTGCAATTGTAAAACATTATAAATCTTCTCTTTCAAGTGATTTGCAAAAAAGATATGAAAAAATAACTAAGGAGAGAACTTATATATCATATCAAGGTTATATATTAGGAGTTATTCTTTCTCTCGGGATTATATTTTACAATCTTAAAATAAAAGGAGCAAAGATGAATACTACTTCTTTAGTATGCACAGTTTTAGCAACTGCGTTTGTTAGTAATTATTTCTATTACATGTTATCTCCAAAATCTGACTGGATGTTAAATCATATGAATAATCAAGAAGAAGTGAAAGCTTGGTTATTAATGTATAGAGAGATGCAGTATAATTATCATATGGGATTAGTGTTAGGTATAATAGCTGTTGGTATTCTAGCATTTGCTTTTAGATGTTAATAAAATTGAAAAGAAAACAATATAAAACTACGAATTTATATTAATATTATAACATGACATTCGGAAGAATTATTGACAGTGTTAAATATATTCACTTGATGAATGACAATGAATTAAAGAAAAAATCTCTATATGACAATGTATATTTTACATTGAGAGATATTTTCGCAAATGCTCATTCAGCTGATATATGTATGAAATCAAATAGTTTTAATAGTCATTTGACAGATGGTATTTGTTTTGAAGATAGAACCGAAATATTTCAATATTCAAATAAATTACATCAAAAAGATTACTTAAAACATCTACTAAGATGGTTAGAATATTTTAATGTTCAATATTTTGAATTCGAGGAGCCACAAGAAGATGAAGAAATTGATATGAAAGAATATATGAAATGGGATGATTGGTGGTTGCAATTTGAAGAGTTGAGAATTTTACTTGATGAACAATATGAAAAATGTTTAAGCGAAGCAAAAAGATGTGAAGAATAAGATTAAATTTTAGATGGTAGTCCAGGTGCCTAAGGCACTGCATTTCGCATATCATGAAGATAGTTAAAACCATTTGTAAGGGTTAAATCTATAATTTTGCTCAACTCCAAGATGGACAAGACCATGAATTCCAAAAGCAATAGTAATTAAAGATAATATAGTAATTTTACGATAATAATCTAAGCGCATAAATTGTTTATAGTTTGATATGAAAATTATCAAAATAGATAATATTAAAAATCCTGTAACAAACAAGGAGTTTAAAGAGGGTGCAATAAGAATGTTACTCAACATTATATAATTATAAAAATATTATATTATATAACTACTTAAAGACAAATTGACAATATAAATTAACCCACTGGGTGAGTGAGTGTGTAAGGTAAGTTTTTCTTAGATATTTCTATTTAATTATTATTATGCTAACAAATATTTTTTTATTTAGGTATATTAGGGTGCCATCGTTGTCCAAAAATCTGGAGGTTCCAGGCTCGAGTCCTGGATTGGTCGATAATATATATTAAAACAACTTAAAGAAAAATTGTGTATATACACTGTAGGGAGTAATGGTTTCATACAACAATCTAAGGCGTAAATTTGAAATGAAATCAGTATAAAAGGCAACTTGTCCGAGTGGTTAAGGAGACAGACTTGAAATCTGTTGCGAAATTCGCGCGTAGGTTCAAATCCTGCAGTTGTCGTATTTTGTCATCTTACAGCAATTTTATTTAAAATAATTTAAATCAAAGATGATAGCAATAAAGCTCGTATAGTGAAACGGTTATCACAGTTGTCTTATAAGCAGTTATCCCGGGTTCAACTCCCGGTATGAGCATTCAATTGATATTATAAAATTTAATTACTTATTTTATAATATAAAATAAAAATACTTTTTTGTATTATAATATATTAATGAAGACAAGAAGAAGAATGTCAAAAATAAACTCGATAAAGAATGATTTGGTAACAATTAAGAAGTCAAAAATTGAAGGCTTAGGAGTGTTTGCTTTTGTAAATATACCATCTGGAACTAAAATTGCTGACTATTATGGTAAGGAAATGACATTAAAAAATTTTAAACAAAAATATGGAGAATATAAACATAATTCTCTCAATACATATCGTATGAAAAGAATAAACAGAATAATTGTTGCAAAAATCGAACCATACAAGAGTAGAAATTTGACTAATTATATAAATGAATCAAAAAAACCTAATTGTTTACTAAAAAAACGAGCATTATATGCATTAAATAATATTAAAAAAGGCGAAGAATTGACTTTACTTTATCCTGAAAATTATAACAGAAATTATACTTTAAAAAATAATTAAATAATTTATTTAAATACAACAGAATATAAATACCTAAAGGGATGAAAGAATACATAAATACTGTTATATATAAAATATATTGTAAGGATGAAAATATTAATGATATGTATGTTGGTCATACGACAAATTTTAATTTAAGAAAGAATGGGCATAAAAGTTCATGTACAAGTGAAAATAATAAATACCATAAATTACCTGTTTATATTTTTATTAGAGAAAACGGTGGTTGGGATAATTGGCAAATGGAAGAAATTGAAAAATTTCCATGTAATAATTATATTGAAGCCTCCCAAAGGGAACGATACTGGCTTGAAAATTTAAAGGTCACATTAAATAAAGTTATACCATCAAGAACAAAGAAAGAATGGGAAAATGAACACAAAGAACAAATGTCAGAATATATTAAACAATACAGAAATATTAATAAAGATACTATAAAAGTAAATAAAGCATTAAATTATCAAGAGAACAAAGAAACTATACTTGAAAAACATAAAATTTATTACGAACAAAATAAAGAAAAAACATTAGCACAACAAAAACTTTATTATGAAGAAAATAAAGAAAAAATAAGTGAACAAAATAAAATATATAGAGATACTCATAAAGAACAACTAGCAGAAAAAAATAAAGAATATAAAATAGAGAATAAAGATATAATATCAGAAACAAATAAACAATATTATTTATTAAATAAAGAAATAATCAGTCAAAAAAGTAAATTATACAGAGATAGTCATAAAGAACAAAAATCAGAAAAAGATAAAGAATATAGAGAGAAAAATAATACTAAACTTAAACAAAAAATTAATTGTATATGTGGAGGAACGTATAGTTATATTCATAAATCTACTCACGTTAAAACAAAATTGCACCAAAATTTTATTAATAATTCAGAAAAAACAGATAAAAATACAGAATTAATAATAAATTGATTTAAAAAATAACTTAAAGACATATTACTTATATAATATGTAAGGGGTTCCATACAGCAATCAAAATTTGTGAAATATTTTTTAAAAAGGAACTAGTAAATTACAGCACGGATGGCCGAGTGGTCTAAGGCGGTGGATTCAAGACCCACTATCATATTGATGCAAGGGTTCGAACCCCTTTCCGTGCAAAATATAAATTTAATTAAAAACTACTT
>Ga0247833_1000630_pt1 | contig 63357 bp, 57 predicted proteins | sample LaCruzMarch2015__7_FD_187117 | JGI IMG/M metagenome (GOLD analysis project Ga0247833, IMG submission 187117) | Freshwater microbial communities from meromictic Lake La Cruz, Castile-La Mancha, Spain - LaCruzMarch2015_8m | ecosystem: Environmental > Aquatic > Freshwater > Lake | place: Spain...
CAATCGCGCCAGCGCCGCCGACACCGGCCCGGTTATCAAACCATTTTTCGCCATGGATGACGATGTTGTAGCGTTCATCCTTCGCCCGAAAGCTGACGCCTTCACGTTTGAGGGGGAATCCGTGCCATGTGAGAAGGTCGCGCAAGGGAATCGATCGAACCCGGTCGGATACGCGATCTGCACCGCTGGCACCTGCCAGTTTGAAATCCTCCGTCTTCATCACCAGCCGATGGTGTGGCAGAAATCCGACACGAGCTCGTCAACCACGGCTTGTGGCATTCCTGCCTTTGCCCCGACCTTTTCAAGGGTTTCCGTGCCAAGCAGGTCAGCCCGGACGCAGTAAAGAACCACAGAAGCCCGGAGCCCTTTTTGTTCAACCGTGTCCGCCTCGGCCACCCAGCCGAACGTCCGGCTCAGGACTTCACAAATGCGGTGAAGCTGATCGTCGGGCGTAGGGAGGGGTTCAAGGAAGTCCACCGGATGGCGGCGGTCGGAGTGGCGGATATCGTTTTCAGGGAGTGTGTGCGTTTTCATCGCCGCCACTTTGGCGAAGAAAAACAAACGACCTGCTCCCAGTTGGGAGCGATCTCGAAAACGTTAACCGAGGCCGTTGCCGAATTCGGATATCAGTTTGGCCACGACTGGCTGCGGTGTGCTAGTCATCACGCCTTCTTGTTCGAGGGTATCAGCGCCGAGCAGGTAAAAGTGCTGACGCAATACAGAAGCCCGGTGGCCCGAAGTCCCTTTTGCTCGACTGTAATGGCCTCCGCGACCATGCCGAAGGTTCTGCTCAGACTTCGCAGATGCGCTGAAGTTGGTCATCAGGCGCCGGGAGGGGCATAACTCGACCACCGCCTATGCGGCGGCGAAGGCGGCACTTGGCACCTACACCAAGGCGCTTTCCAAGGAACTTGGTCCCAAAGGCGTCCGAGTGAATTCCATCGCCCCCGGCTGGATTTACACCACTGCCACCGAAGCCGTGGTAAAACGCTTAGCGGAAATCTGTAGCAGATGCATCTCTCGCCGTCGATGCAGTGCGCCAGCTCAATGAGTTTATTTTTGATGCAAAAATGGCTAGTAATACTGGACGATCAGCCGCGAATAAACCAAGAGGCTGCTCGCGGCTCTCCGGGGCCTTTCATGCCAAGCATGGGATCTCTCCAGACGTCCCTTTGAGAGTGCTATTAAAAAGTGGATTCATCTCCGTTTCGTTTCAGAGGCCATATATTTTCCCCAAGGCGGCAAAGATCTCGTCAGTGGAAATGCCCTGAACATCCAGTGCCTTCAAATCTGGCGGAGATCGCCGCATGCCCTCAATGAAGCCCCGTAGATCATCTTGGATATTGGCTCCCACGGGCACGTTCGTATCTGCCGCGAGGAGAGTAAATAGGCGAAAAACATCTCGCTTGTGCTTGTTGATGCTCTTCGAGTCGACGGCTTCTCCGGCATCTTTGCGCCGGGTGAGATCAAGCCAGGCGCCTGTCTTCAAGGGAATGAGTGCTTCCGGTTTCAATGTTGGAACCCCTTCCGAAATTGTCCGCTGCTGCTGAATGAGAGTGTAGTAATTTTGATCGAGCAAAATTGCGGACAGGCTGGAGCCTTCATCCCCAATGGGAATCGGCGTCAGTGTTCCGCCAGCCAACGGCGTCAGAAAATCAGGCTTCTGGGAAAACAACTCTAACTGCGCCGGCTAGGCGGCATTTTTAGGATTTGAGAAGCGATAAAATTGCATCTGATCCTCTTCGCCCCGCCGTCGATGTTGATAGCCTCCCTCCTCTATGAATTTCCAAAAGATGCCGGCGAAATCGCTGGTCATGTTTTCGATCATCAGAACGATATCGAGATCCTTGGTCGCACGGAATTCCTGGCCGACCGCTGAAAAGGCGAGGTCACATGCCGTTCCGCCAATGAGGACGTAATTTTCCGTATGTCCGGCGAAGTGATCGCGAAAGATTTCGAGCCCCTTTACCATGAAATCTCCTCAATCATTTGTTCGAGGGCTTGCTCGATACGTTCGTCTTCGTTTCCCCGCAGAGAAAGATAGAGTGAGAGGCGATCCACGATTCCATTCTTCACGGACTTTGAGCCACGTATCCAAGAATTCTCCTGCGTGGCGGACAGGCCGGGATCGTAGCTCCATATTTCAAGAGTTTCATGGCTCCAATCTGCTCCCGGGGCCTCTGCATTTTCCAGAGCTACTGCGTGATTCTGATACCACTCCGGACTAATTGCCCAAATCTTTGTTTGAGGCTCGTTGAGCATTGAGTAATGGGCGAGGGCGGTAAGCCCGCCCAACTTTGCGGAGGCCAGAAGTTCAGGAGGACAGTTGTAGACGGGAAATGTCCGTCTCACGGGAGAGCGCATGTGGGGTAAGGCACGCTCCCACAGAGACCGCCATTTGATGGCTTCATCCTTGGCCTCAAACGCCAGCGATTTTGTTCTTCCCTTGCGGACGATGTGAGCCAGACCGATGGCCGCCAGTTCCTCCATGGCACGGCCGACCGTCATGGGCGAGTATTTGACCGTCTCAGCCGCGTCCTGCGCGGTTTGAAAACATACCTGGCGTTGTTCAACTGCCATCAAAAACAAATGTTGAGCGGAGGGACTGAGCGTCTCGACCGGTTTGGACCGTTCGCGAGCGAAGTGTTCCCGGAGATCAACCAGGAGTTCCGGGAGATACATTTGAGTGCCCGGAGAAATGAAGGGGATTCGTCTTTGAATGAGGCGTTGCCGTTGATTGGGGCGAATATTTTCAGGAACAAAGATCGGAGGGTACTGTAAAATTTTTGCGAGTTGATCTCGGTCAGATTCAATCTTGGATGGCGTCCAATCATCAAAATCACGGCGGGGAGCAAAGAATGCATATCTGCGCCCGTATAGCTCCCCTTCGGCCAAATCGTAGCGCCCTCGCAAAAAGAATGGGATTTTCGCAAGAGAACTTGGTACCAAGTCAACCTTCAAGCCGGTCGTTTGGTCCAAATATGCGCTCAGATTTCTCTGTAAAAGAGAGTTCACAGAGAAGAAGATAACAAATCATTTGGACGATAACAATACAAATGTTACCGTCCAAAATTACCGTTACAAAGGAAGACTTATTGCCGGAAGCCTCCTGTAATTGTCGGGATTCAGAAAAACCGTGAAAGGATGGTCTCATTGGGGCGAGGAGATCGCAGATTGTTTTGTATGCCATTTTGCACCTTTCGGGGAGGTTTGGAGATATGGAGAAATCAATATTCCGAAAAGACATGGCCGTTGTGTGAGGTTGCATCTGTGATTCTCGCGTGAACGTCACGGCGATAGTTTCCGTTCAATCAGCCTCATGCCATCCCATTCCAAAAGCAGGCACCAACCGGGATTGATTATATTTCCAGAAGGGTCCCGACTGATGATGTTGAGGGCACGAACCTGCGTGGGCGGCACCTCAAATGCGGCGGAAGCATGATGGTGACCGCAGCAGGCGTATTGAGGCTGCACTTGATTCACGAGTTCGGTTTCGGGTCGCCGAGGATACTCAAATCGAAGGCGATTCGGTTTCACTGGCCAGTCATGGGTGAGAAGCAGATGCGGATTCGGTGGAAGGGCCAATAGCAAATCGATCTCGAATTGCTTGTAGTAGGTGAGCCTTTTCGGACTCACCGCATTTTTCTGGACCTGTTCCACCATTTCAGGCCACGAGGAACGGAGGGATTTTTTCGCACGCCACTTCTCGGCTTCATTCGTGAAATTCAGTTCTCCAGGGTGAAATATGCCGCTCAGGCCGTAGGCACGGAAACCCGGAATCGAGTGAGGCATTTCTCCTGCATCAACGTAGCGGAGCTTCCCGCCAAAATGATCTGGGTTCCAGTTTCGCAGATGGTGAAAGGGTTCATGATTGCCGGCGATCATGGAGAGCGGCCATCGCCACGCCTCCCATGCTTTCCGGATTCGAGGAGTATCATCCGGATGGCGATGTTTCGCGGGTCCGGTTAGAAAACGCCAATCTGCCTCTTCGAGGAAAAGTCCCAAGTCCCCAACTGAGAATACCTGATCGATGGCGCGCCCGAGATTCCGCTCGATCCGGCTCAATTCTTCGACTGCCAGCCACAGTTGGTGGTGAACATCTCCAATTACTGCAACGATTGAGTTCATGCGTTCTGATCAACGATCATGCGCCGAAAGCTAGCACAATTCCATCTTTCGAGGTAACAGAAAGGTAACAAAAGGTAACAATATTTTCGCCAAAACTGCCTCTAACTGCACTTTGGACTGTCACGCACGGAATGGCCGCAGAGCCTTTGTTTATCAGTGTTTGCAGGGGTTTTGCCACTCAAAAAGAGTGGCGACCCTAACGGGATTCGAACCCGTGTCACCGCCGTGAAAGGGCGGTGTCCTAACCGCTGGACGATAGGGTCAGCGTGGAGGAAGAAAGTTTCATATTATGCGCTTCGAGGCAAGTGGAAACTCATTCGAATTGAATCTCGATTTGGAACTGGGTGGGCGCCCCGTTCTGCTTTCGGCGGGAGCGGAGTGGCAAATGATTGCCGCCGTTGCGATGTGCGGCTTCTGAGGCAGGGTTCCTATGTTTCCGGCTCCCGTGTTCGGCGAAAACGCGTTTGGCTTCTTCTTTGTGGGTGGCAGACTTTCGTAGTGCGCTGAAGTTTGTCTTTGCCATGCGCGCGGTGCCGAGGTGGTCAACTATGGGATCCGGGTAGGCGCACGGGTTGTTTGCACGCGATTTCCATGGGGTGTGGATCAGTGGGGTGGGGATGCCGGCGATTTCTGGCACCCATTGACGGATGAAGTGGCCTTCCGGGTCGTGATCGAGTCCTTGTTTTATAGGATTGTAAATTCGAAGGGCGCTTATTCCGGTCGTCCCGCTTTGCATTTGAATTTGCGAGAAGTGGATGCCTGGTTCGTAATCGAGGAAGTGGCAGGCGAGGGGGGCATTGAACACCCTCCAATCCAGCCACAAGTTGTATGCGGCGAATGAAACGAGCATCGCCCGCATCCGGAAGTTGAGCCACCCGGTAGCCCGCAGCGAACGCATGCAGGCGTCGAGAAATGGATAGCCGGTGTGGCCGGTAATCCACGCGTCGAGGCGGCGTTCATGGTCCGGCGGCGGCTCCGCCCGCAGCGACTCACACGCGTGGTTGAAACAGCGAAATTCAATCTCAGGTTCGGACTCAAGTTTTTGAATGAAGTGACAATGCCAGTGCAATCGGCCTGTGAACGATTGAATTTCGTTCTTGGGAATCTGGTGACCGGGTCTTTGGATTTCGGCATATGCCGCGTGTGCGGCCTGCCTGATGGAAAGACATCCCCATGCGAGGTAGGGGCTGATGCGGGAACATGCGGTTTCTCCAGAGGTTGGACTACTCATGCCGCGCCGGTAGTCTTTTCCGCGACCTGCTAGAAACGACAAGAGGTGGCGTTGGGCTTCGGCCTCGCCGCCCGGTTGGATTTTGTGCTGAAGGCGAGGCGCTGCACTCCGTAGGCGTAATTCCTCCGCAGTTGGAATCTGGCCAATCTCGACGTGTGGACCGTTTTGCAAGCGATCCGGCTTCGCGAGCGGCGGGGTTCCCATGATGCGATCTTCCCAATGTTTCGCCCATCCGTTCCGAGACTTTAGCCGCCGGACGACACCATTTTGCGGAAGTTCATTCCAGCGAACCCGATGAATTTCAGCCCATTGTTTGACGGCGAGATCCCGCTGATAGGTGAGGTGGTTCCCGGTTTCCTCGTGGGACCAAATGGTATCGAATCGGACGAGTCGATGGAGGTCAGCTAGCACATTTACGACGGGCCCGGTTCGAACGATCAAGGGTTGGCCGAGCACGTGCAGGTTTTCACGAAGTTCGACAAGCGCTTGGCGAATGAACTCATAGTGCAGAGTGTCGAAATCCGGTGCTGTCAGGATGTTCGGCTCGACAATGAAGAGCGGGAGCACGGGGCCACGCTGCGCGGCCGAGACCAGGGGGGCATGATCCGTGACGCGAAGATCCCGCTTGAACCATACAACTTGGGCATCTTCATACATTCCATCCAATAAAACGTCTCCGAGTTACGGATCGGACGTAGAGAAATGCGTCTTTCCATGCCCATTGACAGGAATGTGGCCCGTCCGCATGACCGCTGCGCGCGGCGCTGCCGTGTTTAGCTGAACGTGAGATTTTTCACGCCGGCCGCAGCAGCAGCGTTCAGCACGTCCATGATTCGCTCGTGTTTGGTTTCTGGAGTGGGTTGGATGATGAACGGGTCCTTGTCACCAAAACGTTCAATGGTCTCGCGAATCCAGGTCCTAAGCTCCACGAGTTCTTTCGACGTGCCATACGACTTGTTGTTCACGATGACATCCCCGTTGGCCGTGATCTCCACGAGGATCGGGGTGGATGGGACGCCGCTCGATTGACCGGATTGTCCGCTCGGCAGGCTGATATTCAATTCGCGCTCCAGAACCTGCGATCCAGCGGAAGCCATGAAAAACAAGAGAAGCACGAACACGACGTCCACCATGGGAGCGATTTGGAAACCTACATCACCGTCTTCTGATACACCACCACCTGCCATAAGTTTTTAGTTTCTGAGGGTTATAAACTGGAATGAAATTTTACGGTGCGGGGACATCTTTATCCACGACGGAGAACGTGACGTTTGCGATACCAGCTTGTCCGACTGCTTCGAGCAGTGAGCGGAGTGACTCGTAGCGCACTTCACGGTCGGCCCGAATCAAAACGCGAACCATCGGGTTTTTGGCCACGTTGTTTTGCAAGACGCTGATCAGGTCAGCGGGTGAGGGATAGGTCCGCTCGTTTACGATTAACGAGGTCGCGTTATTGATCGGCGTGTAGAGGACGTTGATAATGACTTGCCCCGGATTCTCTTTGGCGTCTTTGGCCTCTTTGGCCACGGGTAGGCTGATTTCCTGATTCGACTGGAGCACTTCCGTCGTGCTGATCGACATGAAGAAGACGAGCAGGACGAGCAGAATGTCGATCATCGGAGCAATCTGAAATTCCGGATCGGCCTCAGCCTCCTCCTTACGATGTTTCTTTTTCCCTTTGTGGGAGGCACCCTCGGACATGGTTGGTGGCGGACGGGATTAGGCCCAGTCGAGTGTTGCGCCGCAATGTGGGCAGGGATTTTGTCCGGCGTTGATCGATCCGTTGCAGACGGGGCAGTTGGTGGTGAGTGCCATGGAAACCTTCCGGGACTGGGTGCCGCCGAGCAAGTTTGGAGCGGTCTCGCCGACACTGAACGATTCACCAATCCGCACGCCACCGAGTTCCTCAAACGGGATATCTTCGACCAACTGGTTAAGCTTTCCGTCGGCTGAGCTGATGACGATGGTTGCGCGATTTCGGAAGTAGTAATAGAAAACGAATGCCGGAATGGCGATGAACAGGCCGCTTGCGGTAGCCATCAAAACCTCACCGATGGATAATGCGAGCTTCCGCGGATCCGACACGCCGGACTGGCCGAGAACGGCGAAGGCACCCATCATTCCAATGACGGTCCCGAGAAGTCCGATCATCGGTGCCACCACCCCGATAACAGAAAGGTAGCTATTCTGAGTTTTCAGGATGCTCGCCTCGCGCAGTCCGTTCTCGATCAGCGCGGTTTCGACGGCGTCTTTGCCCCGCCCGATGCGTTCGAGAGCACCGCTGAGGACGTTGGCGAGATAGGTTTTGTTAGCGCGGCAAATCTCCCATGCTTCTTGGTAGTTACCGGCATCAAGCGTCGACTTTATCGATGCAATCAGTGCGGCTGGGGCCAACTTCTCAATTCGCAGGACAAGAAAAAGTTGAATGATGAATGTCACCATTGTGATGGATGTCCCCAGAATTGCGATCCAGATCATGACAATCAACGGACCACCGTGAAGGATGGTTTGTAGGATCGACATTTGCTCGGGTAGCTCTCCGTCCGCCGCATGGAGCGACATCGGAAGCAGTAAGACTGCTAGTGTGAGGAACGGAAGAAGGAAGCGACGCAGGGAGGTGACTGAGGTGGTCATGTTGTAAGTGGTAGAAAATAAGAAGGAATTCGGACGAAAAATCAAGTACAAGCCTAGGGGACGATTACATTCTTTTGGCTCTTCAATGCGGCAGCGCGGGTTTGCGCTTCGGAAACAGCAGCGGAGTCCGCGTAGAATATCGTTACCGTTTTCAAGTATGACTCCAAGGCGGCAGCGGAGTCTCCGGATGCCTCGTTAATCTGCCCGAGAAGCAGGAAGGCGCGTCCGAGTTGTGCGCTTTGCTCGCTGCTAGGAAGCGAAATGCCTGCGGCTGTGGCGGTGACGGGTTCGATTTTTGATTTTGCGGAGGCAAAGTCTTTGCGAGCGATGTCGAGGCGGGCGGAAGAGATCGATGCCAGTGTGTCACCCTCTGGATACGCCGCAGAAAACGCTTCGAAAACTTTCTGGGCCTCATCCAGTTGGCCGAGTGCGATCAGCGCGTCGCCCTGGATCGCAAAGGCCTGACGTGCCCAATCAATCGGAAGGCCGCGGTATTTATCAATCACGGAACGAATCTCGACGAGGGCTCGGGCGGCATTCCCCTCCTGCATGGAGGTCGATGCCTTCTTGAATGCTTCCGGGGCTTCGGCTTCGACGCTTGCCACGTCGGCAAGTGGAATGGCGGATGTCGCCGGACCAATGCGCATCGAGACGTTCGTTCCGGACATGCCAACGATCTCGCCCTCGCGGCGTTGTCCATTTTTAAGGACCAAAACATCCGCGCCGAATGTGGCTGCGAGTGGTGCGGCGAGCAGGGTTAGGGTGGTGATTAGCAGCGAAATCCGGCGGGGGGTGATTTGTTTCATTGTTAAATTTCTTAATCACAATCTTTACGTCTGTTCAACGGTTTGCAAGTTTATCCCGATGTTTACTTGGATCCGCTCTCACCAACGCAAATTAATGACAGTCGTGGCAGTGCTCACGATTGTTTCTTTCGTCGTGCTCTACAACGCTGGAAGTCTTGAAACCCTCGGGCGAAGCGACTTCACGAGGGTCTATGGGCGCGATGTGACCATGACTGAATTGCAGCGAGAGGCGCGGCTTGCGTCACTCGCCGCAGAGCTTGGACTTGGAGAATATGTCTCGTCGTTGAACGCGGGAGAGAATCCTGACAACTCGATTGAGTTTGTTTTTAATGCGCTGGTGCTCCGTCACGAGGCCGAGGCGCTGGGGGTTCGGCCGACCCCTGAGGAGATCAAATCTGCCATCACGGCGCTCCCGGTTTTTCAGACCAATGGACAGTTTGATTCGCAGAAGTATCTGGTGTTTTCGCAAACGGCGTTGGCCCCGCGCGGGTTCTCGGAGGCACAAATCGAGGAGGTAGTTGCTGATTCGATTCGCTTTGATCGCGTGCGTTCATTGATCGAGTCTCCGGTCGTGATCTTGGAGGCCGAGGTATTGAATACGGCTCGCGCGTTCCAAAAAGCGAAGGGGCAAGTGGTCGTTTTCGATCAAGATCAATATCTCAAAGATGAGCCGATTTCTGAGGAACAAATCGCATCTGCTTACGAGCGGGCGAAGCCACAGTTGCTCACTCCCGAGACCAGAGCGGTCCGGTTCGTGACGTTCTCGCTGCCGGAGTCGGAGCGCACGCTCGCGGATTCCGAGCGCATCAAAGCACTGCAAAAGGTAGCTGATGCATCGGCGGCATTCGCGGAGAAGGCCGAGGCGACAACATTTGACGAAGCACTGAAAGCATCTGCCCTCCAAGCCACGACCACGCTGGATTTTACCATCCAAGGTAACGCGGTGTCACCCGAGGGATTGCCGTCCGCAGCCGCCTCGGTGGCGGACCCGCTCATGGCACTGGCCCGTCCGGCTTTCATGCTTCGCAAAGAAAATCCAGTGACGAGTGTGATTCAGGATGGTGATAATTTCTATGTTGCGGAGCTCGTGCGGGAGACTCCATCGCGCGAGATGACGCTCGACGAGGCGCGGCCGCTGATTTCGCGGGAAATCCGCTTGGAAGCAGCCCGGGCACGAATGGAGGAATCCGCTGTGACCGGTCTGGCAACATTGCGGGAGGCGTTGGCGGCGGGGAATTCCTTTGTCGCTGCGGCGGAGTCGGCAGGATTGAAACTTATGCCTTTTGATGCAGCGCCAGCGGACCCCGTGGCCCCCATCGAGCAGCGCCGTTACGCGGACGCCGCCATGTTTTTAAATCCGGGGGAATTGAGCGAATATGTTCCGGCTGGCGCGGGTGGCTTTGCGGTCCTGCTTGAATCACGTGAGCCGCTGAGCGCGGAATCCTTGACCGAGCAGCGTCCTCAGATCGAGCAATACCTGAAAAACCGAAGCGCAAGCATTCTCTTCTTTGAATGGCTCGTGTCAGCGCGAGCACGCGCCGGTATCAATGCAAACACCAACCAAGGTTAGTCCCGTGGTCTCATGAGCACCGATCCCACCGAGTGGGAAACGCTTTTTGACGATGCGAGCGGTGACATTGCCGTGGGAGATCTCGACGCTGCGGTAGAAAAGTTTCGACGCTGCGTCGAGTTGGCTCCGGATTTTTTCGACGGCTGGCACGCGCTGGGTATGGCGCTCATGAAAAACGGGGATCCGCTTGGTGCTATTGACGCGGGTCTCAAGGCGACGGTGTTGAAGCCTAATGACCAGCTCGCTTGGTCCAGTTTGTCACTCTTTTACGTGCGAAATCATCAGATCAAAGAAGCTGAATCAGCCGGCGTTAAGGCGCGGATTTTGTCGTGGGGCGGCAAGATAGCGAAGGAAGGCGATCCTCCTTCGTCGTGACCCCGCCGATTACGTAAGTCGGGCTTCGTTTGCCGCAGACTTGCGTTCCATAAAAAAGGCGATCCAAATGCACGCCTCGTAAAGGACATACATCGGGCCACCCATCATGAGCATGGTAATCATGTCGCTGGTTGGGGTAAGCACGGCAGCGAATATCAGAATTGCGATGGCCGCCTGCGGTCGAATGCGTTTGAGGTCGGCAGCCGTCAGCACGTCCAGCTTCACCAGCAAAAGCACAACCACTGGGAGTTCAAAAGCCAGACCGAATGCGATCACAAACTGCGTGGTGAATGAATAATACTCGCGCACCGTCCATGTGGGAATCCACCCAAGTGATTCCGCGTCGTTGTAGAAAAACTCCAGCGCTTCGGGGAGGACGACAAAATACGCAAACGCCACTCCGGACAAAAACAATCCAAATCCGATGGCAGCCGCCGGCCAGATATACTGGCGCTCCTTGGATGTCAGTGCCGGCAGCACAAACTGCGCGAGAAAAACCAGCAACAACGGAAATGCGAGGACGATCCCGGAATAGAACGCGAGTTCGAGCGAGATCGAAAACGAATCGACGACGCCCAGAGACTGCAGGTTATTTGCGCGCTCGGGATCCACGGCGTACAGCGGGCGCTGGATGATCGCAAACAACCAACCTCGAGCAAAAAAACCAAACGTCATCGCCACTGCCAGCGCGATGGCCATACGGATGATCATCGTCCGAAAATCCTCGATATGATCCAGGAACGGCTTGGGCTCATCCTCGAGCTCGCGAAATTGAAAAAACGATTGTTTCCAGTTTCTGGCCATGATTTCAGGGCGAAAGATACCGCAGTGCGACGAGTCGGGCAACGGTGGCCAGCGTATTGGCATCGCAGATCGTTCCGTCAGCGATCATTGACCACAATGCTGCGGGTGAAAACTCGCGGCATTCGAGGATCATTTCATTGTGGTCGGGCCGATGCGAAGAGACGTAAGCATGCACACCGGTGGCAAGAAAAAGATGGCAGTATTCATCAGTGAATCCTGCGGAGGGCCAGTAATTTCCGAGTGGAACCAGTGGGTCGAGCGTGCGACATCCGGTCTCTTCGGCGAGTTCACGGTGCACCGTCGCGAGGGTGCCCGACTCTGCCCCGTCTCCATCGATTTGGCCTGCGGGAAACTCCCAGAGATCGGTTTGAATCGGGACGCGTTCCTGACGGACGAGCAAAAACCCGCCGGTTGCCGTTTGCGGAGCGACCACGATCGCTTGCTTCCGGCGCACAACCATCCACTCAACACCCTCCGGGCGCGTGGGCGTCGCGACCTGCTCGCGAAGCACACGCAGATACGGGGAATCCACGCAAACTTCGGATTTAAGCGCGTGCCACTTTCCAGACATCAGGTGAGGACCTCCCGCCAATGCGAGAGCCGTGCCTCCACGTTTTCCGGTGATGGCGCACCGGGTGCAGTGCGCGCGCGCATTGCTGCCTGCAGATCGAACACCTCAAAAACATCCGCATGAAACGCGGAGGATGCCGATTGAAAACGATCCAGAGAGAGGCGATTCAGTGGCGTGCCCGACGCGTTGGCTTCAGCAACCAATCCGCCCACGATTTTGTGCGCTTCGCGGAATGGCACTCCGGCGCGAACCAGATAGTCAGCTAAATCGGTTGCAAGGAGGAGTGGGTCCGTGACAGCGGCGGCCGCCCGCGTCTCGTCCAGCGACGCGGCTCCGAGCATCTCGGCAAAAATCGCCAATGTGGCTTCGATCGTATCGACCGAATCAAAAACCGGCTCTTTGTCCTCCTGCATGTCGCGGTTGTAGGTCATTGGCAGTCCCTTGAGGATTGTAAGCAACGACATCAAGTTTCCATACAGGCGGCCGGTTTTGCCGCGTGTGAGTTCAGCGATGTCCGGATTTTTCTTTTGGGGCATCAAACTGGAGCCCGTCGTGTGACGATCGCTCAGCCGCAAAAACCCGAACTCCGTGGACGCCCAGAGGATAACGTCCTCGCTAAGGCGCGACAGGTGCATCCCGCAAATCGCGATGGCGGCGAGCAACTCACAGGCGAAATCGCGGTCCGACACAGCGTCCATGCTATTCTGCGTAACGTCTGCAAACCCGAGCTGCTCGGCAAGAAACCGGCGGTCAACGATCAGCGTGGACCCGGCGATCGCACCGGAGCCCAGCGGCAGGTGGTTCATACGTTTCCGCGTGTCTGCAAACCGCTCACGGTCCCGATGCAGCATCTCGACGTAGGCGAGCAAATGGTGAGCAAAAAAGACCGGCTGTGCTCGTTGAAGATGGGTGTATCCGGGAATGATCGCGGTTTGGTGGCGGCCCGCCAGTTCGACCAACGACCGCTGCATGGACGCTGCGAGTGTGTCAATCCTGTCAATCGCGTCCCGAAGGTAGAGCCGGATGTCCAAGGCGACCTGGTCGTTCCGGCTGCGTCCGCTATGGAGTTTGGCGCCGGCCTTGCCGATCCGCTTGGTCAACTCGGACTCGATGTTCATGTGGACGTCCTCGAGGTCCACGCGGAATGTAAACTCCCCGCGTTCGATCTCGGCTTCGATTTCCAGCAAGCCGGATGCAATTTGGCGGGACTCATCGGCGGTGAGCACTCCGGCTTTTGCGAGGGCCGCAGCGTAGGCGATGCTGCCGGCGATATCCTGACGGAACATCCGCCAGTCAAATGAAACAGATTCGCTGAATGATTTTAACAGATCCGACTGCTCTTCGGCAAAACGACCCTTCCACATAATCAGAAACTTAATCCGTCGCGGTGCGTGACGGGGTTAGGCGCTGCCGACTGGTGCATCGGGAGTTCGGCGTTGGCACGCGCCATGACGGGCCAATTCATCGCAATGGCCCTCAATGCGGACCATTTTGGTGGCGGGCGAAAACCCGAGGCGCCGGGTGATACAATTTTCCAGCAATTCCATGTTGGGGTCTTCGAACTCGATGATTTTATCACAATCCACGCAGATCAGATGGTTGTGTGTGGGGTGATCCACGAAGTTCGGGTCATAGTATTTTACATCTTTGCCGAGGTCCAACTCGTGCAGCAGCCCGCTTTCAACCAGCAGTGGAAGCGTGCGATAAACCGTGGCCCGTGAAACCGATGCGTCGAGCTTTTTTGCCATGTCCAGCAACTCCTCCGCATGGAAATGATTTTTCGTGGCCAGGACAGCCTCGATGATCGCCTCCCGCTGTGCGGTGCGGCGAAAACCACGCTCGGAAAGAACGTCGTAAATCGTATCTCGAATCGATAGTTCCACTGGAGGCGAGGTTACGGCGTTGGCGGATTGAGTCAAGAAGAGGAAAAAGGGTGCCAGAGGACTACGGCAGAGAGAAGCAAGTTACCGTTGCTGCATTCCTGCCCTGGCGGGGTTCACCTGTTCGCAATCCATAGCCCCTGGCGAGTGAAAACATACCCGGCGGGCGAATGGACACAACCTCATTCTTGTTCGACCAGCGTGCGCGAAGAAAACGGCAGGGACTCCAGAGTCAGTGGCTCGTTATGATCGAGGTGCGATTCGCATACTGCGAAGAAACCAGCGTGGGAGTCGACGCGCCGAATGGCATGCAAAAAGGACCCATCCAGATCGACGCCAACACCGATGAAGTTCAGGTATTTTTTCATTCGATGCACTTGCGACTGCTCTGAAACACCCGGCGTGCTGACCGATGCATACAGCGTGTGAATGTAATCCAGCACATCCCGACCGGTCGGCAGCAATGGCGGATTGCCAGCAAGTGCCGCGCGAATCTGCTCGAAAATCCATGGGTTTCGAATCGCACCCCGTCCGATCATCCATCCGCTTGCGCCGGTCTGCTCGATCAGCTCCCGGGCCGCCGTCGGGCTGTCGATGCTTCCATTGGCGAGAATCGGGACATCAAGAAATCGTGCGGCTTGGCGGATTTTTTCGTAGTGAACAACATCGCGATATCCTTCACGAACTGTGCGGGCGTGGATGGTTAACAGGTCGATCTTGTGCTTTGAAAAAACCTCCAGCAATCCGTCGAATTCGTCGGGATGATCAAATCCGAGGCGGGTCTTCACCGTGAATGGAACTTCGGTGATCGCCTGACGCAGGGCGCTCAAAATCCCATCGATACGCGGCAAATCGCGCAGCAATCCGCCTCCGGCGCACTTCCGGTAAACGACCGGGGCTGGGCATCCGAGGTTGAGGTCGATCCCCGCGACTGCATGATTCTGGAGTTCCCGTGCGGTGCGAGTCATCGCGGCAATATCATTGCCGATCATCTGTGCGATGGCGGGACGGCTGGTTGGGTTGTCGGTGATGGATCGCAGGATGTGCCGGTCGAGTCGGGAGTCCCGGGTGACCCGAAAATACTCGGTGAAATAGAGATCCGGTCCGCCGTAAGACGCGATGAGTTTCCAAAACGCATGGTCCGTCACGTCTTGCATGGGAGCCAAGGCAAGAAATGGCTGCGCACGGCCGGTCAGGTCCTTCAGTGACTGCGGAATCAAGCTTGCAGCCATGTTTGAAATTCCCGGATTTCCACGGCGCTGCCCATTACCAGGAGTTGGTCCCCGGCGCGGAGGACTTCGCTTCCTGACGGGTTCATCGTGCGTGTGCCGTCCCGCTGAATGCCCATGATTTGAACTCCTGTTTCGTCAAAGATTTTTGCCTCTGCAAGGCTCATGTTTACAACCTTTGCATCTTCGGAGAGGGTCACGGCATCGAGGATGGCTTCTTCAAAATCGGATGTTTCACTTTGTGCATCACCTGGGGTGTGGAGAAAGGAACGCGCTTTTCCGATTTGATCGGGAGAACCGAAAAGAAGTAGCCGATCCCCAGGGTAGAGCACATCGCCGGGTCCCACGCGATCTAGCACAAACCCCTGCCGGTCGATCTCGAGCACTGAGCAGCCAAACCGTGGGCGGAGTCCAAGCATTTGTAGGGATTTGCCCGCACACTCGGCGTCTTCGGGAATCTCGCACTCCACGACGTCGAGGTCCCAACTTTTGGATCCCTCTCCGGATGCGACCGCCGAAACGCGGCTTCGGCGTCCCGGGTTATGGCTCGAGCCTGACAGGCTTTGCTCGAGCCGGATGCCGATCGTATTCAACTGACGTCTGAGCAGGATGTACAAAACAATCAAGACTCCCAGAATCACGACGCCGGCCACGGTTGTGGACGCACGCATTGGAGCCCCAATCCAGACACCCGCGCAAAGTGCTGCCGCAGCAGTGGCTTGGAGTGTGAACTGAACGATTGCGCGCTTTCGCCCGGCATTCGCCGAGCGCATGGTGAGCGCGTCTGCATAGACCATGCATAGTGTCTGCAGGCTTTGCCAGATGGCGACTAGCAAACCCACGCTGATAATCAAAATGACGATCCAGTAGGCACTCGAGCACACATCAAGGGGCAAACGAGTCCGGACGAGGATGAGATCAAGGCCGGTCTTGATCGGGTTTGCAAATCCGAAGAGCCCTCCAAGCAGGATGACCTGAATGAAGGCAAGGCCAGTGCGTCGCCGGGTGAGTTGCCAAACGTGATTGCGGGCGAATGCAAGTGCGATGGAATCCAGCCGGGCGTTATATCGGTCCAATAGCGCAGCCAACCAGCGCGGTTGTAGCTTTTCCACCAACTCGCCAAGCGACTCCGCCCGTTTTGCAAAGAATGGAGCACAGATGGCCGTCACGATGGATACGCCGACCGCAATGGCAAAGAACGACGAGGGCACCGCGTTGGCATCCACGCCGATCTGCGCAATCACGTAGGCGAATTCACCCACGGGTGTCACCACCACGGCGGCGCTGACGGCGAGCGGCAAGGAATTGCCCGTGGCCGCAAACCCGACGGTCGCGGACAGCGTGCGTGCCGCAATCGCAAACACAGCAACCCCGAGGATCAGACCGGCATTATCCACGAATGCCTGGACGTCGATGAGCATGCCAATGGCAACAAAAAAGATCGCGCTGAACATATCCTGCGCGCCTCCAAGGGACTTTTCGATTTGCGATTTGAAGCGAGTCTCCGACACCACCACACCAAACAAAAAGGCACCGAGAGCCACAGAAAAGCCGGCTTTGATGGACGCGACGCCGGTGATGAATACGAGCCCGGATACCAACACTGAAATCAAATCGGAGTCTGCGGCTTTACCAAAGCGTTCCAGCAATTTCGGAAGAAAAATCAACCCGACGACCACGACGATCGCAGTGAAGCCAATCAACAAAAATAGCGTATTTCCGACTTCGCGCTGAACCGCATCGCCGACCTGCAACCGGGAGCCTAGGATCGTCAACAATACAATTGCGACGATGTCTTCCAGCACGGTCACACCTTGAGCATTCTGCGCAAAGCGCTCATGGGTGAGTCCCGACTCGGCAAGCATTTTCGTGATGATCGCAGAGCTGGATGCCATCAGCATCGCTGAGAAAATGAAGGCGGCCGTGTCGTCCCACCCCATCAGCGCAGCAAACCCATGGCAAAGCTGGAAGACAAGAAATGCCGTGATTGCCGTGGTTGCAACGACCCCGATGCCAAGTCGTCGAATGCGTTTGAAACTCAAACCCATGCCGACAAAAAACATCAAAAATGCCAGCCCGAGATCGGTGAGCGTTTCGATTCGGTGCACGTCACTCACCAGCGTGAACGGCGGAGTGAACGGGCCAATCACAATCCCGGCGACTAGGTAGCCGACCACCGCCGATAGCCCGAGCCGCCGGAAAATCCAGCCGGTAATCCCGGCGACCACCAACACAACCGCAAAATCTTGAAGCAATGAAACCCCGTCCATGAGCCCCATCGGATAAACGGATACGGACTAAAGCACACGCAAATCCGTAGGTTGCGGGGAAATGTGTCGCGCTTGTTTCCTTGCGAGATGCTGATCGGAGTTGCACACTTACGCCCGTGTCATTACTCGAAGTCAACCACCTCAAGGTTCATTTTCCCGTTTTGGGCGGCGTCTTCAGGCGGCCCGTGGATGTCGTCAAGGCCGTCGATGACGTGAGCTTTACTATCGAACCCGGCAAGACCGTGGGCTTGGTTGGGGAGAGCGGCAGTGGAAAAACGACGATCGGCCGTGCGGTGGTCAAGCTCCAGCGCGCCACAGCCGGCGAGATATTATTCGAAGGAACTGACATCGTCCCGATGACGGAGTCCACGTTCCGCCCGCTGCGCAGTAAGATCCAAATGATCTTCCAAGATCCGTTTGGCTCGCTCAATCCCCGACTGACCATCGGATCGATCATCGGCGAAGCCATCGAAATTCATTTTCCGGAAGTGAGCAAATCCGACCGACGCGAGCGGGTGGCCGAGCTGATGGTGCAGGTTGGGCTCAAACCGGAAATGATGAGCCGGTATCCGCACGAATTCAGCGGTGGTCAACGCCAACGCATCGGGATCGCACGTGCGCTGGCGGTCAAGCCGTCGCTGATCGTTTGCGACGAACCCGTGAGCGCCTTGGATGTCAGCGTGCAGGCGCAAATTGTCAACCTTTTGCAGGACCTTCAGGAGCAGTTGGGTGTGTCGTATTTGTTTATCGCACACGACTTGGCCGTGGTCGAGCACCTCAGCGACCACGTGCTCGTGATGCACCACGGCAAAATCGTCGAGAGCGCATCGGCGGATCAGATTTATTCAGACCCGCAGGACCCATACACCCGCGCCCTGTTGGCGGCGGTGCCGTCCGTCTAGCGCCATGTCAGGCGGGGATTCCAGCGGCCGGATTCGCGAGATGGACGAAGCCGAGCGCCCGCGCGAAAAACTCACGCATCGCGGAGCTGCCTCACTATCCGACGCGGAGCTGCTCGCGATCTTCCTGCGCACAGGACTGCGTGGGCGCAACGTGATCGACGTGGCTAAAGATGTTTTGTCTGCAGCCGGCGGATTGGTCGCGTTATCGCGGCTTTCGGTCGAGCAAATCCGGCGATCCACCAAGGGCATCGGCCCTGCCAAGGCGGTGGAACTCGCGGCTGTATTTGAGGTGGGTAAGCGATTGGCTCGTGTAAAACCCGGACGCACCCGCATGGATAATCCACAGGCGGTTTACGACCTGCTGGCTCCCGAGTTGATCACCCTCGATCGGGAGCAACTGCACGTCGTGCTTGTCGATACGAAGGTCCAGTTCCTGAAGAATGAAATCATTTCGATGGGATCGCTCAACGAAAGCATCGCTCACCCCCGCGAGATCATCCGGCCGGTTTTGGTTCATGGTGCCTACGGATTTATCCTCGTGCACAACCATCCGTCCGGTGACCCTTCGCCGAGCCAGGCAGATCGCGCACTGACCACGCGCATCGAAGAAGCCGCGCGGCTCTTGCAGGTCGTCTTTTTTGACCACGTCATCATCGGGCATTCGGAGGGCGGGCGAGAACCCTATTTCAGCTTCCGCGAACACGGGATTTTGTGATGGGATTGCGGATTGAAACCGTGCCCGACCTCACTTCTTCGGCCACCGGCGCAAGGACTCCTCGTGCAGATGTCGCGGCCGCAGGCTTTTTGTGATGACGCCGTATTTGGGCGAGAAGAGATACGCCAGAATAAATCCGGTGCCCAATACCATCACGATGGCTGGGCCGGATGGGATGTTTGCCCAGTAGGATAGAATCAGTCCGGCTACTGCGCCCACGACGCCGAGCACCGCCGCGCCCCACGAGAGAAGCTGATAGCTGTCGGAGAGAAGATACATCGTTGCGGCGGGCAGAATCAGCAACCCCAGCGAGAGCAGGACACCCACGGCTTGCAGGGACGAGAGCATGGCTAGAACAATCATTAAAACGAGCGCGGCGAGCAACGCGGTCACCGGGATGCCTTGGGTCCTTGCCACCGACGCCTCAAACAACGCAACCAACAGCGGACGATGCAATGCCATCAAAACCAGAAGGATCACGACGCTGATTACAAAGCTCGTTACCAAGTCCGAGTCCGCAACGCCGAGGATGTTTCCGAATAGAAATCCATCCAGATCGACCCTCACCCGCGCATAGCGGATCAGGACAATCCCGATTGCGAAGGCGATGATGTAGAGCGACGCGATCGCTGTTTCGTCTTTGATGCGGGAGCTGCGGGCGATCATTTGTCCACCGACCGCGACGATTGCGGCTGCGATGAGGCCACCAATCATTAATCCGCCGGGGGACAATCCGACGAAAATCGCAGCCACCGCCAGCCCCGGCAGGAGCGAGTGTGAGAGCGCGTCAGCCATCAGCGCCAGCCTTCTCAAAACCACGAACGCGCCGAGGAATCCGTTGGTAAATCCGATGAGCACACACACCACCAGAGCACGTAGCATGAAGTCGTATTGAAATGGCTCAAACAACCAGTTCATGAATGGCCTCCCGATGCGTGGTGATCGTGGGAACCGCTGAAAACCTTGGTTTGAAAGGCGCGATCCACCGTTTGCTCCGTGAACGCGCTGCCCGTTTTGCCTGAGGCAACGAGTTCGCCATTGAGGATCACGACTTGATCGAACAGCTCCGGCACATCTTTGAGTTCGTGATGCGAGGCGATGACGAGCTTTCCTTCGTCGCGCAACCGGTGCAGGACGCGGGCGAGGGCGGATCGGGCATTTTGATCCAACCCGGTGCTGGGTTCATCCAAAAGGTAGATGTCTGCCTGCTGGGCCCATGCGCGTGCGAGAAAGGCGCGCTGCTGCTGGCCACCGGACAGCGCGCTGATTTGGCGCGCTGCGAAGTCGCCGAGGTCCATGATTTGCAGCGCCTGATCGACAATCTCACGATCTTTTGCGCCGAACGGTTTCCACATCCCTAGGGCTGGATAACGACCCATCTCCACGAGGCCTCGCACGGTGATTGGAAAATCCCAATCCACGGCTTCGCGCTGGGGCACATATGCGATCGATTTGCCCGGCCGGTGAGCGCCGATCACGCTATGCCCTTTGAACTCGATGCTTCCGGTTTCAATTGGCAACAACCCTGCGATGGCTTTGAGAAGCGTGGTTTTTCCTGCACCATTCGGGCCAAGCAACCCGACGCACGAACTGCACGGCAGGGTGAGGGAAAGGTGGTGAATCGCGGGAATCCGATCAAAAGAAACCGTCAGATCCGAAACTACGAGGTGGTGGCTCACGGGCGCTCCTTTCCCGGAATCGCGATCACATCAGAAATTGAAGCATCTCCCCACAAGGTCGTGTCGATTTCGGCACCCGATGGATCAGTGATTCGAATGCGAAGCGCATTGGTCTTCGGGTCTCCGGCGTTCCAACTCGCCCGCACGACCAGCTCGATCCCTTCCGCTGGAATGGCGATGGGAAGGATCACCGGATTGCCGAATGCCTCTGGGGTGACGTGGGCGATTTGAGAACCCTCGGATTCAATAGAAAGCTCGGTCGGGACGACGGGAGAGGTAAACGAAATGGCCAATGACTCCTCCGTCGTCGGCTCAGCGACAGCATTCTCCTCGATCTCTGGAGTGGATTGCTGCTCGATCGGAGGATTCGCGGTCATCCGCAGAATAATCACTCCCATCGCGCACAATGCGAGGGTAAGGACTGCTAATCGTAAAAGCGGATTTCCTCTCATCGAGACGGGTGTCTTTCGGAAAACAACTGCACCTACTGGAGCGCGGTGACGATGGTGGAGACGTTGTGGCGCATCATGGCTTCGTAGGTCGTCGCTTCAGATTGTCCGAGGCCGTCCGCATAAAGTGTGCCTCCGAGACGGGCGCCGGTCTCGCGCGTGATTTCCGACAGGATTTTTGGGTTCTCGATATTCTCGGCGAAGATGGCCTTCACTTTTTCGGCTTGGATGGTGTCGATGAGCGCGCGCACTTGTTTCGACGACGGTTGGTCGGTAGTGGACACTCCCTGAACCGGGCGAATGACAAACGCATAGTCTTTGGCGAAGTAGCCGAGCGCGGCGTGAGAGGTCACAAGGATCCGCTCCTTTCGTGGGATTCTTGAAACCTCCAAGCGGATCCATTTCGCAAGCGCATCCAAGCGCGATTGATAGGCTTTGGCGTTGGCTTCGTAGAGCGCGCGGTATGGCGGGTTAGCTTTGATTAAAGCATCCCGCACGACATTCGTTGCGGTTTTCATGTTCGACACGCTGTGCCACCAATGCGGGTCGGCCGCAGGCTCGCCCGCGTGACCGTGGTCGTGACTGTGGTCATCGCATTGGTGGTCGGAAGGCGAGACGATCAGCGGTTTGACGGCATCACCGACAACCAGCAATTCGGTTGCCGCGCCCAGGCTGCCTTTGATTTTAGCCAGATACGGCTCGAACCCTAGGCCACTCGCAAGCACGATCTGCGCGTCGGTCATGGTTTTGACATCGCGCACCGTGGGCTCAAACCCATGCGGATCCATCCCCGCTTTCACAATGGGCGTGACTTCGATCGTATCGCCGCCGACTTGCGTTGCGAGGTCGCTAAGCACCGTGCTCAACGATGCGACTTGAAGGGGCTTTTGCTCGTTCTGGCTGATGCACGGCTGCAACGCGAGGCCAACGACGGCAACAGAAAGAATCCAGTGTTTCATAAATGGGTGTGGTGGGCGGACTCGCAGTCGCGCCAATAAGTCATCGATGAATCATTATGATAATGCAATCTCAATATTTCAGGCGGATTGCAATTGCCGGGCCAGCGCATCGATTCTTTGATATGAAACAAGCTCGGGGCGCGAAAAGGATTCCGGTTTGAGTCCGAATCCGGTTAAGTATTCGTTAGATTATGAACCACTCCTTCGACTTCGACCCCGCCAAATTTCGTTCTGAATCCGACAGCATGGGAGACATCCCGGTGCCGCATGACCGGTATTACGGAGCCCAAACGGCCCGCTCGTTGATCCACTTTGATATTGGCAACGACGTAAAACCGAAGGAGTTGATCAAGGCACTTGGAATTCTGAAAAAGGCATGTGCCTTGGCAAATCGGGATCTCGGGAAGCTTCCGGAGGAAAAATGTGACCTGATTTCGCAAGCCGCCGATGAGGTGATCGCAGGCACGCTCGACGGGCATTTCCCGCTTCGCATTTGGCAGACTGGCAGCGGCACGCAGAGCAACATGAATGCAAACGAGGTCATTTCCAACCGGGCGATTGAGATCGCGGGTGGGGTTCTCGGGTCGAAGCAACCGGTGCATCCGAACGACCACGTGAACATGTCGCAGTCATCGAATGACACTTTCCCGACGGCCATGAGTATCGCTGCGGCCACAGTGGTGGTGGAGAATTTGCTGCCGGCGGTAAAAGAACTGCGCGATACGCTGGACGCCAAGGCGCAGGCGTATGCCTCGGTCGTAAAGATCGGACGCACCCACCTTCAGGATGCAACTCCGCTCACGCTCGGGCAGGAGATTTCCGGATGGGTTACGTTGCTCGACAATGCGATGCGCGACATCAAAACCACGCTGCCGGGGCTCTACGATCTTGCGGTGGGTGGCACCGCCGTGGGAACCGGCCTGAATGCACACCCCGAGTTTGGGGACCGCGCGGCGGCCTACATCGCCGATCTCACCGGACTGCCATTTGTTTCGGCGGCGAACAAGTTTGCCGCGCTCTCCGGGCACAATGAATTCGTCTTCTCCAGCGGTGCGTTAAAATCTCTTGCCTGCGCGCTCATGAAAATTGCCAACGACGTGCGCTGGCTGGCATCCGGCCCCCGATGCGGATTGGGCGAAATCACGATTCCGGAAAATGAACCCGGCTCGTCGATCATGCCCGGAAAAGTGAATCCGACCCAAAGCGAAGCGCTGACGATGATTGCGGTGCAAGTGATGGGCAACGACACCGCCATCGGAATTGCGGCGTCTCAAGGGAATTTCGAACTCAACGTGTTCAAGCCCGTCATCGTGCACAACTTCCTGCATTCAGTCCGGCTCATGGCGGATGGATGCCGGTCATTCACCGCGCATTGTGCGGTGGGGATTGAGCCGAATTTGGAGCGCATCGACGAGAACGTCAAAAACTCGCTCATGCTTGTGACAGCGCTGAATCCGCACATCGGCTACGACAAGTCCGCGCAGATCGCCAAAAAGGCGCACAAAGAAAAATCCAGTCTCAAAGAGGCTGCGGTGGCGCTCGGGTTCCTGACGTCCGAGCAGTTTGACGAGTGGGTCATTGCTGAGGCGATGACGCATTCCTAACCGAACGGCCGAGATCGCTCACCCCGCGTTCTGGAGATTGCACATCTCGGCGTATCTTCCGCCAAGATTGCGCAATTCCTGCGGCGTGCCGTGTTCTGCAATTTTGCCTTCCTCCAGCACGATGATCCGGTCTGCATTACGGATTGTCGAAAGTCGATGAGCGACGACAAAGGTCGTTCGACCAATCATGAGTCGTTCCAGGGCGGATTGCACCATCGCCTCGGACGCGACATCCAACGCCGACGTAGCTTCGTCGAGAATCAAAACCCTCGGATCGCGCAGGATCGCGCGCGCGATGGCAATGCGTTGCTTTTGTCCGCCCGATAACCTGCTACCACGCTCGCCAACGATTGTATCCAAGACGTCCGGGAGTTTTTCGACGAAGTCGAGCGCGTTGGCGGCCTCAAGCGCCTGCCAGATTTGATCGTCGCTCACCTTCCGATTCCCGTAGTCCACGTTGTCCCGCAGGGTTCCGTGGAAGAGGATGGATTCCTGCGCCACGACGCCGACAAACCGGCGAAAACTCCGCAAGTCCATCGCATTCATGTCCTGCCCATCGAGTAGGATCTTCCCTGAGTCCGGACGGTCAAAACCCAGGATGAGCGAGATAAGCGTCGATTTTCCAGATCCGCTCGGCCCAACCACACCGATGGTTTCGCCGGCGGCCACCGTGAGTGAAAAATCATGAATCGAACCACGCGCCGCGCCGGGGTGAGTGAACGTGACGTTTTGAAATGCAAACTGTCCACGCACTTGATCGATGGTTGCTTTGCCGATATTTTTTTCGGTGTCCGGGTTTTCGAGCACTTCGCCGATCGAGTGAAGCGACTCAAACCCTTTGCTGATCATGGGCAGCATGTTTGCAAAACCCAGCACCGAGTTGCTGATCGTGGCAAAATAGGCTGACAGCATGACGACGTCGCCCGGCGTGAGCGGGATGATTTTTGTGTATGCCAGCCACGCGCTGAGGATCAGGCTGAACATGGTGAAAAAGTTGAAGGAGGTCCATGCAGCCGATTGAAACACTGCATTCTGGACGTCCAGTCGCAGCCCGGCCGTGCGGACGGAGCCTAATTTGTGCGACACCCGCTCGATCTCCGAGTGCTCGACCGCGTGGGCGCGCGTGATCGGGATCATTTCGATCATTCCTGCGACGTGAGCAGACATCCCTTCGATCTCGGTGCGAAACTCCCGATTTCGTTCTTTCAACTTTTCAGAGAGCAAGTTCCGCAAAACTGTTAGCACCGGGATGGTCACCAAGAATACCACCAAAAACTGTGGAGCCCGGATGGCGGTAATAGCGACGGATATGGCGATCGTTGTGATCGCGCTCAATCCGCCGTCGATGATCAAGCGTGCGGTTTGGTCAACTGCCTCGACATCGCGGAGCACCTTGGATTGTAGGGCTCCGGCGCTCGTGCGCTTGTAAAATGAAATCGAAAGCTGTTGCAGGCGGCGAATCAGAGACTCTCGCAGCGAGGCCTCCACATCCCGTGTCGCTTGGCTCATGAAGCGGATGTAAAGCGCGTGTCCGGGCACATTCAACGCGAGCAGAAAAACCAGCACAGCCGCGTTGATCAGGAGGTTCCGGTTGGCGTCGGGTCCCGGCGCTGAAACGATATCGATCACATTCGCAGTGATCAGCGGCATCGCCCAGAGCGGTGAAGTTTTAAAAAGGAAAAAAACCGTGGCGAGCACCAAGCGTCCGGTATGCGGACGGTAAAGCCCGATCATGGTCCGCCACGGGCTCTGCCGCCGGAACTGGGATTCAGGGGGCGGAGATGGTTCCTCGTTCGGACATATTTGCGACAAACTCATCTGCTGCATGCTGCGATTAACAAGCGCCGGGAGCAAATGCCAGATCGATCTAAAATCCACAGCAGATATTTTTTGCGAATCACGTGACATCCTCCAACAGCATCGGTGAGGGGAATCCGTGAGTTTGCTGCGCTTTGGATTTGCCGTGAGATTGGTTGAGTAAGGATTTTACAAGTTAGTTGACTTGGTCAACTTATTAGGTTGGTTTACAACTATGAAATCAGTTGCCACCAATGAAGCGAAAACCCATTTGTCGGCCCTCTTGCATGAAGTAAGCCTTGGGGAGACGATCCTCATCACGCGCGGGCGCAAGCCCTTGGCGAAGCTCGTTCCCTACGAGCAACCTTCTGTCCGGCCTAAGGTTGGGAAAATGATCGACAAGCCCTTTTCCTTGCCGGATCAAGCGCTGGGGCCGATGAGCAAACAGGAACTACGGGCATGGGGGCTGTGATCAACGCACTCCTCGACACGTCTACCTTCCTCTGGTTGGCACTCGAACCGGCCCGGATCTCCCCCGCCGCGCGAAAGATGCTGGACGACCCAAGGGCGAATCGCCGGCTTAGCCAAGCAAGCGTGTTGGAAATCGTTCTAAAATACCGTGCCGGCAAGCTCCCGCTTCCACTTGCGCCTGACATCTGGATCCCATCCCGCCGCGCGTTCTTCCAATTGGAGGATCTGCCTCTCGACGAGATGGTGATCTATCGGTCGGGTGCGCTGCCCGGCGGCCATGATGACCCCTTTGACCGCCTTATCGCCGCTCATGCCATTGAGTCCGGAAGCACACTGCTTTCACCCGACCTGCCGCTGAGCCAGTTGGGAGCGTCGAGAATCTGGTGATCATTGGGCGTGAACGGCCACAGCATTAGGCTTCTACGATTTGTCGCAATAAAATGTCACCGTGGGAGAGTTCCGCTAGGACTTTTGCCTCGGGGCTGAATCTTCGCTTTTAGGATTGCGTCTGTGATAGGCATGGACGTCCGAACGAAGGCGCTGTTCAAGAGGCAGTCGTGGTGCATGACTAAAATCGCCGAATCACCTCCTTGACCACCTGACAGCATCAAGAGCACTCTCAGCCTTAGCAAAAGTCAAACTCCCAGCCCATTCTCGCTAGAGTTCTGGAAGGCAACATGCGATGCGAAGATTCATCAAAAAACTTCAGGCCTACTGGCTGGCTGATGCCAGTTTCGTCACCTTGCTGGTCATGCTCATTACCGCAGTATTCGTCCTTCCGGTAATCATGGAGGTCAGTGATCACGGCCCCCGCCTATTCAACATCCTTTTGCTCAGCTTGTTCTTTTCAGGGGTTTTCTCGACAAGCAGAGCGGGGCTCATTGCTGTCTCGGCAATACTTTTCACTGTGCAACTGACGCTGCGACTCATTCGGTTCGGAGATAACCCGTATTCATTCTATGCGTTGGAGAACGTCGTAGGCGTAGCCAATATTCTGGTGCTTATCTTCATCAACTACCGCCTGCTTTTTCGTGACGAGGTTGTGAACGCTTACCGGATTATCGGAGCAATCAACATTTATCTCCTGCTGGCACTCATGGGAGCGCTGACTTTTGAATTCATCCATGCCGTCACTGGCACATCCTTGGGCGGTAATGTCGTGCTCAGTGGGAGTGATAATGACTATGTGCATTTCATTTATTTCAGCCTGACTTCACTGACCACCGTAGGCTTTGGAGACATCTATGCCGTGAATACTTCCGCCAAAATGCTGTCCACGTTTCTTTCCACGTTGGGCATCCTTTTTCCAGCCGTTGTGATTGCCCGCTTGGTCGGCTTGGCTTCCAAGGCGAGCTGATCCGGCATTGAATGTGGTGCGTCGGGTTCCTGGCCTAGACCTTGGTGAAAACTAGGTGGTCGTCTGCGAGTGCTGCCTGGATTTTGTCGCCGGGGGCAAATTTCCCATCGAGCAGATCGAGACTAAGTGGATCGAGGATTTGGCGTTGGATGACGCGTTTGAGCGGGCGCGCGCCGTATGCGGGGTCGTAGCCCTCGCGTCCGAGGAACGTCTTTGCTTCGTCCGTAAGCGTGATGCTCAGGTTTTGTTTTTCCAGCCGATCCAAGAGTCGTTGGAGTTGAATGTCCACGATGCTTCGGAGTTGCACGTCGTTGAGGCGGTCGAAGATGATGATTTCGTCGATCCGGTTCAGGAATTCGGGACGGAAATGATCGCGGAGTGCGGCTTGGACGCGGCGGTTGCGCTCGTCGCGATCCAAGTCCTCCATGATGTATTGGCTGCCGATATTGGATGTGAGAATGATGACGGAGTTTTTGAAATCCACGGTGCGGCCTTGGCCATCGGTGATCCGGCCATCATCGAGGACTTGAAGAAGGACATTGAAGACGTCTGGGTGCGCTTTTTCCACCTCGTCAAACAGGATGACGGCGTAGGGTTTGCGGCGCACGGCTTCGGTGAGTTGGCCGCCTTCGTCGTAGCCGATGTAGCCGGGAGGCGCGCCGATGAGGCGGGCGACGGTGTGCTTTTCCATGTACTCCGACATGTCGAGGCGAACGATGGCGGATTCATCATCGAAGAGAAATTCGGCGAGTGCTTTCGAAAGCTCGGTTTTTCCGACGCCGGTGGGACCGAGAAACAGGAACGATCCAATGGGGCGGTTTTCGTCCTGAAGCCCGGCCCGGGCGCGGCGCACGGCGTTGGATACGGCCTTGATGGCGGAGTCCTGACCGATAACGCGCTCCATGAGACGTTCCTCCATTTTTACGAGCTTGGCACGCTCGCCCTCTTGGAGACGTGATACCGGGATGCCTGTCCACGTGGCGACCACCTTGGCGATGTCTTCCTCGGTGACTTCCTCGCGGAGGAGCGATGATTTTCCGCTGCCGGATTCCGACTGTCCTGCTGCTTCGAATTCCGCTTGGAGGCCGGGGAGTCGGCCATATTGGATTTCGGAAGCCTTGGCGAGGTCGCCGCGTCGTTGCGCTTGCTCGAGTTCGGTTTTGAGTTGTTCGATTTCCTCGGCGAGTTTCTGGGATTTGCCGATTTCCTCTTTTTCCTTCATCCATTGCGCTTTCAGACCGCTGGATTTTTCGCTGAGGTCGGCGAGTTCTTTTTCGAGTTTTGCGAGGCGTTCTTTCGAAGCGGTGTCTTTTTCTTTTTGAAGTGCCTGGCGCTCCATTTCGAGCTGCATCTTCTGGCGCTCCATTTGGTCGATCTCGGTCGGCATCGAGTCGAGTTCGATTTTCAGACGCGAGGCAGCTTCGTCCACAAGATCGACGGCTTTATCGGGTAAAAACCGGTCGCTGATGTAGCGCTGCGAGAGCATTGCAGCAGCGACCAGTGCGGCGTCCTTGATGCGGACGCCGTGGTGAATCTCATATCGCTCCTTGAGTCCACGAAGGATTGCAATTGTATCCTCGACGCTGGGCTCGTTCACCATCACCGGTTGAAAGCGACGTTCCAGCGCAGCATCTTTTTCGATGTATTTGCGGTATTCGTCGAGTGTGGTTGCGCCGATCGTGCGGAGTTCGCCGCGTGCGAGTTGGGGTTTGAGGAGGTTTGATGCATCCATCGAGCCCTCGGCGGCCCCGGCTCCGACGATCGTATGAAGTTCGTCGATGAACAAAATAACTTCCCCTGCGGAGTCGGTGACCTCTTTGAGGAATGCCTTGAGGCGGTCTTCAAACTCGCCGCGGAATTTGGCGCCGGCCACCATGGAGCCGATGTCCATGGCGATGATGCGTTTGTTTTTAATCGACTCGGGGACATCACCGCTGACGATGCGTCGGGCAAGCCCCTCGACGATGGCGGTTTTGCCAACACCGGGCTCGCCTATCAGGACCGGGTTGTTTTTTGTCCGGCGCGAGAGCACCTGCATCGTTCGCCGGATTTCCTCATCGCGCCCGATGACCGGGTCGATCTTGCCTTTTCGCGCAAGCTCCGTGAGGTCGCGTCCATATTTTTCAAGCGTCTGGTATTTCCCCTCGGGATTTTGATCCGTGACGCGCTGCGAGCCGCGCACCTCGACGAGCGCCTTCATGAGGGCCGCGCGCGTCACGCCCGCATTTTTCAAAAGCTTCGCTGTGCTGGAATTGCTTTCCGCCAGTGCTAGGAGGTAATGCTCGGCGCTGAGGTATTCGTCTTTGAGCTTCGCCATTTCCTCCTCTGCCGCATCGAGTGTTTTCCGCAACTCGTTCGAGAGGTGAGGGGATGCGCCACCGTGAACAGTCGCGCGCCGCGAGAGATCCGCGTCGAGTGCGGAAAGTAGCGACGATGTCCGGACGCCAATTTTTTCGAGGAGGGGACCGGCGATGCCTTCGGACTGCGAAAGGAGCGCCTTGAGAAAATGCTCGTCGGTGATCTCCGGCTGATTGGCTTTTGATGCGAGGTCCAGGGCGGCATTGAATGCCTCCTGCATTTTTTGCGTGAAGCGGTCAGGTCTCATGGAATTGGGGATAACTGGGTTAGTGCTCTCGTTCCAAGTTCACTGCTGCGAGGGCTGTGAAGCTGCGAGGACATTATTGAGAACCATAAGCGACGATGATCCGAAAGAACAGAAAACGTTGATGAAGGACTCAATCGCCGTGCGATCGGTTCGGGAAAAACCCAAGCTAATCTCGGGCGCATGCTGGAACTCAGCATTCTGCCGTCTCAACTGAAATACGTGTCGTCGTGCGCGTAAGGCGGGGCGCAGCAGCATAAAAAGCGAACGCCTTGCTTCGTCGAAATTTGATGCCAGCAGCCCGCCGGAATGAGAATCGCATCGCCGGGCACGACGGTGCGTGCATCGCCATCGATCTCCATCAAGGCCTCACCCTCCAGAAGAAAATAGAACTCCTCGCTCTGGCGATGATAGTGTCGCTCCGTTGCTCCGCCTGCTGGCAAGACGGCCTCGGCGAGGCTCTGGTTTTTTACCGGGGCGTTGGACAGGTCGAGGATGCTCCGAATCTGCGACCCGTCCTTGGTGGTGAATGGCTGCTGGCTGGCGAGGTTGATCACGGTCATGGATAGTGGGCGTAGCAATTTTTCCAACGCCGCACAACCCCATCCACTCCGTTCAGGGCAGAAAATCAATCAAGCCTGTTCTGCACGATGCTAGTTACTCTCCCTCAGCCGGTATGTCGGTTCGAGGGATGGTTCGAAAAGTTGTTCGGGCTTCCCTTGATCGACCACGTGTCCCGCCGACAGCACGACGACCTCTTTGCAAAGGGCCAAAATCTCTGCCGGGGCGTGCGTGACGTAGAGCATGGGGATCGCAAATGTTTCCCGAATCCGTTCGAGATAGGGCAAAATCTTGTTCTTGAGCGACTGGTCAAGACCCGCGAGCGGTTCGTCGAGAAGCAATAGCCGGGGTGAGGCAAGGAGGGCGCGACCGAGCGCAATCCGCTGTTTTTCTCCTCCCGAAAGGAAACTCGGCCTCTCGCCCAACAAGCGCCGGATTTCCAGCAGGTCGACGAGCGTGTCGAAGGAAATCCGGGATGCTCCGTCCGGCTTCCTTCCGTAGTCGAGATTTTGCCTGACGCTTAAATGGGGAAACAACGCAAGGTCCTGCGGCACATAACCGATCGCCCGCTGCGGGGCGGGCACGAGAATCCGATTCTCCACACTCACCAGCATTTGATCATTCAATGAAATCGTCCCCCGGTCCAACCGCCGAAGCCCGGCGATCAACTCCAAGATCGTTGTTTTTCCCGAGCCGGATGGACCGAAGAGCGCGGTGCTGTCGTGCTCGATGGTCAGGTCAAGCGCGAGGCTGAAGTCACCCATTCGAACAAACACATCTCGAAACTTCAGTTTCATCGGATCAGCTTCCCCTGTTTGAAAAGCGATTCGCTGATCCAGACCGCGCCGAACGCAAGAACGACTGAAACTGCGAGCATCCGAAACGCACTGGAATCATCCCCGAGCTGAATGTCGCCGTAGATTGAAACGGCAAGCGTGGTCGTTTTCCCGGGAATGTTTCCCGCTACCAAGATCGTCGCACCGAACTCACCGAGAGCTCGCGCGAACGCCAGCACGCTCCCGGCAATGATCCCGCGCACAGCGAGGGGGAATGTGATAGTCAAGAATACGCGGAGCGGTGAAGCCCCGAGAGTGGTCGCCACTTGCTCGATCCGGGGGTTGATTGCTTCAAACGCAATCCGCGCTCCCCGTACCAACAACGGAAATGACATCACCGCCATCGCTACCGCCACGGCCCGCCATGTGAAGACGAGATCCAGATTCAACCAATCGTGAAAAAAGTTTCCGACCGGTCCGTTGCGGCCCATCAACTTCAGCAAAATCAACCCGGTGGCGACGGGTGGCATGACCAATGGCAGTGTCACGATCGTTTCGACCAGCGTCTTTCCGCGCCATGATTTTCGTGCCAACAGCCAAGCCAGCGCGACTCCGAATGGAAAAATCAACGCGGTGGACAGCACCGCCATCCCCAATGTGAACCCGATGATTTCCCAATCCGATGCAGTCATTTGCGCACTATTTCGGAACTAAAAATCCGTGTTTCTTGAAAATCGAAAGCCCGCGATCGGACGCTAGGAATTCTAAAAACCTACGCGCCTCGTTCGGATGATCCGAGTTTTTCAAGACCGCCACGGGATACGAGATCTCTGGTCCTTCGGCGAGGGGAACCTCGTAGGCAACCCTCACAGCCTTGGAAATGGCGGCATCGGTCCGGTAAACGATGCCTGCATCGACATCACCGGATTCCACCACGGCCAACGCCGCCCGCACGTTCTCCGTGGGAATAACCCGATCTTTGATCGCCTCCCACACGCCGGATTTCTCCAAGTATTCTCTCGCATAGATGCCTGCGGGGACGCCTTTGGGATCGGCCAATGCAATCCGCTGGATACCCGGTTGTTCCAACGATTTTGCGGAACCTATTGCGAGTGGACTGGATGATCCAACAACAATCACAAGCGTGTTTCCCAATAAATTTCGCCGCGTTCCGTCGAGAAGAAGCCCGGCAGTTTCCAGCGAGTTCATCTTCGCATTGTCCGCTGAAATAAACACATCGGCGGGAGCTCCCTCCTGAATCTGGCGGGCGAGGGCGTTCGAGCCAGCAAGGTTGAACCGCAAAGTGTCAGCGTTCACAGCTCGGTAAGCGGTCGCGACCTCCGCCATCGCATCTGTCAAGCTGGCCGCTGCAAAGACCTGTATCTCCGCAGCGTGGGCACAAAACGTGCCCGCGAAGAAACCAATGACGGCAATCATCTTCCATGGTACTGGTAGGCAATTGCGGATGCAGAACATGGAGCGAGAATATATTTCAGGTCAGTCAGTGATAGGAAAATTCGACCTGACGTCCCGGTTTTCGGCGATCAAAAGATCGGGCAAGAGTGGGGTTGCGGTCGGCTTACGCGGTGCAAAAAGAAACCGCCGTCTGCTGGTGCGGACGGCGGTTCTTTTTTCGGAACCTCTCCCTAATCCCGATGAAAAAGTCTCATAGGAGAGAGGTATTATTTCGCGAGTGTCTTTTCTCGATTATGGAGTTGGGACGGTTGCGATGGTTTGAAGGATGCGGCTGGCGATTTTGTAGGGATCTCCAGCGGAGTTTGGACGGCGGTCTTCGAGGTAGCCCTTGTATGCGTCGTTCGCGACGAAGCTGTGTGGGATACGAATCGATGCACCGCGGTTGGCGACTCCGTAGTTGAACTTGTCGATCGACTGCGTTTCGTGCAGTCCGGTGAGACGGAGGTGGTTGTCCGGTCCGTAAACCGCGATGTGTTCGTTCCGGAATTTATCGAAAGCACCCATGAGGGCTTCGAAGTATTCCTTACCGCCCACTTCACGCATGTATTCCGTCGAGAAGTTGGCGTGCATGCCGGACCCGTTCCAGTCGCCTTTGATCGGTTTGCAGTGCATTTCCACGTCGATTCCGTAGCCTTCGCACAGTCTGATAAGAAGGTAACGTGCCATCCAGACTTCATCGGCGGCCTTCTTCGAGCCTTTGCCGAAGATTTGGAATTCCCACTGGCCTTTTGCCACTTCGGCGTTGATGCCTTCGTGGTTGATGCCTGCGTCGATGCACAGATCAAGGTGTTCCTCGACGATGTCACGAGCGATGTCGCCGACTGCGGAGAATCCGACGCCGGTGTAGTATTTCCCTTGTGGCTCAGGGTAGCCTTCTTTCGGAAATCCGAGTGGTTTGCCGTCTTTGTAGAGGAAGTATTCCTGCTCAAAGCCGAACCATGTGCCTGGATCGTCGATGATTGTTGCGCGGGCATTTGTCGGATGCGGAGTGCCGTCCGGATTCATGACTTCGCACATCACAAGAACGCCGTTGTTGCGGGTGGCGTCCGGGTAGCATGCAACCGGTTTCAGGACACAATCCGAACTTTTACCTTCGGCTTGCTTGGTGGAGCTTCCGTCAAACCCCCAGTTCGGCAATTCCTCGAGCGTCGGAAATTCTTCGAAATCCTTGATGAGGGTTTTGCTGCGGAGGTTGGCCACGGGTTCATATCCGTCGAGCCAGACGTATTCCAATTTATACTTCGCCATAATATGATAATATGAGGTTTTTCGGTAATCGCTGTCGCACCCGGCAGCTTACCGTAGGGTATGTTGTTTCTCGCGGAGGTTTTCTCTGAAGGTGCGCAAGGTGGCATAAATGAAAGCAGGATGCGTGCCAGATAGCGAAGTTTCTTGGCAGTTTTTCCCGCGAGTCCGAGCTATTTAAGCCGTCAGCCTCGCAAAACAACGACGCTGCTTTGTGCTCCCAGTGATCGTTGAATTAGAGCGTAAAACTGAAGTGCAAACTCATATGGGGACAAAACCGATCCATGATTGCTGGTCTCAAGCCTAGAGACGCGGATGATCTTCCAAACCCGATGCACCTATATCCCTCGTGACTTGATCCGATAGTTCTGGGGTCCATTGAAAAAAATGACCGTTTGCGGCAGAATACCCGATTTGGAGGTTGCCCTCAGCCGCAGCGGCAGCTAAGGCGTGACGGCGTTTCGGAGCATCATGGATATTGAAGAAGCAGATATGCGAGTGATTGTCAGGTTGCTGGGTGAGACAGCCGCTTTGCCTGGTGGGCTCATGAAGAAGAAAGTGCATGTGCTTGACGGCCTTTGCGATCTCGCTGGGTCGATGGAGTGGATATGGATGTTGAGCTATTCAGCCTCTCAAACACGATTTCTTAGGAGAAAACTCGCGGAAAACCTTCCTTTGCAGTTGGATTTGCCGGAAGCCGACAGTCCCACCAAGCTCCTAGAAACGCTCCCGCCATCGCACGTCATCGCTTCGCTTCGGACGCTTGACTCGACCACCGAGAGCAAAATCCTCCTGCTGCGGAATCCTTCGGAGTCCGGCTACAGCAGACGGGAGATCCACCTGACGAATTTGGTGCTCGATGAGATCCCTTGGCTGCATTGGAGCGAGTGGCCGAATCCGCAACCATTGCTCGACAGCCTTCCGCCGCGCCAACGGCTGACTATGGACCTTCTTTTGCTCGGCCTTGGCCGCAAAGCGATTGCTACCCAGATGCGCATCTCAGAGGGCACGGTCAGCGGCTACATGCGCGAGCTTTACCAACAATACGGAGTCAACTCCCAAGCCGAACTCATGCGGATTCGACCCTACCAATCCACGCCCAATTAGTATGTCCACACCTGCGACCCTTGGCTTTGATGATGCTCGTTCGATTGCCTGCTTGTTAGGCGAAGTTTGTTCGCCGCCCGACGACCATGAGGAAAAAAAGCGGCGCCTTCTCGACGGGATCTGTCGCTTGGTTCAGGCGGACGCCTGGGTCTGGGGTCTCTTCGTGGAGTTGGCTCCCGGCGACTTTCCATCCTACGTTCTTCATCTCCATGGCGGGTTTGACGAAGAGCGGCTCGCAAATTTCTTCCGCGCTCTCGAACATCCGGACAGCGCAAGATTCACAGCGCCCATGGCCCGGCTGCTTGAGGAAAAGCGCGGGCATGTGACCCGATTCCGCCAGCAGTTCCAGAATGAGACGGAGTATCTGGGCAGCGAAAATCAGCGTGTCTGGCAGTCAGCCGGGATCGAACCGGGTATTCTCTCATGTCGCCCAGTGGATCAGACGACCTTGAGCACGATTGGGATTTATCGCCGTCCTGGGAGCCCGGCCTTTACCACCCGAGAGTCTCGCATTGCTCATATCCTGCTCTCCGAGGTCCCATGGCTGCACGAGAAAGGGTGGTCTTCCGCCCGGGACTCGAAAATCCCGAAGCTCTCGCCTCGTCGCTGCACCGTGATGAACTTTCTGGTGCATGGTCGCAGTCGCGCGGAAATCGCCCACCACCTCGGGCTTTCGCGACATACCGTCGACGGCTATGTGAAAGACGTGTTCCGTCACTTTCAAGCGCATTCCGTGCCTGATTTGATCGCCAAATTCCGAAGCGGCGACGGAGGAGATGAACCGTGAACGGGGCGCTCTCTTCCGAGGATGCCAGTGCTATGATCCGACTGCTCGGCGAAGTTTGTATCATGCCCGAGGATCACGCCGCCAAGAAACGGCATCTCATGGAGGGCCTCTGCGGCTTGGTGGACGCGGACTATTGGGCTTGGGTGCTTGCTGCCGAACTCGAACCAGGAGAGTTTCCCGTCTATGTGGGCTTCCAGAGCGGGCGCTTTTCCGAGGCCGAGCTGGCCGAGTTTCTCCAGATCCAGACACACCCGGATATGATTCGGTGGACCGTCCCGCTCGCAACGGCGATGCGTACCTCAGGCCGCCTCGTGACCCGCAATGTCCAAGATCAATTTTCGTATGACGACTTCCTCGCTTCAGAGGCGGGCCAGTGGTGGAGCCGGGCAGGCATTCAGCCGCGCTGCATTGCCTTTCATCCGCTTGAGGACGGATCCGCGACGGGTATCGGGCTCTATCGAAAAACCGGCCGCCCCCTTTTCACGGACCGCGAAGCCCGTATCATGCACATTCTACTCACCGAGGTGCCCTGGCTTCACGAGATGGGCTGGCCCGAAGATCGCTGCGCAAAAGTCCCCACGCTTTCCCGCCGATGCTGGCTTGTTCACGAGATGCTGCTTCAAGGCTACAGTCGCACCCAGATCGCCACGCACCTCAACCTCTCTCTCCACACGATCAATGGCTACGTGAAAGAGGTGTTCCGGATTATGCATGTCCATTCCCAGCCGGAACTCATCGCTAAATTCCGAAACGGAGATGGAGGACATGAACCGTAAACGGGGCGGAGGCATTCACCATGAATAGCAGGAACGACGGCAAGGAAAAAACCAAGGGAGCGCTCATGTGATCTTGTGGTAGCGGTGCCGGTCTTCACCAGGTCAAGACTTCGACTCTGCGCGAGAGACCATTTCGGTCTTTGGAATGAAATCTCGGAACCGCTGGCTCAGCGAAAGAGCTTCTTTGATCCGTTGCTCCACCGACATCCCGCGCAAGTGCGGTACTCCGTCCGGTTTGACCCCACGATTTGGGGAATAGGCAGAATTATCTCGTCCATTCATAGATGCGCCCGTCATGCACGGGGCATCTGAAAAAAACAAAGCGGATTGCAGGGAAGCCAAGAAGGTTTCCGCCCATCGGCTTCTCCTTGCCGACAGCGACTCCATCTTTCTCCACGGTCTTGCGACGACCCTCGGTGGGGACTTCCGCATTGCAGGCGAAGCCACCACGGGGAGAGAGCTTCTCAAGTCGCTCGCGGCGGCCGACGTCCTCGTTATGGGATTCACGCTCGCCTGCGGGCGAAGCGCCCTCGGATTGCTCCCAGAGATTCGTATGCATCAACCCAATCTCGCGGTGATTATCCTGGTTTCGCCCACGGCCGCAGGGATGGTCCCACGGCTCTATGCAGCGGGTGCGCGAGGTGTGCTCTCCCGCCGCACGAATCGACAGGATTTTGCTCGATTGGTCTTTGATGCCCTGGATGGGAGACCACTCCCGCCGCTCACACGCGATTGCGCGAGTCCGGGCTCCACTGCGGGCAGTGTCGACCTGTCCGTCCTCACGCTCCGAGAGATGGAGATTTTTCGACTCATCGGACAGGGGAAATCCGGCAGGGAAATGGGCGCGCTTTTGGGAATTAGTGAAAAAACCATTTCCTCCCACCGGGAGAACATCAAGGCCAAGCTCAAGCTCCGCAGGGGCAAGGAGCTCCACCTCGTTGCCGCTTCTCATGCCGTCTGGGAGACCACCGGAGTCGACTATGTTTTTTGAACGCCATGCAACCCTTCATCCACACCGAAAATACGCAAAAATAGGGAGTCGGCCCTATGGACGCGTCTGGGCGAACCGGATATCACGCACAACGGAACAAGCGCACCAGACTATGAAAAATGAGCTTCTTAGATGGATCCGTCTTCACGTAGCCGCCGCTGGGCTGCTTGCCGCCGCCACCTCACAAGCCCAGACGAACGCTGATTGGCTCGGAGGCGACGGAAATTGGAGCGATCCGACCCAGTGGAGCATCGACCCCAATTATCCAAACAATGGCCAACCGACTCCGGGTGACACCGATATCAAGGCCAATCACGGTCAACCTCACAGCGAATGTGATCCCCGAGCCATCGAGCTACGCCCTCATCATCCGCGGCGGGCTTTGCCGTTGGTATCGCGGCACCGGCGGGAGCGGCTTCCCGCGACAATGCGCCTTCAGCCAGTCAGGCAGGGTTTTAACAATTTAACGGAATAAAAAATTCCCCCTTCGAAAACGAGTCCACCTTACACATTATGAAAAAAGCAAATGCTACTGTCCGGAAGTCGATGAAACTGGTAAATCGGCGATTGTGGAAGCGAGTTCCACTGTCGGCTATGCTGGCTGTCTGCACCGCAGCCTTCGCATCATTTGGCATGCATGCGCGTGCGGCCGAGGACGTCGTCGTTTCGAATCTTACTCAAACAGTCGACAGCTTCTCGGAGGTGTATTTTTCAGAAACACCTACTGCAGGGCAGAGTTTCTCGGCTAATCAGCCATTTTATCTGGAATCGGTGTATATTTCGATTCTGAATTATTCGGATGAGTTGGGTGGGACAGTTGGTGATGGCAACTTCACGCTTGGGCTCTATGCGGACAATGCTGGGGCTCTAGGGCAACAACTGCGGACGTTTTCGGGAGAGAGCAATCCATTCGCGAGCGGGATTTACAACTACAAACTGTCCAATCCATTTGAAGTGTCTGCGAACACGCAGTATTGGGTCGGTGCTCGTGTTTCGTCGGGTGACGGGTTTTACTTTTGGGACTTTACAACCTCAAGCGCCTCGACGGGACGGGGGCAACTTGGTCCGTCGGTATCCGATGACGTTGTTTACCAGGACCGGCAGATCATGGCCGTTGTGGCCGCTGCGCCGACTCCAACGCCTCAACCCGGCACTTGGCGCGGCTGGGCTAGAACCGACAATTGGTCCGACAGCAACTGGGAAGGTGTTTCGCCGCCCAGTGTTCGGCCACCCAGTGATGGCACGGCGGATGTAAGGTTTATTCCGGGCGCGCGCACATCCACGTCCGTCGCGGATCAGGCGTGGAATGTTAAAACTCTTAATACAAGCGCCGAGACGAACTATGCGTTAAGCGGTCAACAACTGGTGGTTCAAAGCGGAGTCACCGTGGCTCAGAACGCTAACTTTGCCGTGTCGAATGATTTGATTTTGCCCGCAGCGCAGACTTGGGCAGTCGCTGGCGGCGCGAAGCTGGAGGCGAGCGGGCGGTTAAACGGTGGGAGCGAACTCACCAAATCAGGGGCTGGCAGCCTTTTCCTGACTGGCAATAATACAAGCCTGACCGGCGGTATTGTTGTAATTGACGGAAACCTGACTTTTGGCTCGCCGCAGTCGTGGGGTGCATCATCGAACGTCGTGACCCTCCGGGGAGGTTCGCTTGCGCTTTCCGAATCCATGACAGTCAACAACCGGGTTCAAGTAGAAACGGGTGGAATTTTCGTCGATAACATCCAAACGCTTACCATGAACGGCGTTCTGTCGGGCGCGGGGAATTTGGTGAAAACCGGTGGCGGCAGTCTGGTGTTGAACCGATCAAACACGCTCTCGGGGGTCACAGTGGAGGACGGTGGTCTCGTATTGAACGGATCGAACAGCTTTAGTAGCGTCACTGCAACGAGAGGCGGGGTAAGTGTGCGCAGCGCTTCCGCGCTGGGTGTCGGTAGCGTCAACCTCTCCGGCGGGGCATACTTGGCTGCGTCTGCAAGCTTCACCGCATCGCAGTCGTTGTCCGTAAACGGGAGCGCGGGAGTTTCAGTCAGTCCTGGTGACACGCTCACGTGGAACGGAAGCCTCTCAGGTGACGGCTCAATTGCAATCTTGGGCGGCACGTTTGCCTACGCGGGTACGAATGTGAGTGGATTCACCGGTAGATTTAATGTATCGGGCACCTTTGCACCGAACGCAGCCCTGCTCGGAGCGGGGTCGAATATTAATCTTTCCGGCGGCGTATTGCGAATCTCGTCTGACTTTGGCGGGATGCTTTCAGGAGATGGAAACCTTGAGACTCAGGGCGACAGGACATTTTCTGGAACGATGGGTGGGTCGATTACCAAGACCGGCTCCGGCAACCTCGTCTTGGCGGGATCGGGATTCACCGCATCACCCTCCATGCCATCATCTTTCGGCGTGGCTCAGGGCACGGTCTTCGTGAACTCCGAAGCGGCGATCAGTGGCCTCTCGCAACTCAACGTTGGTGCGAACGGCGTTCTCGATTTGAATGGGAGGAACGCATCAATCGGAGCGTTGAACGGAAGTGCGGGCGGACGATTGATTTTGGGAGGAGGCTCGCTTTCCGTGACCGGCGGATCGTTTGGTGGAAACCTGACGGGGGCGGGAAGTCTGACCCTACGCACCGGCTCCGAATACTACGATACGAGATTTTTGTCGCTGAGCGGAAACAACACCGGGGCGTCAATCGGAATCACTGTTCAATCAGGGACGGCGCTCACATTCCAATCGGATGCGGCCTTGCCTGGCTCCGCCTTGATACGCACCGAAGCGGGCGGTTACACCGAAACTGCGGTTGCAATGACCCAAGCCTTCGTTAATCGTTTCGACAAGGCGGCCACTAATGGCACGCTCGGTTTCGTTGGTGAAATCACGGAGAATCTCAATTTCACTGGATTTGGAGCAGGTATGAGACTGGGTGCTTCTTATGACAGCAGTATTGGTGCCGGGGTGAATCTTACGCCGCCGGGCTCGACCTATCGCTTCGGGCGGGGAGATGCCATCCTCGGAGGAGGTACGCTGACCATCGCTGCAAATCTGGTCGGTGAGCGCTCCGTAAACGTCGCGAACGGACTCGTGAAGCTCGAAGGCACGAACACGTTCACGCAGGGCGTGGTGGCTGAGTCCGGGGGAAGAATTCTCTTCATGAATAGCGGCTCCCTCCCTTCCCAAGGATTCTTCACTTCACGGGCGGGCGGCTATATCGGCCTCGGATTTAACAACGGGAATCCTCAGCAGTTTATTGATCGTCTCGACAAGGCATCCACTGCGGGAACCATCGGATTTGATGCTCCGAATGTCACCGGCACCATCGACCTCACCGGCTTTTCAGAGTCCGTGCAAATCGGAACAACGAGCTTCACGGACTTTGCGGCTGAAATCATTCCCCAAGGGGATTTTTACCGCTTTGGAGGCGGGTCTGGAACCCTCAAAGTCACCGCTGCTCTCACCGGAGACCGTGGCGTCGTGATCGCTCCGGGTCCCAATGTGCAACTCACCGGGGCTAACACCTACACTCGGAACACCACGGTTTTTGGCAGTCTCAATGTCGCTTCCGACACGGCATTGGGTGCGGCTGGTTCATCTTTGGTTTTGTCCGGCGGAAGTTTCGTTGTCACAGAAAACGTCGATACAACCCGCAGAATCGTCGCTGGCGGTTCACTTGGCGCTTCAACATCCAAGACTCTGACGCTGCGCGGTGAAGTTGGTGGTAATGCTCGCTTGGATTTCTCGGGAGGTGGAACGGTTGTGATGGCAACGAATGCAACCTACACGCAGGGAAGTTACTTGAGCGGCGGAGGTGTGCTGCGGAACGCTTTGGACAATGCACTTCCCGCAACCGGAGGTCTGACGATCAACTCTGGACGTTATGAACTCGCGGGACACCGGCAGACGCTCACTTCTGTGAATAGCTCTGGAGTCATCGATTTGGGCGGTGGCGAACTCCGGCTGCAGTCGGCATTCCACGCGACGAGCGACTACAACGGCACAATCATTGGCGCGGGCCGATTGATCGTGGATGAAGGAAGCCGCCTACGCCTCGGTGGGGCTAACACCTTCACCGCCGACCTTGAGATCCGGGGCGGCACGGTGTCCTTTGGATCCACTTTGGCGCTCGGTTCGACTTCAGCACCAGTGACGCTCAACGGGGGGGATTTGGAGTTTAGCCCGAATACGTCGAAAGGGCATTCACGCTCCCAGCAAGTTGTGCAATCCGTCAACGTGATCGGTTCGGGCTCTGGAGTTTATGTATACTCCGGGGACCGCCTAGAACTGGCAGGCGGGTTGAGCGGTGGCGGGGGTCTCGATAAACTGGGCCAAGGCACGCTTTCAATCGGAAATGCTCCAAACTACTCGGGAGTGGTCGCCGTGAGAGACGGCACACTCGAGATCAACGGCGTCGCTCCAACTACGGATGTCGAGGTCGGGACAGGTAGCCGCCTAGCGGGCGCGGGAAGTTTTTCTGACGCCACGTTTGGAGAGGGATCGGTGCTGTCACCTGGCGGACCCGATACGGTCGCCGTTCTCTCGGCCCAAACCGCTCGGTTTATGGGGGGAGTCGATTACGAATGGGATCTCCGATCTGTGATGGATTCAGGGAACGACCGCCTTGTCGTAAGTGGTGGCATCGATCTTCTCGCCACGGCATTGAACCCGATCAAGCTCTCGGTTGCGACAGGACTTTTTGACGACAAGCCCGCGCCTCTCGCGGGTTTCGACAATCGCGGGCTTTATCAATGGACGCTCATTTCCACGGCGACTGTCGCTGGATTTAATCCGAATCTGTTTACAATTGACACGGAAGGATTCGGACACGTCGTGAACCCGGACGCGTTCTACGTTGTGCGCGGGGAAGAGGGTGTGCTTCTGCGCTATGATGTCGGTCGCATTGGCAAAGGTGAGGTCACGACTACGCAAGCAGTGAAAGCCGGGCAGGCGATCGCGGGGAATGTCACTCTCGGTAAGGGATTGGGAACCGAAGCCGTGATCAGTGGGGGCTCGAAGCAGACCACAGGGTTTGTGACACTCACGCTTACCGAGCGAGATGGCTTCGAAGAATCGGAACTGGCGAGTGATGTGCTTACGATCGAAGGAACGAATGGCATTCCGATCGTGTTGCAACTTACCTATGATGAGGCGGCTGCGATTGCGCTTTTCGGAGCGGAGGATAAGGTGCGCTTGGGGTGGCTTGACACCTTTGATGGGTCATGGAAGCTCGCAGTCGTCGGCAATAGCGGCACGGGAGATCTGGGTAGTTTTTACGCGATGTCCTACGACGAATTCCTCGCAGAAAAGGGTGGCGTATTTGATCCAGTCACCATGCTTGGAGCTTATGGCGTGGACGTCGTTAGCGATCGGGCGTGGGCCGTCATCGATCACAACAGCGACTTTGCTGTCCTCGATGTCATTCCTGAGCCATCCACCTACGCGCTCCTTCTTCTTGGCGCAGGCGTCGCATTTCTCATTTCACGTAGGAAGAAACGGGGGGTGTGAAACGCTCCGGCGGTTTTTTCGAGGGAGAGCGTGGATAGTTGCATGACTTTCAGAAAAATCAACCAGCACACAGAACAGAGCCGGAAAAATCACGAAGAACCAAAACACCGTAGAGTTCGCTCGTGTTAAGACAAATTCATGACCATTTTCTAATCACCAATTTAGTCCAAATCTTCACATTCATCGCTATGCCCATTCGCTTTCACTACATTTTCCTCTTAGCGGCTCAATTCACGCTGATGACCGTGAGCCTCTCGGCCGCGCCGCCTCAGTTGCTCCGGGATATCAACACGAGTACGACGGTCAGCAACTCATACCCGTCCGGCTATGTAACTCTGGGTAACTCGACTATCTTCGCCGCACACGATGGCGTACGGGGGACGGAACTTTGGAAAACCGACGGGACGGCATCGGGCACGGTGTTGGTGAAAGACATTTTTCCGGGAAGTTTGGGGTCGAATCCCCAAGCATTCCAAGTCATTGGGGCAACAGTTTACTTCGCGGCCGAAGACGGGGTGGGTGGTCACGAACTTTGGAAGAGCGACGGAACGGCCGAGGGGACGCAAAGGGTCAAAGATATTCTGCCCGGGGGCGGGAGCTCCTCTCTGCACTCCTTCGTGGTCGTTGGCTCCCATCTTTACTTCTTCGCCAACGATGGTGGAGGCTTCGCCTTGTGGAAATCCGACGGAACCGAGGCGGGCACCGTCCTGGTTAAGAATATCCGGACGTTTGGGGCGGGTTCATCCTCGCCGACGAATCTCACCGCCGTGGGGAACAGTTTGTTTTTCACCGGGGATGATGGATTTAACGGTGAGGAGCTTTGGAAAAGCGACGGCACATCGGCAGGAACGGTGCTAGTGAAAGATATCCATACCTCTGGTTACTTCGACTTGCAATGGAAGCCAAACAGTTCGAGTCCCGGTTCGTTAATGGCAGTCGGCAACGTGCTCTATTTTTCGGCCGAGGACGGCGTGAACGGCAGGGAGCTATGGAAAAGCGACGGCACTGAGGCCGGAACCGTGATGGTCAAAGACATACAGAGCGGCGGTTCCGGGTCGATTTCAGTTTCAATGATGCCTCTCACTAACTTCGATGGAAATCTCTATTTTGTCGCCGATGACGGTGTCAATGGCTCCAGACTCTGGAAAAGCGATGGCACCCCGGGTGGGACAACACTGGTCAGCAGCACGGCCAGCTTCGGTTTTGGGACGCAATCTGTTGTATCGGGAGGATCGATGTATTTCAACGCGTGGGACTCCGCTACAGGTTACGAGCTATGGAAAAGCGATGGCACTGAGGCCGGAACCGTGATGGTCAAAGACATACAGAGCGGCACCGCGGGATCCAGTCCCTTCTGGCTCATCGACATTGGCGGCACACTCTATTTCAGCGCTGATAACGGAACGGACGGGGTGGAGCTTTGGAAAAGTGACGGCACTGCCACCGGTACGACACAGGTCAAAAACATCGCGTCAGGCAATGCGGCAAGCTACCCCAGCGGCCTAACGCCCATCGGTGGTGGACTCGTTTTTGCTGCGAACGATGGAATCAATGGCTCCGAGCTATGGAAAAGCGACGGAACCGACGCTGGCACTGTTTTGGTGAAAAACATCAACGAGATCAACGCTGATTCCAATCTCACGGCACTCACGGAAGTTGGCGGTAAACTCTTGTTTGCGGCAGATAACGGCACTTCGGGACGGGAGTTATGGACGAGTGATGGAACCACTGCAGGAACGCAACTGATAAAAGATATCCGCCCCGGGGCATTAGAGTCCATATCGGGAACACCCTCATTCACTGCCGTCGGCGCTCAGTTGTATTTCATTGCCACTGACGGAACCACCGGTCTGGAAATCTGGAAAAGTGATGGCACCAACGCTGGCACCACGCTACTCAAGGACATCAGGACGGGCACGCTCAGCTCGCTGCCGCAACACCTGACCGCTGCGGGCAACACCCTGTTTTTCTCGGCCAACGACAATGTCAACGGCGCAGAACTCTGGAAAAGCGACGGCACTGAGGCAGGAACTGTGCTGGTGCGGAATATCCGCACCGGGAGTTCGGGATCTTCTCCGGCTTCACTTCGAAGTCTGGGCGACAAAGTGTATTTTCTTGCGAATGACGGTGTGACGGGATCGGAACTCTGGAGCAGTAATGGGACCGACGCAGGCACGACGTTAGTCAAAGACATCCGCCCCGGAAGCACTGGTTCCGGCATCAATTCCATGACACAGGTGGGCTCCACGCTGTTTTTCACAGCAAACGACGGGGTCAATGGTACAGAACTCTGGAAAAGCGACGGAACCGCTGGAGGAACCGTGATGCTCATGGATATTACTCCTGGCAGTTTCGGTTCGAACATTGTCACCGTGGCCGGAGCAGGCAGCATCGCCTATTTTTACGTCTTGCAAGGAGGGAATTACGCCCTCTGGAAAAGCGACGGAACCGCTGGAGGAACCAGCCTTCTCAGACAGATCGGTGGTGGTAGCACTCCGTTTGCAGCCGTTGGGAGCACGATGTATTTCACGGTCAACGAAGCCTATCAATCCTCCGAGTTGTGGAAAAGCGACGGCACCGCCGGCGGCACGGTTCTCGTCAAAGACATTCGCAGTGGCACGGGCACCCCTTCGATTCAGAACCTCAAAGCCTTTGGCGACAAACTCTATTTTTCCGCAGACGATGGCACCACGGGTGCCGAACTCTGGTGTAGTGATGGCACCGCAGGCGGAACATCTATGGTCTATGATTTGACGGGTGACTCGATCGGCTCGACCCCTGCGAATTTCACCGTTGCTGGTGACCGGCTCTACTTTGTGGCTGCGGCAGGCACCTCAGGTCGTGAACTCTGGAGCTACAGCGATAGCTTGCAAGCGCCGAAAATCGAGATCGAGCAACCTGCGGGCAGCGGCATTGCCAATGCAGGGAGTCGCAGCTTCGGGACGATCTTTTACGGCAACGCCGCATCCTTACAGTTCACGCTGCGCAACACCGGAGACGCCCCACTCGCACTCACTGGCTCACCGAAGGTATCTTTGTCCGGGCCCGACGCAGGCTCTTTCCAAGTCCAAAGCCAGCCGACCTCGCCAGTGGCGGCTGGGGGGAACAGAACCTTCACCGTGTTTTTCGCTCCTCTCGCTCCGGGGGGCGTGAGGACCGCGACTCTCAGCATTGCCAATGATGACAGCGACGAAAACCCGTTCACAGTTAGCTTGAGCGGAACGGCGCTGTCGTCTGGAATGGACACTGACGCCGACGGGGTGAGCGACGCCGCTGAACTCTGGATGGCGCCCTTGGGCTTCGACTGGCAAGTAAGCCAGCCGTTGCTCGCCAACGCGCTCTACACTGGAGCGAGTGCTGCCGGGCTCTACACAGCCTCTGAAGTGCAGGCAAACCCGTGGAACTTCGATGTGTATTCGCAAGAAGAATACGACCTAAACCGTGAGGCAGGGCAGGACGATGTGATGAGCAATCCGGGCGCCTTCAACCTCTACACGTCCGACTCGATCATGGACCTGCGCATGGGGGGCGTGATGCTCCAGAAACAGGGGAACAACATTAACGTGACCTTTCAGCCGCAGACGACGACCAAACTTGGCACACTACCCTTCACCAACAACGGGCCGCCGATCAGCACCGCGATACCGATGCCCGGCGACAAGATCTTCCTGCGCATCGAAGCAAAATGAGGCCAACTTCTCCGGGAAACCGTTGATCGAGTATGTTTTGACCAAATCCAAGCGGCAGAAGAACATGCCGGCGGGGTTGGTTGTATCGCACCTTCGGGGCGGGCAGTATTTTTGAGCGGTCGGGGTGTTTCGGGTGTTCGGCGATTGATTGATACCGTTGGAGAGGCCAGCTTATCCGATGAAATTCCGGTGCGCTGCTGAAGACTTGCATCGGCGCCTGCTTGAGTGAATGCTACTGGTCCAATGCACGAGATCAAAGACACACTGCGTGCGACGGTGCGCATCGGGTATGATGGTAGAGTACACAAGACGTTTCGCGGACCGAAGGCGGAGGAGCGCTTTGCGACGGAGACCGCCGTTTTGCGTTATCTTGAGGCCCGGAACTGCCCGTTTGTTCCGCGGTTGCTCGAAGCGGATCCGGAAGAGCTGAAGATCGTTACGAGCAGTTGTGGCACCCGCGTTGAGCGCATGGATGACGAGCGGTTGGGTGAGATTTTTTCGGAGTTGGAGGCGTATGGGGTGCGGCATGATGATGCCGAATTGCGAAATGTGACGTATCGCCAGTCCGACGGGCGCTTCTGCTTGATTGATTTTGAATTTGCCACAATTTTAGAGCCGCTTGAATCCGTCGAAAATTGATACGGCCCACAGTGTGAATCCATGTTACCGGCTTCGCTGGTCTGGACTTACCGATGTCGGTAAGGTGCGCAAGAACAACGAGGATGCGTTCATGGGCCTGCGTTTTGATGCGGCGGAAGTCCAGCACCTCGGAAAAATTGGTGAGGCATCGACCGGAACGGCTGATTTCATTTTTGCAGTGAGCGATGGAATGGGCGGGGCTGCGGCGGGTGAATTTGCCAGCCGAATCGCGGTGGAAAAGTTAACCAAGTTGATGCCAAGGGCATTCCGTCAGACGGCGATGGGCTTGGACAGCGGGTTCGGGGATGTTCTGACGGAAGTGTTCGCAGAGATCCACGATGCGCTTATGTATCTCGGCTCGTGCTACGAAGAATGCAATGGCATGGGCGCGACATTGAGCCTCGGGTGGTTGTCACCAGGGTGGCTGTATTTCGCGCACATCGGAGATAGCCGGATTTATTATTGTCCAAAACGCGAGGGTGGGATCCGGCAGGTCACGCAGGATGACACCTATGTCGGCTGGCTTTATCGAAATGGAAAAATCAACGAGCGCGAGGCGCGAACGCATCCGCAGCGGAATGTTTTGCAACGTGCACTGGGTGCTGGACACCAATTTGTCGATCCGCAGGTGGGGGCTGTTGCATACGAAGCCGGAGATACATTTATATTCTGCACGGATGGCGTTACGGATGGGCTTTTTGAATACCAGTTGCTGGAGTTTGCCATCATGTCCGGAGCGGTGGAGTCCAACCCGGCGCGCCGCTTGGTGGATGCCTCGCTAGAGCGTTCGGGACGCGACAACACGACGGCGGTCGTGGTCGAAATTTTGGGCGATTGCTGAGCGATTACAACTGCTCGAATGCGGGCAAATCGTAGTTTCGCTTGAGGTCTTCCGCGCCGGATTCCACTTCCTTCGCATCCAGGATTATAAGTCTGGGGTCTTCATCGATACGAATTTGATGAAACCCGTTGAGCGGGTGTTTCGATGCCTCCATGACGTCCTCGAGGCTTCGGATGGGGCGGTCGTTGATGCTTTCCACCACAACCATGCCCACGTCCTCGTATCCGAGTGTGGCGTCGCTTGGCAAAACCTGACTGATAAAGATGACCTTGCCCCGATCCGCCGGGAGTTCATCCTGAAACTGATCCAGATAAACCAGTCGTTGCGGGGCGTTCTTTTGCCATTCCGCGCCCCATTCCTTCAACATGGCGCGCGATAGCTCCTGCATCACGATTCCGCCAAGGATGGCGTAGCGTGGAGCGCGGTCGGCTAGAAATGGTTCGCTGGTCATCTTGGTAGGGTCGCGCGGTGCCAATGTGGCATTGACGGTTTGTTCCTCACCGGCACGTAAGAGCTTTATCGAAATTTCATCCCCGGGAAACCGCTCGGTGGCGATGTAATGCGCGAATGAAATTTTGCCATAGATCGGATGCTCGTAATTGCCATCGTCGTCGAGCACTTGGTTATCGATGGAAAGAATAACGTCCCCTTGTTTCAATCCGGCTGAGTCGGCGGGACTGCCGGATGTCACACTCGAAATGTAAACCCCCGACTGCTCGGGCTTCATCTCGAGATAGCGACGGAATTTGGGATCACGATTTGGGGCAATCACAACGCCCAGTCGCGGAAAACTCTGGTAGGTTGATTTTTTCGCCCGATGGAGAAAACTTTGGATCACTGGGGCCGGGACCAATTCAGCGGTTTGCGTGCGTGCGTCGTAGCGCATGAGGAGGCCTGCCAATTGATCGCCTGCAAACACCGGCAGATTAAAGCTGTTGTCGCGATACTGAAGCGGCACGCTGACGCGATACGTTACGAGTGATGTTCCATCGGTCGGATAGTTCCCTTGTGACACCGTGGTGATTGTTCCAGGGGTGCGCGCGAGACTTCCGGTGGGTTCCATTTGTGTGACTTCCACGCGCTCGCCGACGGCCAAATGATCTACGAGGCTGACCGGTGACATGGCGGCGAGGAACGCTGGATCGGACGGCGATAGAATCGCGAGGTTTGCCTCGTAGTCGACCAACTGCACTTTTGCCGGGCTGCGTTCCTGCGTTTCTGGGTTTTCGAGTTCCACGAAATTGGAGTTTGCGACCAACTCGGCGGTGACGAGGATCCGGTTTTCGCTCAAAACCACGCCGGTTCCCCGGCGGTTGTACGGCGACCGTTTGGTCCACGGTCTGAGGAGTTGATAGTTTTGGTTCGTGGAGTTGACGCGCACCAGAGACGACGTCATTGACGGCGCGGCGATTTCCTTTCGGATCTGATCGCGGTGCGCGGGCGGCGGCGTAGTGCCTGCGTGGGCAGCGGAAACGGCCGATATGGCCGCGATCCACACGATCACGGCACCTTTGGACAAGCACGGTGTAGGGTGAAAATTCATTCGGTGAGGTTTCTATCTTTTCGAACGCCGTAGTTGGCGAGAATCCGATCCCGTGCCCCCTCGACGGCTTTTCGTTCGAGCACGAATGGCCGCGATCCCCCGAGGAACTCGAGGACGTATCGCTCCGCGTCGGTGTCGAGGGCTCGAGCGAGGTCTTGCATGTTGCGGATCGGTGCGTCGTTTACTTTCTCAATGATGTCGTGCAGGTAGGAATTCGCAAAACTGTTCACCGGGTCCTCGAGAATACCACTCAGAACGACGATTTCCTCACGTTCCTTGTAAAGCTGGTCCGCCAGAAAGTTGTCAAAAATGAACCGCGTGCGCTGGTTTTCGACGGTGTTGGCATTTAGGAAATTTTGATCCATTGGCTGAAAAACCAGCCCGCCGAAAACAAGGTATTTTGGTGCGACATCATAGGCATTCGCATACTTCGCATACGGAAATGGCTCCGTGAGTGGCACGACCAGCGATTTGGTCTCACCATCCCGCACGACATCCAGAAGCACGGAGTCGCCCTTAAATTTTCGTTCTACAATTTCGGCCATTTCCACGCGTTCTCCGTCCAAGTTGACTGAGCCGTCGCTTGCTACCGGATTGCCGTCGATCGCGGTGATGACGTCGCCCGACTGGACGATTCCGGAAGACGAACCACCTCCAAAAACAGTGCCGACGATGACTCCGATGTCGTCCGATGGAAGACCTTTAGCCCGCCGCGCGGCCGGGCTGAAAAGTGGATAGTAGGTTAGCGATAGATCCATGTAGCGGTCGTAAGTGCCGTCTTCGATATCTGCAAGGAAGCGGCGCACGACCGGTGTCGGGATCATGTAGCCAGTGCTCTGAGCGACGTCACCGCTGTATCCTTGAAACGCGACGCCGACCACTTTGCCGTCTTGCATCACGGGGCCGCCGCTATTTCCCGGGTTGATCGCCGCATCGATCTGAATCGTGAGATGCATGTCGGCACCGGAATGGCTGTAGGTTTGAAAATCAATCCGCGATACAATCCCACGCGTCACCGATAGCCGGTCGCCACCGATCGGATAACCGTATGCCATTACGGTGGACTCGATGGGAGGAAGCCCGCCGAGCTCAAGCGCGACCATACCATCGAAAAATTCCAAGTTTTGCGGCACTAAGACCGCGAGGTCACAATCGTGCCCAACGGCGACGACTCTGGCAGGGTAAGGTTTTGGGTCGCCTTCCCGGGTGACGGTGATAAGCCTCGCGTTGCTAATGACATGGGCGTTGGTGATTATGCGGTTTCCGGCAATCACAAATCCCGCTCCGGTGCCGCGGGAGATTCGACCGGGGTTCCATGGCGAGGAATAGTCCGGCTCTTGGGAGACGGTTTGGATGCGAACCAGGCTGCGGCGCATCTTGTTGATGGTATCCTCTGGACCTTGGGCGGAAAGTTCGGGCAACACGGCGAGCAGGAGAATGCTCAATCCGATGGTGCCTATTCGTGAACGTGTCATGCGTGTTTGTGATTCATTTTAGCTGCCCGTGGAAACTCCGATTTGATCGATCCAAGCGGATGCAGTCCGGCAATGTGCCTGATCTGACTTATCCCGCAAGCTGGATTTCCAGAATTGGAAACGGGGAGAGGTGCGAGTTCAAAACGATCCGATACCTTCGAATCGATTGACCTCAAACGTGGACTTACGGGAGGTGGGTTTTTGCGGAGTTTTTTTGTCAGGCTTATCCGCCTTGGTCAGTTCCGCAGTGTTCGCTTGGTTCGGCGATCTCGATGAGCGTCCATCGAAAATTCCCTTTTCGTTGAACGTGTTTACCGCGATCAATGCGCTTTTTCCCCCTCCCGGAAGCTTCCGGTTCGGGTTAATGAAATCTGTTGGCACGTAATAGTTGGTAAGGTCCCTGCGAAATGCGGAGCGGTTGATGCCGATGTGCAGATTTTTACGGATTTCGAAGTGGAGGTGGGCGGTATACATTCCGCGGTTGGTTCCGATGGTACCCACTTGCTGACCGCGGAGCACCTGTTGGCCCTCTTGCACGGTCATTCTGTCCAGATGCGCATAGAACGAATCGACGGTTTGAAGTTGGCCGCGGCTCAGGTAGGTGTGACGAACAATCACAACGTTTCCCCAGCCCATCCGGGCATCCTTCGCGAATACGACCATCCCATTTCCGATGCAGTAAACGGGGTCCCTGAGATCGGTGTTGCCGCCGCCGATGCCATTCCAATCTTCGCCCGGGTGGTGACGAAGGAATCCCCGTGACTTGTAGTAATTTTCCGCATCGGGCTTACCTACCGGAAAATCAAAACCGTCGGCAATCCGCGTGCGCGCTACGTTCCCGGTCGGAGCTGCGAATAGCGTCGCTATCAATGCGACCATCGCGAGCCAAAACCACCTATTTCGCATACGGCGATGATGTTAATTCAGAATATGGAGTCATGCAAGCACTCTGGGGGTTGAAGAATTTCTTATGGAATTATGAGGTGTTGTTTTACAACTGGATACGCAGTATTTATGCCGTCGGCCTACTTTTGATTCGGCGGGTTTATCCGCACCACCGGCAATGGAAATCGGAGGCGAAGTTCGTCGTCCAGATACACTTCGACATTGTGCATCCCCCAATGTTCAAATTTTAACCCGCCGAATACGTGAACATTTGTGGCATGGCAGTCCATTTGTTGGAGCGAAAACTCCACTTGAGACTCGGCGAGGATGCGCTCGTCTTGGCTTGATACGATGAGCGAACGCTGACGGAATTTCCCCTGACCGGCGCACCAGCGCGTCCACAAACACAATTTGAAAAATCCGATCGGCATCGTCGGTGCCGGGATGGCTGCGATGATACCGACAAGCGATTGCTGGCCGTTGAGTTCCGCCCGGACGTCTTCGCAAAGCAAACACGCCTGAAGGTCCGGTGTGATTTGCGTGGCGCTTGAAATCATGACGGCAGATCGGTTGTTGGAATTATAAAAATCCCATCAGGATTGCTGCGCCGACGAGAAGTCCGATTGCGATCCGGTAGTATCCAAATATCTCAAGACCGTTTCGTTTTAAATACGAGACCATCCATTTCACCGCGATAAACGCGCTAATCCACGCGGCAAACAAACCTAGGAAGATCTGCGTCGGGCCATACTCCGCGAGCATTTCGCTGCCGTGTTTCAATCCGTCGTAGACCGTGGCTGCGGTCAGCGTGAGCAGTCCAAGCAGGAAGGCGAATTCGACAGCGGCTGACAGGCCCATGCCAACAACCAATCCGCCCACAATCGTCACGAGACTGCGACTCACGCCGGGCCACATCGCGATGCATTGAATGAGCCCGATGATGAGGGCGCCCCGCCATGTTAACTCGGTGAGAAGGAGCTTTGCGGTGGTTGTTTTCGCTTGGCGGTTTTGCCATGCGCTGACGGCCAAAATGGCGATGCCTCCAACAATCCATGCGGCCACAATGGGCCACATCCCCCATGCGTCCCCGCCGAATAGGTATTTCTTAATGGGTTTTTCAAAAAGCAACCCGATAATGGCGGCCGGAAGGAATGCGACCAAGATGTTAAGTCCGAGTTTGAATCCCTCCGGATCTTGGCCCACCCATCCGAGCGCCATTTGTTTGACCCGTTGAAAATACAGGCCGAGCACCGCGAGGATGGCACCTACTTGAATGCAGATCGCGAACGCATCGGCCGTGTCACTGCTGCCGATCCCAAGCAGACGCTGCGTCAATAGCAAGTGACCCGTCGAACTGACAGGGAGGTATTCTGTGAGTCCCTCGACAATGCCGAGGACAATTGCATGCCACCATTCCATAACAGGAGGATTATTTTGACTGTCCCACCACTCTCACATACTCCGCGCACGGTCGGATTTCAGCGACCATGCAACGTCCGGAGTGGAACCCGGGCAGTTCGGTCAAGGAGCGGAAATGAGTCCGGAAATCCGTAATACCCATGCCGCTCGTCGGCCGGGTGATTATCAAATCGCCTCTTCGCCGCATTCTTCCGTGCGGATACGAATGGCGCTTTCCACTGCGAGGACAAATATTTTTCCATCGCCGATCTTGCCGGTTTTTGCAGCGTTTGAGATCGCCTTGACGGTTTTTTCGACATTCGAGTCGGCCACGACAATTTCAAATTTCACCTTTGGAAGAAAATCCACAGTGTATTCGCTGCCGCGGTAGATTTCGGTGTGACCCTTTTGGCGACCAAAACCTTTCACTTCGGTTACAGTCATTCCCTCAATGCCGATTTCGGCGAGGGCTTCCTTTACGTCTTCCATCTTGAAAGGTTTGATAATCGCTTCGATCTTTTTCATTTCATGTGTTCTGTATCTGTTCTTCAATGATCGCGCAAGCCTGAGATCGCGATCGACAAACGATTTCATTCCATCCTGATCGCTCCCATCCTTTGAAACCTCATCTGTGGCGCCGCACCTATGCCGGCAAATATCTGCGGCACATGCCGCGCCTGAAAACAATCCGTGGGTCATGGTTGCACCGGCGATTGGGCGACCGCTTGATCGATCACAAACTCTGGCAGCCCGATCGCGAGGCGGTGGCGCGTGGTCTCGCCATTGGGACATTTTTTTCCATGCTGCCAGTTCCGATGCAAATGTTGCCTGCGGCGGTGACCTCGATTCTTGCCCGCGCCAATGTGCCGTGCGCGATTGTGGCCTGCTGGATTACCAATCCGGTGACTGCGCCGGTTTTTCTGGTTTTGCAGATTCAGATTGGGTTTTACCTGCTGGGGAAGGGGACCGGTTGGCGGTATATGTTGGAGCATGGTGCGTGGGATTTGATGTTAAAAGTGCCGCTTCCGCTGGTTGTCGGGGCGCTTGTGAGTGGTGTTGTTTTTGCGGGGATCGCATATTTTTGCGGTCTCGGTGTTTTTGACTGGTTGACGGCGTTCCTAGCGCGGAACGCAAAACGCCGCCAGACGCTTCTGGAAAATCGGGCGCAACCAAAGCAAGAAATCGCAACCAAAGACCCTCTCTCGCCGCACGATCCACGTAGCTGAGCGCTGGCCTGCGTCGTTATTTAATCTAGTGAAAAAGTTCATCTCCCAACTTCGTCGGCAGTTGCCGGCTCATGGCTCTGTGATTTCCGGATCGGATGTTCCGGCAGTATTCTACGGAGACAAATGGTTCGCCGCCCACGCGCCCGATGTGGTCGTTTTTCCGGAATCTGCGGCTGACGTTGCAGCCGTGATGCAGGTGGCGGCCGCGCACGCGCTTCCGGTTACGCCGAGGGGTGCAGGCTATGGATACGTGGGAGGCTGTGTGCCTGCGCGGGGCGGTATCGTTTTGGCAATGGAGCGGATGAATCGGATCCTCGAAATTCACGACCGTGACTTTGTTGCGGTGGTGCAACCGGGAGTGATCACCGGCGATCTGCAATCCCGCGCCCGGCGTAAAGGGCTCTTCTATCCTCCGGATCCAGCTAGCCTGAAAGATTGTAGTCTGGGTGGGAATATTGCTACCAATGCCGGCGGCCCGAGGTGTTTGAAATACGGAGTGACGCGAAGCTATGTGCTCGGGCTCGAGGTCGTGCTGATCGACGGCACGATCGTTCGGGTCGGTGGACGTACCCACAAAAATAAGACCGGCTTCGATTTGGTCGGGCTCTTTGTTGGTAGCGAGGGGTTGCTCGGAGTGGTCACTGAGGCGACGCTGCGGTTGCTGCCGCATCCGCCTGCGCGTGCGGTCCTATCAGCCGGGTTCAAAGACATGCGCGCCGCAGCGCGTGCGATTCGCGCAGTTTTTGCACAAGGGTTTTTACCCGCAGCGTGCGAGGTCGCCGACGAATTCACATTGAATGCCGCGCGGAATTTTCGGCCGGACGCCGCGTTCCCGCCGGGTGCCGCGCATTTGCTGATCGAACTGGATGGTCAAGCAGCCAGCGTGAAATCCGAGGTAAGGCAAGTAGCGCGCCTGCTGAAAACGATGCAGTCCACCGGAGTGCGTACGGCAACCGATGAACCCTCCTGCCAAGCATTATGGGATTTGCGTCGTGCATTTTCAATGTCGCTCAAGGCAACTGGACTGCGAAAGTTAAACGAAGATATTGTTGTTCCGCGAGGCAGACTTGTTGACCTAGTCGGTTTTGCGGCTCGCCTGCAAAAATCGTCGGGCTTTCCCATCGCCTGTTTCGGACACGCCGGGGATGGAAACATCCACGTGAATATCATGGTCGGTGATTACGATAACCCGGAGATCCGTGCCCGCGCGGATTCGGCCCTCGACACGCTTTTCTCACAGATTCTGGAGTGGAAAGGCGCGATCACCGGCGAGCACGGCGTCGGGATCGCAAAAATGCCATGGTGGTCGGCGGCGCTGACACCCGAAAACCGCGCCTTGCATCAAACGATCAAATCCGCACTCGATCCATCCGGTCGATTGAACCCTGGAAAATTCGTTTAGTTTCGAACGCTGTCAGCCGGCAGGTTTTTCGCTGCGACGAATTCAGTAAACCGTTCCGCAGACATCGGGCGTCCAAAGTGCCATCCTTGCGCATATTCCACACCGTGTTTCCGCAGGTAGGTGGCCTGAAATGCGTGTTCCACCCCCTCCGCAATGATTTCCATGTGCAGAGATTTTGCGATTTTGATGATTTGATCCACGAGGCCGGAGCTGGTGTCTTCGTCTGAAATGCCATCAACGAACGCTTTGTCAATCTTCAGATAGTCCAGACGGAATCGCTGCAAGTAACTGAGGCTGCTGTAACCGGTTCCGAAATCGTCGACAGCCAGTTTGGACCCCGCTTTGACGAGACCATTCATGACGGCAACTGCGGGTGAGGTGTCATCGCCAACGAGCCCGCGCTCGGTGATTTCAAAAATGACCTGCCGCGCGCGAATCCGGGAATTCAGGATGTTTTGCACCGAGTCGATGATCTGGTGACTCGAAAAGTGCTGCGGTGCGAGATTGATACCGATGCGTAGTTCCGGATCAGTATCGAGCACGTCCTCCAGATCGTCAGCGACCGCTTCGAGCAAGAGCACAGTCATGGGAACGATGAGATTAGTTTTTTCGGCGACTGAAATGAACTCAGCAGCGGCGATCATGCCACGCTGGGAGTGGTTCCAACGCATTAATGCCTCGGCTCCCAAGCAGCGACCGGTTCTGAGGTCGACGATCGGCTGATAGTATACCTCGAGCTCTTTGAACCGCACGGCCTCGCGCAGGTCCGCTTCGAATGAGCGTGTGCGGCGTACGACGTTGATGACCAGCGCAGTGAGCAGGACCGCAACCGCGGTGCCTGCAACGGAGAACTCAATGGCAGTGCGCGCCCATTTTGAGGAAATCGACGAGGTGGGAGTGACTGCAATTGTGTGAATCGGATAACGATAGGATGCGCTTACCCGGGCAATGGATGGACCATACGATTGAATCTGGCCGGATAGCTTGATATCCACTCCGGGCGGGAGGGTGATTCCGGGCATTCCGAAGGATGTAAGCACGTCATCGGTGCCGAACAGGATGAAAACCCGGATGCCGATTTCGTGCGCGTAGCGGTCGAAAAACTCGTTGAAAATTTCGGGGTTCACCAGTGCTTCGATGACCGTATTTTCCAAATAACAGAAAGTCACCCGAACTGAGCAGTCGCCCGACTTTTCCGAGAACGGTGGCCGCACAATAAACTCGCCGAGCTTTGGTATCGGGCCTTGCTCCGCACCGATCATTACCATTTTCGGATTCACCCCGTCTTCGCTTGAGCACAGGATTTCATTGCCCCGGCGGATCTGGATGGCCTCGATCGAACGGTTGAGAAAGACAGCCTGCAGAAGGGTGGCGACCGTCTCAGGTGAGACTCCGTCATTGGTCAGCGACGCAACTTTTCGCAGTGTCCCGGCCACCGAATCGATCACAGCATCTGCGCGAATCAGGCTTCCTTCGCCGACAAACTCCAGATCGCGCTCGACTTGGGCGGCGCTCTGCCGGAAAGCATAGGTCAAAAACAAGAACGGCGGAAGCAACCCCGCAAGCACTGCAAGCACGTAAAGGAGAATTACTGCTGTCCGGTTACGCATCGAGCCGACACTGTATCCGCCGAGCGCTCCGGTGAGAAGCCTAAAGAGAGCTGTGTGGATGGCCCGCTAGCCACCCGTGAACTGCGCGTATTAGGGAGTCTCGGGATAGTAATTGGGCACTTTGATTTCCTCGGGCACGGGGTGGCGATGGTAGTCCTCGTGGTGTACGCGTGCGGGGAGAATAACCGGGTCGTGCTTGATTACTTCATACGGAATCTGATTCAGAAAATGCTGAATGCAGTTCAAGCGGGCGCGCTTCTTATCGTTCGCTGGCACGATATGCCACGGGGCATACGGGAAATTCGTCAGCTCGAACGTCCGTTCCTTTGCCTTTGTGTAGTCCTCCCACCGGATCCGCGACTGGAGGTCCATCGGGCTGAGTTTCCATTGTTTCAGCGGATCCAGAATCCGGCACTTAAAGCGGAATTCCTGTTCGGTGTCTTCGATTGAAAACCAATATTTGATCAACTTGATGCCCGAGTTGACGAGCATTTGCTCGAACAATGGTACGTCTTGGAAAAATTGATCCACTTGGGAGTCGTTGGCAAATCCCATGACGGCTTCGACGCCGGAGCGGTTATACCAGCTCCGGTCGAAGAGCACGATCTCACCACCTGCGGGCAGGTGGGGTGCGTAGCGTTGAAAATACCATTGGGTTTTTTCGCGATCACTCGGAGCGGGAAGCGCGACGACCCGGCACACCCGGGGATTCAGGCGCTGCGTGATGCGTTTGATGACGCCGCCCTTGCCAGCCGCATCGCGGCCTTCAAAAATGACAGCGACTTTGTATCCGGTTTCATGCACCCATTCCTGCATCCGGACGAGTTCGACCTGCAGCCTCCGCAACTCGCGGAAGTAGAACTTCCTGAACTGGTCGCGTTCTGCCTGATCCGTGACTTCGACGCCCTCTGCCTTTCGCAGGTTTTCGTCGAAGATGTCTTCCATGTCGTGCTCCATCTCCTCCTCGAGGTCATCCATGATTTCCTCCTTGAGTTGATCATAGACGGAGAGGGCTGACTTTTGATTGGCAGGATCGATGGGTTCTGGATCGTCTAACATATGTGGTGCTTGTGTAGGGTTTGTGGGCGGGTCCGACGTTGTCACCTTTCACGATGCCACCTGAACCGTCAAAACTAAGATTGTGGCAATTTGGTCACGATCCGCGGGATTTCGATTTGGTGGCTGTGACGAGCGGGGTGACAAACTCGATGACCGCTTCCGCGTGGCTGCCCATGCTGCCGACCTCCGCGATTTTGCGCACGATTGCACTTCCGACCACGACGGCGTCCGCGCTTTTGGCTACCTCGGCCGCCTGCTGTGGCGTGGAAATTCCAAATCCAACGGCGATCGGGAGGTTGGTGTGGCGACGGATTTCTGCGACTTGCGTGGTGATCGAGTCGGAGAGCGTGGACTGCTCGCCGGTGACACCTTCGCGCGAAACGTAGTAAATAAAGCCGCTGGCGCTGTCCGCGATCGTTTGCATTCGGGCCGGTGGGGTCGTTGGCGCAATCAGCTGAATCATTTTCAATCCATGGCCGGCGGAGAGTTCCGAGTTGAGCGGGGCCTCATCGGGAGGGAGATCCAGGATGAGTATACCATCCGCGCCCGCCGCAGCCGCAGTCTCGTGAAACCGCTCGAAGCCGTAGGCATAGACCGGATTCAAATACGTAAAAATGACGACCGGCATTTCGGAGACGGCGCGGAGTTTTCGCAGGCATTCGAACAAACCCTCGATGGTTGTGCCCGCTGCGAGCGCGCGTCCAGCGGCGGCTTGGATGGTGGCACCGTCGGCCAACGGATCGGAAAATGGAACTCCTAGCTCAAGGATGTCGCAGCCGGATTTTTCCAGCGCGAGTGCGATTTCTAACGTGGTGTCGAGGTCGGGGTCGCCGCCGGTGATGTATGCGATAAACCCGGATTGGCCAGCGATGCGAAGGCGTTCGAATGTGGAATCAATGCGATTGGGTGCGGACATGGGTAGTGGAAATTTGACGTTTCAGGTTTTGGGCAGGCTGAGTTTGGGGCCGGCGAGTTTTAGCACCGCTTGAGTCACCTCCTCTGCCGTAATGGAATCCATGCACCGGAAATCGAGCGGGCATTCGCGCAGGAAGCACGGGCTGCATTCCGCTTGGTGGCGGATGATGATTTGATTCTCACCGAGCGGTGCGGTGAGTTGAGGTTCGGTGGACCCGAAGATGGCGACCACTGGCACGCCCAGTGCGGCAGCAAGATGCATCGTGCCGGTATCGTTGGAAACGAGGACGTCGAGTCTGCGAAGGACGTCGATGAGCTGTGCGAGCGTGGTTTTGCCGGTGAGATTCTCGCATTTCACATCGCGCAGATCTTCGGCGATTTCTGTCGCAAGCACCCGGTCTTTTTCGACTCCGACGATGGTCCATTCGCAGTCGATTTGATTGGCTACCATTTGCATCATTCTGCGGAAGCGAACCGGTTGCCAGCGTTTGGCTCCACCATACTCCGCGCCGGGGCAGACGCCGAGACGGATGCGACCGGTCGGACGCGGCACTGATGGAAAAATAAGCTCACCCGGAGTTGCGCCGATCTTTTCCGCAATGCGCATGTAGCGTTCGGCGTGATGCCGTGGGCGCTGGACTTTTTTGCTCTTCTTTGGCTCGGCAACCACCTGATTGAGCATCCATGCGCGTTTATGTCCCTCGTATCCCACGCGCCTCGGAATGCCTGCCAGCCAGACTTCAAGTGCGCTGCGGGCGGAGTTTGGAAACAAGATCGTGACGTCGAATTTCCCGCAAATTTTCCATGCCACCCGGAATACTCCGCTTTTCGCCGGGATTTCGATGACGTCGTCCACCTCGGGCATCGCGCGCCAGAAGTCCGCCAGCTTTGCCGGTGATAGTATAGTCACGACGGCATCAGGGCGGCCTGCCTTGATTGCCTGCACCGCTGGCGCGCTCATCACGGCGTCGCCAAGCCAGTTACTGGATCGGATCAGGATACGAAATTTCTGGAGAGTCATCGGATTACAACCATCTGGTAGATATACTCCACGTTTGCTCTGTGCGAGTAGGAAGTCGGGCCATGGCACCTTCCAGCGGGCGTGCACCCAGAACCAATCTTCCGGCGAGTCCCGGATTTGTTCCTCCAGCACCCGGTTGACGCGGGCGGTGATCAGGGCTGGATCATCGGAGTCCACGGGGATTTCCGCTTTCGCGATGATTTTCCATTTCGCAAACCCAACCGTTTGCACAGCCATCGGGATGATGGCGGCTCCGGTGCCGATGGCGAGGGATGCCGCGAGGGGCGAGGTCGAGCAGAGTCGGTTAAATAGCGGAGTCCAGATGCCGGACGGGCCTGCATGTTGATCCACAAGGACCGCAACCAAGCCACCCTCGCGCAACATGGTCAGCGCTTTTGACAATCCGCGTTTGCGATCAAATGTGGCAACCCCCTTGCGTCGGCGGTCGCCGTTAATCAGGTCGTCGATGAAGCGGTTCCGAATCGACTGATAGACGGTGCCAGTCGGGTAGGGCGCCGCATGAAAGTTTGCTTGGGCAAACAATTCCCAGTTTCCGATATGGCTGATCATGAGGACGACGCCCTTGCCGCGCTGGAGGGCCGTCGTGACGGCTTCGATGTTTTCCACGGTGGCGCATCGGCGCACTTCGGCTTCGGACATTGCGGCAACGCGGAACGACGAGCAGATATTGGCACCCAAGCGCTGAAAATGGCGGAGTGTGACGAGCGATGGTCGGAATTTTGAATTATCAGTTCCCAACGCCTTGGATAAGTTTTCCTTTGCCAGTCGGCGGTAGCCGGGCAGGATTAGCCACGCCACGGTTCCGACCACCGCGCCCAGCCCGAAGCACACGCCGAGTGGGAGCACGCGGAGCGTCGAGACAATCGCAAAGGCAATCCAATAGACAAATCGATCCATGAGTAATGTTGAAACCGGTCATAGTAGCGGCAGGAATGCAGCGACGGGAAGCAATTCCCGCATCGCGATGCCGGGCTGTACGATTGGATTGCTTGGTGGTGGACAGCTGGGGCGGATGTTTGCGCTGGAGGCGAGACGGATGGGATACCGTGTTCATGTGTTCGATCCGCAACCGGACAGCCCGGCTGGGCAGGTCGGTGACATCGGGATTTCTGCTGCTTACACCGACGTAAACGCGCTGCAGGAGTTCGCCCGCAGTGTCGATGTGGTCACGTATGAATTTGAAAACATCCCGGTGAGCGCAATCGATGCGGTCGCAGCGATTGTGCCGGTGGCGCCTCGTGGGGAAGTGCTGCACATTTGCCAGAACCGGGAGCGCGAGAAGCTGTTTCTTAGACAGGCCGGGATTCCTTGCGCTGACTTCCGCGTGGTTGACTCGGCAGCGTCGCTAGAGGTGGCGTTGAAGGAAATCGGCGGTGAGGGTGTGCTTAAAACGGCGGACTTTGGATACGATGGCAAAGGGCAGTGCCGCATCAAACCAGGTGATGATGCCGCCGCCGCATGGGCCTCGCTCGGGGCCCCGCGGGGCGTGCTAGAAGCATGGGTGCCATTTGAAAAAGAACTCTCGGTGGTGGCTGCCCGGAGCGCAAACGGCGAGATCACCGCCTTTCCCGTGGTGGAAAATATTCACACGCACCACATTTTGGATATGTCCGTGATTCCAGCTCGCGTGCCTGAGAAATCGATTGCGGCTGCGCTTCAAACGGCACGCGATGTGATCGAGGCGTTAGACGTCGTTGGATTGCTGGCGGTCGAGTTTTTCCTTCTTTCCGACGGTCGTGTGATCGTAAACGAATTGGCTCCGCGTCCGCACAATAGCGGGCACTTCTCGTTCGACGCGTGTGTGACGAGCCAGTTTGAGCAACAACTGCGCGCGGTATGCGGACTGCCGCTCGGGTCGGTCGATCTAATGCGCCCGGTGGCAATGAAAAACCTGCTTGGCGAGGTTTGGGCGAATGGCGAGCCGGATTGGTCTGCCGTGTTAAGTGACCCGGACATCAAGCTCCATCTCTACGGGAAACGAAATCCCCGGGCGGGCCGGAAAATGGGGCATCTGTGCGCATTGGCACAAACCAATGAGCTGGCACTTGCAAAGGTCCAGGCTGCGGCAGCGAGGCTGATGGCGCGACCAGCCAGCGTGAGCTGATGACAGCGCGGTTCATCGGCGTTGGACCGAGGGTATGGCGTTTGTCGCTACTCGCGCCAGCGGAAAGGCGTCACTGCAAGTTAATGTGCACCTGCTACATTTGTTATATCCAAGGTTCCTTTATGGAAGTATACCGCAGCATACGCACCAGGCCCTGGCACAAAGTTCTTCCCTTCACGTGGAATGGGCCAGTAAACAATCGTGAAATCTCCCTTAGAGCCTGTTTGAAAACGCGATTTGTGTGGAGTGAGAGAAGGTGAAGTCTGGCTGTAGAA
>Ga0247833_1000632_pt1 | contig 63117 bp, 49 predicted proteins | sample LaCruzMarch2015__7_FD_187117 | JGI IMG/M metagenome (GOLD analysis project Ga0247833, IMG submission 187117) | Freshwater microbial communities from meromictic Lake La Cruz, Castile-La Mancha, Spain - LaCruzMarch2015_8m | ecosystem: Environmental > Aquatic > Freshwater > Lake | place: Spain...
TAAAATAGGTGATATATCCATACAGACAGGTCATCCATTAAATATGGATGACCTGCATACTATTACCCTATATTTAAATCCTGATCGACAAGTCGACTATTATGATTACATAATGGCATTGAAACCCCAAAGGATTATATTCAATCCGGGAACAGAAAACCCAGTGCTTGAAAAGTTGGCTCGTGAAAATAATATTGAAACCGAACAGGCTTGCACCCTGGTTCTTCTTTCCCTAGGTGCTTATTGAACTTTTGGCATCTGACAAGCCTCATCGGCTTTTTTACCACAAAGTGTGCAATCTCCTAACTGGTCTTTTAACATAGGGTTATTTGATGAACAAGTACCTCTAAAAGGTTCTCCCGTAAACCAATGCCTTAGGTTCAACAAAAGGATAGAGGCAAACATGAAACTAAAAATGATGCCTAGTATTGTTAAAAATTCCATTTTTATATTTTTTTTAAGAACATTGCAAAGATAAGGTTCTTTTTCTTTAAATACACTTCTATGGCCAATGATTTAAATCAAAAAATGGCGGCATTCAGTCGTCTCTTAATAATAATGGACGAATTAAGGGAGAAATGTCCCTGGGATAAAAAACAAACCTTTGACAGTTTACGTATGCTCACGTTGGAAGAAACTTATGAGCTGTCGGACGCTATCCTAAAAAATAATCTTTCTGATATTAAAGAAGAAATTGGCGATGTTTTTTTGCATTTAGTATTTTACAGTAAAATAGCTGAAGAATCTAATGCTTTTGATGTAGCCGACTGCCTGCATAGTATTTGCGAAAAACTGATAAGAAGGCATCCTCATATTTATGGTGATATAAAAGTTAATTCAGCAGAAGAAGTAAAGAAAAATTGGGAACAGATTAAATTGACAGAAGGTAAAAAATCAGTCCTTTCAGGCGTGCCCTCTTCCCTCCCCTCTTTGGTGAAAGCATATAGAATACAAGAAAAAACGAGCCAGGTTGGTTTTGACTGGGAGAACAAAGAACAAGTCTGGGAAAAAGTTGTTGAAGAAATGGAAGAGTTTAAAGAGGAGTTGGTGAAAAACGAATCAATGGAAAGAAAAGAAGAAGAATTTGGGGATTTACTCTTTTCATTAGTAAATTATGCACGTTTTGAAGGCATTAATCCTGAAAATGCGCTGGAAAAAGTAAACATAAAGTTCACAAAAAGATTTGAGTACATTGAAAATAAAGCAGGAGAAAAGCTTAGCAGCCTATCTCTCGACGAAATGAATATTCTATGGGCGGAAGCTAAATTGCAATAAAACTGACCCAGAATATAGTAATTATTAATAACTTTGATGCTAATATAATCTGCATTTTATGAAAAAAATTGAACTTCGAATCGTCGCACTTTCGCATAGTGTATCTCAATCAAATAACTATGCAGTTGTATTAGGCGAGATGGTTGGATTAAGGCGAATTCCCATTGTTATTGGGAGTTTTGAGGCGCAGGCTATCGCTGTTGCCATGGAAAAAATGACACCTAACAGGCCTCTTACTCACGATTTATTTAAGCAAACCCTTGAGGCGTTCAAAGTTGAAATAAAGGAAATTATCATTAATAATTTATTAGACGGTATTTTCTATGCCAGGCTAATTTGTGAAAGGGAAGGTGAAATTATAGAACTTGATTCAAGAACTTCTGATGCTATTGCACTTGCTGTAAGATTTCAATGCCCTATTTATACTTATGAATTTATTCTGGACACAGCGGGCGTTGAACTTGATGAAAGTACGCAGGCGGATATTGAAGAAGAAAGTGATGATGAAATAGATGAAAAGCCTGGTAAGAACAAACAAAGTTCTCTAAGTACTTATTCCCTGGAGTCCCTCCAAAATATGCTTTTACAAGTTTTAGAAGAAGAGAATTACGAAAAAGCGGCAACCATTCGCGATGAAATAGATAAAAGAAAAAGGGACTTAGATTAAAGGCTGATTAAAGATTCTCTTTAATCAGCGCTTATATTTTCCAGGATTTTTTTAACCCGCTGAATCATTTCATCAGACACATCCAGGTGTGTTACAAATCTTATTGTTTTAGGTCCAAAAGCAGAAGCTTTAACTCCATTCTTAGCTAATTTTTCCAGAAATACGTTTGCAGTCCATGAATCCTGTAAGTCAAATATAATAATATTAGTTTTTACAGGCTTTACTGACTTTACATAATCCAGTTTTTCTAGACATTCCGCTATTTCTTTAGCATTAAAATGGTCTGATTTTAAACGATTTACATGATTATCCAAAGCATAAACACCCGCCGCGGCCAGGAATCCTACCTGTCTCATTCCTCCGCCCATCACTTTTCTAATTCTTCTTCCCTCATTAATAAACTGTTTGCTACCAATAAGTAAAGATCCTACAGGAGCACCTAATCCTTTTGACAAACAGATAGAGATACTATCAAAAACTTCACCATAATTTTTAGTTGAATCACCTGTTTCAACTAAGGCATGAAACAATCTGGCACCATCGAGATGTAATTTAAGCCCTGTATTATCGCAAACATTTTTTATGGGAATAATCTCATCTAAAGTGTAATAATTCCCCCCTCCTTTATTGGTGGTATTTTCTAAAACTACTAACGTTGACTTAGGTAGCCAATCTGCGGGACTTTTAATAGCCTCTTGAACTTGATCAGCAGTAATTTTACCATAATTTCCTTCTATTAGATTAACACCAATACCAGAGTGAAAAGCATAGCCAGCTACTTCATATTGAAATACATGGGAAGTTGCATCACAAATCATTTCATCAAGAGGGCGGGTATGTAATTTTATAGCAATTTGATTGGTCATGGTGCCGGAAGGACAAAACAAGGCAGCATCCATGCCAAACATAGCAGCGGCTTTTTCTTCAAGGAGATTTACCGTAGGATCTCCTCTAAAAACATCATCTCCTACCTTAGCGTTCCACATCATTTCCAACATTTCCGGTGTAGGCTTGGTCACTGTATCAGAAATAAGATTAATTTCCATTTTATTAATTTTGTGGTAAAATTAAAATAAATCAAGAAATGAACTTACTTGAATTTTTAAAAAACAAATTTTCAATAACATTTTAATATTTTAATTTATTAATAAAATGAAAAAATTAAATATCAATTTATTACATTTACTTTGTAATGAATAACTTAACAATTAAAGGATTCCATGCTGTCCTCTCCAAACTCACTTATTAAACAGGCTAAAGCAAACGAACCTCAGGCTTTCCAAAGTTGGAATCAGCAGATGAATACTACCCATGAGGGTATAGATTCTGCGATGGATAAAAGCATACAATTAAAATCAGAAAAGTTACATTTTCAGCCAAATCCTAAATTACTAGCTATTCAGAGAATGGCAAAAGATTTTGACCAAAAGAAAAAGACAAATATTCAGCTTAAAAAAAATAATTCCGGATTACCAGATACGTTGAAAAATGGGGTTGAAAGTCTATCTGGATATTCTATGGATGATGTAAAGGTTCATTATAATTCCGATAAACCAGCGCAATTAAATGCCCTTGCCTATGCACAAGGCACGGATATTCACCTAGCCTCAGGCCAGGAAAAACATTTACCTCATGAGGCATGGCATGTAGTACAACAGAAGCAAGGGAGAGTTCAGCCAACTATGATGATGAAGGCTAAAGTACCCATTAATGACGACCAGGGTTTAGAGAAGGAAGCAGATATAATGGGCGCGAGGGCTTTACAAATGAAACCCTTTTCTCTTTCGGATTATAGGACAGAAAATTCTGTTCAGAGAAAAGGAGTAGTTCAAAAAGTTGGGGGGAAAAGCAATATAGAAAAACCAAAACCGGAGAAAAGCAGTAAAGAAAAAGAGTGGGATGTAGCTAAGGAAAAGTGGGAAGAATCGATGTATGGAAAAAGGAAAGTAGATGATAAGGATAGTCAAGGTACATCAAAATATGGATGGGAAGAATATCATCCAGATAGTACAGTAAAAAAATATGATGAGTATGGCAAAGAAATTCAAAAATTTGATGAGGAATTTTTGAATAGTCCATGGTTTTCAGCTTCGGTAGGTATCGAAAAAGTTGAAGCAACTAAAATTGAAATGCAACAACATGAAGGAATAAAAAAAGCATTTCATGTAACCACTCTTGAAAAAAATGCTGCAAGCATTCTTAGTAAAATTGATCCATTTTTCGATAATCCAGCTTCAAGATTTGGTGGAGGATTTTATGTGGCTAGTGATCTTAATACTTGTTATGCAGAAATAGCAGCACATGAATTAGACCAATTTAAAGATAAAGATAATAAAGATCCTAAATTTCAATCAGCAGTACATGCCATTGAATATGATGTTAATGGAGGAGATTTAGCAGATTGCACAACTGGAGAGTTGGCTAAAATGGTAAAATCCCAACCCTTAGCCATAGAAAAAAAGGTAAGGGAGGATAAAAGAGACGGCATCGTTTTTCCTTCAACTAAAGGAAGTGGCAATAACATCGTACTTTTCAAAAACCTCGGTATTCTAAAACCTAAATCAGATAAACCTGAATCTGCAAAGGAAGGATTCAATAAATTTAAAATGGAGAAATTATCCGGAAAAATTGATGAAATGGAGAAAAATGGAAATTTATCTAAGGCAAATAATCAATGGGATACAGGCGAAACGGATACTCTTTAATTTCAAATAAAATATACAATTAAATAAATTAAAGTTTTACAAAAAATAAACTAGCACGATTACTTTAATTTTGAAAAATTATTTGGTTCTATTTTTCATTGGTATAATAATGTAGTAACTATCTGTTCATTACTTTCGTCAGTTTTGACATAAAAACAACCACATTTTTCCCTTCTCTATCGACAATTCATCCAAATGCCCCATCATTTGTTTATCTTTTGTTATCAAATGCAGGTGCAAATAAGTATCATGGTGTGTAAAAATACCTTTGTGCTCTTTAGAGAAAAAACCAACTATTTCTGCCTCTTTATTTTCCATTTGGTATTTTACTAGTCCTTTATGTGCATCGTTAGGTGAACTGACTTTTGCACCAGCTGGCAGATTCACAACATGTATGGTAGCTTCTTTAACAAAGCCAGCGAGTTTAAACATAAAAGGTTGAGATGATTCACTCATTTTATTATCCAAAAAAGATTCTAACAGCTGGATAGTCTGAATATCAACATCTAATAACTCCTCTGACCAGTTTGAAATTTCTGCATGAGCGAAAAAAGGTGCCTTTACATTGAATGTTTCTACCACTTCCATACTTGAATCTGACCTAACCATAGATTTATAAGATTTCCCATCCATGATGATAATTTCACCTCCTAAATATTCAAGTGGACCAAGTCCGACAACATTTGATTTATTTGCTATGGTATCTAAATGGATATTACCTTCAAGTTGGCCCTTCCACATTACATTCCTCATTTCTCCTGTAATTTGTACCTTTCCATTTAAACATTGCCCTTCTCCTAAAGCGTTAAAACAAAGGATTATCAATGGAATGAGTGAAAATTTAACTTTCATTTTAATTTTAGTATACAAATCAATAAATTTTAGTCAATATTTTTTAAAATATCCGTCCATATTTCGCCTTTAAACACCTGTACGGCGGGACCAGTTAACCAGACATCTGAGAAAGTGGGTATTTCATTTTCATGATTGGGTCTGAAACTAACATGAAGTAATCCTCCCTTAGCCTTAATACTAACTTCAAACAAATCAACTTGCCAACCTTTACTTACATAATAAGCCATGGCAGCGGCGGTAACACCTGTACCACAAGCCAATGTTTCCGCCTCCACGCCTCGTTCAAAAGTGGCAATTTCCAAACCAGTAGGAGCATCAACCAAAAAATTTACATTGGTTCCACCCTTTCCAAAAATAGGATCTAACCGTATTTTTTTTCCCTTATTATGTACATCAAAGCCGTTTAAATCGTCAACAAATTCAACCCAATGAGGACTTCCTGTATGGATAAAATAAGCATTTGACATAACTTCTACCTTATCTACATTTTTCAATGAGATAGCATATTCATTATTGTCTAATACCTTAAACTGATGAAGACCATCGGTGGCACTAAAAGAACCCTCCGAAGATATAATTCCCAAATCATTGGCAAAAGCAACAATACATCTACCCCCATTACCACACATAGAACCTTCATTCCCATCTGCATTAAAATAGCGCATTTTAAAATCTGCAACATCATCATTTTCCAATAAAATAAGGCCATCGGCACCAATACCAAAATGTCTGTGACATAAACGGGCTATTTGTTTATAATCTAAGACCGGAAGCGTTTTTAAATCTCTATGATCGACAAAGATAAAATCATTGCCTGCCCCATGATATTTGTAAAAAGGAATGGTATTATTCATATTTAACTGTGTCTATTTTTTCAGGTAAAACCATGGGATTAACCTCCATTTTTTGCTCTTCAAAACCTACGGGGACGCCTCTTTTGTAATGTAGCCAAACCAACCAAAGGCTTAAAAATAGAATAAGGCCTAAACCAAAAAGGGAGAATTTCCAACCCCATATATTTCCAGTAGGAGGAACAAATTGTCGCAAAAATTCATCCTTTTCCTTTTGAATATCTTCTTTACTTTTTTGCATTAATATATATTTATTATGTAAATATAGTGAAATAGTACATTTCAAAGGATATTCGTTTTATAAGGTACAATACATTTCGATAAAATGAAGAGGAACTTTAGGTTTGCCAAATTCTAATGGTACTTCGAAAGGCATTATCTTATCTGATGTAATAAATCCTAATTTTTCATACCATAAAATAAGTTCTTGCCGAAGATGGACAACCTGAATCTGAATTTTTTCTAAACCAAGAGATTGACCATATTGAATAGCATTTGACACTAAGAGCTTTCCGATACCATTTCCCTGTAGCATAGGCTCAACAGAGAGCATTCCCATGTACAAATTTTCATTTTTCACCTCCAGATAGACTGAGCCAGTGATAACCCCATTATCATTTTTTGCAATAAGAAATACTGATTTTTCATTAGAAAACAACAAAAACAGATCATTTTCATCTGTTCTTTTATCCCCTTCTATAAAATCGGACTCAAATGTCCATCCTTTTTTTGCTTCCTCGCCACGATAGGCATTATTGGCAAGTATGCATATATTGGGTAAATCGGATAAAATTGCCCTGGAAACTTTCATAATTTATTTATTTTACCTAAATTCCCAAAAATAATAAAAATTTGATACCATGTTCAAACTGATTTCCATCCTTTTGTTTTCCAGTGTATGTTTACTCAATGGACAAACATTTTCCAAAAATGAAATAAATGAATGGACTACAAGGGCACAAAATGTCACTATAATAAGAGATAATTATGGTGTACCTCACATTTATGGTAAAACCGACGCCGATGTAGTTTTTGGATTAATGTACACCCAGTGTGAGGACGATTTTAATCGGGTGGAAGAAAATTATTTAGATGCATTGGGCAGATTATCAGAATCCTTAGGTGAAAATTATTTTTATCAGGACGCACGAGCAAAAATGTATGCAGATACCCTGCTTGCGAAAAATAATTATTTACGTTCTCCTACCTGGTTAAAAGCTTTATTGGACGGGTTTGCCTCCGGAATTAATTATTATCTGCATAAAAATCCAAATGTTAAACCTAAAATCATACAAAGATTTGAGCCATGGATGCCTTTATTATTTACTGAGGGCAGTATTGGCGGAAACATTACGATTATTCCAATACAGGGGATTAAAGATTTTTACGAGGGAAATGGCATGGGCTATCATGTACCGGAAATACCTGAATGGGAACAGGAGCCAGCAGGTTCGAATGGATTTGCCATTGCGCCAGAATTAACAAAAAATGGGTATCCACTACTCCTTATAAATCCACATACCTCTTTTTATTTTAGAACGGAGGTACATTTGGTAAGTGAGGAAGGCTTAAACACTTACGGTGCAGTTACCTGGGGGCAATTTTTTGTTTATCAGGGATTTAATGAAAAATGTGGCTGGATGCATACATCTGGTGCCGCTGATGTGGCAGATGAATATTTAGAAACGATTGAAAAAAGAGGCAACGATTATTATTACCTCTATGAGAATAAATGGCTGCCTGTCAAAACCCGAAAGGAAATCATATATTTTCAAACTAAAAACAGAAAACTATCCAGAGAAATAACCTTGTATTTTACACATCACGGACCAATTATAGCACGAAAAGATGGAAAATGGGTATCTATACGAATGATGACAGAACAGATTAACGCATTAGCCCAATCTTTTTTAAGAACAAAGACGGAAGATGTCAAATCTTTTGAAAAAGTAATGAAGTTAAATACAAATTCATCTAACAACACCGTTTTTGCAGATAATTCAGGAAATATTGCCTATTGGCATGGAAATTTTATGCCAAAAAGAAATCTGGATTATAATTGGAATGGCCTTTTAGATGGTACAACTTCAAATACAGAATGGAAGGGATATCATAAGGTAAAAGAACTGGTTCGGATAATTAATCCGGCCAATGGCTGGATTCAGAACTGTAATTCAGATCCTTTTACTGCCTCTGGTAAATATAGTCCCGAAAGGAAAAAATACCCTGATTATATGGCACCGGATGAAGAAAATTTCCGAGGCGTAGCCGCTTTAAGAATACTGGAAAATGTAAAAGGGAACTGGACTCTTGACAGTTTAGTTAAAGCAGCTTTCAATCCTTTTTTACCAGGTTTAGCAAAGATTATCCCTGATCTTTTAAAAGTTTATAAAGGAAATTTGTCTACTCCATTTCCAGATCCACTCAAAGAGTTATCTACCTGGAATTTTGAGAGAGATTCTCTATCCGTTGCCACTAGCCTGGCTATCTTTTATGGTGAAAATATTATGGAGATTGCCAGAGTTAAAAGTGGATATGGTGCAAAATCAATGTTAAACTTAGAGACTTATGTCCTGAATAACTTATCTGAAACAGATAAAAAAGCCGCCTTTGAAAAAGCCATAAATCAACTCACCAGTCAATTTGGCACATGGAGGACTGCATGGGGAGAGATCAACAGATTTCAACGAATAAGTGCAGGAATTCGGCCAGAATTTAATGATGATTTAGAAAGTTTGCCCGTCGGATTCACCTCTTCTGCCTGGGGATCGCTGGCTGCATTTGGTTCAAAAACGCAAGCGGGAACCAAAAAAAGATATGGGACTTTGGGAAATAGTTTTGTTGCCGTAGTAGAATTTGGCCCCCAAATTAATGCTCATTCTATTGTAACAGGTGGTTCTTCCAGTGACCTGAATTCACCCCATTTTAATGACCAATCCCTTAGATACACGAAAGGTCAGTTCAAAAAAGTTCATTTTTATAAAAATGAAGTAGAAACCAACGCAGCAAAAACCTATCACCCTTAATTTAAACCATCAAAGAAAACGAACAGTCATGGATAAAAGGACCTTTTTCAAACACTCCATCGCCATGGGCTTAGGTGCCCCTGCCTTATTTAACACCTTAGAAAAGTTAAATCTCACCGTTGCCAATAAATCGGTGGAAGAAATAGCTGAAGACGAAAATTATTGGTTAGGAATCAGAGGAGGCTACCGATTAAAGCCGGATTATATAAATCTTGAAAACGGATATTATTGTTTTATGCCACAAGCCATTCTGGAAGACTATCTTCATCATATAAGAGAGGTAAATTATCAGGGTTCTCATTACATGCGAACCGTTCAGTGGGATAATAAAAGAGCTGTTTGTGGCCATCTTGCGGATCTAATCCAATGTGATGCGGAAGAAATCATCATAACCAGAAACACTACAGAATCATTAGATACGGTCATTGGAGGTATTCATTGGAAAAAAGGTGATGAGGCTATCATGGCAAACCAAGACTATTTCGCTATGATAGAGCATTTTCGCCTATGTGAAGAAAGATATGGTATTGTTAGAAAAATAGTAGATGTGCCGAATATTCCAATATCTGATGAAGAAATTGTCGCGGTCTATGAGAAAGCGATTACCAGTAAAACGAAATTGATTATGGTTTGCCATATTGTAAATATAACAGGTCAGATACTTCCTATCAGAAAAATTTGTGATATGGCTCATAAAAAGGGTGTGGAGGTACTGGTTGATGGAGCCCATGCTATTGGACATTTTGCCTTTGACATCAAAGAATTACACTGTGACTACTATGGTTCCAGTCTTCATAAATGGCTATCTGCTCCCTTAGGCGCAGGATTATTATATATCAATAAAGATAAAATAAGCGGTCTTTGGCCAATGTTTGGTGATTTTGGCTATCCTTTGGAAAATATAAGGAGAATGAATCATACAGGTACCCATCCCGTTGCTACTGACTTAGCGATAGGAAATGCCATTGAGTATTTACATCGCATAGGATTAGATAAAAAAGAAGCCAGATTACGCTATTTACAAAATTATTGGACCAGCCGCGTGCGCAATGAACCAAATATAATAGTTAATACGCCAGCTGACCCACAAAGAGTTTGTGGTATCGCCAATGTGGGTATAAAAAATATGAAAACCTCTTTAATGGCAGAAAATCTCTTGAAAAAATATAGAATTTGGACGGTAGCCATTGATGGTCAAGGAGTTCAGGGTTGTAGAATTGTACCCAATATTTACACTACCACCAAGGAACTAGATATTTTCATTACGGCTTTAAAGGAGATGGCAAAAAGTTGACTTAGTGAAGTAAACTTTGATAAACGCGTACTAATTTATCAGTTACCACTTGTGCGTCAAATTTTTTGATGTGCTCTAACCCTTTTTTTACAGCAAGTTCTCTTTGTTCTCTATGTTGCATAAAAAAGAGAATCCCCTCTTTTATTTCTTCATAATTAGCTGGATCTAACAGGTAAGCACCTGGTCCACCCACTTCAGGTAACGATGTTGTTTTACTTGTAATTACAGGAATACCGCTATATAATGCTTCTAAAACAGGAATACCAAAACCTTCAAAATAAGAAGGGTATATAAAAACTTCTGCATTTTGATAAACGATAGGTAAATGTTCGTTCGCTACGTTTCTAAACATAATTTTATTAGAATAAATCTCTTTAAAAAGATCCAATTCTTCTTTAATTATTTTAAAATATTTACGGTTTGGCTTTCCAATAATTAGAAAGGGACATTGATATTCAATGGGAAGGCCCTTCCAGGCTTTTAAAGCCGACAATAAATTTTTCCTTGCAGTGATGCTTCCAACCGATAAGAAGTATTGATTTGGTAAATGATAAAGATTCACAACTTGTTGAAATTCGTCTTTTGTATAGGTCTTTTTGAAATTATCGTTTACTGTTTGATATACTACCTCTACCTTTTCGGGAGGAAGATTAAATTTTTTACATATATCTATTTTAGTATATTCACTTACAGCAATAACTACATCTGCCTTTTGGCAGCTATATCTTATTTTTTGAAAATGAATAAATCTATCAAAAAAAGAATAATCTGTTTTATAATAAAGGAAAGCAATATCATGAATAGTAACCACCCATTTGATATTTGGGTTTTTCACAAATTCGACGGGCAATTCATTACTTAGTCCATGATAAATATCAATGAGGTTTTTTTTACAATCTTTAGGCACACCGAAGGACCTCCAAAAAAAATATCTGTACCAACGGGGGCGTACAATATTAAAAGAATGATTTTCCCGTAAGGGAGAATTTTCTGAGGAAAATGGAGAAAATAGAAATAACTTGAATGATCGAGGATGATATTTATTAAGATTTATTAATAGCGTTCTACTATAATTTCCGAGGCCGGTTGCGTTTTTAAAGAACCTTTTCGCATCGAATGCCAGATTTATCATTCGCACAATGATAGAACCATAAACCTAACCAATTAAACAGCAAAACTTTCACCACAACCACAGGTTCGGGCGGCATTCGGATTGTTGAAATAAAAACCTTTCCCATCGAGACCACCTGAAAACTCCAGGGTAGTATTGCACAGATAGAGAAAGCTTTTTAAATCAGTCACAATTTTAACATCGTTATCTTCGAAAATTTGATCATTTGGTTTACTCTCATTATCAAAATCCATCTGGTAACTAAGACCAGAGCAACCACCACTAGTTACAGATACTCTGACAAAATAATCATCTGACATATTTTTGTCAGCACGAATTTCGACAATTTTAGATTTTGCAGATTCCCCGACGTAAAGCATAGTATAAAGATTAAGAGGCTATCTCATTTTAAAATAAAATAGCCTCTTTTTTATAAATTTAGTGAGAAGAAGCCATTGCAGTAACGGCTATTCCATTTTTAGACTGATAATCAGCGATAGCCCCCTTGATAGCATCTTCTGCCAAAACAGAGCAATGAATTTTAACTGGCGGCAGGGCTAATTCTTCTACAATATCCATATTATCTATGGTTAAAGCTTGTTCGATAGTTTTACCTTTAAGCCACTCTGTAGCCAGAGAAGAGGATGCAATTGCAGAACCACAACCAAAGGTTTTGAATTTTGCATCAATAATAGTTTGCGTTGAAGGATCGACTTCGATTTGAAGACGCATAACATCACCGCACTCAGGAGCACCCACTAAGCCAGTACCTACGGTAGATTTGCTTTTATCGAGCGTTCCTACATTTTTAGGATGCTGAAAATGTTCCAGTACTTTTTCTGAATATGCCATAATATGATAATTTTAAACGGATGATATAAAATATTAGTGTTCAGACCATTGCACATTGCTAAGATCTACTCCCTCTTTGTACATTTCCCAAATAGGACTTAAATCTCTCATGTGATTTACACCTGCAACCAATTTCTCCACGGCAAAATCTACCTCTTCATCGGTAGTAAATCTGCCCAAACTAAAACGAATAGAAGAATGAGCTAAATCGTCACCTAAACCTAATGCAACAAGGACATAAGAAGGTTCAAGAGAGGCTGAAGTACAAGCTGAACCTGAAGAAACGGCAATATTTTGGTTGAAGGTCATCATAAGACCCTCCCCTTCCACGTGCTTAAAGCTAATATTAGTAACGTGAGGCATTCTATGATCTACGTTACCATTAATATAACACTCCTCCAATCTTGAGGTAAGTTCGCGCTCTAACCTATCCCTTAGCTTTTTTAATCTTTCTGCATCGGCATGCATTTCTAATCTTGCTATTTCGGCTGCTTTACCAAAGCCAACGATACCGGGAACATTGAGGGTACCTGAGCGCATACCTCTTTCATGACCGCCACCGTCCATTTGAGCAGTTACTTTTACCCTTGGAGATTTTCTACTTACGTAAAGTGCACCTACTCCTTTAGGACCATACATTTTGTGGCTGGTCCACGCCATAAGATGAACACCAATTTCCTTAGGGTAAGTAGGAATTTTTCCTACTGCCTGCGTGGCATCACTCATAAAAAGGACCCCATGCTTTTCACAAATATCACCAATCTCTTTCATGGGTTGGATAACACCTGTTTCATTATTAGCCCACATAACCGATACTAAAATGGTAGTTGATTTAATGGCTGCTTCTAACTCTGCTAAATCTATAAGACCATCTTCTGCCACTTTCAGGTAGGTTATTTCAGCACCAGCCTCTGTCAACTTATCACAAGTGTCCAACACTGCTTTATGCTCGGTGGTCACGGTAATGATATGATTTCCTTTTGACCTGTACATTTCAAAAACGCCCTTTATCGCCAGGTTATCTGATTCAGTAGCGCCCGAGGTGAAAATTATTTCTTTAGGATCAACCTTAAGCAAAGCCGCAATTTGTTCTCTTGCGTAATCTACTCCTTCCTCGGCTTCCCACCCAAAAGGATGATTTCTACTCGCTGAATTTCCAGGTTTCTGGTAAAAATAAGGCACCATTGTATCCACAACTCTTGGATCACACGGTGTTGTTGAGTTATTGTCTAAGTAAACACGCATAGGTTCCTTTATCATTATTATAATTTATTTAGATTTAATCTAAAAGAAAATGCCAACAGCAAATATAACCAATCATGTAAAATAAAAGTTTTATAATAGGATAAAAATCATTTAAATTTCACAAAAAAAATTACCTACATTTAGGGGGAAAGTATTTTATAAAAGTCAAAGTATGCCTCAATCGTCTTATCTATTTAATAAATTTCCGAAAGCTGATATATCGGATTGGGTTAAGGTAGCAGAAAAAGAACTAAATGGAAAACCATTAGAAAGTCTAAACTACCACTACAATAATGAAATCACAATGCCTCCTGTGGTTTTTGCTGGCAACGAGGATAAAAAAATGAAACCTATTGTTTGGAGAAAAAACCATGTTTGTCAACGTGGTATTAGTTTTCGTCACACAGAAAATCTTAAGGAAGAAAATATTGAGTTCTTTATTTCAATTGGCATAAATAATTTCAAACTCAATGTAACGGAGAAGAGCAAGATCCAGGCTGATGAATTAAAAAGATTATTCCCATCGTGTCATTGGCTCGAGGTACATCAGGAGGGAAGGAAACCTTCAGACTTTGTTATTCAACAAATAATAGAGAACTTTCAGCAGGCTATCAGTTTAATTCAACGTTTGGAAATAAGTAAAGGAAATATTAATGAGTACCTTGGAAATATTTATTTTTCAAGAGAAATTCAAGGAAATTATTTGTATGAAATTTCTTTAGGTCGGGCTCAGAGAATTGTTTGGAGAAACATACTTCAAGCTTTTGAGATAGATAATCCCGCTCCACCTTTATTTATTTCCACCTTACCTGTCATAAAAAACGGTTTACACGACCACTTTCTTATTGAAGCAACAGCAAAAACGCTATCTGCCATATTGGGTGGTTCAGACATTATCTATCTTGAGTTTGATGAAATAGCTGAGGCAACGAGAACAGAAAACTTATCTCATATCCATAATATTTTCACCATGGAATCTGGTATTGGAGAAATAATAGATCCAGTTGCAGGAAGTTTTTACGTAGATGAATTGACAACAAAATTAGCTCAACAAATTTGGAGCAAGTTAAAATCCTGATTCATTCATATTTTTAGTCATCAGACGAACTATTTTGAATTTTTCGAAGAATATTTTTGCAAAGGATCGAATAATCGTATAAATCGGTATAGCAAGAACCATTCCAGTAATACCGGCTAAATTGGCACCGATAAGGATCACAACAAATATTTCAAGTGGATGAGCCAACACAGATTTTGAAAAAATAAAAGGCTGCAAAATATAATTATCCAACATCTGCATAGAGCCAAAAATAAGTACTACAGTCACCAATTGAGGCCAAACTTCAGTATAAAATGAAAGATCTAAATTAGAAGAAAGAGTTATAAGTACAGCAAATGCTGCACCAAAGATAGGGCCTAAATAGGGAATGAGATTCATAAGGGCAGCAAAGAAGGCTATGATTAATGCATTTTTAATTCCAAAAATTGATAACATTATCAACATATAGATAGTAATAAGGAGCATTTGTAAAAGCAGTCCATTAAAATACCTTGACAAGATTCTAATAGATTCTTGTATGGCATTTTGTGTCTGCTCTACATAATTGTCAGGAATCAAGGTAAGCAAAAAACTTAGAAACATACCTTGTTCTTGAATAAAGAAAAAGGCAATAAACAGGATAGACGCTATGGCCACCACAAAGTTACTTGCAGTAGAAAAGAATTCGGTAAGAATATCTGTTACCAAAGTTGGTTCAAACCAACCTTTAGTGAGTGAACTTACCAAATCTTCCAAATTAATCAATTCAACGGGAATACCATAAGATTTTAGCCATTGTAAAATATTTTGAAAAGGTTCATCCAGAGCTACTGCGATAGATTTGTAATCCACCTCTGACAAATTCATAGCTTGAGTGAAAAACACGGGAATAAACAAAGCCAGAATGGCTGCAACTAAAAAAAGGAAAGCACCTAAAGTCAACCCAGCCGCTACTGAATTGGGTATTACAAACTTACCGATTTTAATTTTTTTCAAAAATCTCATTATGGGTGAACCCATTAAAGAAATGACCCAAGCGATGATGACATAGCTGATAATTTCAGAAAACCGATAAATTATGGCACCCAGGATGAGCGTAATCAATGCTATTATAAAATACCTTGACAATGGATTAATCTGCATAATTATTATTTGAATTCAGTTTAATAAATGACAAATTTCTGGAAAGACCGTTAAACCCAGTCCTTTTAACTGCAGAACTTTCAAAAAGATCTGTAAATTTTTCTTCCGTCAGCGCATGCCAATCTTCAGAAGTTAAATCAAGGAGTTCCTCTTTAGGAAAAAAATTTACTTCGCTATGGGGGGTTGAAAATTTATTCCAGGGGCAAACATCCTGACAAATATCACAACCAAAAACCCAATTATCCATTTTATCTTTAAATTCTTCAGGTATTTGAGATTTCAGTTCGATGGTAAGGTAAGAGATACATTTTTTAGCATCTAACAAATAACCATTTTTATCGATGGCATCTGTAGGACAGGCATCAATACAACGGCGACAAGACCCGCAATAATCTCTCATTGGACTATCGTAAGGAAGTTCAGCATCAATAATTATTTCCGCCAGGAAGAAAAATGAACCTGCTTGAGGATGAATCAGCAGAGTATTTTTTCCTTTCCAGCCTAACCCGGCTAGCTCAGCCCAATCTCTCTCTAAAATAGGGGCAGAATCGGTAAAAAATCTACCCTGACTATTTGGACAAATTTCCTTGATAGACGAAAAAAGACTTTTCAATTTTTTTCTTAATACTTTATGATAATCTTTTCCAAAGGCGTATTTAGCTATTTTTGGTGCATTTTTATCTTTTTGTATATTTTTAGTGGCATAATTAAAGGAGAGAACAATGACCGTTTTAGCCCCTGGGACTAATTGACGAGGGTCTATTCGCAAATCGAAATGATTTTCCATGTACTTCATTTCACCATGATAGCCCATTTCAAGCCATTGCGTTAGCTTTTCAGCAGATTGGTCTAACGAGCTTGCTCTGGCAAAACCGATACGAGAGAAGCCCAACGTTTTTGCTGCTTCAATGATTAAATTCTTCTGTTCAAATTGATATTCATTCACATTTTAGCGAATTAATGAAATTTAATTTCCTTAATTTGCTTTTCTCCGAGCGCCTCATTCAGGATATTAATCAACTTTATTTTTCCCAAAGAGAGTTCATGCCTAAGAGAAGGTACATCGATATAAAGAAAAAGCACGTTATCTTTCACATATATCTTTGTTGTGTGATTTGAAATATAAGCACCCATTGTTTGCCTGTAAACAGCTTGTACTCTGGTGGCACTTACTCCATTTTCATTACTATATTGGCTAAATAAAGAAGTTAGAACCGCCTTTAAAGATTGCTCTGGTTTAAAAGCCATTATTTACCAAATTTTGAATCGAAAACTGTATTTTTTCCTTCTTTATTGATAGTGTATTTAAAGTTATCATGAACAGCCCAGGCACCGTATTCACCTTTAATATTCATGGCGACTATGCCCACTTGTTTGCTGGTATCGTTTGCAAGACCCGGGATTTTTTCATATAATCTCTTCACTGATAATTTAGCTGCCTCCTGAGGAGATTTTCCTTGTCTCATAAACTCAACACAGAGGAAGGTACATAAATTTTTAAGGACTAATTCGCCTAGGCCAGTACAAGCGGCTGCACCAACGGTACCGTCCACATAAAGCCCTGCACCTAACACTGGAGAATCACCGATTCTACCATTCATTTTGAAAGCCCATCCACTGGTGGAACAAGCACCACATAATCTTCCTTTAGCATCGACGGCTAATATGCCGATGGTATCATGATTACCTGGATGATAATTATTATCTGTCAACCATTTTTCCCAGGTAACTTTGGCATGGTCAGACATAAGATTTTCTGTTTTGAATCCCTCAGCCAAAGCAAATTTAAGGGCGCCTCCACCGGCCAACATAACATGAGGTGTTTTTTCCATAACCTTTCTGGCTACGCTAATTGGGTGCATGATACCTTCGAGGAAAACAACACTTCCAGCGTTACCCTTTTCATCCATTATACAGGCATCGAGGGTTACTCTGCCATCACGATCCGGATATCCGCCGTAACCAACACTCGTATCAAGCACGTCAGCTTCTGGCACTCTCGCCCCTGCTTCTACTGCATCTAATGAATAATTAGTTTCGGACAATTTCAACCAGGCTGCCGTTGTAGCTTTTTCATTTGGCCAGGTTGCGATAACAGAGGCAATATCATTAACTTTATCGTCATCAACAGAAATTTGCTTACCCCCTGTATTTTTAGAAAACAAATATGTTCCTATGGCAGTCAAAGCACTACTTGCTATAAATTTTCTTCTATTCAGCATAATTACTAATTCATTTTAATAATGGAGAGTGAATATAGAAAAAGAAAAGAAATAATACCATTAAAAAGCACCAAACTTTTATCTAATCAGCATAAAAGTTCCTTGTTTCACCAATTCGCCCCCATTTTTCAAGACTAAGACTATTGAATAAAGATAAGTATCATTACTCAGTTTAACCTCTGTTTTAGTACCATTCCAACCTAAGTACTCGTCATTAGGCTGAAAGTTATCCCTTTTAAAAACCATTTCTCCATATCTATTATAAATTTCAAAAGATTTGACCTCTTTTATTTGTTCAGCATCTGCAAAGACTGTTATGAAATCATTAATTCCGTCACCATTTGGAGAAAAAGCATTTGGAACAAAAACGGAAAAAGTATTATCTACCGTAATTTGAGAAGTAACTGATTCTGTACAACCGAAAACATTGGTCACCTGAACCCTTAAAAGCCCCCCTTTTTCAGCTAAAATTTCAGGATTTAAGCATTGGTAGCAACTTAGATTAAATTCAGGGCTCCAGGAAACCGATTTTATAAGAGAAGCAGGAATATTAATTTGTGGTTGTAAAACAGATTTATCCCCAAAAGAAAGTTTAATAGCCGGGGGTAATTGAACCATTTTAGCATAGAGGGCTGGCATAATAAAATCTTGCTCGAGCTTACAATCTTTGTTATCCCGAATGATAAGAGAATAAGACTTGCCGGGTATTAAGTCATTAAAAATAGATTCGTCTTTAAACAAAGAACCATTATTCACAGAATATGAATAGGGAGGAATGCCTCCACTATTTCCAATTTGCAAACTATTTGAGGTAAACTGTGAGCAATCAAAAACCAAAGGAGTTAGAGGCCCAGGTTCTATAATTTCGGCCTCTGCCGAGGTTTTACAATTATTTACATCAACAACAGTAACACTATATTTCCCTTTTCCCAATCCTGAATGATTTGGCAGATTGGGTAAGCCAGCAGACCAATTAAATTGATAGGGAGTTGTTCCACCACTTACTGTTACCAAAATTTTTCCATCTTTACCATTTGCACAACTTACTGAGCTGGCAGAGGTGATTGTTTGCAGATTAAAATGTCTGACTTCGGCAATTCCTTGAAACTCCCCTTCACATTCACCGTCTGAGAAAGACAAAATTTGAATTTTACCTTTGGCCCCGGTTTTAATCAAATAATCATTATTCATCTGATTAGTGACCAGAACGGCAGGTAAACTGTCGGCTTTCCAGGTAAATGAAAAAGGAGATTTACCATTGAATACCACGGGAATTTCTGCTAAGCTACCCGGACAAATATCCATTATACCACTTATTTTAGCTTGAGGAGGTGTTTTACGGGTAATTCTAATGGTATCTGAAAGTTCTCTTTTGCAATTATCAGACAGATTAAGTACTAAAAAAGTATCTTTTGGTGGAATGAATTTTATTTGTGAGGTTCTCAAACCATTTCCCCACAAAAAGGAATATGGGGGTACTCCGCCAATAGGATTTACATTTATCGTGAGGGTATCACCTAAACAAAAAGTAACATTTTTTAGACCATTCCTTAATTTAGAAACATCCTTAATAAACAATCTGGCTGTATCAGCAATACAAGCGCAAGGAAAATCGAGTTGCAAGATGAGTTCTTCCATAGCCTCGTCCTCATTATCCAGAATGGTATTAATGGGTAAATCAATGAAAGATTTATTTTCTGAAATGGTAATCTCTTTTGGTAACCGTTCGAAATCGACCCCTTCCTTTGCTTTACTATCATTAGCCACCTTTATCTTTACGATAAGAGGTTGTTGTAAATTATCTGCATTCAATCTATTCAACCTAAAAAAGCCATTATTACACCCCTCCTCAATAATTTGAGCTTCATCAGGAGAAGAACCGTTTAATTTAGCCCCTCCACCGATATTAAAACTTTCTGCTTCCAGAAAAACAGCAGAATCAAACTTCCCATCAGATACATCAGCAACCAAAAGCCGGATTCTATAGGTTTGACAAGGAATTAGTTTGAGTACGGCTGTCAAAGGACGAGTAAAGCCATCATATTGGATTCTTTCTTGATTTGGATTATTCGTCCAGGTTCTATTGCAACGAGCCGCATCTTCAGGATGCATATTGTCTGAATAAAACAATGCGTTTTGCGAATTATTTACGGTATTAATAGAAACAAAAGCATTTGAACCAGGCACAAGCGCCACATTTTGACCATTATTATTGAAGGAGCCATTAATCCCTGGACCGCTGACAAAAAAGCCAAAAACATCATTAAACTTTTCACCAACGTATTCACAATATTCATCTGAGGCAAAAACATATCTAAAATTCACAAAACTATCCAAAGGGACAAAATCAAATTCAATACCCACGACATCAAAAACAGGACCCGTAGCCAATTTAACCAAATCTATATCACTTGATACATCACCAAAATCAGTCGTGATATCTCTTTTTTGATTAGGACCCTCAGCATTTTTAACATTTCCCGTAGAAAGAATAATTCCCTTTTCCAATCCAATGCTTGGTTTACCTCCTTCAAAAAAACCTATACCAGCTCTATTGCCAATAGACCTAATTTTTGAAATATTTTTACATGCTCCATTTACGAAAACATCTTGAACAAGAACCTCGGGAGTATAAGAATTATTAATTTTTATACTTTGGCCAGGTAATGCCAAGGCATTAAAAATCAAAGTTAAAAAGGAAAAGAAAAAATTTCTCATGTAATTTTCAAGAAAATTGACCACTTATTATGCCCTTAAAAACGGTAAAGTTCCTGATAAATTGTTAAAAATCTGTTTGTAAGGAAAAATGAAATTATATTTGCCACATAAAGAATTCATAACATGCGCCCACTCCTCATTTTTCTTATCGTTTTTATACCATTTTTTGCCGTTTCACAAATTAGAATAGGTAATTGTGGAAAATGGAAATACATCAAATTAAGTGAAAAAGACACGGTAACGCAAACATGCCCGGGTGATACTAAAAATGATTGGAAATTTTTCACTTTTGAACCTGGAATACCCCCTCTTCATATTGTTGTTACAGATACTTTTGGTAATATAGAACTTGTAAGACCGTTTATGTCTGTAAATTTTGAAAATTTCAAACCTGGATTTTACAGAGTTTACGGTCTTTACTACCCATTTACCTATTATCTAAAGCCCGGTAAAAATATTTTTAAGGATACCATGGGTAGTTTCTGTTATGGGTTTACTGAAAATTTTGTTCTCATCAACAACAATGTTCCAGATCCGGGAGAAATTTCTCTTTCGAAAGGTAATTTGTCTAATTTAATTTGTCCCAATGCAGAAACAGATCAAACCCTTCAATTTCAAACAAATAGTCCTTCTCCATTATATACTTATCTACTTACCAACGCTAATAATCAAATATTATCCGTCCAAAATAATGGACTTTTTGATTTCAAAAACTTACCCTCGGGCAAATATTACATTCATGGCCTGGCCTATACAGGAGTATTACAAGCTAAAGAAGGCCAATTACTTGATGCTGTTCCACTGAGTAAAAATTGTTTTACAAAGACCTTCAAATCCATTGAGATTGAAAAAAAATCACCGAAAGGTGGTGAAATTTCCATAAAGAATAACCAATCTCTAAAGAAATATTTCTGCACCCAATTTACATCGAGTGATACCATACAAATGAGTCAATCAGGTGATACCTACTTAAATTATTCTTTTTTGATACTCGATGAGAATAATAATGTAAAGGGGGTGGAAAAAGAAGCAACGATTCAATTAAATAAGTATCCAACAGGATCTTATAAAATTATTGGCATATCTCATCTTTTTGTATTACCAAATTTAATCAATGAACCTTTAGGAAGGATTATTTCTCAATTACAATGTATTGATATTTCAAAAAACCAAATTGAACTATTCGTAGAAAATATAAATGTTATCAATTTTAAATCTGCCCGAGTGAAGGGAGATTCAATATGGTGTGTCAATGCTCCGGAAACCTTAAGTTTAATGGCTATTGGAACAGGCTCTGATAATGTTCAATTAATATGGGTTGCAAGCGATAGAGATGGAAAAGTATTAGGTTTAAACAAAAATCCTGACTCTATTTCAATGAGTAAAATAGATGAAACACTTTTTCAGTTTTACGCACTGGCATACACTGGTAATTTAATTTTGAACATTGGTGATAACTTAAATAAGTCTGCGGTTTCTACTGGTTGTTTCGATATATCAGAAATATTTTATATTGTAAGAAAAAAAGAAACTAAAGGCGGAACAGTCAGGTTCTCAAATGCCAATCAATTGACTAATATCTGCTTAGGTCCAACGTCAAACTATAATGTTCAGGCAGCCAGATTTAATTCCTTAGGTGAAAAATACATTTATCTTTTAACCAACAGCCGAAGTGAAATCATAAGCACGTCAGTAAACGGTCAGTTTTCTTTAAATAATTTAAATTCAGGACAATACTCTATTAGTGGACTATCTTATACCGGTTCTTTATCTTTTGGTACAGGATCTAGAATGGATACTACTATTTTCAGTAATGAGTGTTACAGTTTATCTGAAAACACTTTGAATTTTCAAAAAACCATTACTGATGGGGCAACAATTTCATTTGAGGATGGTCAAAATGCTGTTAGCACCTGTAAAGGGGTAAAAGTCAAAACTTTTGAGCTAAAAAATAACGCACTGATCACCCAAAAGTATGCTTATGCTCTCACTAATGAAAGTGGAAAAGTCATACAAATTGAAAAAGGAAATACATTACTGCTAAATGATTCTTCTCTGCTTATTTATTACGTACAAGGTATTGCCTATTCTGGTGAACTCACCATAAATTTGGGCGATAATATAAATGGAAGAATTTTATCCACCGGTTGTCACTCTCTCTCTAAAAACAGACTCACCATAAGTTTTGAGAATATAAATGCTGGAAAATTAACCCCGCAAAAAATAGCAACCTGTGTTTCACCAAATGAAGTTAAAAGTATTCCAATAAACATTACAGGGGCAACAGGAAAGTATGCCTGGTTATTATGTGATACCCTAAATCAATTAATGGAGGTTCAAACCAGCCAATTACCTTTTGTTAAAAGAGGACTACCTGGAAAAGTTAGAATATATGGATTTTCATATTTAGACCAACCCTCCTACCAAATTGGAAGATCCGTTTTTTTACAGAATTATAATATATCCTGCTTTGAATTAACCTTAGGATTTCAAGAAGTTACCTGGTCTGAGATTGACGGGGGAAATATAGCAGTAAATGGAAACAATACTAATTTAACTATTTGTCAATCAGATCTTTCAAAACCTTTACAACTTTCAAATACCAGTACTGCGGTGGGTGACCAATATATTTATCTTATTGCAGATAAACAACAAAAATTAGTAGCTACTTCTGCCACTAATAGCTTTGATTTAAGTGCTTTCAACGGAGGAATCTATTACTTATATGGTCTCTCTTACTCAGGAACAATTAATTTAACCTCTGGCGATATAATTCCTAAAGATAATAGCAGCAGTGCCTGTGCATCTTGGTCAAAAAACACTATTTCGATAGATATAACAGCCACGTCCGTTGGCAAAATATCTTTTGTTGGAGAAAAAGACAATGTTCAAATTTGCGCAAAGAAAAGCGTCCAATCTTTAAAATTAAATCCCATTGAAAGCAATGTGGCCAGAAAAACCTTCCTGCTAACCAATGAAAATGGAAAGATTTTATCGATTTTTAATAACCAGCAGCTGCCAAATATTGATAAAATAAATGATTTGGTTTTGAGGGTATATGGATTGGGGTATAATGGCACCTTAAACGCCAAAGTTGATTCAAATATACTAAGGAATAATCTAAGTTCGGGTTGCTTTCAATTATCAGAAAATTTTCTCTCTATTAACAGGAATAATATTTCAGGGGGATTTGTTACGTTGTCAAACAACCAAAATCAACAACAAATTTGTCCTACGGACAGCGCTGCGAATGTATTGACTTTTAGAAATATTGCCGCACAAGGTCAGAAATTAATTTATGTGATTACCAACGTAAATAATATTATTATAGATACTACTACTAAAAATTCCTACCATTTCATAAATCAAGCCATTGGTGATTACAGAGTTTACGGACTTTCTTACAACGGTGAGTTTTCGGGAAAGATAGGTATTTCCATAAATGATCCATCTTTATCAGAAGATTGTTTTGGCTTATCTTCTAATTACATATCCGTCGCCAAAAGGAATCCAATAGCAGGATTCGTTGTTATGGATGACGCCAATACTCTTCTTCAAAATTGCCCATCTGATGCGAACTTTCCGTCGAGGCAAATAAGAACCATAGGAAATAATTCGGGTAATCAGTGTTTTGTTATTTTGAATGAGAATCAAATTATCGTAGATATTTTATTCAATCCGACCATTTACCCAACAGAATATCCATCTGGCAAGTACATGATTGTGTCCATATCATTCAATGGCACTTTAAACATTAAAAAGGGTGAAAAATGGGGTATTAAAGCACTGTCGAATTCTTGTTATTCCATTTCGGGAAATGAGGTTCCATTTTTAAACCTGGAACCACAAGGGGGCATTATAAAAGTAGTTGAAGGCGATACTTCTAATATTTGTGTAGGCAATAACACGCCTTCCAGTATAAAATTCTCAAAGGACAGTACCAATGAATTATCCTATTCTTATGTAATTACAGATCAATCCAATCAATATTTAGGTCATTTTACAAATATTGATTTACTTAGTTTTGAAGATTATACTACGCCTAATATTAACGTCTGGGGCTTATCACACACCGGAAATATTATTTTACAAAAAGGAGATTCTATATTAAAAAAGGATATTTCAATTGGTTGTTTTCAGCTTTCAAAGAACTCCATTTCATTGAAAATTAATATTTTTAGAGGGCATACAGTAAAAACGAATCTAAACACTGATTCTTTACTTATATGCACGGGTGACGGACTTCCAAATCTGGTTAATTTCTCAAGTTCTGACAGTCTGTCTGGTTTAAAATACCGATATGTACTCACTACCCTTGCAAACAACATTATACAAGTTATAAATGGTAATTCCATAGACTTTGAAACCATAGGATTGAGGGAAATGAGACTTTACAGTGTAGCATTTAATGGAAATTTCAACAGTCAAACAGGAGTATCTGTTTTTAATGCTAATCTTTCATCGGGTTGTTTCAGAATCTCTGATAATTTTATTAAAATTTTGAGAGACAGACCTGTTAATCACCGGATTGTGTTTTCAAACAATGACACCATACAAAAATTATGTCTAACAAAGTCTGGCTCATTTGCCAGATTAAAAAGTACGTTTACAGGTAAAACTGGTTACGTTTACATTGTATTGAATAAATTTAACAGTGTTGTTTTACTTAGTTCTACCCAAAATATAGATATTGAAAAACTTGAAGATGGAGACTATCAAGTGTATGGGCTATCTTACACAGGCAATCTAAATCTGCGGGTAGGTAATACATTTAAAACAGACGATATCTTAGCTACAAGTTGTTTCCGATTATCTAGTAATTCTGTAAAATTCTACAAGGGAGGCTATGCTGAAGGGGGACAAATAAGCACTTTTCTATCTTCAAACACTTTATTTTCCTGTCCAAAAGATGGTGTAGCCGATTTAATAGATATTTCAGTTCCAAATAACCCGATAGGAACAAAATACCAATTTTTAATAACCGATAGTTTGAATAGATTATTTTATGCTCCATTTGAAAATCAATTAATCAATTTAGATAATACCCCCGCAGGGAATTATAGAATATATGGTATAGCTTATACTGGTACACTGGGATTTCAATTGGGGGCAAATATTTTAAATAATACCCTTATTAATGCCTGTTTTGATTTATCAGACAACTATTTAGAAATATACCACAATAAGCCTGAAGCTGGGCAAATTTCAAAGAAGGATGGAACGACTTCCAAGACCATTATTACTATAAATAACAATCAAAAGGATAGTATTTTATTAAAAGTAAACAATGCTAAACCGATAAATATTCCCTATTCCTTTGTCTTGGTAAATGATAACAATCTGATTGTTTTAGCTCACCATGAGGCATTTAATTTAGACACACTCAAGATTGGGAGATACAGAATTTTTGGTGTGGCAAGTTCAAGTCCCAACTTATCTTTAAATGTGGGTAAATCATTTTCAGACATTGGAAAAGCTGAAAATTGCATATTGATTTCGTCCAATTTTTTAGAAGTGGATATCATTTCAACGAGTAGTTCCCCCATAGTAAACAATATCCTTATCGCTCCTGAGGCTCCAGAAAAAGCACAACACATTGCACTCAACGCATTTCCTAATCCTTTAAAAGATGTATTAAATGTGCAAATACGTCAAAATCAACATAAAAGTGATCAGGCGACCTTAAGATTAACTCATATTTCAGGAAAAATACTATTCGAATTGAACACGAATTTAGGGAAAGGAGAGCAACTTTTAACCATCCCTATGGCAATGTATCCAGCTGGACTGTACATTTTAACTGTTGAGGCAGGAGAAATCCTTCACACAAGTAAGATTATCAAAGCGGAATAAACTTTATACCTTAGATTTCTTCTTGTAATCCTTTATAAAAAGTTTGTGATCAAAAGACTCATAATCAGAGGGAGTATTTGAGGCTACAATAAGGAGGGTATTTTTAGGAAGACTACTAATACCCTCTAAATACCAATCTGCACCTTCCACATCGAGATTCGTTGTTGGTTCATCTAAAAGAACAAGAGGAACATCTGAGTAAAGAGCGAGTCCAAGTTTAACCCGCTGTTTCATACCAGAGGAGAAAAATTTCAAGGGTTTATTTACAGATTTTTGAAGTTTCAATAGATCCATAAGGTCCGAAACACTCATATTGTTCCTTAGAGGTTTGAATTGAGTATGAAATCGAATAGTTTCAGCCAGGGTAAACTCCTCGATAAGATCCATATAAGGAGCGGCGAAAGAAATATGTTTATAGAGTTGATCTAAAGGAATCAAGGTATCATTTAATAACGGCAATAATATTCCCTGACTGGGAGTAAGATGTCCAGAAAGGATTTTTAACAACGTAGATTTACCCGAACCATTTGGACCAATCAAGGCATATTTCTGACCTTCATTGAATTGAAAATCAATTTTCTTAAAAATCCAATCCGGGGGAAATTTTTTTCCTATATTATTGAGAACTAGCTTCATGATTTAGCGTCACTGGGTCTGATTTAAATCTGGATATCATAGATTTTGATTGACTAAAAAAAGAGATGATTTCATCTTTAAAGACAGACGATTGAAACGAATTCTTTATAAAAGATAGGCCAATAGAAATACTATTATTCTGGACAAAAATCACATTATAAATACCTTTTATTTCTTCAATTTCAGATAATTGAAAACCCTTTCTTTCGAGGCCTATATGATTAATACCGATGTAAGAAAGAGGTTCTCTGGCGACTCTAACAAAAGGAGGAACATTATTTCGAACAAGCCCGGCGCCAGCGACGAAGCTAAATCTTCCAATTTTACAAAATTGCTGAACGAGCACATTACCGCCTAAAACGGCATGATCATTAATTTGGACATGACCTGCAAGCTGAACGCCATTAGATAAAATAACATGATCTCCAATGATGCAATCATGAGCTACATGAACGTAAGCCATAATAAGACAGTGACTTCCAACGATAGTTGTACCCGTTTCCATGGTTCCCCTATTGAGGGTAGCACCTTCTCGAATAACCGTTTTATCACCTATAACCAAGGTGCTATACTCGCCTTTAAATTTTAGATCTTGCGGAACGGCTCCTAAAACAGCGCCAGGAAAAACCTCACAAAAACTACCCAATCTAGTGCCAGATAAAATAGTTGCATTGGGACCAATTTTGCAATAATCTCCAATGACAACATCTTTATCAACATAACTGAAAGGTAAAACAATGGAACCAATACCTATTTTGGCATCAGGATGAATAAATGACAACGAAGATTGGTCTGTCATAATTAACTTTCTACTTTTCTTCTAATAATCTGCGCGGTTAACTCCGCTTCAGAAACAATTTTATTATCAACATAAGCGATGCCCTGCATGTGACAAATACCTCTGCGAATGGGAGATAACAGTTCCATTTTTATAAGTAAAATATCACCCGGAGACACTTTAGCTTTAAATTTAGCATTATCAATTTTAAGGAAATAGGTATCCCAATTCCATGGATCTTCTACGGTAGAAAGGGCAAGGATTCCTCCGGTCTGTGCCATAGCTTCGACTTGTAAAACACCTGGCATGACAGGATTACCGGGAAAATGCCCTTGAAAATACTGTTCATTTACCGTAATATTCTTTACTCCAACAACATAAGAATCCGTTAACTCTGTAATTTTATCTAAAAGGAGAAAAGGAAAACGGTGAGGTAACCATGATTCAAGCCTTACAGAATTGAAAACGGGCGTTTTGGAAGGATCGTATTTAGGTTTACCTCGTAGTTTTTTTTGCTCCTGAAGCTGTTTTTTAAGTACCCTCGCAAATAAATTATTAGAGGAATGTCCAGCTTTATGCACAACAAAACGACCTTTTATAGGCGCACCTAGTAAGGCAATATCACCTATAAAGTCTAATAGTTTGTGCCTTGCAGGTTCATTTTCAAAGGTTTGATTTGATTTGTTTATCACCCCCAAAGAAGTAGGTAAAGGCAGTTGACTATGAGACATAGTAGCCCACTTTTCCCATTCAGTTGAGGAAGGTAAGCGATCAGCTATTACCAAAGCATTATCTAACGTTCCACCTTTTATTAAGCCATTAGCCATTAAATTATCAATATCCTTGAGAAGAACAAATGATTTTGACGGAGAAATCTCACCCTCATACTTGCCAAGACCCGATAAAACGGCGAATTGTTGCCCAGGGTAAGGAGCGTCAAAATCGACCAGAACGGTAACTTCAAAACCTTCATAAGGCGAAATCACATAATGTGCACCTGATTCTTCGTCATTAAAATCTATGGTTTCTTCTACTTCAAAAAACAACTTATTTTCAGATTGATCTAAAACACCCGCCTCATTTAAAAGTGAAGTGAAAATTTTAGAGGAACCGTCAAGATAAGGTACTTCCGAACCATCTATTTCAATGTGTAGATTATCAATTTCTTTTGCATAAATAGCAGATAGTAAATGTTCTATGGTTGCCACTACAGCACCTTCGTATTCAATGACAGTAGATCTGGTGGTATTTGTGACCCTGTTGCAATCTGCTGGAACAAAAGGTTTACCAGGTAAATCAATTCTTTGAAACTTAATTCCATGATTATCTTCAGCTGGTTTTAAAGTGATGGTTACGGAAGACCCGGTATGCAACCCGACTCCGGAAATAGTTACCGCTTTAGAAATAGTTTTTTGCTTCATTATAAAAGTCATATAAATAAATAATAATGTTTAGTTGTTAATTATGGAAGGTTCAACTTTTTCTCTATTTTTTGAAAACGTAAAATGAGAGATGGGAGTTGCTTGAAAACGGAGAATGATTTCAAAAATGAAATATAAGGTATGGCTGGTGAACCCATAAAGGATTGACCAGAGGTTGTAATAGATTCAGAAATACCACTTTGTCCTTGGATTTTTGTTCCATCAGCAATTTTAAGATGACCTGAAAAACCAACTTGTCCGCCAATCTGGCAATTTGAACCAATATGGGTTGACCCTGCAACACCTGTTTGAGCGGCTATCACTGTGTTTTCACCCACTTCCGCGTTATGCCCAATCTGGACAAGATTATCAATTTTAACCCCCTTTTTAATTTTAGTAGAACCCAAAGTTGCCCTATCTATGGTAGAATTAGCCCCTATTTCAACATAATCTTCCAATATAACATTACCTAGTTGAGGAATTTTACGAAGTAGTGAGCCACCATCAGCAACAAATCCAAATCCATCACAGCCAATTACCACGTTAGCATGCAGGATACAATAATCACCTATTTCACAATCTGCTAAAATACGAACACCAGGAAAAAGGACACAATTTTTGCCTATCGACACATTTTTACCAATAAAAACCTGGGGATAAATAATGGTATTTTCCCCAATATATCCATTTTGCTCAATGACGGTATAGATACCAACGCTCACTTTTTTTCCTATAGAAACACTAGGATGAATAACAGATTCATCGGCAATACCAGTAGGATAAAGCACGGGTTCTGAAAATTTTTCTAAAGTAAGTGCCATCGCATTATAAACATTCTTTACCTTAAGTAAAGTAGGTTTAACGACATGACGAGGTTCAAAATTTTCAGGAACTAGAACAGCTGACGCAGAAGTTGTATATAAATAAGCCTCATAACGAGGATTATGTAAAAAACTGATAGAACCTTCCCCACCCTCTTCAATTTTACTTGGTTTGGAAACAATTACTTCCGGATTACCTACCAGTTTACCGTCTAACAATTTTGAGAGTTCCTTCATTGAAAATTCCATAATGCAAAGGTAATAAAAAGCCATCTTTCTTTACTACAACTAATGAAGCAACCTTTGATAAAAACGAAAAATTACCTTTACAATCTTATATTTGCATAAAAAAGTGAATCCGAAATTACGAATTGGAACCAGAGGGAGTAAACTAGCTATGTGGCAAGCACACTTCACGCAAGAAAAATTATCAGCAATTGGTATCGAATCAGAGTTGATAATTATCAAAACGACTGGGGATCAAATACAACATTTAAGTTTTGATAAAATGGAGGGTAAAGGCTTCTTCACAAAAGAAATCGAGGATGCCTTATTAAGAGGAGAAATTGATTTAGCCGTTCACTCTATGAAAGATTTACCAACGAATGCGCCGGAAGGTTTAGTTATTTCCGCTGTGTCCTATCGGGAAGATCCATCAGATATCCTGTTAATCAATAAAAATATTGCAGATAATGGAAAAGTTTTACAATTACCAGAAAAGGCCAAAGTAGGAACATCTTCCTCCAGGAGAAAAGGTCAGTTATTAGATATACGGCCTGATCTTCAATTAGTTGATATTCGTGGAAATGTTCCAACGAGAGTACAAAAATTAGAACAGGGTGACTTTGATGCCATTATATTGGCATCCGCCGGACTGGCTCGCTTAAATATTGACACCACTTCCTTTCATGTTATCCGCTTTGATCCAACGGAGATTGTTCCCGCACCGGCTCAAGGCGTTTTAGCCTGGCAAACCATGGCCAATGATATTCAAACGAGAAAAATATTGATGGGTATTCATCAAAATGAGGTTTCTGATGTAACAAATGTTGAACGAAAGGTATTAAATCTGATGAATGGGGGATGTCAAATGCCCCTCGGTGTGTATTGCTATAAGGATAAATTTGGGAATTACCATGTTCATGCTGCCTATTCTACCTCTTTTGATTTACCTATTACCAGAGTGTCTATTTCTTCGGCTACCCATTTTCAATTAGCAGAAAAAGTAGTTGAAAAATTACGATCTTAACCTTAAATATGACACGCGTTTTTATCAGCAGACACCTGTCCGAAAATTCACAATTCAGAGAAAAATTAGCGTCATTTGGTTTCATCCTTATTCAAGATGAACCATTAATAGACTTGATACCCATTCCTTTTTCCATCATTGAACCTTGCGATTGGATATTTTTCTCCAGTAAAAACGCTGTTTCCTTTTTTTTCAAACAAATAAAATCATTATCTATAAAAATTCCAATGTCTGTAAAATGGGGAGCTATAGGTTTAGCCACCGCAAAGGAACTGCTAACTTATCAAATCACAGCAGATTTTTCTGGAAATGGTAATCCAGAAGAAGTTGGAATTAGTTTTTCAACGCTGGTTACTGGAAAAAAAGTATTATTTCCTTCGGCAAAAAATTCCAGGGAAAGCGTACAACGTTTAATTAAAAATGAAGCAATGGAAATAATCAATTTAGCTATTTATGATAATTTACCTAAAAGTGACTTTGATGTGGCTGTTTCAGATATTTATGTTTTCACAAGTCCACTTAATGTGATAGCATACTCAAAAAAATATGACCTAACAGACAAAAATTGTCTTGCCATCGGAGAAACTACAGCACAGCAACTTAAAAATTCAGGAGCCTTGAGTGTTTTTACCAGCTCATTTACAACTGAAGAAAGCATGGCTCAATCTATCATTGATTTTCTAGATAAAAAATCTGTTAATATTCCTAATAATTAATTTTCAACAATTTTGTTTGGACTACTTCATCTCCAACAATAAAACGAAGGGAATAAAAACCTGAAACAGGAAATAAACCTTCAGGTAAGTTTTCAAAATGGTAGCCATCTAAATATTTATTTTTAAACTCTTTGATTAACTGTCCATTAGGACTAAACAATTGAACTGTAACGAGCGACTCTTTGTGAAGTTTAAAGTTCACACTCGTACCGCCAGAGAAAGGGTTGGGAAATGATGGCAATAATTCTACATTGTTAAGCTTCAAAATATTAGATAAATCTACCCTTAAAATGGACTCTAGTTTGTAAAATTTAAATTCATTAGGTAATAAAACCCTCGTTTTTAAATATCCTGCATTGATATTACCCCGCAGAGAATCAAATCCAACTGATATCCACTCCGTTCCATTCCAACCATATAACCTTAATTGCTTTAAATCTAATATATCGGTATCTAAATTATTTTCATTTCCCCAACGCATTGAAAATTGAATAGGTCCATTATTTTCAATTTGCCAAACGGGGTCGTTGCCAAGATTTTTATCAAAATAATTACCAGATTCAATAAAACCTACTTTTGCATATTCATTTCCATTATTTGTCAATGATGAGATTGAAATAGGATAATAGCCTGAAAAAGCGCTGCCAACAGGAAAAATCACAGGATGTAAAGACAAATTTCTACCCACCAAACCTTTTCCATTGGTAACAATATAATTAACTTCGCTAAAGTTAGACAGATTAGCAATGTTAATATCAGTATCATTTAGTGATAAAAAGGTATAATTATTTACAAAATGCAGGTTGGATACGGCTATAGAACCACCGTGAAGATAGGTATAGACGGAAGGGCTTTTGAGCAAAAATAAGTGATTAATATTTCCGTTTAAAAGATTAATTTTTGCTGGTAAATCCCCAAAAATTTGAAGGTTATCTATTTTATCCTTAATACCGTTACTTTCTACATTTCCAGAAACAGCCAAAATACCTTTACTGATAAGAGATCCATTTTTATCGATAAAGATATTTGCATCTACATTTAGATGGGTGGTGGAATCTATAAATAAAGAGGTACCATTTACGGTAAGTTGACACCATAAAGAGGTTGTAAACAAAATAAAAAAACCAAAGGGTAATACCGATTTTAATGGATAATTAATCATGAGCTAATCTGAATCCTAAATTATTAAAACGGCTTGCCGGAGGATTGCCGTACCTATAGGAAACTCTGCAATCATCGGAAATATCATCAAAACTGCCTCCTCTATATAATTTACTGGAACCATTTGCAGGACCCGTTGGATTTGTAAATGAGCCCGGCTTATAAAAATTAAACCAATCTTGCACCCATTCCCAAACATTCCCCGACATATCATAAAGACCTAAAGAATTTGGCTTTTTAGATTTAACTGGTTGCGATTTTCTACCTGAATTTTCTCTAAACCAGGTAACCTCATTTATATCAGATGAACCAGCAAACAAGAAGTCTGTAGAATTTGCTCCACCCTTAGCTGCAAATTCCCACTCAGCTTCTGTTGGCAATCTAAACACAAAAGTTGATTGTTTAGCATTCAATTTTTTAAGAAAATCCTGTATATCGAGCCAACTCACATTTTCCACCGGACAATTATCGCAATCATAGTTAAAAGAAGGGTCAGAGCCCATAATTTCTTCCCACAGACCTTGAGTTACCTCCGTTTCAGCTAAATAAAAAGAGTTTAACGTGACCGAATGAATAGGTTTTTCTATATTATTTCCAAAATCACTGCCCATATTAAAGGTACCACCATTAACTTTAATAAACCGTCCAAATTCACCATCTGCACTGGTTAAAGTTTTTACAATAATAGGATTTCCATACACCACTCCCTGGTCATTAATACAATAAGAACGAATATAATAAGTTGTATTTCCTGTTAGGCCATTGATAACCGCCTGAAATGTGCCCAAACCTTTTCCATTTGTTGTTAAGTTATTGGTTAATATTGGATTAGGCGATTTCCCCCATACGAATCCTCTGGCACTTATTACAGAGCCGCCATCTTGAAGAACCTCACCATTTAAAGTAAATGAGTTAGCAGAAATATCAGTTGCTGGCAGCGTTACAACCAAAGCCGCAGAACTACCGGATGTGGTAAAGTTCAAGTTATTCCCATAAATAATTCTACCATCAGAGAGCTTTGCATAAGCTCTAAAATGATAAGTAGTCTGTTTTAAAAGGGAAAGAACATTCAAATTGATGCTTCCAACCAGACTACTCGTTGATTTTACCAATGAAGATGACACCGTTGGATTTAAAACGTTACCGTAACAAACACCACTTTCTGTGATAAGGCTTAATGGGAAAACATTTACCGATATATTTATGGACAAAGAAGTATCTGTTAACGCCGTTACCGTATTGGTTGTAATCTGGGTAATTTGATCTTGGCAAGGTCCCCATTGGGGAATGCCATTACAAAATGTCAGTGTCTGACCATTTTGACCTGGAGGAATTAAAACCCAGGACTCACCATTCCAATATTTGAGTTCACCCGCTTGATTTCCTGGAACTTCAGAATGCCATTTAAGTCCGTCAAAATACCATAATCCTTTCGTTCCATCCAATTGAAAAACAACTAAGCCTGTCGCAGGAGAAACAATGGCTTCTCTTTGAACAGCCGTCATTCTTGGAATCAAGATGCCTTTGTTCTCTGAAAAAATTTCCAGAATAGCCGTGGGATGAGCAGGAGTAGAACCCATATTTATGGTCACTGATTGAGCATTAATCAGTGAAATGTACCCCACAAATGACAAACAAAAAAGTAATATCCCTTTCATTATGTATAATTTCCCCAAAACGTATTTTGCAAAACTACAAAAGAAATAGGAAGGTTCAAAACCTTTGAGTATCAATTACATACAGAGGGACTTTAAACAAATACATGTAATATAATTCATATTCTTAAGTTCTTGATTAACAATTTGCTTACGCATTCATTAATAAATTTTTGACAATAAAAAAGATTTTTGACCCGATGCAGAAATTAAATTCAAAAAATAGATACCTATCGGGTAATTTCCTAAATCTATAAGGGTAGAGTAATCATTTTCAAGAGATACATTGGATAAAATAGTAGTTAACTGCTTTCCCGTTGCATCGACAAGAAACAGTTCCGCTTTATTCAATGTAGGACCATTATAGGTAAAATCAAAAAATCTATGGGAAGGATTTGGAAAAATCTCTATGGTAAAATCAGGGGTTACCTTTTCATTTGTTGATGTTAGCATGGAACCCAGGGTAGGATTAGGTAATTTAATAGAAGTAAATAATTGATATTCACCAGGTTTTAAAATGCTTGTAAAATTACTTTGAGATATAAAAACACTATCACCAGTAAAAAACGAATGCCACCAACCTGTTTTAACTCCCTGCAGCATTAAAGTTGAGTTCACCACATCGGTATTTGCTATTACGATGGCATCAAATTGAGTGTTTTTATAATGCATATATTTCAGATAAGCATTAAGATCATAATCAGCTGGCAACTCTTTAAAAACAGTATATTTCGATCTCAATACATTAAGAGAACTCACCACATTACTTAATTTTTTCCGGGCTTGTTGATTTAGGTAAGACCAGCGAACGGGTTTAGGAGATAATCGGCAATTATTGTTAACACTTCCATTTTCACAGGTATTTATGGAATAATCATAGCCTAGTTCACCAAATTGCCAAATCATTTTAGGTCCAGGACTTAAGGTGAAAATAGTAAAAGCCAATTCCATTCTTTGCAGAGCGGTCGTTAAATTACGGGTATTGTAAGTGCCAGACTGTTTACCATACAAAGCATTTCTAAACATAAGTCTTTCTTCATCATGACTTTCCATGTATTGAATAAGGGCAGCATTGGGAAAATTTCTTTTTTTATAATCCAATCCAGACAGATTTGAAGAATAACCCATGGTTGCTTCATTGAACTGCTGATTCATATTTCCCCAGAGCAACATACCTCTTTTTGCCAATTCAATTTCCTCTACCACATCGGCAAAATGTTCCAGAATAATATACACATCGGGATTTACTTTTCGAAGATGGTCAGAATAATCTTGCCAGATAGCTACTCTTGAGGCATCATAATTACCCCAGGCACCTGTATTTCCAAGGGTATTTTTTTGAGTAAAGCCCTTTGAAAGATCAAATCTAAATCCATCAATTTTATATTCATTTAACCAAAAGGAAAGCACCCTTTTTGAAAAATCTCTGGTAAATTTACTTTCATGATTAAAATCATAGCCGACATTAAAATCATGTTTTGCGACCTGATTAAACCAGGGGTTATCCACTGAAGGTCTTGCATTTAAGTCATCCCAAAACATTCTGCATAAAGGACTTTGGCTAAAAGCATGATTTAAAACGATATCTACAATTACCGCGAGACCTTTTTTATGACATTCATCGATAAAAGATTTAAAGAAAACGGGAGAACCATAATATTTATCTAAAGCCAGATGATACGACGGATTATAACCCCAAGAGTTATTTCCCTCAAACTCATTAACGGGCATTAATTCAATAGCATTTACACCTAATCTGACCAAATAATCTAAAGTATCTTTCAATTTTTTATAATCGGGCGCCACTAAAAAGTCTCTAATATGCAGCTCGTAAATGATAAGATCGGATGCTAAGGGTTTATTTTTCAATGTATTTATCCATTCATACTTGTGCAAAGTTGAATCTATATGGGTGACTATGCCTGACGTTTTACCCACTGGATAAGCGGGTAATCCAGGAAAAGTATTAGCAGAAATAAATTTATCATGGTCAGGGTCCAAAACCAGCGGCGCGTAAGGATCAGCAAATCTTTGGGTATTATTCAATGCCAATTGATATTGAAACGGTTTCTCAAGAGGAACACCATCTAATTCAATCCAATGCAGCGTACCATCTTTTGACACATTAAAAATAAAATCGGTATTTATTTTCCATTCATTAAAATCACCCAGTAAAAAAAGATGCTTTTTGCCCGGGGCTTCAACAGAAATCCTAACTCTATTTGGCGAAAGTCTTTGAAAGCCCAGCGTATAATTATCGGGGGCGGATAATCTTTTGGGCTCAGGAACTACCCAAAAACTGGTTTGGAGTTTCAAGGAATCTCCAATAGTTGTTCTAGCTAAAACAGTTATTTGATGATTAGGTAGGTTATTCGGAACCCAGGTAAAGGAAATTGAGGTACCGGTTTGATTAGAAACCAAACTATCATTATCAAACAAAGAAATATTTACCGTTTCTGAAAATAAAGCTTTTAAAGTAAACGGTTCATTTGGATTCAGTAATTTCTCAAGTGTTGAAGGCTCCTGAATAGTACCAGTAAGGCCTGAATTTTGAAAAACGGGATAAAAGATATCCTTTGAACCTACTTCTTTACCTTCTTTACTTCCATTGGCGTTCCTGAAGACAAAAGCCATGCTAATTATCTTTTCCCCGGCAGGAACTTTATAAAAAGACCTGATAGAAGGCTTTATTTCAAAGGAGAATACATTCGGTTTTCCAGGCACCTGTTTCATTTCCCATGTTGGATTGACTACCCCCCAAGTTGTCTGCACGTATTTCCAATCGGCATTAGACGTTGATTTATCTGTAATAACTCCAGTATGAAGATAAATACTACATGCACAGTCTTTTAATCCTGTTGTTCCTTTCGACGCGTCAAAAAAAATGGTAACAGATTCATTCTCCTTCGGAAAATTCGGAGTAGAAACAAGGATCTGATTATAAAGGAAATGGCTATAAAGAATGGTAAAAATGAATAGGTAAACTTTATACATAATGCTTTTTATTAGGAATAACAAGTTATCTTGCGGCAAAATAACAAAAAATACTCACCTTTTTAGAGGTATAGGTAAGTTTAAAATAAAGAAAAAATGAAGAAAATTTTTCTAAAACCAGGCAAAGAAACACCCGTTAAAAGATTTCATCCCTGGGTATTTTCTGGCGCTATTGAACGATATGAAGCAGGTATTACCTCTGGTGATTGGGTTATGGTATGTGATTCAAGAGAAAACACCTTAGCCTTTGGTCACTATCAGGAAGGAAGTATAAGAATCAGACTCCTACATTTTTCTACAAGTCCGCCTGATGATAATTTTTATGTAAACAAATTTAAAAATGCTTTAAGATTAAGACAAGGAGTTAACCTAAATAAAAATGGACAAACCAATTGTCTCCGACTTATCAATGGTGAGGGTGATGGATTATCGGGTTTGATTATAGATATTTATGGTGATACTGCTGTTGTGCAGTGCCATAGCACTGGTATTTATAAAGATAAACAACAAATCATTAAAGCATTTGAAGAATTAGACGGTTTAACAATACGCAATATCTACGATAAGAGCGAAGAGACATTATACAAAAATGAAGGTATTCAGGAAAAAAATGGCTACTGGAAGGGTGGCTTGAGTGAAACGGGTGATATTTTAGAGAATGGTCATATTTTTAATATTGATTGGGAAAAGGGTCAAAAAACAGGATTTTTTCTAGATCAGCGTGAAAATAGATTTCTTTTAGGGCAATTAGCCGCTGACAAAGAGGTATTGAACTGTTACTGCTATACGGGAGGCTTTTCAATCTATGCTATTAAAGGTGGAGCCACCAGTGTTGAAAGTGTTGATTCTTCGACATTAGCCATTGAGCAGTATAAAGAAAATTTACAATCCAATGGTTTGGATGCTAAAAAACATGTCTCTACCGTTTCTGATGTACAAACATTTTTAAGGCAACAAACAAAATTATACGATATTATTGTAGTTGATCCGCCGGCATTTGCTAAAAGCATGGATAAAAGGCACAACGCCATTCAAGCCTATATAAGATTAAATGCTTCGGCTATGAAGCAATTGAAGCCCGGAGGTATATTATTCACCTTTTCTTGCTCTCAGGTAGTAGATAGGAATCTTTTCCAAAATGCATTATTATCTGCATCGATTGAAGCGGGAAGAAAAACGAGCATATTACACCATTTATCACAAGGCCCTGACCACCCAAGCAGTATTTTTCATCCGGAAAGTGGTTATTTAAAAGGCCTGGTTCTCTATGTTGAATAAATAACACGGTCATGTTATTCGTTATATTCAGTGCTTTAATTTTTGGAATACCTTTAATTATTCAAAGATACAAGCATAAAATTCCATTATCTGATTTTTTTAGCCCAATTGTATTATGCTATGCAGCAGGTATTCTATTGAGTATCTTAAATAAAGAGAGAGATAATTTATTTTTCAATGTTGCCTCATGGATTAGCCAAATTTCTATATTGGTGGCTATCCCATTGTTACTTTATGGGAGCAGCTCAATCAAGGAATTAAGTGGATACAAGCGTTTGGGGCTATCTTTTTTCTTTGCTTCCGTAAGTTCTGCTATTTCCTGTTTTACGGTAGCATGGTGGTTTAAAAATGACACAACATCATTTGCACAGGTAGGAGCTATGTTAACGGGATTATATATAGGTGGAACACCAAACTTGCAAGCGATAGGTTTTGCATTGAAGGGAGATCCCAAACTAACCGTTCAATTAACGGCCGCAGACGCCCTGGTTGGGGGAAGTTATTTGGTTTTGCTCACCAGTATTGTACCTGTTATAACCTCTTATGTTCTTCCCCGCTTCAAAAAGCAGGTGATACATGATGAAGATTATTCCACTTCCACCCCGCTAAAAAGGGAGCGTTGGGATTATTTTATCCTTGTATTTTTTACACTGGCATGGTTGTCGATACTACTGGGATTACTTTATGCAGGCAATCTTTTAGAAAATACCGTCATTATTTTGTTTTTTATCTCGGGAATTAGTATCGTTTTATCCTTTTTTAAATTTATCGCCAAAAGATCTGCTACCTCATTTACATTGGGAGAATATCTATTATTGGTTTTTGCGCTATCGCTTAGTATTCAAGGAAAATGGTCAGATATAACGCGTGGAAGCAATCTTCTATTTATCATAACGGCTGTTAGCATGTACGGGAGTATTGGCCTGCACTTACTACTCAGTAAACTCTTCAGAATTGACAGAGATACATTTTTAATAAGTTCAACGGCAGCAATTTATGGGCCTCCTTTTGTAACCCAAATAGCTACTGTCATCAAAAACAAATATTTGTTAATGCCAGGAATAATAGCTGGACTCTTAGGGTATGCGATAGGAAATTACATTGGGTTGGCCGTATATTATTTATTGGTTACCTTTCAACCATAAAATAATATACGGCTATTACCTTATTTTTTTAATTCGGCATAATATTTAAAATAATAGGGAATGGTTTCCATACCTTTCATATAATTAAACAAGCCATAATGTTCGTTAGGTGAGTGAATATCATCACTATCCAAACCAAACCCCATGAGCACAGATTTGATACCCAGCTCTTTTTCAAATAAGGCAACGATAGGAATACTCCCTCCCCCTCTTTGAGGAATTGAATCTTTTCCAAAGGTATGATTCATGGCTAATTGAGCGGCTTTATACTCAGGCGTATCAGTTGGAGTAACTACTGGATGACCACCATGATGAGGCGTAACGGTAACCTTTACAGCGGGAGGAGCAATACTTTCAAAATAGTTTTTAAAAAGTTCTGTGATAGTATCAGGATCTTGATTAGGAACGAGGCGCATACTAATTTTAGCAAAAGCCTTAGAAGGTAGAACCGTTTTAGCGCCTTCACCAATATACCCTCCCCAGATACCATTTACATCGAGGGTAGGTCTTATGGATGTTCTTTCTAACACTGTGTACCCAGCTTCACCGTGTACGGAATCAATTTTCAAATCGGCTTTATAGTCTTCTAATGAAAAAGGAGCCTCATTCATTTTCTGTCTATCTTCTAAAGAAACAGGCAGAACAGCCTCATAAAAACCTGGGATAGTCACATGATTATTATCATCATGCATTGAAGCAATCATTTTAGTTAGAATATTTATTGGATTTCCAACAGCCCCGCCATAAACTCCAGAGTGAAGATCTCTATTGGGGCCAACCACAGCTACCTCAACATAACTTAAACCTCTAAGACCAACCGTTATACTTGGTATATCATTGGCAATTAAAGAAGTATCAGAAATCAGGATGACATCTGCTGAAAGTTTTGATTTATTATCTTCCAAAAAAGAAGAAAGATTAGCAGAACCTACCTCCTCTTCCCCTTCAATCATAAATTTCACATTACAAGGTAATTCACCACAGGCCATCATAGCTTCGAAAGCTTTAATGTGCATATAAACCTGACCTTTGTCATCGCAAGAACCCCTTGCAAAGACAGCCCCCTCGGGATGAACCTCTGTTTGTCTGATAACGGGCTCAAAAGGAGGAGAATGCCATAAATCGAGAGGATCAGCGGGTTGAACATCATAATGACCATATACCATAATAGTAGGCAGGGAAGGATCCAACATTTTTTCACCAAAAACGACAGGATGACCCTTTGTTGGAATAACCTCCACATTATCGGCGCCTGCTGATTTTAATTTTTCTGCTACAAAAGCGGCAGCAAGAGCTACATCAGCATCATTATCAGGATTGGCACTTACAGAAGGAATGCGCAAAAAATCAAATAATTCAGAAACAAATCTTTCCTTATTATTCTGCAAGTATTCTTGAACTGTTTTCATAATAGCGATTTATACAATTAAAAATAGTCATCAAATATGTTCTTGTAAAAAAATCAATAGTTCTTCATTTGAGACTTGGTATTTCATAATACCTTGAAAACAGGTAGAAATAAACCCATTTTCCTCAGAAACGATAACTGCTGCGACGGCATAACGTTCAGATGCCCCAAAGGCAGCACGGTGACGAAGCCCCACATCTGCTGGTAAATTTCCATTTTCAGATAAGGGTAAAATACAGGAAGCGGCAGCAGCTCTACCTTTACTAATAATTAATGCGCCGTCATGGAGAGGAGAAGTTTTGTTGAAAATACTCTCCACCAATCTGCGAGTAACCACGGCATCCAGTAAAGTACCTGTTCCAATTAGAGGCTCAGCACTCGTATCACCTGATAAGACCAATAAAGCACCTGTTTTATCGCGGCTCATTCTAAGTAAAGCACTACTAAGAGCCATAATCTGTCTTTCTCTGTCTGTTTTAACACCCGGTTTAGCTAAAAGAATTCTTGACAAGAAATTAGATCTTTTTCTTAAGGTCGTATTTCCTAAAAACAACAAAAAACGTCGAATTTCAGGTTGGAAAATAATTACGATAATAATCACTCCTACATTTATAAATTGGTTAAGTAAACTGGACATAAGTTGCATGTCCAATGCATTAACTGTCCACCAAATAACAAATAGAAGGAGAATACCAAGGAATAGTCCATAACCAAAATTCCCTCTTAACAAGGTGTAAATTTGGTAAATGATAAAACTAAAAATAAAAAAATCAATGAAATCCAATAAACTAAAGGTCATTGATCCTATGGAAAAGGAAGAAAAGATGTTAGAAAGAATTGAAATATACATGGTTGCAAAATAGTAAAAAAAAGGGACTTTTTCCTATATTTGTACATCTTAAATTTTAAATAATCCTATCCCCGGATGTACAAAATAAATTTTCTTTCTTTCTTCTTATGCCTTTTTTTGCCGATAATCCTCCTCGGTCAGGAAATCAGGCAAAATGAAATTGGAGAGCGAATTATTGTTTTTCCTGATGGAACATGGAGATACTTTCATAAAAGGCAACTGTCAGGAGGTAATTATCCAGTTGTAAATCAGGAGGTAACACCATTAGATAATCCTATTGAAATTACCCGGGAAGAAGTAAATCAACTGGTAAATCGAAGAATTCAACAGGCCAAAGATGCCATTTATTATGCCGATATCAGGGCAAAAGCAATGGCAGAGCAAGAAAAAGAATTACAAAACAAAATAGCCATTGCTCAACAGAATAGTTTAGTTCCCGCGGATGAATTAAATAAATTATTAAACCAATTAACGTTAACGCAACAGTTGGCAGCAACTTCTTTAGGAACTATAAAAGAAGCTCAATCTGACCTATTAATTACGCAAGATTTAAGAATGAAGGGGGATATTCTAAGACTGTTTAAACCAGAAACCTCCCCTGGAAAATTAGAACTTAATACTGTTTTTGCTTCAGAGGAAATGGTGAATCTCGATTTTTTTGCGAATGATTCTCCCCTTGCTTTTTATGGACAAAATATCGGCGTAATCATGCCTGATAATCTTGCCAGAACAAGCTCTATTTGCCAATACGCTTATGAAGGATTAGATGCAAAGGGTATTGATTGGCGAAGAGATGGTGAAAAGGAATTGTTATTTACTTTCACTGATGAAAGATTAAGGTTGTTTTTTCCTGATAAGGAGTATCTGCGCTGTGAAGCCTTTTTGTCATCCGTAGGAAAAAGAGAAAAGCAATTAACCCTAGAATTTCGATTTGCTTATCCAAATGCCAGGGAAGCTTATGGTGTTATCGAAAAAAATAGTTTAGTTACGCTAAAATTATTTGACGGACAAATCATTGAATTAAAAGCAGGCGAATTAGATTTGGGCAAATATGAAACAGATAAAGATATTTTAACCTATAGGATGATATATAAAATGGATAATCAACAGATCAATATGTTGAGAAAACAAGAGCTCGAGGAAATTCGTATGTATTGGAGCGCTGGTTTTGAAGTTTATCCAGTTTATAACATAGATTTTTTCTCCCGTCAATTAAAATGTTTAGATTAAAATGATAAAACCTGAGGAAAAAGGTAAAAAGAATATCCCCTTAATTATGCTTGGGTTAAAGCTTCCCACAGATCCACGATGGGTAAATTTAGCTGAAATATCCTTAGAAGATATACTGACGGATCACGCCTATTGTGAGCAAAAAGCAGCGGTAAGCTGTATATCTTTGATTCAGGGTTTTCCAGATAAAAAAGAAATGGTTCGAGAACTTTCACCCATTGTAACAGAAGAATGGGGACACTTTCGCATGGTTTTAGCAGAAATTGAACGTCGTCAATTTAATTTAGGTACACAACGGAAAGATTTATATGTTAATCAGCTTCTTGGTTTTCAGCAAAAAGGAGGTTCCCGGGAAGACAGACTTCTTGACAAATTATTATTTTGCGGTTTGATTGAAGCCAGAAGCTGTGAAAGATTCAGATTGCTTTACGAATATTTGACAGATCCTTATTTAAAAGAATTTTACTACAAATTTATGGTGTCTGAGGCTGGACACTACGTCTTATTTTTAGACCTGGCAAGATTATATTTTCCTGCAGAAAAAGTTAAAACAAGATGGGAGTCTTATTTAAAGGAAGAAGCAGCAATAATGCAGAGATTAGAAATAAGTGGCAATCGCCTTCATTAAAACTATTTCTTTTGTTCTGAAGAGGTGAACAACATAGCTTCAGAATTCATACAGTATCTCAATCCGGTGGGTTTTGGACCATCATCAAAAACGTGACCAATATGTCCGTCACATCGTGCGCACCTAACTTCCGTTCTAACCATACCCAATTCAAAATCCTCTATTTCCTTCACATTTTTTTTGTTGATAGGTTGCCAGAAACTAGGCCAACCTGTTCCTGAATTAAATTTTGTTTCAGAGGAAAACAGCGGCAATTTACAACCACCGCAAATGTAGGTTCCTTTTGTTTTTACGTTATAAAGTTTACCTGTGAAAGCCCTTTCTGTTCCAGCTTTTCTAAGGATATAATAAGCCTGAGGTGATAAAGATTCCTTCCATTCTTTATCTGACTTACGAATAGGTTTGATTGTATCTGTTTTTATCTCAGAACTGAAAGCTGCAAAGCTTACACCAAAGAACAATAAAGAGAAAGAATATTTTAGAAAACGCATAAAAAATTTTTTGGCGATGATAAATTTAACCTCTTGGCCTCATTTTAGGACTATTCCATTCTTCTTTTTCAGCAAAAGCAACCACTTTCTTGAGTATAGCCATTATTGTAAGGAAAACGAGGTATCCAAAGGTAACAACTACGTAAATCCACATATAAGAACCTGCATTTGCAATTGGAATTCCCGAAAATACCCAGGCTTGTAAGCCCGAAACACCTGCCACTATCATGAAACTATACATTGAAAGCCCCCAATAATGAGGAACACTTTTTGCTGTAATAGAATATATACTATTTAAAACGGCAAAAAAGAGCATAAATGAAGCAGCGTTCAACCAGGGAAAGCGATAAGATACTTCAATCAAACCCGTTGCTATCACCATTAAGGAACCTATATTGACCACAAAAACTGAAGCAATAATGATAGCCGCCTGGATTAACGGTTTTTCGATATTAAACTGAAATTTAGTTAGCAATGCCATTTTTTTTCAAGGTAACAAAGAATATCCAACAAAGTTTATGAAATATTAACCTACTTCAAAACACCAATCAGGTCGTATTCAGAAGCATCGGTAATCGTCACTTCAGCAAAATCTCCTAATCTTACATAATTTCCCTTTACAGGAATTAAAACCTCATTATCCACTTCAGGCGAATCACCTTCGGTTCTACCGACAAAGTGACCATTTTCAATTTTATCAAATAAAACCTTGAATGATTTTCCAATTTTAGCTTTATTTTTTTCGTAAGAAATAGCGCTTTGAATTTCCATTATCCGATTGGCTCTTTCCATTTTGACTTCCTCTGGGACATCATCTACTAAGTCGTGAGCACGGGTAGATTCTTCATGAGAATAGGTAAAAACACCCACTCTATCGAGAGATGCTTCCACGATAAAATCACACAACGCTTCAAATTCAGCCTCTGTTTCCCCTGGAAATCCTACTAAAAAAGTACTCCTTAGGGTAATTCCGGGCACTAAAGACCTTGCCTTTTCCAGCAATTCTTTGGTTTCCTCCACCGTAATTTGTCTTCTCATTCTGGCCAAAACATCATTTTGAGCATGCTGAAGAGGCATATCTAAATAATTACATATTTTTTGCTGAGCAGCCATTACCTCAAAAATTTCAAGAGGAAATTTACTTGGGTATGCATAATGGAGCCTAATCCACTCGATTCCTTCAATATTGGCTAATTCTGTCAATAATTGAGGAAGCATTCTTTTTTTGTAAGTATCCAGACCGTAATAAGTTAGCTCCTGTGAAATAAGCATCAACTCTTTAACCCCTCTTCTGGCCAAACTTTTAGCCTCGACAACAATATCTTCAATATTTCTTGACACATGGACTCCCCGCATGAGTGGAATGGCACAAAAAGAACAGGTACGATTACAACCCTCTGCAATTTTAAGATAGGCAAAATGACTTGGGGTGCTGATCCACCTTTCTCCTACCAGTTCGTGTTTAAAATCGGCGTTTAACTTTGCGAGCAAAGAAGGCATTTCCAAGGTACCAAAAAAGGCGTCAACCTCTGGAATTTCAACTTCTAAATCGTCTTTGTATCTTTGAGAAAGACAACCTGTAACAAATAATTTTTTGATCTCGCCTTCTTTCTTTTTTTCTGCATAATCCAATATAGTTTGAATGGATTCTTCTTTTGCAAGATCAATAAAACCGCAGGTGTTAATTATAATGATATCAGATTTTTCGTTTGTCTCATGAGAAACGTCAAAATCATTACCTATAAGTTGGGTAATCAAATTTTCGGAATCTACTTTATTTTTCGAGCAGCCTAAAGTAATTACATTAACTTTATCAGGCCTTAGTGATTTTGTTTTCATATTTATGCGTAACATTCAGATTAGGGAACAAAGATAATATTTAACCTAAAAGGATACGACATTGAGAACATTTTCGTTTAAAAGAGATAAAACAAGCTTTATGTATATTATTAATAAATGGTGTTTTTTCTTTATTTTTCTTTTCCCTTTAAAGTCTATTGCACAAATAGGCGTATCTGTTGGTGGTACCTTAAATAATGCAGCCGGCTGGGCTATAACAGACCTTAATAACAGGACAACCTACGACTTACCAGGAAATTCCTACTTTGTAAGTCTGAATTATGAATTTTCCAGTAAAAACTATAGAATAGCCATTGTTCCTGAGATTGGCGGTGCTTTATTTAAAAATGAGATTATAGATTTGGGAACTTTTATAAATAAAACGCTTCGTTTTCAGCTCAATACCCATATTTATTTTCTTGATTTTAAGGGAGATTGCGATTGTCCAACTTTTTCAAAAAAAGGCAATCCCTTAAAGAAAGGTTTATTTTTAAATGTTTCACCAGGTGTAAGTTACTTTGCAAACACGGTAGAAACCCGTAATGCAAATAATACAAACATTACAAATATTACTGATAATTTAATCAAACCGAATATTGGGGCAGGTTTAGGCTACGATATAGGAGTGAACGAAAACATTACTATAACCACCTTCGCTAATGCCTATTATTTTTCGAGATTAAACTGGCCGGGATTAATAAGTTTACTAAATAACCCTTCCACAGGAAACAAAACAGCTAATGGGGTGACCAACTTGTCACAAATACAGGCTGGAATTACCCTGAGATATCATTTCTAAGCAAGATATTAATTTCACCTGTCTATTGTAAGAAAACTTATTTTAAAATACTGTAAATGAGAATATTAGTATATATTTTAGCCTTTTGCCGTATCGTAAGTATTGCTAATTTAAGTTTTAGGTAAGGTTCATCAATGTTTAGTTTTGGTATATATTAAAAGTGACTAATCAATAATTACGTCCGTCAAAAAGAAAAATATTTTTTACATGGAATCTATCATTTGGAATAAGTACAGTAAAACGATTACACAAGACGTAAGTCAACCGGCTGCACAGGCCATGCTTTATGCTATTGGGATGACTGAGGCCGACATGAAAAAGGCACAGGTAGGTATTGTGAGTATGGGATGGGAAGGTAATCCCTGCAATATGCATTTAAATGACTTGGCTAAAGTTATCAAACAAGGAGTTCAGGTTCAACCCAATTTATACGGTCTGATATTCAATACTATAGGCGTAAGTGATGGCATATCAATGGGAACAACGGGTATGCGCTACTCTCTACCTAGTAGAGATTTAATCGCCGATTCCATTGAAACGGTTGCAGGTGCCCAGTGGTATGATGCTATTGTTGCGGTTACTGGCTGCGATAAAAACATGCCTGGAGCAATGATGGCTATGGCTCGTCTTAATCGTCCATCTATATTAGTTTACGGTGGTACCATTGCCCCAGGTTGCCATGCAAGTAAGAAATTAGACGTCGTTTCAGCCTTTGAAGCACTAGGTCAAAAAATAGCGGGAACCATTACCGATGCAGATTTCAAGCAGATCGTTCAGAAAGCCTGTCCTGGTCCGGGTGCTTGCGGAGGTATGTACACGGCCAATACCATGGCCTCAGCTATTGAAGCTATGGGTATGAGTTTACCTGGTAATTCTTCTCTGCCAGCTGACCATCCAGATAAGAAACAAGATAGTTTAAATGTTGGCGCAGCTATTGCGGAACTTATAAGATTAGATTTAACACCCTCCAAAATAATGACCGCCAAGGCTTTTGAAAATGCCATGCGCCTTATCACTGTCTTAGGAGGGTCAACCAATGCCGTCATGCATTTAATAGCAATCTCTAAGGCTATGGGAGTGCCTTTAACTTTAGATGATTTTCAGAAAATAAGTGATACCACACCATTTTTAGCTGACTTAAAACCAAGTGGCAAATATGTTATGGAAGATTTATTTCAAGTAGGCGGTGTTCCCGGTGTTATGAAATGGATGTTACAAGAAGGAATACTTCATGGTGATTGCATGACGGTTACGGGTAAAACCATGGCCGAAAATTTAGAACATGCGCGTCCTTTAGATGAAGGACAAAAAGTAATTCATTCAATTAAAGAGGCTATAAAACCTTCCGGACATATTCAAATACTCTACGGAAATTTAGCCACACAAGGATCGGTAGCCAAGATAACAGGAAAGGAAGGAGAATACTTTCAGGGACCTGCACAGGTATTTGACGGTGAAGAAGATATAAATCATGCTATCGCCAATAAAGAAATAAGAGAGGGGTCTGTTATTGTTATCCGTTACTGTGGTCCGAAAGGTGGCCCTGGCATGCCTGAAATGCTGAAGCCTACTTCCGCCCTCATGGGAGAAGGTCTGGGTGATAAAGTAGCTTTAATAACGGATGGCAGATTTTCTGGTGGAACCCATGGCTTTGTAGTAGGGCATATTACCCCTGAAGCTCAGATTGGTGGAAATATTGCGCTGGTTCAAAATGGTGATATCATTACTATTGATGCCATAAATAATGTGCTTGAAGCCAATGTTGATGAAAAGGAATTTGAAAGAAGAAGAGCTACCTGGCAACCCAAACCTTCAAAAGCAACTACCGGTTACCTTAGAAAGTATGCTCAGTTAGTATCTTCAGCGTCAGAAGGTTGTGTAACCGATGAAAAAATCATTTAAATCATGGAAAAAGTGATAAATAAACTAGTCGAAAACCAACCTAACCACTTTACAGAGGGAAAGGTATATATCACTGGAGCAGAGGCTGTACTTAAATGTTTAATTGCTGAATCAGTAAATACCATTTTCGGTTATCCCGGAGGTGCCATCATGCCTGTCTATGATGCCTTATATCATTACACAGACCGTATTAATCATATTTTACCCAGGCATGAGCAAGGGGCCATCCATGCGGCTGAAGGATATGCGCGCGTAACCCGAAAAACGGGTGTGGCTATGGCAACTTCCGGACCTGGCGCAATGAATTTAATGACAGGTTTAGCTGACGCTATGCTTGATTCCACTCCTTTAGTTTGTATAACGGGTCAAGTTGCATCTACCTTACTGGGTTCTGATGCATTTCAGGAAACAGATGTAATTAACTGTACTATGCCTGTTACAAAATGGAACCATCAGATTACCCATGCATCTGAAATTCCATCCGTTTTTGCCAAAGCTTTTTACATTGCCAATTCAGGCAGACCGGGTCCTGTGGTTATTGACATAACAAAAGATGCTCAAAATGAATTTTTTGATTTTGAATATTTGCCTTGTACAAATATTAGAAGTTACCATCCATTACCCAAACTAAATGAAGATGAAATAAATTCCGCTGCTCAGATGATTAATGAGGCAAAAAAACCCCTTATTCTTGCTGGGCATGGTATCCAGATCGCTAATGCCCAAAACCAATTTAAACGTTTTGTTGAAAAATCAGGTATTCCAGTAGCCTGCACCCTGCATGGTTTGTCTTCGCTTCCCGATGACCATCCTCAACATGTTGGAATGCTTGGCATGCATGGAAATTATGGGGCGAATATAAAACAAAATGAATGTGATGTCCTCATTGCCATTGGCATGCGTTTTGATGATAGGGTAACTGGAAATTTAACAAAATACGCCAAACAAGCTAAAGTTATTCATATAGAAATTGACCCTTCTGAAATTAATAAAAATGTAAAAGCAACCATACCAGTTCTTGGAGATGCCAAGATGGTCCTTGAGGCTCTTTTACCCTTAATTGAAGAAAAAACTTATCCCGCATGGATTCAGGAATTTGACGATTGTAAAAAAATTGAATTTGAAAAGGTAATAAATAGAGATTTATCACCTACCCCTGAAGGAAAAATGAGGATGGGAATGGTCGTGAAGGAAATTTCTGATCAAACGGATGGCATGGCTATCGTAGCTACTGATGTGGGACAACATCAAATGGCAGCTGCCAGATACTATACTTATCGATCTACCAATCAATGGGTTTCATCAGGTGGAGCAGGAACTATGGGCTTTGGACTCCCTGCTGCTTTTGGTGCTCAATATGCCCAACCAGATAAAACCGTCGTTGCCTTTATTGGAGATGGTGGATTTCAAATGACCATCCAGGAATTAGGCATGATAAATCAATGGAAAATGCCTGTGAAAATTGTTATTTTAGATAATAATTTTCTGGGTATGGTTCGTCAATGGCAACAATTATTCTACGATAAAAGATACTCATCTGTAGAACTTCAGAATCCTGATTTTCTAAAAATTGCCGAAGGATTCGGAATTACAGGAAAAAAGATTGAAGAAGTTTCCTCTTTAAAAGAGGCGGTGGCGGAAATGCTGGCCTACCCTGGCCCATATCTTTTACATGTAATGGTAGAAAAAGAAGACAATGTTTTTCCAATGGTTCAAAGTGGCGCTGGCGTTGGCGAAATCCTTCTTGAACCAAATATTAAATAGTACTTATGGAAAAAAAAGAATTTACCCTGTCTGTTTTTTCAGAAAATCAAACAGGAATGGTCTCCAGAGTTGTTTCCATTTTCACCAGAAGACATATCAATATAGAAAGTTTAAATACCTCTAAATCATCTCTTCCAGGTATTCACCGATTTACTATTGTAGTTTTCACTACAGAAGAAATGATAAAAAAACTGGTTGCTCAACTTGACAAGCAAATTGATATTTTAAAAGCGTTTTACTACGAAAAACACGAAATAATATATCAGGAGATTGCCCTTTATAAAATACCTTCTTCCATTTTTAGTGCAACACTAAAAGTTGAAAAGTTTGTAAGAGAATACAATGTTCGCATCTTAGAAATTGAGCCAGAATTCATCGTATTTGAAAAAACAGGTACAGCCATAGAAACAGAAGCATTATTGGAGGAATTCAAAAAATATGGTATATTTGAGTTCGTTCGTTCAGGAAGAGTGGCCATTACACGTCCAATGGAAAGTTTGAAGAATTATATGAAACGAATGGAATTAAGCGATAATTTTTAAAACACCTATAAAAACCCGGTATATTTTCTTTTTATTTTCTTAAGAATTTTGCCAAAGTAAAACGGATTTTTTTCCTACCTATTAAATTAATATTTAATGGGTTTTAATTATTTATTAACCCATATATACATCAGAATGAAAATTAAATTACTGAAAGCATTCGTTTTTCTGCTGTTTGTCTTCCTTCACCAAAATGGACTGTCAGCTCAGAACCGAACATTAAAAGGAACCATTACAGATGCCGATGACAGTAGTCCTATGATTGGCGTAACTGTTTTGGTCGTTGGGACTGGCATTGGAACAGTAACTGATTTAGATGGCACTTATGCTATTCAAGTGGCCACAGGTCAAACATTACGGTATTCTTACACGGGCTATAAACCCAAAGAAATTAAAATCACCAATGAAACTTTACTCGATGTACAGCTCATTGCTGAGGCTACTGCACTGGGTGAAATAGTGGTAACTGCCTTGGGTATCAAGGAAGAAAAGAAAAAACTGGCTTATTCGATTCAAGAAGTTAAAGGAGAGGCGCTTCAAAATACAGGAAGAGATAACTTTATTGTTTCTCTTCAAGGTAGAGTGGCTGGTCTGAATATGACGCCTACCAGTGGACAAGCGGGTTCTTCCGTTGCCGTGCAATTGCGTGGACCGAGTTCCATAGACGGAAATAACCAGCCTTTATTTGTAGTGGATGGTTTACCTATTGATAATCGAACATTCAATCAGGGAGCTCTTGTATCTGATCAGGCAAACAGAGCCAACGATTATCAAAATAGAGCGGGTGATATTAATCCAGCTGATATTGAATCAGTTACTGTGTTAAAAGGCCCTGAAGCTGCCGCCTTATATGGTATTGATGCCTCTTCTGGTGCCATTATCATTACCACAAAAAAGGGAAGTTCAGGAAAAGGAAAAATTAGTTACGATAACCTTTTCAGGAATGAACATCTTTATAGATTTCCAGAGTACAACAGTGACTATGCCAGAGGATTTAACGGTTCAGCTGATCCAACCACTTCTTTCTTCTTTGGTCCAAAACTTCCTGCATCTACTCCAAAATATGATAATATCGATGCTTTTTTCAGAGATGGATTCACTCAAACCCATAATTTAGGATTTGAAGGGGGTACCACCGGCCTAAGCTATCGTCTATCTACCGCTTATACTGACCAAAAAGGGGTAGTGCCAACCAATGATTTCAATAGAATTTCTGTGCGCTTGAGTACGACTGCCAAAATTTCTGATAAGCTAAGTACCAGCAGTTCATTGAATTTTGTCAATTCAAATACCACAGCACCGCAGAGAGGAGCCAATGGATATTTAATAAGCTTACTTTCCTGGCCTTTTTATGACGATGCCAGTGTGTTTTTAAATCCTGACGGAACTAGAAGACAGTTGATTCAAAGTACGACGGAGCAAGATAATCCCTTGTTTAACGTGTATGCAAATAAAAATCAAACCAGAAATAAGAGAACAATAGGAAATTTCAGTGTGCTTTACGACCCATATAAATGGTTAAATATTACAGGAAGATTTGGTATTGACGCTTACTCCACCATTGGAAATACGCTGTTGAACCCTGCATCTATCTATGGTATCACAGGTAAGGGAGTCATTGAGTCATACAATGAAAATTCCATTTTAATGAATAGTAATATTTTAGCCACAGCTAAAAAGTCCTTTGGTGACTTCAAAGCTTCGCTAACTTTTGGTGGATCTCTTGACGATAGAAATTATGAAGTAACCTCTATAAGAGGTGAAAAAATGTATATACCGGACTATAACAGTATCAATAATACCGATCCAACTACTCAGAGAAGTAAATTAACCATAACAAGACAAAGATTACTTAGTTTATTGGGAACCTTCGATTTAGGATATAAGGATATTCTATTTTTCAATGTAAGAGGTAGAAATGACTGGTCTTCTACCCTACCGTCTGCTAATCGCTCCTTCTTTTATCCTTCAACAGGTTTAAGTTTTATTTTCAGCGAATTACCCATTTTTAACAATTCAAAAGTGTTAAGTTATGGTAAGCTGAGAGCTACTTTGTCTCAAACAGGTAAAGATGCTCCCCCTTATAAAATTTTACCGGCTTTAGCTCCACAAACAACCACGGGTGGAGGCTTCGCTTTTGGTTTCTTTGGTGGAAATCCTGATTTGAAACCTGAACGTACACAAGGTTATGAATTTGGTGCTGAACTTAAGTTATTTAAAAATAAAATAGGTATAGACTTTGCTTATTTCAAAAATTCTCGTTTCGACCAGATTGTATCTCAACGTTTAAGTTATGGAACGGGCTTCATTTTTGGACTAGTTAATGGAGGTACTTTCTCAAACCAGGGATTTGAAGTACAACTCTCTCTAACGCCAATTAAGAAAGAAAAAGTACAATGGGATATCTTAATGAATTTCACCACTTTCACTACCACTGTTGATAACCTGCCAGCTGATCAGGCAGAATTCTACAATTCAGATACCTGGTTATTTGGAAATGCCCGTGCAAGTGCGTTTGTATCAGATTTAGCCAGATTTTACCCAGGGGTAAATCTTGACTACAATCAAAGAGGATTAGGTAGTGCCACTGCTATTGGAGGCTACAGCTATCTGAGGAATACGAAAGGGGACATACTCATAAATCCTTCCAACGGATTACCTGTAGTCAACACAAATTTCCTTCCTATTGGAGACCGTAACCCTGATTTTACCATTGGTTTAACCAATGAATTCAGGATAGGAGAATTTACCCTTTCATTTCTTTTGGATATTCGTAAAGGGGGTGACGTTTTTAACGGAACCGAACGATTTTTATACCAAAGAGGTTTGAGTACTCACCTGTTAGACAGAACGCAGCCTTATGTTTTCAATGGCGTATTAAGAGATGGAAGAGAAAATACAGAGAGTCCTACAAAAAATACAATTCAAGTTACCCCGTTAACCCGTAGTGATTTCTTTAGTGCTGCTCCGGAGTCAGATTTTGTAGAAGAGGATATAAATTGGATTCGTTTAAGAGATGTATCCATTAATTACAATATCCCCAGCTCCGTTTTAAAAGGAAGTAAACTATTCAAAAGTGCCAAAGTATTTGTCAGCGGTACTGACTTATGGTTACTCACTAACTATAGTGGAGCCGACCCAAATGTCAATGGTAATTCAGCTACAACAAGAGGTGTAGGCGCATTTGGTTTCGATTTTGGTACTATTTCTTTACCCAGAACCATTTCTGGTGGTATTAGAATAACCCTTTAAAATTTACAACAATGAAAAAAATATTATATCCATTCGCTTTTTTACTCTTCCTGGGTAGCAGCTGCGAATCTTATTTTGATATTAATCAAGATCCAAGTAATCCGCAGGTAGCGGAAGGATTTGCCCTACTCCCGCCTATTTTTGCCCAAATGGTGAGAGGTGACGCATGGGATGCCCGATATATCGGTCAATATGTTCAATATTGGGGTTGGGTTTCAGCTGGAAATGCCTGGGACAGACAAGGATTTGCGCCGGGGTCTGATGCATGCGGTGAAAAATGGCGTTCTCATTACTGGTCTATAGGCACCAATATTGATTTAATTATTACAGATGGTGTAAAAAATAATAAATGGGATTATGTGGGTGCAGCGAAAGCCGTACGTGCATGGAGCTGGCAATCAACAACAGACCTACATGGCGAAATGATTTTAAAGCAGGCCTGGGAGCCAAATCGATATGTATTCGATTACGATCCACAACAAGATGTTTACGCTGAAGTAGTTAGATTAAGTACCGAAGCACTGGCTGATTTAGATAAAACTGGCTATTCCGCCTCTTTATCCAGAGGAGATATTGTATATAAGGGAGATGTTAGCAAGTGGAAAAAATTCATTTATGCAAATCTTGCCAGAAATGCCATCCACTTATCTAACAAATCAGGGTTCAGTGCGGACAAAGTAATAGAATATGTTGATAAAGCATTCCAAAATAATACTGATAACTTTTTGGTTCCCCATGCAGGATCCAATTCAGGCGATGGCAATTTCTATGGACCATTAAGGAATAACATGGGAAGTTTTGTTCAATCATCTTATATTATTTCCTTACTTGACGGAACAACATTTACTGGCGTTAAAGATCCACGACTACCTATCATGTTTACGGCTAGTCCTGACGGTGTATTCAGAGGTGTTGCCCCTGCTTCAGGCGATCCGAATAATATAGCAGGCCGTACCAATAGAATTCCCAATTTATGGGGTGGCCTGGGTGTTATTCCTGCTACAGGAAAATGGATATTTAATGATAATGCCCCACATGCTATCCTGATTTATCCGGAATTGCAATTTATCAAAGCGGAGGCTGCCTTCAAAAAAGGGGATAAAACGTTGGCCTACACAGCCTTTAGACTAGGAGTTAGTTCTGCCTTGGACTTTGTTGGTGTTTCAGCAGCCAATCGCGACGCTTATCTAGCCAGTGCAGCCATACCTAAATCTGGTAACGATTTGACCCTAAGTGATATCATGCTTCAAAAATATATCGCTTTGTATGGTCAGGGTTCCCTCGAAACCTGGGTTGATATGAGAAGATATAATTATAGCAACGAAATATATAAAGGTATTTCTTTCCCAACCAGCCTATACCCTGACAATAGCGGCAAATTTGTTCAGAGAGTTCGTCCAAGATTTAACTCAGAATATGTTTGGAATTTAGCTACGTTAAGAGGAATTGGTGCCGATTTACCTGATTATCATACAAAGCCACTTTGGTTTGTTCAACCTTAAAATCTAGTATTATGAAATTAACATATATATGGAATGCCCTTTTATTCATTAGTGCATTTTCTTTCGTTTCCTGCGGTGAGGAATTTGATTTTCTTCGGAATGCTACCCCAGCTACAAATGGTGCAAGGATTAAAGTATTTCATGCAGCTCCTGACGTTCCAGGTGTGGTTGCCTCTATTAACGATAAAGTTGTTTCGGGTGTATTAACTACCGTTGGCGTTCCTGGATTGGTAACTTACGGCAGCTTATTTCCCATCATTGATTATGCAGTTATCCCTTCAGGAACTGCAAAACTTAAGATTACAGTACCGGCAACGGCTACCACAGGAGAAGTAAATTTGAATACAGATCTCAATTTAGCTGATAACACTTATTACACGATACATGCATTTGGCATAGCAGGTAAATATGACTTTTTTGTTTCACAGGATGATCTTTCTATTCCTAATCCAGAGAAAACCTATATCAGGTTTTTAAGTGCCTTAACTGACAGCCCTGCAACGGGTATTGAGTTTTTAGTTAATAACGTTGTAAATACTGAATTTACAGGTAGAAGTACGGGAAAAGAAAATTTCCAGGCATTTGATCAACCTGGTTCAACTCGTTTTACCATTGTTATTCGCGAAAAAGGAAAAACGACCGCATTAAGTACGTTGAGTAATCTTAACTTAGTACGGGGTAAAAAATACACGATTATTGCCAGAGGCAGCAATGCAGCAACATTGGCAGCACAAAAACCAATTATTGGGTTAGTATCTAATAATTAAAACAAATTAAATAGGAAAAGTGCCATTTCTTCATTGATTGGCACTTTTTCTTTTTTACTGAATGACCCATTTCATGAGTTGTTTTTTTCCATCTTCTCCTCTTATATCCAACAAATAAATGCCTTTAGGTACATCAAAAAGTTTAATATACATTTCATTTTCAAACTGACTTTTCATCCATTCCCCCTTTTTATTCCCCATGAAATCCCACAAAATGATACTCGCCTGCCCTTCATTTAAAAAGGTTATTTTACCTGTGTTTTCAGTAGCAGGATTTGGTGAAATATAAGCTAAAATATCATTTTCCCGGATATTTGAAGAAAAAGTAACCTCTCCCAAATAACAGCTTTTAAAGCCCCAACTTCCAATACTTCCCGTCTGATTAACGCCTTCAAATACCAATTGCCACAATCCATCTAATTTTTCCCCTTTCAATAAATTAAATAAATTACCCACATTTATATTTAAAGAATCGCCACCAATACAAGAATCTGTTAAAATAGCTTCTTTTGAAAAAGTAATTTTAAGCCATTGAAGTGATTTAAAACAATTTTTGGGTAAAGGAAGAGATAGACTCAAACCGGAGGGTGTTTTTAGAAATATCTTTACTTTTTCTATGTCTGTGAACTTAATATTCATCCACAATTCCAGAAAATCAGTAATAACTCCTTTTTGATTAATAATCAGGTTAGATTGCCTGAAGGGAATTTGATTGAGAACGAGCGTATCCACTTTCTTCCATTCGTCACAAAAAGCTGGTTTTATATAAAAGGAAAAAACTTCTGAAACATTACTTCCACATAAAATAGTATGATATTTTATTCGCCAGAAATACTGTTTTCCAGCTATCAAGGGTTTGGTTGGATAAACAGGAGAACCAATTGTCACAAGAGAATCAATAATGTAATCAAAAGTCTTACTTTCTGACATCTCTATTTGATACCAATCTGCCTTGTCATTTGCTTTCCAGGAAAATAAAGGACGTACATCACTAATTTCAGATTTATTCAGCGGATAAACAGCTTCGACATTCAGCGGCTTTTTTGTCTGATAATGCCATTCTATGGGAAGGCTAAACTTTTTATTTGCCGTTGTCACCTGAAGGGTTGCTTGATTAAAAACAGGAACTGTTTCACCCGCAGGAGCAGAAAAACGCCATTCCAGCATCCCTGGTTTCAGCATTATCATTTCACGCCATCCAGGGTTCCATTGAGTTACATTTTCTATTTTAAAGGTTAAGGGAAAAATAGAATCCGCTAAAGTTGATAAATCCCAACGGAAAAAAATATCTCCTTCACAAGTAAAATGAGAAACATCAAAAGGAAGCCCATTAAAAAAACCCGCTTTATTTTGAACAACAATTTTCCCGGGACTTATATTGAAAAATAATTTATTTGTCCCCTTTACCCCGAATTTGTAAGTAGCATTTTTAATATTTTCATTTATAAACAAAGAATATTTACCAAGATTTGGGACATTCCTTTTCAAAAAAATCAGAGAATCTGGATTAGCTACATCCACTAAAAAAATATCTACTTTGTCGGCATGTAAGGGAGGAAGAAAGGTATTTGCTGGCATCCATTCAACCTGTATTGGTTCATCTGATGAGTAAAATACATCCTCTTTAGGTTTAACTAAAGTAAAAGGCCCCATATTAGCTTTAACAGAAAGATTAAAAGGTTGCCAAACCAGATTTGATTCAAATCTTCTTACGAGCCTTAAACTCATATCTCTCTCATAATCAGCTAATATAACTCCAGGCTCATTAACCAGTTTAACCAATGAATCCATACCTGGAAATGATCTGAAGGTATTTGACTTAAGTTCTGTCAATTTAATATTTGGACTATTTCCAGATATACTATTTAATGACATTGGTTCACCTAAATCAAAAGACTCATAAGAAAACCAGATAGTAGTATCTGAGGCAATTGGATGGAGTAAGAAGGGCGTATTCCTTGGAAGATAGGTGTTTTCAATATCCAGGGGTGAAACCTTCCTATTTGACCGTGGTACTTTTAAACCACAAAATTGATAGGCTTTGGACGTTAAAAGGTTAGAAATTTCTTCTACACTACCACTATGAAAACGAGGCAAAACGTGTAGGCCTAAATTATCTGATTTACATAAACCCGGATAACCAAGTATGCTTATACCAGAGCCAGGTTCCCAGGCGGTAAGAGGATTTCGCTGAGCATTGCAAATTAAGCTGTTGAAAGTATGATTACCACCCAGTTGATGGGCAAGTTCATGGCTAAAATAGTCAAAAGTAAAATAGATACCGTCTGGAACAAGCGCAGTAGAAACGCCCCTACCCTTTTCACCCTTCTGACAAATGCTGCCAATTTTACCAATACTTAACGTTTGCAATCCACCTAAAACATGTCCAATATCATAATTAACGTCACCAATGATACGATCTAATAACTGTTGATTTTCACTACTTTCATTACCCCTGGTAAAAGGATCGGCGTTGGCAAATTGAAAAATAAGGTCATCTGTTCTATCTATAAGAACAAATCGAATCCCCAAATCTCTTTCAAAAACAGCATTTACCAAATTAACCATTTTGAGCATAGCAGATAAAACCTTTGATATGTCACCGCCATGAAAGTCAGTAAATTCTCCTGTTGCACTAAGCGCTAAGCGAAAAACACTCAATGAATCATTTGAAGAAATGGTAAGAGATTTATCAAGTTGTTGAAATTTATTTGAAGTTGAGGTAAAGCATTTTACGCTTTCATGAAAGTCGTCATCGACCTCTACATCCCAGACACCCTCTTTTTTACTAATAAATTTGGTAATAGAATCTCCTTTTATAGCATAAATTTCCCATTCATTATTCAGTTTTAAAATTCTAAAATCAACCTGGGGAAAAAGTTTATGGTTTGATTTCCAGACTTTAATCCTAGGAAATCGCTGCTGTAAAGAAGATGGCATCACCTCGGCTGCTTGTAACTTAAGAAATGCAGACAAACCATTAGGAAAAGAGACCAACACAGAGTCCTGGGCAGATCCATGTACTATTCCAGCAGCGCAAAAAAATAGGTAAAGGAAAAATTTTTTAAAAATTTTCATTTTATTATTTAGTGAATAACGCAAATATCATGCTTTTATGCATTTTAAATGCATTGAATATATATTTGATACATTAAAAAGTTGAATTATGGATTAAATTTGCCCACCAAAAAAAATACCAAATGGAAGATTACAGCAAATTAATAGCCTCCACTTTACAAATTTCACTTCAAAGTGTTAAAAACACTTTGGCTTTGTTAAATGAAGGATCGACCATTCCATTTATTGCCCGATATAGAAAAGAATCTACCGGTTCATTGGACGAAGTAGAAATTGCAGATATACAAAAAGAAAGTAAACGACTTGAGGAACTGGATAAGCGCAAGGAGGCTATTCTTAAATCTATAGAAGAGCAAGGAAAATTAACGGAAGATTTAAGATTAAAAATTAATGCTACCTTGCAATTAAACGATCTTGAAGATTTGTATCTACCTTTCAAAAGGAAGAAAAAAACAAAAGCGGGGGTCGCGAGAGAAAACGGCCTAGAGCCACTTGCATTAAGTATTTATAGCCAGGAAAATGGCATTTCTCCTCAGGAAATAGCCCAAAAGTTCCTAAACGAAAACGTTACCGATATAAATGCTGCATTGAAAGGTGCAAGAGATATTATCGCAGAAATGGTTAGTGAGGATATAAATTCCCGAAATCTGATGCGAAAAATTTATACCGAAACAGCTGTTGTACAAGCAAAAGTGGCTAAAGGGAAAGAGGAAGAAGGAATAAAATACAAAGATTATTACGAATTTTCGGAGCCATTGAGTAAATGTCCATCCCATCGTATTCTTGCTATTCGTAGAGCGGAAGAGGAAGGTATTTTAAGAGTTATGATTGTTCCAACCGATGAGGAAATGGCAATTTTTGAACTTGAAAGAGTTCACATCAAAAAAAATAATGAGGCGGCAAATGAGGTAAAGGTTGCCATTAAAGACAGTTATGAAAGGTTATTGAGCCCATCTATAGAAACTGAATTCAGACAACTATCTAAAGAAAAAGCTGATATTGCCGCCATAGATGTATTTTCTGATAACCTCAGACAATTACTTTTATCCGCTCCCTTGGGACAAAAAGTTGTCTTAGGTATTGATCCAGGTTTTAGAACGGGTTGTAAAATAGTGGTTCTGGACGCCAGTGGCGAATTATTGGAAAATACCACTATTTATCCGCATCCACCTCAAAATGACACCTCTGGAGCAACGAAGACATTAACCCATCTCATACAAAAACATAATATAGAAGCCATTGCTATTGGAAATGGAACTGCTGGAAGAGAAAGTGTTGATTTTTGCCGGACCCTTCCACAACCTCACCCTGTTTCTATATTTAGCGTTAATGAAGCTGGTGCCTCTATTTATTCTGCCTCCGAAGCCGCAAGAGAAGAATTTCCCGAGCAGGACTTAACCGTTCGTGGTGCCATCTCTATCGGTAGAAGGCTAATGGACCCTTTGGCCGAATTAGTTAAAATTGATCCAAAATCTATTGGTGTCGGACAATATCAACACGACGTGAATCAGCCCAAACTTAAAGAAAGCCTGGACAGTGTGGTAGCAAGTTGCGTAAATAGTGTTGGCGTTAATTTGAATACGGCGTCCAAACATTTATTATCCTATATTTCAGGACTTGGCCCAACTTTAGCGCAAAATATTGTAAAATATAGAACAGAAAATGGACCATTTAAAGCTAGGAAGGAACTAAAAAAAGTACCCAGAATGGGAGAAAAGGCTTTTGAACAATCCGCTGGGTTTTTACGCATCAGACAAGGGGAACATCCTTTAGATAACACGGCAGTTCATCCGGAATCTTACCCTATCGTTGAAAAAATGGCTAAAGATTTAGGCTGTTCGGTGGACGAGTTAATAAAACAATCAACTATCAGAAAACAGATTAAAGTTAATCAATATGTCACTGAAAAGGTAGGTATACCAACCTTAAATGATATTATAAAAGAGCTAAATAAACCAGGTTTGGACCCACGTGGAGAGGCAAAAGCTTTTTCGTTTGCCGATGGTATTCACTCTATAAATGACTTAAAAACAGACATGGTTTTACAAGGAATTGTAAATAACATTACCAATTTTGGCGCTTTCGTTGACATAGGAATTAAAGAAAGTGGTTTGGTACATGTAAGCCAAATGGCCAATCGCTTTATTAAAAATCCTGCAGAAGTAGTCAAACTTAATCAAGAGGTAACTGTTAGAATCGTCGAAATTGACTATGCAAGAAAGCGGGTCCAATTAAGTATGAAAGATGTAAATTAAATTTACAAAAATTTCACGCTGTATAAATTATTTTCTACAAACGTAGATAAAGGCGGGAGGTATGTTTAACGGAGTAAACTTTCTTTCAACGGAAGAGAAC
>Ga0247833_1000633_pt1 | contig 63059 bp, 60 predicted proteins | sample LaCruzMarch2015__7_FD_187117 | JGI IMG/M metagenome (GOLD analysis project Ga0247833, IMG submission 187117) | Freshwater microbial communities from meromictic Lake La Cruz, Castile-La Mancha, Spain - LaCruzMarch2015_8m | ecosystem: Environmental > Aquatic > Freshwater > Lake | place: Spain...
CATCTCCGGCTCCAGTCGCCCTCCGGGCTCCTTACGCCGGAGATGGACAAAACCAAACCCACAACGTAAGTAATAACGAAGTCTCAGACTAACTCTCTATCTGGCTCGAAAAGGTGCGTCCGCTCAAACTTAATCAATAATTAATGACTGACCCTTAAGAATCCTGTGTTTCCTGCTTGAACCCCTTCGGTGAATCCGCCTTACTCGGGTGCAATGAGCACGCCGGAACCACAACCACCGCAATTGCCTGAGGAACAACCGCCGTCCGAAGTAAAGACCGGCTTTTTCCAGTCGCCGACCACGCCGTATCCGACACCAAACGAGACGGATCGCTCGTGGGCGATTGGGATGCACGCCAGCGGATTTGCGGGGCTGCTCCCGGTGCCGTTGATGAACTTGCTTGTGCCGTTTGTGCTGTGGCTGATTAAGCGGCCGGAGAGCAAGTATTTGGACGAAGTGGGCAAGGAAGTGGTGAATTTCCAGATTTCGATTGCGATTTACGCGGTGATCCTGGCGGTGGTTTCGTTCATCACGTGCGGGTTCGGGGTGATTCTTTTTCTTCCGCTGATTTTGGGGTGGTTGATCGTGATGATTTTGGCCGTGGTTAAAACAAGCAACGGTGAGCATTACCGGTATCCGGCGACGATTCGCCTGATTAAGTAAACCTGCTACTCCGCGTTGCGGCGAATTTTTCGTGTTTCAAGTCGTATTCAATCCCATTAGCGCGTCCGAGATGGCGGCGTTGCCGAAGGATCTGCAGTTGGATTTGCTCTCGGAGTTTCAGGTATTGCCGAGTGATTTGGAAAACTTGGATGCCGAGCACTTTGGCAAGATCAAGCGGGATGGACGGCGGTTGTTGCGCTATCGCGCTAAAGATTACCGGATTTATTTCGAGAAGCATCCAGAGGGCATCCTTGTTCACCGTGTGCTTCACAAGAACACAATCCGCGACTTTTTGTTCCGCTCGAATCTGCCGATGACCGAAGAAGACGAGGCGTTGGGCGAAGCTGGTGGGTTCTGGGATTTGATCTCCGAGGCGGAGTCGAAGCGATGAATTGGCTGGCCGACGAGCCGGCGCGGCGGGCCGCATTCCCGGTTTGCAATTCGCAGATTTTTTTGGGTCATGCCGGGGTCACCGCGTTGCCCGGATACGTGGCGGATGCGATGCGAAACCACATCGCAATGAGCTGCGAGAACCATCAGGAATTTGGTGAAGTGCTGCGCGATATCCAATCTGCCCGGAAGACCTGCGCAGACTTCATTCATGCGCACCCGGACGAAATCGCGCTCCTCGGACCGACCTCGCTCGGACTGAGTCTTTTTGCGAATGGCATCGACTGGCAACCCGGCGATGAAATCGTGTGCTATCAGGATGACTATCCCGCAAATGTTTACCCGTGGATGAATTTAGAGTCCAAGGGGGTAAAAATCCGCTATCTTGCGCCTCCGGGCCTTGGTCGCATCACGCCCGAACTCGTCGAAGCCGCGCTCACTCCGCGCACCCGGATGGTTGCGCTTGCGTCGTGTCATTTTTTGACCGGATGGCGGATCGATGTCTCCGCGATTGGTCAGCTTTTGGAGTCGCGCGGGGTGTTGTTTTCGCTAGATGCGATTCAAACGCTGGGGGCGTTTCCGGTGGACGTGACGGATGTCGATTTCTTGAGCGCCGACGCGCACAAATGGATGCTCGGTCCGCTCGCGATTGGGATCGTGTATGTCGCGCGGAGAAACTTTGACGTTTGCCGTCCGACGCTGCTGGGCGCATGGAATGTCCAATCGCCGAATTTCATTTCGCAGCCCGAAATCAAGTTCATGGACTCCGCCCAGCGCTACGAGCCCGGCGTGCTCAATATCACCGGGATTTACGGCATGATCGCGTCCCTCCGGAAGTTCCAGGAATTCGGCACCGAAGCCGTGAGCGGGCGCATCCTGCTGCTACGGGATCATTTGGACGGATTACTGCGGGCGATGGGATTTGAATTTTTGTCCCCGGGCCCATCCGAGCCGATGCGATCGGGAATCGTGACGGCGCGCCACCCGACTGTGCCCGCACCGGTGATTTTTGCCGCGTTGGAGGCAAACCGGATTACTGCCTCAATGCGCAATACCCGCGACGGGAGTGTGTGGCTGCGATTCAGCCCGCACTTTTACAACACGATCGACGAACTCGACCGGGTCGGCGCGGTGTTGCAGTCCGCAATCCGCTGACATTTCTTCCCGCAGGCTGGGATTTCAGAGTATGGGTGGTTGACAGAAGGCGTGGCCTGACCAAACTCTTAACCATGTTGAATCGAGCGGCATCAGTTTCTTATCAGGGAGAATTCTCCGAAAAATCGGCGGAGCTGGCCGCTCGCGAATTGCGCGAAAAACTGGGCGCGCCCGCGAGCCTCGCGTTCGCATTTATCACTCCCGAATACCTGCCGCACTTGGAGGAATTCGTCGATATCTTGAGAGTCGAGGGCCGCATTTTGGACGTGGTGGGTTCGACAGGAACAGGAACGATTTTCGACAACACCGAACATGAGAAAAAGCCCGGCTTCTCGGTCATGGCGGTGCATGTACCAGACGCACGGCCGAGCATCACCACGCATAGTGCGGAGGATTTGCAATCCGGGGTGGACCCAGCGTGGTTGAAGTCACACGTGCCCCATGCGGAGGGTGTCGTTTTGATGGCAAGCCCGTTTCACTTTCCTGCCGATGATTGGCTCGGAGCCTTCAACGTGGCGTTTCCGAGGATCCCGATTGTGGGCGGACTGGCGAGCGGCGGGAGTGAAGAATCCACGATGGCGGTCTTTCACAACGGCAGGCTGGTCGAGGGGGCGATCCTGGTCGGTCTGACCGGCGCGCTCAAACTGGTGCCCGTCGTGAGTCAGGGCTGCCGCCCGATCGGCGAAGCGCTACCAGTCACCCGCGCCGACAACAACGTGGTTTACTCGCTTGGATCGCGACCCGCCTATCAGGCTTTGGAGGCGGCGTTTGAATCCCTCACCGACTCCGAGAAGTCGTCCGCGCAGGGCAACCTGTTTGTAGGGCTTGCGAATAACGAATACATCGATGAGTTCAAATCCGGGGATTTTTTGATTCGTAATATCATCGGCGCAGACCCCGGATCCGGGGCGGTCGTCATCGGCGGAATCCCTCGTGTCGGGCAGACGTTGCAATATCAATTGAGAGACCGGGTGGCTGCGGACAGCGACTTGAAACGCGCGCTGGACCACCAGTGGAATCATACGCACCAACGCGTGATTGGCTCATTGATCTTCAGTTGCACCGGGCGCGGAAAAGGCATGTTCGCCGAGCCTGGTCATGACGCATCCACCGTGCAATCTGTCACAGGGGCACACCCCTCCGCAGGATTTTTTTGCAACGGCGAAATCGGACCCATTGCGCAAAAGAACTGCTCGCATAGCTACACGGCTTCGATTGCGCTATTGTGCGTTAAAGCCTAACCGCATCCCATGAACTCGAAAAAAAATCGGGCACTCCCGGCAATTGCGATTCTTATTCTGATCGCCGCCGCGGTAGGGTCGTGGTTTTTGTTTTTAAGACCGGCCGACTCGTCCGCGTCCGCAGAGGACGATTCAACGATCACGACTGTCACTCGCCGCGATATCGAATCGCGCCTTTTGCTATCCGGCGAGGTGACTCCAGCATTTTTGGTCGAGGTAAAATCCGAAGTGGGTGGAAAAGCAAAAACGATCCATGTCGAAGCGGGCCAAACTGTGAAAAAGGGAGACCTGCTGGCAACCATCGACGACACCGACCTGCTCACCGAAAAAAAGGCTGCTGAAACCGAGATCGAGGGTGCGCAGCTCTCGGTCGACAAAAACCGGGGGAACTACGATCGTGCCAAAGCACTCTACGAAGAAAAACTAATCAGCAAAGAGGTATACGCGAATCTTGAAGCGGACCTTAGGATTTCCGAGAACTCGTTTGAAAAAGCGCAGAGTCGCCTGCAAACGGTGGAGGACCGCTTGAAGAAAACGCGCATCACCGCGCCTGCGGATGGCACCGTGCTCGATATCCCAATCACCGAAGGCCAAGTGGTCGTCGCAGCCGCGAGCGTGAATTCCGGGACCGTCGTGATGAAATTTGCTGACCTCTCGCAGTTGCTCATCGACACGCACGTGAACCAGGTGGACGTGCCGAAAGTCATGCCCGGCCAGCGTGTGCTGGTGAACATGCAGGGCGACAATTCTGATCCGGTGGGTGCGACCGTTGAGTTCGTTGCTCCACTGGCAACCGTCAAAAATAACATCAAGGGATTTGCCGTTCAGGCGGCGATTGACTCAGGCGACGTGCGACTCAAGCCGGGCATGTCCGTGAGCATGACACTACCCGTGGCGGAGGCCAAGGCCGCTGTCAGCGTGCCCATCGCGGCCGTATTCGACGAGGATGAAGAACGTGTCGTTTTCGTGAAATCGGGCGAGACCACCGAGAAGCGCAAAGTCACGATCGGCGTGACAAACCTGCGCTTTGCAGAAATCACGTCCGGACTGGCCGAGGGCGAGCAAGTCCTGATCCGCGACCCCCGCACCACCAACAAAGGCTGACGTGGCACTCGTATTCCTCGAAGATGTCACCAAAGTTTACCACATCGGCGATCAGGAAATCCGCGCCCTGAACGGCATCTCACTCTCAATCGACGCCGGTGAGTTTGTAGCCATTATCGGGCCCAGCGGCAGTGGAAAATCCACGCTGATGCACCTGCTCGGGTGCCTCGACACACCATCCGCAGGCAAGATGGAAATTTGTGGTCACGACGTCACGAAGTCGAATTCGGATAAGCTCTCCGAGATTCGGAATCGTGAAATCGGGTTTGTGTTTCAATCATTCAATCTCCTGCCGAAGCTCAATGTCTTGGAGAACATCGAGGTGCCGATGATTTACACGGGCGCATCGTCGGCAGCGCGTCGGAAACGCTCGGAAGAACTCGTCGAGCGGGTCGGCCTCCAAGACCGACGGCTAAATCGCCCGACGCAACTCAGCGGCGGCCAGTGCCAGCGGGTCGCGATTGCCCGGGCTTTGGTGAATGATCCAAAAATCGTCTTCGGCGACGAGCCAACCGGGAACTTGGATTCGTCCACAGGGCAGATGATTCTCGGCATGTTCCGGGAACTGCACGAGTCCGGACGAACGGTCGTGCTTGTCACCCATGACCCGGCAATCGCAGCCGTAACGCACCGCGTCATCGAAATCAAAGACGGGAAAATCGAGCGCCAATACGATCCGCGCAAATCCCGTTCCTGACGCCATGAATATCCTGATCAGCTTCGAAAACGGATTTCGCGAAATCTTGTCGCACAAGTTTCGCAGCGGGCTATCCATGCTCGGCATCGTGCTTGGCGTCAGCAGTCTCATCGCAATGATGGCGATCACCAGCGGTATCGAACGTGGGAGCCGCGTCTTCATGGAACAAATGGGTGGGCTCGAACTCGTGCGGGTGGTGGATCAAGAAATCTCCAACGAAAACCTCGAGTTTTGGAATTTGTCGCCTGGTCGCACGCTCGAAGATGCCCGCGCGATCCGCGAATCCAGCTCGTATATTTCGCACGTTTCTCCGGAGCTTGTCGAAGGTCTGCCGGTTTCCAGCGGGACGGAAACGATGCGAGTCCGGGTGACCGGTGCATGGCCCGACTATATGGGTGTGTCCACGAACGAACTCGCAGCCGGCCGCTTCCTCACCGACCTAGACGAAAGCCTCGCCAACCGCGCCGTCGTCATCGGGGATACCATCGCAAAAACCATGTGGCCCGGAATGGAACCCGATCAGATGATCGGCCAAACACTTTTCATCCAGCAAGTCCCGTTCGAAGTCGTCGGTGTGTTCATTTTATACATGGGCGAAACCGAACGCAAAGCAGCGAGCAATGACAAAAAATCCCCACCAACCGAGACCCGGGGAAGCACCTCACGCGGAAGTTGGGATCCATTCCGGAGTAAAAACGAGTCTGTAATCATTCCATTTTCCAGCATGTTCTACGAATTCAAATCCGGGGCGTTTCCAGAGGACTCGCTGGACACGATTCGGCTCAATGATTTCAACATTCGGGTCGCTGACCTCGGGAACTTCCGGCTCGCTCTCGACGAGGTGCGTCGAATCATGACCCAAACCCACCGGGAAGTGGACGACTTTGGGTTCGATACCCGCGAAGATTGGTTTGACAAGATGGAAAAAAACATCCGTGCCACGCGAATCAGCGGCGGGTTGATCGCGGTTATCAGCCTGCTCGTCGGCGGGATCGGCATCACGAATATCATGCTCGCCAGCATCACGGAACGCGTGCGAGAGATCGGAATTCGTCGGGCCGTGGGCGCAAAAGCACGGGACATTTTTTTCCAGATTCTGATTGAGAGCATTTCCATCGCGCTGATGGGCGGGCTGGTGGGAGTTGTTTGCGGATTGGGCTTGATCCACCTCATCACGGTGGTTGCGCCGTCCGACAACGAGCCATTTATTACTATTGCTTCGGTGATACTGAGCGTGACATTCGCCGCGGTGGCAGGCATCGTGTCCGGGATCTATCCAGCCGTCCAAGCCAGCCGACTGGACCCAATCCAAGCCCTTCGCTATGAGTAAGACTGCTCGCTTCAACCCGGCCCTGCTTTTCGCGGGAGTCCTGCTCTTCAACGCACCCGGGCTCCCAGCGCAGACGCTGAAATACCCAACCCCCGAGCCGGAAAAAGTCCCGGAGATCGATCTCGCCAAGCTCTACCATCTTGAATGGCTGACCCGTCCGCAAAATCTAAAACTCAAGGAAAACGTGGAGTCATCCGCGCTGGGGCCATGGCTATCCAAGTAGGTATTGTTCCGGTCTGAGAGCATTTTCAGGCGGTCGGCAGCATTTGGCGTTGGCGAGGACTCGCGGCGTGCGAAAGAAATCCCGGACCTTGCCGCACGAGATATGGGGTCGTTTGAACCCCTCAGAGACCATGCGGAACGCGACCGGAGCAATGCCATTCGGGCCGCGGTGTTCCGGTATCTTTTCGATTACCGCAACACGGGCTTCACCGCACCATCGCAAGTGCGCTTTGTTTCCATCGGTGAAATCCAGAGCGATCCCGACGTGGACCTCGTTCAGGCGCTCCAGGTCTATCCGCCCATTGCCGAAAAGAAGCTCCGCGTGCTGCCTGCGTCCAGCGCAATGACCGTATTCGATGATGGTATCCGTGATCGCTTCACGGGCGAATACGGCCCGATGTATCGGGTCAATGACGTCAAGATCCTAGAAAATGGAAACGCCGAGGCCCTCGCGAGCTTCAGTGATGGAAGCCACCTTTTTGAAACCTACGTTTACGAACTCGAGCCGGTAGGAAACGCATGGCGCGTAATTTCCGAAAAGAGATTTGAGGTGCCGTGATGGGATAGAAAAAATGCACCGGGCGGGGGTCGAACCCACAACCTCTGCCTTCGGAGGGCAGCACTCTATCCAATTGAGCTACCGGTGCGCTTGGTCACTGTTATCGACGAATGCGGTTTTCATGGCAAGCGCATGTTTTTGGCCGAATGAAAACTATCCGCGCCCCGATCGCGGCGGCCCGCGTCGCACGATGGGTCTCCGGCCGCCACGCATTGTTGCTTGCATGCGTCCCATGAACCAGAGGATGCTTTCACTTCGCTCATGGCTGACAACATTCACCCGGAATTTCACCGATTTTTAGCGCAGGAAGATAAAGAGGCACTGCTTGGCCAAAAAGGATTGGTCATTTGGATGACTGGCCTCTCAGGTTCTGGAAAATCCACGATCGCCAACGCGGTCGAGCGGCACTTTCACTCGGCGGGGCGGATGACGACGATCCTGGACGGCGACAACCTGCGGACCGGTCTGAACCGGGACCTCGGGTTTTCGGATTCAGATCGTGAGGAAAACATCCGTCGCACCTCAGAGGTTGCTAAACTTTTTGCCTCGCAGGGCATCGTTACGTTCGTGTCGTTGATCACGCCGAAAAATGCATTCCGCAACGCGGCGCGAGCGATCATCGGGGCGCCGTATCATGAGGTTTTCATTCAGGCGTCCTACGAAAACTGCGCCGCGCGCGATCCGAAGGGGCTTTACAAAAAGGCGGACGCCGGAAAGGTGAGCAATTTCACAGGCAAAGACAGCGGATTTGAGACGCCGGACTCGCCTGATCTTATTCTGGACACAAATGCCCACTCCGTGAGTGAATGTGCGACTAATTTGATCGCATATATTTCTCAGCAGCTTACCGACGCCCGGTTTTCCCCGGGGTACCAGACACCATAGAAGATTTCAGTTATGCCGGACTACCACCTGACCCATCTTGACCAGCTCGAAGCGGAGGCGATTTTTATCCTTCGCGAAACGGCGGCGCAGTTTCGCAAGCCGGCATTGTTGTTCTCCGGGGGGAAAGATTCGATTGTTATGGCGCATCTGGCGAAAAAGGCATTTTGGCCGGCGAAAATGCCATTCCCGCTGGTTCATATCGATACTGGCCACAACTTTCCGGAAACCATGGTTTATCGGGATGAGTATGTCGCTTCGCTGGGTGCGGACCTGGTAGTCGGATCGGTTCAGCAGTCGATTGACGAAGGACGTGTGGTTGAGGAAAAGGGCGTGAATGCCTCGCGCAACAAGCTCCAGACAGTCACGTTGCTGGACACCATCGCAGCCCACGGATTCGACGCATGCTTGGGCGGAGGCCGTCGCGACGAGGAGAAAGCGCGAGCAAAAGAGCGGTTCTTTTCCCATCGTGATGAGTTTGGCCAATGGGACCCAAAAAACCAACGGCCCGAGCTTTGGAATTTGTTCAACGGTCTCAAAAACGAAGGGGAACACTTCCGGGTTTTTCCATTGTCGAACTTCACGGAAATGGACGTTTGGATGTATATTCAACGCGAAAACATCCCGCTGCCATCGCTGTATTTTTCGCACGAACGGGATGTATTTGTGCGCGCTGGCAGCCTGCTTGCAGTAACCGACTTTATCACCGTGCAGCCCACAGAAACCGTCGAACGTAAAATTGTCCGCTTCCGCACCATCGGAGATGCCACCTGCACCGGCGCTGTCGAAAGCCCAGCGGCTAACCTCGATGATGTCATCGCCGAGGTATCGGCGTCCCGCGTGACGGAACGCGGCACCCGCACCGACGACAAACGCTCGGAAACGGCCATGGAAGACCGTAAGCGCGAGGGGTATTTTTAAGCCAGCGCACCGGCAAAACAGCACACAACTATGGATATTTTACGTTTTACCACGGCAGGATCGGTGGATGATGGCAAGTCGACTCTGATCGGGCGGCTGCTCTACGATTCCAAAAGCATCTTTGAAGACCAAATGGCCGCCGTTGAAGAGAGCTCCAAGCGACGCGGAGACGCGGTCGTCAATCTGGCACTTCTTACCGACGGACTGAAAGCCGAGCGCGAACAAGGCATCACGATCGACGTGGCCTATCGCTATTTCGCCACGCCCAAACGCAAATTCATCATCGCCGACACACCGGGTCACATCCAATACACCCGGAACATGGTCACCGGCGCCTCGACGGCGAACCTCGCGATCATCTTGGTCGATGCGCGGAAAGGGGTCATCGAGCAAACCAAGCGGCATTCGTTCATCGCCGAGCTTCTGCGAATCCAACACGTCGTCGTGGCCATCAACAAAATGGACCTCGTGGACTACTCCGAGGAAGTTTACAACCGGATCGTCGCCGATTACAAAGCGTTCGCCTCCCGCCTCGATAACTTGGTGGACATCACGACGATCCCGATCAGCGCCCTCGAAGGCGACAACGTCGTGGACCGCTCGCAGAAAATGCCGTGGTACCAAGGCCCATCGCTCCTCTATTTCCTCGAAAGCGTTTACGTGGGCGGCGAGCACAATCACGTGGACGCAAGGTTTCCGGTTCAGTGGGTGATTCGGCCGCAATCCAACGAATGGCATGACTTCCGTGGCTACGCGGGACGGGTCGCGGGCGGGGTTTTTAAGCCGGGCGATGATGTTACGGTGCTGCCATCCGGATTCACCACCAAGGTGAAGGAAGTTTACAAAAACAACGCCCCCGTGCCTGAGGCGTTTGCGCCCGAATCTATAACGATGACGTTGGAAAACGAAATCGATATCTCTCGCGGTGACATGATCGTTAAAGCGAACAATCGACCCGAGGTAGAACAAGACATCGAAGCGATGATCTGCTGGTTCTCCCAGACTCCCCTCGCGGATCGTGGTAAATACATCGTCCGACACACCACGAAGGAAACGCAAGCCATCGTGAAAGACGTGCGCTACATCGTGGACATCAACACACTCCACAAAGTCGAAGGCGTCAAAACCATGGGACTGAATGATATCGGCCGCATCACGCTGCGCACGGCAAGCCCATTGATTCACGATTCTTATCGCCGCAACCGCATCACCGGCTCCTTCGTACTGATCCACCCGGGCACCTTCGAAACCGTAGCAGCTGGGATGATCATCTGATCGGAACTCCCCTTCGAGGGAGAAATCAATTATGCCGATCTACGAGTTTTACTGTCCGAAGACGCATACGATTTACACATTTTTCGCACGCTCCATGGCCTACTCGGGACGCGTGCCAAAATGTCCGGACGACCCGGACGCGCCGATGGAGCGGATCGCATCTGCATTTGCGATCACAAGGCCTAGCCAAGCCGACTCAGCGTCAAACCCCGACGGAGACGCGTCACTCGATCCGCGAATGGAGCAAGCGATGGCCGAGATGGAGCGTGAGTTTTCCTCGATGGACTCGGACAACCCAGACCCGCGCCGGATGGCTGGCATGATGCGCAAAATGGCCGCGTTGACGGGTCAGAAACTCCCCGATGCATTTAACGAAATGATCGAGCGCATGGCCTCCGGTGAGGACCCCGAGGCGTTGGAAGCGGAATACGGCGCCGCACTCGATGGAATGGATGCGGCGGATTCGGACGCTGATATGGATGCCCCCGGCTCCATGCGGGCATTTCTCAAAAAACGCCGGAATCCAGCCAGAGACAAGACGCTCTACGAAATCACAGACTATCTGGCGGACGCCTGATTGATTTCAGAATCCTCAAGCGTCGCTCGGCCGCGATGCGCGCGCGATCATGTTGGTCGTGGACTGACCCGGCACGAGGGGAAGAATGCAAATCTCAGTTCCGCATGCGATCATTGCCTCGCGTTCTCCGGCATCCAACGTTTCCAAAGTATAGTCCCCGCCCTTGGCATATTTTGCAGGTCGCAGACGCTCGATCACACCGGTCACACGAAGAGAATCGAAGATGGTAACGTAGTCCACGCAACGTAGCGCCGAAAGGACTCGCGCCCGATTTTTCTCCTCATTGATCGGCCGCGTGGGTCCTTTGAGTTCCCGCACGGAGCGATCGGAGTTAATCGCCACAATCAACAAATCCCCGAGATCGCGCGCGCGCTCCAGGTAATCCACATGTCCAGCATGCAAGAGATCAAAACACCCATTCGTGAGCACGACCTGCTTGCCGGCCACCGACGCACTGCGAGCAAACTCTGATAGGTTTTCGAACGGGATCACACGGTTTTGCATCGCCGAATCGTCACCCAATCACGCGCAGATGCGCAAACACCATCTGAAAAAAATCGTCACGGCTGCACCCCTGGCCTCATGATTTCCAGCGTGCAATCACATCACACGTCCTACGCGTGGCTCCCCGGTGCGAGGCGATCACATTTCGACCATTTGCAACGAGCTGAATCCGGCGATCTGGCGATGAAAGCAACGCCGTAGCGGCGGGTGCGATCGCAGCCCCTGATTCCACCTGAACAATACCGTTATGACGGACAAGCTGACGAACGAGCACATCAAAATTCCGCATGTGCGGTCCGACAATGACCGGACATCCACAACCAATCGGCTCCGCAGGGTTTTGACCACCGCGATGCAACAGACTCTTGCCAACAAAAACCACCGTTGCACAACGATACCAGTCTCTAAGTTCGCCCGTGGTATCCACCACCACCACATCAACCGGATCGCTCCCAACGGATGACTCGAACTCACTCCGCAGGCCCACTCGCAATCCGATTCCCTGCAACTCCTGCACGACCGACCGGGCACGCTCCGCATGACGCGGAACAGACAAAAACACCAACCCCGGAAACTGCTTTCGCAAATCTAAAAACACCCTCGCCAGCGCAAGCTCCTCACCCGCATGAGTGCTTGCCCCAAGGAAAATCAGGCACTCCCGTTTCACACCGAACGATTCCAAAATTGGCCAAAAATCCCGTCCTGATGTCGTCTTCGATTCCGGTTCGTCGAACTTGATGCTGCCCGTCCGAATGATTTTATCCTTACTCACGCCCATGCGCGTCCAGCGTTCCACATCCTCCTCATCCGGCACGCAGATGGCAGTGAGTTGATTAAAAAGCGGTGCGGTAAAAAACCGGAATTTGCGAAACCTCGCCTCGGATCGCGGGGAAAGCCTCGCGTTGACAAGGAACGCGGGGATCCCCCGATTTTTAGCCTGGGTGACCAAATTCGGCCAAACTTCGGCCTCGATCAGGATGATCTGCTTTGGCCGGATCAAATCGAGGGCTCTCCATGTGAACAGGAAAAAGTCCATCGGATTGTAAATCGGCTCGATCCAACTGCACCGGTTTTCGCTCGCGAGGGCGAATCCCGTCGATGTGGTGGTCGAGAGGACGAAACGCCGGGAATCATCCTGCGCCTTGAGTTCCCGCATGAATTTCAACGCAATCAAAACCTCGCCCACACTCACCGCATGAATCCACGTCCATTCACGCAGTTTCAACCGCGCACGAACACGCCGGGAGTAAATGGAAAACCGCTGACCAAACTTATGACGATATTTCCCGCGCCGAATCATGCGCTGAACCAGCCACGGCAGCATCCCGATAACGACGAGCGGAAACGCAAGGTTGTAGATGATTCGTAAAAATGTCATCGATCAATCACCAGGTAATGCACCGCCGTATCGCCGTATGTCCGCGTGCGCAGCGATGACCATCCCTGCGATTCAAGGGCATCCAACTTTTGCCACGATCCGGTTTCAAGAATGAATGTCCCACCCTCTAATAAAACGCTCCGGAGCTCTTCGGCTGACAGCAGGATCGTTGCAAAGTCGGGATCATCAGCCTGTTTGACGTATGGTGGGTCCGCGAAGATCAAGTCGTATCCGGGCTCGGAAGTCGCTCCACGAAGGAACGTGACGGCATCCGCCAATTGCACTTTGCCGCTCAGGCGCGTGCGCAGCAGGTTGGAGCGAATCGCATCCACCGCACTCCGGTGGTTATCAACAAATGTCGCCGACGCCGCACCACGACTGAGCGCCTCGATTCCAAATCCGCCCGAACCCGCAAACAAATCCAACACCCGACTGCCGGGCACTGCATCCCCGAGGCTGGAAAACACAGCTCCGCGCACTTTATCCATCGTTGGACGGGTGATCGATTTTGGAACTATCAATGGGATTCCACCCGCCGATCCAGCTACCACCCGCATCGTTCGATCTCTGATTTACTATCACTCATTCTCCGATGGGGATTCACGTTTTGGGACCTGAAATAGCCCCCGGAGCAAGCCTCCAAAACTGCCCAGTTTGAAGCCAGTCATGCGCTCCACCAAATTGGTTTCCGGGCGCGAGACCCGACCTTTGACGGTGAATGTCACCTGCTGAAATGCCGCATCTTCGGATGCCGTAAAATTGTCGCTGAGGACCGGACGGAGTTGATTTTGCAGCTTCTCACTGAGCAGCAGGCGCGCCTCCAGGTTCATCTTGCCATTGAAGCGGATTGGCCCCTCCGCAGTAATCATCAAATTCTCTGACCGGAGCAGCAAGCGGTCGACATTGACCCGCTCATCAACAATCGAGAATTCCGCGCCCGCCTCGGTCAAATCCAGCATTTGTAGCTCATCAATCCGGAGCATGAGCCCGATCTGACGAATAAAATCCACCGGCTGCATCCGCGCGTTCACGAGATCGATCGTTCCGGCACCACGCAGCGATTTCGTGTCTTTCAGGGAGCCGGAAAACTCAAATTTCGCCGCAGCCGTTCCCGACGCCCCCACAGCCTCGCCCGTTGCATCAATGAGCAATCGCGGGATTGAAACATTGGCCGCATCTGCGGACAGCTTGAACCCAAGCTTGCCGGATCGCAGCCCATCGATGTCCAACGTGGCGGTGATTTTTCCATCCGCTAAATCGCAGACGATCTCGCTGACGGCTATTTTTTCTCCGGAAAAGGAAAACTTGCCCTGCAACGCATCCGGTTTCAAAGCCTCAGCAAACTCCAACTTTTCGACGTAGAAATCGCCTTGGCCGGACGAGATCGATTCCATCTGTGCAGTGGCCCGGATGCCGCGAAGCACCGCCAATGGACGGCCGCGCTTATCAACTAAAAGCAAACTTCCGTCGCGCACCTGGAGTTTTCGAAGTTCCACCACATACGGCGTCACCGCACGCTTTACCATCGGCACTTCTCCGACGGAGGGCCGGGTCGCTACCGGCGCACCCGGCACGGGTGGCTCGAGCGGCAAATGCCCAAGCCCGAGATCAGGAACCAACTCCGGGACCGGCGCGGTGGCCACATCCCCCGCAGGCTCATTCGTTGACCACACACCATCCTCCCGCTGCCGAAGCGCAAACACCGGCTTTTCCAGCGACACCTCCCGAATCACAAACCGCCGGTTGACCAACGGGAGCAATTCGAAGCGAACGGAAAATTTTGCTGCCTCGAACATGTTCGGTGCCGGCTGGATCCACGGCGGCACTTTTAACCCGCTTAATGTCAATCCACTCCATGGAGTGTATGTCGTGGAGCTCACGGTCACCGGTGCCCCGAGTGCGTCTTCGGTGGCATCGCGGATACGCTGTTGCACATCGGCGGATTGGAGGTAGAGGTTTATCCCAATGAGGGCCACCACCACCAGTGCGGCAAGCGCACCGGCAATCAAGGTAATGATTTTGACTGGTCGAAACACGTTCGCAAACTAACGTGCCCTCACTGAATGTATAGCGTGAATAAAATACTGGTCATACTTAATCCCAGCGCAAGGGGCGATCGTGCTAAGTCGATGGTGGATGCGATCCGTGCATTATCGATCCGGGCCGTTGTGCGCGTGACCACTGCTCCGGGCGACGCCGAGGCCATGGCGGAGCGTGGCATCGCCCAAGGATACAAGACGATTGTGGCGGCCGGCGGCGATGGCACGGTGAATGAAGTGGTGAATGGAATCGGCGACGGCGATGTCACTTTTGGTGTGCTTCCCATCGGAACGATGAATGTATTTGCGCTGGAACTTGGCATCCCGATGAACAACCTGCGCAAAGCATGGGATGTGATTGAAATGGGGCACACGCGCTGCGTGGACCTGCCCATGGGGAATGGCGAGTATTTTGTGCAACTTGCCGGCGTCGGACTGGATGCGGAAGTCGTGCGGCAGACGACGCCGGATTTCAAGCGTGCGCTCGGACCTGTCAGCTATGTGGTCTCGCTGGCGCAAGTCGCAGCCGGAACGCCTCCCGAGCTGACGATCACTGATGCAAATGGCACCAAACGCACAGGATGCTTCGTTCTGGTCGGGAATGGCCGATTCTACGGCGGGCCATTGGTTTTGTTCCGCGATGCGGTGCTGGATGACGGATTGCTCGACATCGTCGTGTTTAAAAACCAAAGCCACTGGGACGTGATGCGCTACGTGCACGCGATTTTGTTCCAAGCGCATCCGGAGCTTCCCGACGTCGAGTATTTCCAATCGGCGTCGGTCCGGGTGGAGTCTGCCGCCAATGTGCCGGTCGAGTTGGATGGCGAGATCACCGGATTCGTGCCGGTGGAGTTCAAAATCGCACCAAACCGGCTGCGTGTGCTGGTTCCAGGCAAGCGCACGAACAGCAAAAAATCCATCCGCTAGAGACGCAGTGTCAGGCACCGCAACAATGACAGGATTTTCTAAACCATCCGGCAAAATCACCAAATCGCTCATTCTCGCGAATGGGATCATTTTTGCCATTGGTGCAGTTTTTGGGCCGGGGTTTGTGCTCGCGACTAATGCCATTTTCGGGCTTAGCAGCGCTGGCCTTGCCGACGGTTGGTGGTGGCAGTTGGTGACGCACCAATTTCTCCATGGGAACGGTGTGCATCTAATGATGAACATGGTGATGCTGTGGTTCGTGGGGCGGGATATGGAAGAGGTGCTTGGAAAATCGGGCTTTCTGGCACTCTATTTCGGCGGCGGCGTGGCAGGCGGGCTCCTCCAACTGCCGTTTTTGGCGCCTGGGGGGGTGTTGATTGGTGCCTCCGGGAGCGTCTGTGCCGTGTTGTTGGCTCTGACCACGACATTTCCGCGCGTGCCGGTCACAGCTCTTATCTTTTTTGTGATTCCGGTCCGGATGAAAGCCGGCCGGCTGGGTTTGGTGATTGTGCTGGCGTCGATCGTGCTCTGGGTTACAGGTCTCGCACCCGGGATCGGGCATGCCGCTCACTTGGGTGGTTTTGCCTTCGGATTCCTGTTCGCGCTTGGTTTTAAATGGTGTCAGTCCCGCAACGTCGTCCGGGGCAAATTTCCAGCTGGCACGGCGTGGGAAACCACGATGGAAGTTGACTTGCCTGTCGCCACCTCACACGACGAAGTGGTCGAAAAACTCCTGCGCCGCGGCCTGACGAGCCTTACAAAAGAGGAAGTCCGGTTACTTGAGTCCCCTCGCCCCCCGAATACAACACGCTGGCGTTAACGCCGCCGTGCAGACCGAGCCCTTGAGAGTTTCGGAATGCCGACACGTTCCGTAGAGTCGCCGATCGGGGGAATTCGCAGAGATTTTTTCCATTCAGTGACACCGAGCTGCGCGAAGCCGTTGCATAAACGCCCCGTTTCACTGCATACTCGGCGGCAATATGTCCCAGCATCCAACGATCATCTACACCAAAACCGACGAGGCCCCGGCCCTCGCCACCTACTCGCTGCTACCAATCATCCAGGCTTTCACCAAACACTCGGGAATCGCAGTGGAAACCCGGGACATCTCGCTGGCGGGCCGCATCCTATCGCATTTCCCGGAATACCTGACCGACAATCAAAAAGTCTCGGATGCCCTCGCCGAACTCGGGGCGCTCACGCTGCTGCCCGAGGCGAATATCATCAAACTCCCGAACATCAGCGCGTCCATCCCGCAACTGGTCGCAGCAATCACCGAGTTGCAATCAAAGGGGTATGCCATCCCGAGCTATCCGGCGAATCCTGCAAATGAAGCAGAAAAAGAAGTCAAACTTCGCTACGACAAGGTCAAGGGGAGTGCAGTCAACCCGGTGCTGCGTGAAGGAAACTCCGACCGCCGCGCTCCCAAGGCGGTTAAGGAATTTGCCCGCAAAAAACCGCATTCGATGGGGAAATGGTCGACGGAATCAAAAACCCGCGTCGCCACCATGGGCAAGGATGACTTTTTCTCAAACGAGAAATCGATCACCGTTCCCGACGCGACCGCGGTGAAAATCGAGTTCTTTGGCGCTGATGGCACAAGTCACGTGCTGAAAGAAAACACCCCGCTAAAAGCCGGCGAAATCCTCGATGCCACAGTGCTGAGGAAAGCGGCATTGGTCGCATTTTTGGAGAATCAAATGGACGCCGCAAAATCAGAGGGGGTTTTGTTTTCGTTGCACTTGAAGGCCACGATGATGAAGGTCTCGGACCCGATCATTTTCGGGCACGCGGTTCGTGTGTTTTTCAAGGACGTGATTTCTAAACATGCCGCTACGTTCGACCGACTACGGGTTGATTTGAATAATGGCTTCGGGGACCTCATCGCGAAAATCCAAACACTGCCGGTGGAAGAGCGTGCGCAAATCGAGGCCGACATCGCAGCGGTCTACGCCATCCGTCCAGCCGTGGCCATGGTGAATTCAGATAAAGGGATCACGAATCTCCATGTCCCGAGTGATGTGATCGTGGATGCCTCGATGCCTGCGATGATCCGGACTTCGGGATGTATGTGGAATGCCGAAGGCAAGGAGCAGGATACGCTGGCGGTCATCCCCGACAGCAGTTACGCAGGCGTTTACCAAACGACGATTGATTTTTGTAAGAAAAACGGAGCGCTCGATCCGCGCACGATGGGGTCCGTTCCCAACGTAGGCCTCATGGCGCAGGCCGCCGAGGAATACGGATCTCACAACAAAACATTTGAAATTCCGGCGAAGGGCGTCGTGCGGGTGATCGATTCAAACGGCACCGTGCTGATTGAACACACCGTCGATGCCGGCGACATCTGGCGCGCCTGCCAAACGAAGGATGCCCCGGTCCGCGACTGGGTCAAACTGGCAGTCAATCGCGCCAAGGCGACGGGCACACCCGCAGTATTCTGGCTGGACAAAAATCGTGCGCACGACGCACAGGTCATTGCCAAGGTGGAAACTTACCTCGCCGAGCACGACACAGCAGGGCTCGACATCCGGATTTTGCCGCCTGCCGAGGCCTGCCAATTTAGCTTGGAGCGCATCAAGGAGGGTAAAGACACGATTTCTGTGACCGGCAATGTGCTGCGCGACTACCTGACGGACTTGTTTCCGATTCTCGAGCTAGGAACCAGCGCCAAGATGCTCTCAATCGTCCCGCTGATGAACGGCGGCGGGCTTTTCGAGACGGGTGCGGGTGGATCTGCCCCAAAACATGTGCAGCAATTCGTCGCTGACAACTACCTCCGCTGGGATTCACTGGGGGAATTTCTTGCACTCGCAGTTTCATTCGAACACCTCGGCGAAACCTTTGGAAATGCGAAGGCGAAGGTATTGGCCGCGACACTGGACGAGGCAACCGGGAAATTCCTGGAAAATGATAAATCCCCGTCGCGCAAAGTGGGTGGCATCGATAACCGCGGAAGCCACTTCTACTTGGCCCTCTACTGGGCCCAAGCACTTGCTGCACAAAATGACGACCCGGACTTGAAGACGCTATTCACCCCGATCGCGAATGACCTCTCGTCGAACGAGTCGCAAATTGTAAATGAACTAACCGCAGTCCAAGGGAAACCCGTGGAAATCGGCGGATACTATCAGCCCGACGACGCGCTCGCTTCCGCAGCGCTGCGACCAAGCACCACGTTTAACAACATCCTCGCAAAACTCTAAGAAGCAGCTTTGCCGGGCGGGGAATTTCCGCCCGGCACGGCGATCGAGTGGGGCTGACAAGTCAAAACCAGACCTCGGCGTCTTCCGCCGGAAAAAGGAAAACCCCGGTCGCTTCCGCGACCGGGGTTTTCTTGTAATTGGTTAGATCAGCTTAGAATGCGAAGGTAACCGATCCACCACCCCAGAAGGTGTTTGGCTTGGTTCCGATCAGGTCGTTCCACTGATAGCTGTATGCGCCGTAAGGAGCGACAGTGATGTTTTCGCTGAGCGCGATTGGAAGAGCAACACCGAGTTCGAGGTTGTTACCACCGTTGAATGGGGATCCATTGGCATCCACATTGTAACGGAAGTTAGTTCCAAACGAAGCCCATGGTGTCAAAGCCACCACATCGGTGTAGACTGGGATTTCTGCATCCACGCGAGCTTCGAGGAAGCTGCCTGTCTGCGGAACGAATCCGCCTTCACCGAGGTCAGGTCCGACGTTGAAGAAGTAGTTCAATCCTGGAGTGATCGTGACTGCTCCGATTTCGATTGCATAAGCAACACCAGCGCTCAACTCGTGCGAGTAGAGACCGTTGGTTGCGCTCAGGATTTGGTAGTAGGTGTAGCCGAGGCTGACTGCCAAGTTACCAAATGTGTGCGTGTAGGCTGCATAGGCGTCGAATTCTTTGTAGCTCGTTTCACCGATCCCGAAAGCAACCCATGTCCCGATGGTCAGGAAGTCGTTTTCAGTGAGGTTGAACGTGACGCTGAGGTCGGTCCAGTAGAGGCTTGATCCGTATCCCTCGAAACCAGGGATGACGTTCACACCACGGAACATATAGAGGCTGTCCCAACCGGTCGAGAGTTCAGCATTCCACCACTGAGTCGGCTCAGCTTCGATGATGACCTCTTCCTTGAAGGTCTTGCCTGTGCCAGCGAAGAGCGAAGTGCTGGAGAGCACTGCTGCTGTCGCGACGATAGCTGCGAGTTTGGTCGTTTTTTTCATTTGTTATTTTTGTTCTTTGTTTGGTTACGATCTTTTCCGTTTCCGGGTTAGATCATTCATGCAGGTTTGGCATGGTTAGTGCCTCAAAAGCATGGATCGTGCCAGAGCATTAACGGCAATCGAGAATAGTCGTCAAACATTTTTTGTAAAACGATTGAACGTCCAGCAGGCTCGGATGTCGCACCTGACTGAACTTTGTAGACAACGGAGGCCGTGCATACCTCGGTTTACGATTCGATCATGCTGACGTCGCCCGGCTGAATCCGCACGAACACGCGCTGTCCTTCGTGAAAGCTGACCTCCGAGTCGCCGTCGTTTGCGAGGATCGCGCCGAGTTCGAGGCCACCGTCGGTCTGGATGGTCAGTTCATCGACGGCGCCCTTGAAGATTTCGAGCGAGATGGTCGCTGGAAACACATTGTCTCCATCGGGTTTGGTGAGAGTCAGGCGGAGCTTCTCCGGCCGGAGTGATAGGAGGACGTCGGTTGAGGTGATGCGTGGATTGTGCTTAACCCGCACTTTGAGGCCGCCCTCTGCTTCACAGAGCGAGAACTCCCCGTCGCGGCTGGTGATTTTTGCGCCGACGATATTGGTCTCACCGATGAAGCTGGCGACGAATCGGGTGGCTGGATGATAGTAAATCTCGGAAACGCTGCCGATTTGTTCGACATGGCCTTTGTTGATGACGGCGATCCGGTCACTCATGGTGAGTGCTTCCTCTTGGTCGTGGGTCACAAAAACAAACGTAATCCCGAGGCGCTTCTGGAGGTGTTTGAGTTCGATCCGCATTTGATGGCGGAGTTTTGCATCGAGCGCCGATAGTGGCTCGTCGAGGAGAAGCACCTTGGGCTCGCAAACGATGGCCCGTGCGAGTGCCACGCGCTGACGTTGTCCGCCCGACATTTGGGATGGCCGGCGGTCCACGAAGTCTTGGAGTGAGGTCATTTCAACCACGCGATCAACCCGTGTCTTTACTTCCGACCCGGCGACGCCCTTCATGCGCAGACCGAACGCAATGTTTTCGTAGATGCTCAGATGGGGAAACAACGCGTAGCTTTGGAACACCTGATTCACGTCGCGCTTGTAGGGCGGGTCTGCCGTGACGTCTTTCCCGTTGATAATGATCGCCCCACTCGTGGGGGTGTCAAACCCGCTGATTAAGCGCAAGCAGGTTGTCTTTCCGCAGCCGGAGGGTCCAAGGAATGTCATGAACTCCCCTTCGCGTATTTCGAAGTTTACCGAATTCAAAGCGGTGAAGCTTCCGAAGACCTTGTTAACGTTTTGAAGCTCAACCATCGCGTTCATGGCGTCGCACTGTAGCTCTTGAATGCGCGGCGCACCACAGCAAAAAAGCAGAGCGGCAGGAATTCCTCCACCCGCATTGCCGGAGCGTGCTAAAACTCCCGGGCGAGCAAATAGTCCGCGATCTGTTTCAGCCGATCCCCGTTGCTGCCGAATGGCTCCAGCGCCTTCAGTGCTTCGGCGGTGACTTTACGGGCTTCGCGGCGTGAGGCATCGAGGCCGATCACGGAAGGATAGGTTGCCTTGTAGGCTGCAACATCTTTGCCTGCGCTCTTGCCGAGTTTTTCGGTTGGCTGCGTGACGTCGAGAATGTCGTCGATGATTTGAAACGCGAGACCGAGCCTGCGACCGAACAAAACGAGGGCGTCACGCTTTTTTGGATCGGCATTCACGCTCATGGCACCAAGCGCAAGACTTGCCTCGATGAGCGCGGCAGTTTTTCGTTCGTGGATAAATCGCAGCGACTGGCGCGTGGCAGGTATACCCTCGGCTTCAAGGTCTGCCACTTGACCGGCGATCAGATAACGACTCCCCGCTGCAACGGCCAACACGCGGACAAACTCCGAAACCGGATAACGCCGCACCGGCTGGATATCGGCTAAGATTTCAAAAGCCATCGTTAATAGCCCATCCCCGGCAAGCACAGCCAACCCCTCCCCAAAAACCTTGTGCGCTGTGGGTCGGCCGCGGCGAAGGTCGTCATCATCCATGCAGGGAAGGTCGTCGTGAATCAACGAATACGTGTGAATACATTCAACCGCACATGCCGCACGCATCGCCAGTGCCGGATCTCCGCCGCATGCCTCTACTGCCGCCACACAGAGCACCGGACGCAGCCGCTTCCCGCCCGCAAACATGCTGTATCGCATGGCCTCGTGGATCGTCGCCGGCTTGGTATTCGCGCTCGGCAAAATCCGTTTTAACGCGGCATCGATATCCTTGGAAGTTTTGCGGAGGTAAGCGTCAAGATTCATGAATCGTGACGCGCATATTGCCACGGGATTTAGGAATGGGAAGCGCCGCTTGCAGATCTGCGCGCGTCGTGCATAGTCGGCAGCCACATGAAACTGCTTCGCCTCGCTGTCCTCGGCTCCGGAAAAGGGTCGAATTTTGCCGCGATTTTAGACGCAATCGACGACCACCGACTTACCGCAGACGTGCGGCTTGTCGCCTCAGACAATCCGCAGGCCGGCATACTCGATTTAGCCCGGGGCGCCGGGATTGAGACTTACATCATCGTTGAGCCGGAATTCAAAACACGCCTCTCGCCCGAGGTGGAACGCGATCTGGCTGGAAAACTTGTAGCCGCCGACATCGACCTCGTTGTGTTGGCTGGGTATATGCGCGTGGTAAAATCTCCGCTGCTCGACGCATTTCCCGGACGCATCATCAATATCCACCCCTCGCTGCTGCCTGCATTTCGCGGACTCGCAGCATGGAAGCAAGCGCTTGAAGCCGGGGTGCCGGAGACAGGCTGCACGGTGCACCTGGTGGACGCTGGCGTCGATACGGGAAAAATCCTCGCGCAGACCAAGGTCCCGGTTTTGCCCGGTGACTCCGCCGAGTCGCTCCATGCTCGCATCCAGAAGGCCGAACATACCCTTTATCCTGCCGTGCTTCGTGTGCTGGCCGAGGACTGGTCCGCATGAGCAAATTCCGACTCTTCGACCTAAATCCCGAACAGCAAGCAGCGGCAAGCCATACGGGCGGACCGCTCTTGATTCTTGCAGGTGCAGGGACTGGCAAGACGCGTGTCATCACGTCACGCATTGCGTGGCTCGTGGCCCAGGGAGCCAGCCCGGGCGCAATCCTCGCGGTCACATTCACCAACAAAGCCGCACGCGAAATGAAAGAACGTGTCGCGGGCATGGTGGATTCTGCCGACGCCAAGGAGATCACACTCTCGACATTTCACTCGCTCTGTGTCCGCATCCTGCGCGCCGATGCCACACACCTCGGGTATAAGTCGAACTTCAGCATTTTTGATGATGGTGACCAATCCGGCCTCATCAAAAAAATCATCAATCGCGTGACATCCGCTGACGAATCTATGGACCCGGGCGTAGCGCGCGCCTTGATCAGCAAAGCAAAAAACAACGCGTGGCGCCCGCCCGACGATGACGAGACCGTGATCGGCGCGGTTTACCGTCGCTACGATCAAGAGCTGCGAGCGCAGAATGCAATGGATTTCGACGACCTGCTTGTCAATGCGGTGCGGCTCCTAGGTGAGTTTCCGGAGGTTCGGGCGCGCTGGCGCACCCGGTTCCGGCACTTGCTCGTGGACGAATTTCAAGACACAAACCGCCTCCAACTTGAACTCGTTTCGCTCCTCGCGGCAGGCGACCCGCCCGATGTTTGTGTGGTGGGTGACGACGACCAGAGCATCTACGGATGGCGCGGCGCTGAAGTGGCAAACATCCTCGAATTCGAGCGCCACTTCCCGAACCCGCGCGTCGTCAAGCTGGAGCAAAACTACCGCAGCACCGACATCATTCTGCAGAGCGCTAACCGCGTCATCCGAAACAACACCGCCCGCCGGGGCAAAAACCTTTGGAGCCCGAAAGATGGGGGCGAACCGGTCCATGTAATCGCTGTGCCTACCGACGTCGATGAGGCCGAGTTTGTGACCGGAGAGATTGCCGCCAAGCGCGACCTCGGTAGCCTGACGTGGGAGAGCTTTGCGATTCTCTACCGCATGAACGCGCAATCCCGTCCGTTCGAGGAAAACCTGCGCCGACTCCGCATTCCATACCGACTCATCGGGGGCAAAAGTTTTTATGACCGTCGCGAGGTCAAAGATGTCACCGCCTACATGGCCTGCCTGCTCAACCCGAATGACGACGCAGCGCTCCTGCGCATCATCAACACGCCACCCCGCGGCATCGGCGCGACCACGGTTGATCTCGCATTCGAGCGCAGCATCAAATCCGAAAAAACACTCTTCGAGGAAATGACGTCATCCGACTTCCTCGACTACGTGCCGACGCGGGCCGCAAATGCGATTCGTGCATTTTCCGACACGCTTTCCGCCGCCCGCATCCGCGTGACCACGCCCGGAAGCGACGCCGCCCACATCCTCACGGAGATCCTCACCGAGTGTGCGTATTTTGATGACCTCCGGCGATCCTGCAAAACCACGCAGGAGGGTGACAGCCGCGAGGGCAATGTGCGCGAACTGCTAACAAGCCTGTCCGAACACCAAAAAAAGCACCGGGACGGCCTCCGCAGTTTTCTGGATGATCTCGCGCTGGACCGCGACCGCGAAGGCAAAGACGAAAACGCAAAAGGTGTCACCCTCATCACACTGCACGCCGCCAAGGGTCTGGAATTCCCGCATGTTTTTCTCGTCGGCGCCGAGGACGGACTCCTGCCGCACGAGCGATCCAAGGCCGAGGACACCGTGGACGAGGAACGACGGCTCTTTTACGTCGGCGTCACCCGCGCCATGGAAACTCTGACCATCACCCACTGCCGCCACCGCAAACGTTTCGGCACTCCGACCTATTGCGAACCCAGCCCGTTCTTAACCGAAATGGAGGGAACGGGCGTTGAGCGACGCAACTTCGAGGACATCGTTAACGAGCCCATGGACGACGCCCAATTCGACAACCAATTCGCCCGCATGCGGGAGTTGCTCGGCGGGACAGACTAGGTAGGAAATGCGTTTGGACAGAATTTACAGAATTTACGGAATGGATGCAGCCGAAGACAGCTTTGCGTGGTCCCTGTATCATTCTGTCAATTCTGTAAATTCTGTCAGAGTATTTCTCATCTCATGAAATGGTCCTACCGTATCGCTCGAGTCGCAGGCATCGATGTCAAAGTCCACGCCACATTTCTCATCCTCCTCGCGTGGTTTGGTTTTACCTACTACCAGGCGGGCGGCATGGATGCCGCACTCTACGGCATTGCGCTTATCCTGCTGCTCTTCACCTGCGTCCTCCTTCATGAGTTCGGACACGCGTTCGCGGCGCAAGCGTATGGCATCCGAACGCCTGACATCACGCTCCTCCCGATCGGCGGCGTCGCCCGGTTGGAGCGGATGCCGAAGAACCCAACCCAAGAGCTCGTCGTCGCGATTGCAGGACCCGCTGTCAACGTAGTGATCGCCCTGATTCTATGGATTGCCCTCGCCCGCCAGCTCAATATCGAAGACCTCTCAGAGTTTGACCGACCGGGCCAAAGCCTCATGGTTCAGCTGCTATCGGTCAACGTGATGCTCGTCCTGTTTAATCTCATTCCGGCATTTCCGATGGATGGTGGGCGCATGCTGCGAGCAGTCCTTGCGATGCGCCTTAACCACGCCAAGGCGACCACCATCGCAGCCCGCATCGGGCAAGGCATCGCGGTGCTGTTTGTCATTGCAGGATTTTTCGGCAACCCGTTCCTCATCTTCATCGGTGCCTTCGTATTCATGGCCGCGCAGCAAGAAGCCGCCTACGCAAAAATGCAAACCACCGTGACCGGACTGACCGTCGGCGATGCCATGATCAGCCGATTTGCTGTCCTGCCGGAAACCTGGACCATCTCCGCAGCGGCTGCCGAAGCACAGAACGACACGCAACCGCTCTATCCGGTCGTCGACGCAGGCCTGCGGGTCACTGGCATCGTACAACGCAACGCCCTGCTTGCCCCGCTCAGCGCCGCACACGCGACGCAGCCAGTCAGCACCATCACCACCCAAGTCCCAAGCGTCCACCCCCGCGCCAACTTCGGCGAAGCATTTCAGCTCATGCAACAAAGCGGGAGCCCCATCCTCGTCGTCGTCAACCCCACCCATCAAGCCATCGGCCTCATCAGCCTAAACCTACTCTCCGAGCGCAGCCGCACCGGGTGAGTTTCCTTTTAACCGCAGATGGCGCAGGGGGACGCAGATTTGATCTATTCACTCGGCTGCCGGAATGGATTCCGCCGTCCGTGCGTCGATTAATTTCCAGCAGGCACACAACTTCCCAAATTTGAGTGTTCATCTGCGCGCATCTGAGCCATCTGCGGTTCCAATGCATTGAATCATTGCCTGCAGGCCTCCAGTAAGCTTTTCTGCCCGCTCATGAACTATTCCAACTCGCGAGAGGACGCATCACTTCCGGGCGCACCCCAGCGAGATCCCGAGACCTACGCGCTGATAGGCGCAGCAATGGAGGTTCACAGCGAGCTTGGCCATGGCTTTCTTGAGGCGGTTTACCACGACGCATTGGACTGCGAGTTTGCGAGTCAGGGCATCCACTTTTTCCGCGAACATACGATTCCGATCCGGTATAAAGGAAAACCACTCGGCTCGCCATATCGGGCCGACTTCCTTTGTCACGGGTCTGTTATTGTAGAAATCAAAGCGATCAAAGCTCTGACCGAAATTGAATCCGCGCAAGTCCTCCACTACCTCAAGGCCACAGGCCTCCAACGCGCCCTCCTTTTTAACCTCGGCACTCCAAAACTCGAATACAAACGCTTCGTCAATTCCGGCAATTCGCGAGCGCCGTCACACGCAGCGTAGGTGATACAAATTCGGTTTAAACCGCAGATCACACAGATAGACGCAGATTTGATCCATCTGCGTTCATCTGCGCCATCTGCGGTTCCAATGTATAAAAAGCACGCTAAGCGACCGTGCCTTGACAGGACGACCCGCTTCCGGCGGTGCAGCCGAAGCAATGGTCGCCGCGCGGGACCACGATCTGGTGATCGTGCCCGCAACGGACGGGGGATATGTCTTACTTCTCGTGAAGGCGGATCACCCCGAGTTGTTTCGCGAAATCGCGTGGAGCACAGCGCAGGTGATGAAGCAAACCAAAGCGGCGGCGGATCGGGCCGGATGGTCTGTTTCAATGCTTCCGGAACTCACGGATGTCGATGATATCAACGACCTCGCAACGTTGGGAAAACTCTTCCCTCGCGCATCTTGGCACTTGTGATTAGCGCATGCGGCTAGCGCGACAACCGCCCCACGCGGCCAGCAACCCGAAGACGACATGCCCGATCAACACCCATAAACACAGCACTGCCGGTGAGAGCGCAGTTTGCACGACCATTTGCACGATGTCGTAATACCGTTCGCCGCGCAGGGTTTGGAGCACACCCGACCAGCTCCAGTAGGCTGAAATAAACGGCCGCACACCGTAACCAATCAAATCCGGCAATGCCAGGACCGCACCAGACAAAGGCAACTGGAATCCGACGAGGTAAATAGAAACAAGCGACGCCTGCTCGGCGCTGTGCATCCAGCTCGAAATGCCGAGACAGATCGATGTCATCGCCGCGTTCACGAGAATCAAAAAGAGGAGTTGGGAAGCAAGGTCACCCGGAAATCCACAGACGAAATGCACAAACAGGCCCATCCATAACGACTGCGTGAGGACAAGCGCCGACAAGAAAACCGCCTTGCTAGCGATGTAGCTCGATGGCCGCAATCCGCTCAGCTTTTCTTTTTCAAATATAAGGCGTTCGGCGGCGATCTCGCGTCCTGAGTTGTTCGCACCCATCAAGGTAAGCAGGATCACCTGAAACATGACGATTCCGGAAACCAAACTCCCGACTTTGCTAGCTTGCGTCAGAAATTTCGAAGCTTCGTCGAGTTGGCGGACGATATCCTGATCCAATCCGAGCGTTAGATTTTGGATTTGGGGCAATCCATTCCATGCGAAGATCGCCACGATGATTGGAAAGCCAAGGATCAGCCCGAGTTGCAAAAACAACTGTCCCTTGCTGCGCCAGAAAATCAGAAACCGGCGTTCAAGCAAAACCCACGCTTGGGACACGAACCCGGGCAGAGCATCCCGGTGCGCGTCGACCGAGGGTGTATCGTCATCACTTTCCTGCGCATCCATGACCACGGTCTCGGCTTCGTAAACCGGGCTATCATCGAGGTCCCCTGCTTGAGGCAATCGCGCGAGGGAAGGAACCTCAAGGGTCTCCGAATGCTCCGGTTCGGGCGGTAATTCCAGAACTGTGTCCTCGCCGGTTTCATCTTCGGTTATTTTCGAATCCGATGGCGATTCCGGAGCGATCACGCTGTATGCGGACGCATACTTGCGCCAGGATTTCGCCCACTCTGCCGCCGTGCGTTCTTCCAGGCGCGCATAAAGAAGCTCCAGATCTGTGACCCGAAAATAGTGCGCCATGTGATTGGGGGTGCCGTGGTAGGCAACTACCCCTTCGAAAAGCACGAGGACCGAGTCGTAAAGGTCCAAGTGCCGAAGGCTGTGCGTGACGGAAAGGACCAATCGGTTGTGCTGCGAGAGCTCGTGGAGCAGGTGAACGATCTCGGTTTCTGACTGCGCATCGAGTCCGCTCGTGACTTCATCGCAGAGCAGGATGCGCGGGGCACTGGCGATCTCCATGGCGAGTGCGAGGCGGCGTTTTTGCCCTCCGGACAGCACTCCCACGCGGCGGTCCTTTAAGTCGCGCATTCCGACTTCGGTGAGTGTGTTATCAACCAATGTCTCGAGCATCTCGCCACGCATGCCGCGCATGCGGAGGCGGACGGACGCGCTCACGCTTTCGGCCACGGTGAGTTCGTCGTGGGCGATGCTGAACTGCGGCACATAGCCGATTTCACACGGCCCAAAATCCTGTTTCGAAAGGTTTCGCCCTTCCCAAAAAACATCGCCTTCCTCTTCGCCTTCCACGATGCCGGCCACGGTCTTGAGGAGCGTGCTTTTCCCACAACCCGAGGGGCCAATGATCGCGGTAAAATGACGCGATGGGATTTGCACATCCACGTCTGCGAGGATGGGGTGGACAGCGTCGCCGCGCCCCACGAACAATGAAACGTCTCTGAGTTCTAGCACTACTGGAGCGTGCCGCAACAGATTCAGCGAAACAATGAAATTTCGCTGCTGGCCGGTTAATTCACAAGATTATACCAGTTGTTGCGACGACGCGGCTCGTAACCGGCCTCCGAAATGAGTCTCTCGATCTCCACGGAGTTCAAATGGAATGACGTGCCCGCGCTGCTCACCACGTTTTCCTCCATCATCACGCTACCGAAGTCGTTGGCACCATACATCAGTGCGACTTGGCCAATGCGAGGGCCTTGCGTGACCCATGAGCTCTGGACGTTTTCGAAGTTGTCCAGGTAAATCCGGGATAACGCCTGCATCCGGAGGTATTCCGCCGATCCGACGGGCTCGGCACGAAGTTTCGTATTCTCGGGTTGGAACGTCCAGCAGATGAACGCGGTGAATCCGCCGGTTTCGTCTTGCAGATCCCGCAGGCGACCAAGGTGCTCGATGCGGTCGTCCAGTGTTTCCACATGACCGAACATCATGGTCGCGCTGGAGCGCATGCCCTGGCCATGCGCGATCCGCATCACGTTCAACCAGTCGTCTGAGTTGCATTTTAGCGGAGCGATCCGGTCACGCACACGATCCACCAGGATCTCCCCTCCCCCGCCGGGGATCGATCCGAGTCCGGCCTCCCGGAACTTGCGAACGATTTCATCGACCGGCATGCCGAAGACCTGGGAGAAATGGTTAAACTCCGGCGGGCTGAACCCATGCACGTTGATGTGTGGGAATTTCTCGCGGATGTGCGACAGCATGTTCAGGTAAAAATCGATCCCGAGCTTCGGGTGATGCCCGCCTTGAAGGAGGACTTGGATGCCATCTGCGTCGGATAGCTCGGTGAGTTTGGAATCGATTTCATCCAAACTCAGAACGTAGTGATCCGCATCTTTTTCGGTCCTGTAGAATGCGCAGAACTTGCAATACACATTGCAGACGTTCGTGTAGTTGACGTTTCGGTCGATGATGTATGTGACGATCTCATTTCCACGACCGTCGAGCGCGTCGGCTTTGATTTGCCGTCTGCGCGCATCTGCAAGCGCGCCGAGTTCGTTAAGCGGAAGCCGGTAGAGTTCCCGCGCGTCGTCGTCCGTGATGCGTTCCCCGTTCAAAACCCGGTCCACTGCGTCTGTGTTTTCTGCCAAAGCAACCATGATTTACCAATTTAACGGAATGCACCGCTCGCGCAATCGGAGAATCGCTTAACGCTCGAATTCGGTCAGCGTTGCGTCCTTCAATCGAAAAACCGGGCCACGGAGCGAGTTATCCATCCAGTCGAGGTGCGTCGTCGTGATAATGCACTGAGCGCCAGACGGCAGACCTCGAAGCAGGTTTCTCCTTCGCGAGACGTCAAGTTCCCCGAATACATCATCCACGAGCAACACGGGGACAACATCCAATCGATCCATGATGAGTCGGGTCTGGGCGAGTTTGAGCGCCAGCGCGAGCGTGCGTTGCTGGCCTTCGGACGCAAATCGCGCCGCCGACCGCTGGTTGAGGGCGATGGTGATATCGTCCCGATGCGGGCCGACGACTGTTTGCCGCAAACGGGATTCATCGGGATGCGAGGCAGCCAATGCGGCACGCAGTTCTCCGTTGGATTCATACGCCATTTCCACGGTTTCGTCGGACGCGCCGATTTCATCCGCTGCAATTTGCACGAACGGGACGAGCAGGCTGCATGCTTCGCCCCGGATCGCGGTGATGGCATTTCCGTTTTCTATCACCAACGGATCGAACGCCTCGATTTCGCGGCGGGGCTTTCCGTCTTTTAGCAGGGCATTTCTGGCCCGGAGCGCCCGTTCATAGGCACGCAGGTATTTAAGATAAATCGGCTCGAGCTGGCAGCAGACAAAATCGAGATACCTGCGTCGGCGGCTTCCGGATCCGCGAACGATTTCGATATCGTCATTTGAAAACCAAGCGACCCGGATTTGGGTTAGGTATTCCGCGGTGCCCGATTGCTCGGACGAGTTTAGTGCGAGCCGTCGCTTCGGCGGCTCATAGCGCAGGTGCAGGTGGTTCTCGCCGGTCCAAAGGTCCACGGCCATGCCCGGCTGACCGCTGCGGATCACCTCGGACAGCCCGATAGCACGCGGCGACTGCAACCTCGCACCCACACAAATCGCCTCAAGGATCGATGTTTTCCCCTGCGCATTCGCACCAATAATGAAACTCACCCCCGACGGCGGGCGGAATTTCAGCGACTCAAAACACCGGAAGTCGTGGATGCTCAGCGCTTCAATCACAGCGGTCTCGACTTAGGGCCGGGCCTCCACGTTTTCGCGTCCTGTGGCATCCAACCATGCAGCCATTTCCGCCCATGGTTCGAGGAGCTCCGCCGTGTCGTTGTGACCCGCATTCGGCGCGAGCCAGATCCGAGACGGGGCGGCAATCCGCTCAGCCAGCCGACGCCCAAGGTCGGGCGGTGTGGTCGTGTCCTGTCCAGCAATCGCAATGGCAACCGGACCGCGAAATCCAGATAAGTTCCGAATGGAATCAAAGCGATGCCGCAGCATGGCACCAACGGGAAGCCACGGATAAAGATTCTGAGCAGCGCCGACGAGGGAATCAAACGGCGTGAGCAAGATCAGTCCGTCGATCGCATCGGGTCGCTTCGCTGCGGTAGCGCTGGCTACGCCGGTGCCTAGCGATTCGCCCAGCAGCCAGAGCGGCTGCGATTGGGTGGCTGTGATGGTATCAACGGCTGATACCGCTGCATCGACGAGGGATTGTTCCGAGGGTTTGCCACGGCGCGCTCCGTAACCCGGATACTCCAGCAGATATAGGTCGAACTTCGGTCCGGTGCTGAGCAACGGGCCCAATTCAAACCGATCCACCGCGCTTCCACCGTTTCCATGACACGCGAGGATGATTCTCTGTGCGTCGGGGCGTGTTTTTTTCCATCCAAGATGCTCCCCGTTTTGATCCATCCACGGCTCGAAACCAGCCAAGCGAGCCAAGGCATCAAATTCCCCCTCGTCATGCCGGGACGGAAAAAAGATCATCCGGTCCTGCCGCAAAAAAAGCATCACGCAGATCGCAGCATACCCAAGAGCAGGCAGGGCAACCAGCGTGACCGGAATAGAAAGCGCGCGGAATAACATCGTCCGCAAACCATTACGCCGGACAGTGCGTCTGGCGAGTCTCAAGAATGGAAGCGGTGCAAATGAAGATCAGCCGAAACGCCCGGTGATGTAATCCTCAGTTTGTTTCTGCGACGGGTTCGTGAAGATCTTTTGGGTTTCCGCGTATTCGATGAGCTTTCCAAGATAGAAAAACGCAGTGCGGTCCGACGTGCGTGTCGCTTGCTGCATGTTGTGAGTCACGATGACGATGGTAAAATCTTTTTTCAGCGTCTGTATGAGCTCCTCTACCTTTACGGTTGCGATTGGATCGAGCGCCGAGCACGGCTCGTCCATGAGTAGGACCTTCGGACGATTTGCGATTGCCCGTGCGATGCACAACCGCTGCATTTGACCGCCGGAAAGGCCAAGGGCGCTTTCATGCAGGCGATCTTTCACCTCATCCCAAAGCGCCGCTCCCCGGAGGCTGCGTTCGACAGCTTCGTCGAGCGTGGATTTGCTATTCTTACCGCTGATGCGCAGCCCGTAAACGATGTTTTCGTAAATACTCTTCGGGAACGGATTAGACTTTTGGAAAACCATGCCGATCGAACGCCGGAGCGCAATGACCTCGATCTTCGGGTCGTAGATGCTCTGGCCGAGAAGCTTGATTTCTCCGGAGTGGCGAACGCCGTCGATGAGCTCGTTCATGCGATTGAAATTGCGCAACAGCGTGGATTTTCCACATCCCGACGGCCCGATGAACGCTGTCACCTGCTTCTCCGGGATGTCCATGACGATATCGAAAAGCGCCTGTTTTTTACCGTAGAAAAAATCGAAGTTTTTCACGGATAGAAAATCGGGTCTTCCCGGTTGCTGTGTGGCAAACTCGGTAGTGGATGGCGTTGTTACTTCCTGCATACGGTTTAACGTGGAGTTCATTGCTTTTTCGAGAATGCCAGTTGGGCGGCGATATTGGCAACCGTCACAAATGCTACCAGCACAAGAGATGCGGTCCAAGCCATTTGGATCTGATGCGGAAACGGCACTGTCGAGAAGTTGTAGATCAGCACTGACAATGACGCGGTCGGCTCGCCGAGCGATTTGGCCCAGAACTGGCTGAAGAGAGCGGTGAAAATCAGGGGCGCTGTTTCGCCGGCAGCGCGGGCCACCGCAAGCATGATCCCTGTCATAATCGCAGGTAACGCGTCGGGGAGCGCGATCCGGACGATCGTCTGGAACTTGGTCGCTCCCAGCCCATACGAGGCCTCGCGATAGGCGTTCTGGACTCCGATCAACGCTTGCTCAGACGTGAGAAGAATCGTCGGGAGCATGAGAACCGCTAAAGCAACCCCGCCGGCGTAGGCCGAAAAAGTGCCCGTCGTCGAAACAACGACCGCAAATGCGAACACACCGCAAATGATTGACGGGATACCCGTCAGAAGCTTCGCAACAAGGCGAACTGCCTGGGCTAGACGGCTTGTCGGCGAATACTCGTAGATATAAATTGCCGACAGGATTCCGATCGGAGCGGCAATCACCAGGCCAAAGCCAACCATCACGAGAGTTCCAATTACCGCATTGCCGAATCCACCGCCGACCATACCGGCCGCCGGAGGCAACTCCGTGAAGACGCTCCAGTTTAAAAGCGGGAGACCATTTTTGAGAACGAGGTAAATGATCGAAACGAGCGGAACGAGCGTCAGAAGCGAAAGCGTGATGCAGATGCTGCTCAGGACCCGGTTGCCGAGCGATCTCGCTACGGCTTTCGTGGACTCTGCCGAGTCGGGTTCGAAAAAACTCTGCGAATGCGTAATAATGGGATCCATAATTTAGCGAATACCCGCAGTCTGCTTTTGCGTGTAGCGGAGAACTGCCTCTCCGACGAGGTTCACCCCCAGGGTGATAACGACCAGAATGAACGCAGCGAACATGAGCGAACTAACCTGCATCCCCTCTGCTTCACCGAACTGGTTGGCCAATAGCCCGGCGAGCGTGCCACCCGGAGAGAGCAATGACCACGAGAGACGCGAGCTATTGCCGATAAGCATGGCCACTGCCATCGTCTCCCCCATCGCACGCCCGAGCGCAAGAATCGTCGCCGCCACCACTCCCGGAGCCGCAGTCGGGAGAATGACTCCGAGGATCGCCTCCCATCGGGTGGCTCCCAGCGCGTAAGCGCCCTCGCGGAGGGTTTTAGGAACAGCCGTCAGCGCGTTGCGCGAAATCGCGGTGAGGGTCGGTAAAATCATCAACGCGAGCACCAAGCTTGCAGTAAGCATCGAGTTCCCATACGCAGGCCCAGCAAAGAGCGGCACTCCAGAAAGGTGAACAACAGCCCAGTTGCCGAATTCCCGGACAAGCGGGATCACTACGAAAATACCCCAGAGTCCATAGACAACACTTGGGATGGCCGCCAACATCTCAACGACAAACCGGATGAGCTGGCGAACCGGCAGCGGAAGGAAATTCTCGCTGAGAAAAATTGCAATTGCCAATCCGAGCGGAAACGCAAACAGGATCGCAATGAATGAACTCGCCGCAGTGCCAACAATGAATGGCAATACACCGAAGTTTTCCCGATTGGGAACCCAGGCCGAGCTCGTCAAAAATCCGAACCCAAACTTGGACATAGCTGGGTAAGCCGACTGGACGATCTCAAAAATGATCCATCCTAGGGCGGCGACCGCCGAAGCGGACGCCACCCAACAAAGGACACGGAAAATATCCGGCCCGACGCGGACCTCAGTAATCGCGGGAGTTTCTGGGTTCGATGCGGACACAGGATACGTTTAATCTGAGTTTTTTATTGGATTGTTGCGAGCGCAGCTTGCGCTTTTTCAACAACTGGAGCAGGCAGTGGAACGTAGCCAAGTTCTTCGGAGAACTTCTGGCCGTCTGTGAGTCCCCAGTTAACGAATTCCTTGAGGGCTGTCAACTTCGCAGCGTCGTTATATTTCTTGTTGAGCAATAGCCATGTGAAGCTGACGATCGGGTAGTCGTTAGCACCTTCGGGATCCACTGGCCAGACGCGGAGGTTTTCAGGCATCGTGACGTTGGCGAGCGTTGCTGCGGCACTGGCGATGTCGGGAGCGACAAAGTTGCCGGACTTATTCTGGAGGTTTGCCATCTTGAGTCCGTTATTTTTGGCGTAGCCGTATTCAACGTATCCGATCGCTCCTGGCGCCTGTTGGACCAAGGCTGTGACGCCTTCATTGCCCTTGCCGCCGACACCAACCGGGAATGTCACCGATTTGTCAGTTCCGATTTTGTCGGCAAACTCTGGGCTGATCGCTGAGAGATGCTGGGTGAAGACGAACGTCGTGCCGCTTCCATCAGAGCGGTAGGAGACCTGAATCGGCATGTCCGGAAGAGTAACACCGGCGTTGTCCTTCGCGATCGCCGGATCATTCCACTTGGTGATCGTTCCGAGGTAAATTCCTGCCATTGCCTCACGTGAGAGGTTCAAGCTGTCCACACCAGGGAGGTTGTAAGCGTAAACGATCTCACCTGCGGTCGCAGGGATCATGACCACACCGTTGGCAACTTTCGCGATCTCCGCGTCGCTCATTGCGGCGTCGCTCGCACCAAAATCAACCACTCCGGCCGTGAAGTTTTTCACGCCAGCTCCACTGCCAACGGATTGATAGTTAACCTGCACCTTCGGGTGCAGCTTGCTGTATTCTGCACCCCAACGCTGGTAAAGCGGAGCAGGGAAGGACGCCCCGGCTCCGGAGAGCTGCTGGGCTTGGACGGTCGAGCCGGAGGCTACGATAGCAACGAGTGCCGCGAGTGAGAGAGATAGTTTTGATTTCATAGGGCAATGTGATCCAAACGGGAAAGCGAATGCCCTGCCAACCAGTCGATTGTGACATTTGTGTCACGTCTCGCGTTGATTCGAAACTACATTCGTCCTTTCGCGATACAAAATATGCGCTTGGCGCAACCCCACGCGCCGTGTTACCTGAGTCCTGACGAAGGAGGAAATTCAGGATGGCAATTTCCAGACCGATCACCACGACACGAGAAATGCAGCCCAATAATGAACACTCCTGCATCACAAACCCTGTTCGACCCAATCACTGTCGGAGCGTGGAGCCTCCCGAATCGCATTTTTCTCACTCCCCTCACCCGCGCCCCAGCAGGTCGAGGGGTGGGAGCAAATCACCCGCGCGGTGCATGATGCGGGCGGAAGCAGTAGCTTTCGGAGTTCCATTCATCGCAAACCCCGACTTGATCGAGCGTTTCCGCCTCGGATTGCCGCTCGATGCGGCGGACCCGACAACATTTTATGCTCCCGCCCCTGAGGGGTACACGGACTATCCGACCTACCAACCCGACGCAACTGGAGCCTGAATGCTCCGCTGCATCATCTACCCCACCACACTATGACAAAATCCTACGCAGCCCAATCCGCCACGGTGCCACTCGCACCATTTTCACTTGATCGCCGCGACCCGCTTTCTCAAGACGTTGAGATCGACATCCTGTATTGTGGCGTCTGCCACTCGGATATCCATCAGGCCCGGGATGAATGGCACAACACGATTTACCCATGCGTGCCAGGCCACGAAATCGTGGGCCGTGTCGTGAAAACCGGTGCCGGCGTCACGAAGTTTCAGGAAGGTGATCTTGCGGCTGTCGGCTGCATGGTGGATTCGTGCCGGACCTGCCCGAGCTGCCATCGCGGACTTGAGCAATATTGCGAACAGTTCCCGACGTTCACTTTTAATGGTGCTGATAAACACACCGGCGGCCCAACTTGGGGGGATACTCCGAAAAGATCGTTGTCGATGAAGCCTTCGTGCTCAGAGTTTCGGAAAATGTCGATCTCGCCGCAACCGCACCGCTCCTTTGCGCCGGCATTACGACATGGTCGCCGCTGCGCCACTGGAAAAGCGGCAAAGGCCACAAGGTCGGAATCGTGGGCCTCGGCGGCCTCGGACACATGGGAGTAAAATTTGCCCATGCATTCGGCGCGCATGTTGTCCTATTCACCACGTCACTAGGGAAAGCCGCGGATGCGATGAAACTCGGCGCCGATGAAGTGGTGATTTCAAAAAACGAAGACGAAATGCAAAAGCACTACGCCAGTTTTGATTTCATCCTAGATTGCGTGTCAGCCAACCACGACATCAACGCATACCTCCGCTTGCTAAAGCTGGACGGGACACTGACGTTGGTCGGTGCTCCCGAACATCCGCTCCCGGTCGCCGCGTTCAACCTCCTGCTGCCACGCCGCAACTTCGCAGGGTCCGGGATCGGTGGCATCGCCGAAACCCAGGAGATGCTCGACTTTTGCGCCGAGCATGGAATCACCTCCGAGATCGAAATGATCGGAATTCACCAAATCAACGACGCTTACGAGCGGCTGCTCAAGGGGGATGTGAAATACCGATTCGTAATCGACATGGCCTCCTTGAAAACTCCGTCGTAAAGACGGAAACGCCCCTCTCGATCGATCGAGAGGGGCGAAATCCTGTGTGCTTCGCACCCGGGCGTCAACAGCACCGGGCGGCGATGTGACTGAGTGATCTTAGAAGTTCATGCCGTATGCGAATCCGAGGATGGTCGCATTCTTCACAGCACCCGTGCCGTTGGGCTGGATGATATATTGGCAGAACGGCTGCAAGTGGGTGAAACCACCGAGTTGCAGGCGATAATCCCATTCCAACACGATCGTGTAGTTGGGTTGATTCACGCGACCCCGCTGTTGAAGGTTTTGGATGTTTTCGTAGCTGTATTGACCGAAGGCCATTGCAAACATCGTGCGGTCTTTGTCGCGACCGGGGATGAGCCCTTCGTAAACCAATCCCGTCTGGAAGTAGAACGGATAGAGGTTGTTGTATTTCGGAGCGAACGAGAGGAGATTGAACGTGTAGAGACCTTGCTTGGAAAGCGTTGGCTTTTCCGCAGCGACTGGCTCCTTGAAGTTCTTGCCCGCTGAAACAACATTTTTACCCGCGCCTTTTTCGAACACCACGGGCTCAGGAGCCGGGGAAGATTCGCGGAAAAGCATCTGGTCTGCCTGCCAGTAAAATCCATACTGGCCGTAGTTATCCGAGCCGTTGAACGAGTTCTTCTGCTGGCCATAGTAGTAACCACCCACGGCATACTTACCGGGAAGTTCGCTTGCACCAAGGTCTGGTGTGATTCCGGCTTCTGCCATGGCGAACAATCCGTTTTCGCTCGGATCCTGCGCAAATCCTTCAAATGCCAAACCGTGGTTCGAGCTGGCTGTGGACTCCGGAAACGCCATGAACAATCCGGCTTTCGCGTAGGATTTTTTGGTTGGCTTGATTTCCAAAGTTCCGCCCCATGTCGAGAAGCTGGATGAGAACGGGATGTTTCCGCCTACACCTTTGGCGCTTTCGATCGAGTTGTTAATGAAAAGCTTAGACAACGGCTGATCGATGAATTCTTTTTGCGGCTGGAGCCATCCACCACGCACGGTGAGGAAGTCCTCAACTCCGAACATCTCGGGGGTGGCGTATTCCAAACCGAATGAAAGCAAGCGCCACTGGGTGCCGGATTGGTTATTCGATGGCTGGAAGAGGCTGCTGGCCTGAACGAAGTTGTTCGGGTTGGAACTCGACCGGGAGTCGCGGTAGCGCACGCCACCGAATGCGGTCAATCCTTCGAGTGCTTCGACGCCTGTGAATTTCGCGATATCGAGTTCGGATGAGAACGCGATTTCCTGATCGTAGAACCCGCGGGCTCCCTTTTGGCTATCGACCACTCCGAAGAAGATACCTTCGTATTTGCCCTTGAATGTCAGTCCGCGATCTTCGAGCGTGTCACGAAGCCCGAACCAATTTCCCGTCATTTGCTTTCCATTCCACCAATCGGAGAATGAACTGCCTTGTTCCTCTACGACGACTTCGGAGGATGGGGAATAAACAACCCCGGCGAAAGCCGAAGCGATCGCTGCGGCAGCGACGGAGGATGTAATCATGGCGCGGACGCCGGAGCGTCGGGCCTGTGTCGATAGCTGGTTAGAGCAGGTTTTTTTCATTCGGAGTTAAGGAAGAGACCGCGTTCTCGCAGGGTGTCGGTCGGCGTTCAAATTATTTCAGGTGAAGAAAATGTAACAATCCATGGTTCGCTTGTCGTGGACGATTTGAATTTCGCAATGCCCGCTGATGGAGTAATTTGCGGGATGCCCGATTCTCAACGTTCAGCGATTCACTCAGCGCTTCGCGCGTGGTTTTTGCGATTTGTTCTGGTCATCACCCTGCCGCTTCCGTGCATCCTGACGGCAGCGATCCCCGACCGGTGCGAGCAGCTTTTGGTCGGCACGGCGGGCACTTGGGATTCATCGGTCGGCCAAGTCCAGCGGTTTGAGCGCACTCGTGAGGAGTGGACTCCCGTGGGTCTTCCAATGCGTGTGCTTTTTGGAAAAAATGGACTCGCATGGGGAGTCGGCGTCGCGGGTCAGGCTGAGGCCGGGCTGCAAAAGGTAGAGGGAGACCGGCGCGCACCAGCCGGGGTCTTCGCACTCGGACGGATTTTCGGCGATGCCACGTCCCTGCCATTCCCGAGCGCGTATCCATACTATCAGGTCACTCCAGCAGATGCATGGATCGAAACCCCCGAAAATCCGCTATATAATCAGCATGCGCGCGTCGACCTGTCGAACCCGCCAGGCTGGTTCAAAAGCGAGCAAATGAAACAAAGTGATCCCGCGCACAAGTGGAAACTCGAAATCCGGCACAACGCGGAGCACCCGATCCCCGGGCGCGGAAGTGCAATATTTTTTCACATCCAGCGCGGACCGAACCGCACATCCGCCGGATGCACAACGATGACAGAGCCCGACTTACTGGAAATCCTCCGCTGGCTCGATCCCGCTGCAAATCCGCATTACGTCTTGTTGCCAATGTCAGAGTATCAGCGGCTCACGTCCCGATGGGGGCTGCCGGAGCTTTCCCACTAGCGCGCTTCCGCTTTTTGCGCCAAGTCATGCTTTTCCTTATCGCCGCTTGACCATCTTTGAGCGCCGTCTCTAGTTTGAGGTGTTTTTACAAAACCATGGAAACAACGCCCAATCGGCAGATACTGGTCATCAATTGCGGGAGTTCGTCGATCAAGTTTGCACTGTTCGAGTTGCCCGCAGGCATCGTTTTAGCAAGTGGCCTGGCCGACCGGCTGGGAACACGCGAAGCGCATCTGGAGGTCCGCGCGGGTGATCGCAAATGGACCCCGCAACTGCGCGAGTCAGACCACGGCGGGGCATTGCGCACCATTATCCGGACACTCGAAACCGCGCTCGGTGAACGTTTGAATATCTCGGCGATCGGTCACCGGGTGGTTCATGGAGGCGAGTTTTTTCGTTCGGCGGTCCGGATCGATGAATCGGTCATTGAGAAGATCGACGCGTGCTCAAAGCTTGCCCCGCTTCACAACCCGTCCCATGTCCTCGGGATTCGGACCGCGATGGAGTGTTTTCCGGAAGTTGAGCAGGTCGCTGTGTTTGACACGGCTTTCCACCAATCGCTCGAACCGCGCGCATTCCTCTACGCAATCCCTTACGAATACTACGAGACACTCGGGGTTCGCCGCTACGGGATGCATGGCACGAGCCACCACTATGTCGCGATGCAGGCCGCCGGTCTGCTGGGGAAAAACATCGAGTCGTTATCACTGCTGACCGCTCACCTCGGAAATGGTTGCAGCGTGTGTGCCATTCGCGACGGGCGGAGCGCCGACACGTCGATGGGGCTGACTCCGCTCGAGGGTCTCATGATGGGCACCCGCAGCGGAGACGTGGATCCGAACCTGCACCAGTTTTTGAATGAAAATGCAGGCCTGTCAGTCGCAGAAATCACGGCCGTTCTGAATCGCAAAAGCGGGCTCTTGGGCGTGTCTGGCGTAAGCAACGACATGCGCGCCGTTGCAGCCGCAGCCGACTCCGGCAATGCCCGTGCGCAATTGGCAATCGACATGTTCGCGTATCGCCTTGCAAAAGCGATGTTGGCGCTGACCGCTTCATTGGACCACCTCGATGCCATCATCTTCACCGGGGGAATCGGGGAAAACTCAGCGCTGATTCGCGAGAAGGCATGTTCGCATTTGAAAATTCTCGGGGTGCATCTTGACCTGGAGCGAAACCAATCTGCCGGGAAGCAAACCGGTGGATTTATTTCAGCGGACTCCGCACCCGCCCCGGCGCTCCTCGTGATCCCAACCAACGAAGAATGGATGATCGCGCGCTCGACGCATGACATTTTATCGAACTCAACCCAACCACTATAAGCTTTGAAACGCACCCTTTACCTAGCCCCCGCCGCCAGCACTGCCGGACTCACCACAGTCACCCTCGGATTGGTCCGCGCGCTTGACCGCATCGGCTTCCGGGTCGGATTTTACAAACCCATCGGACAGTCGGTGTCGGCGGGTGACAAATTCGAACGCTCCAGCCATTTCATCCGGCAGACGACAAACTTCCATTCTGCGGACCCGATCTCATTTGATCACGCGACGCGCTTCATGTCCGAGGGCCACATGGACGAACTCATGAGCCGTGTCATCGATGGCTTCCATGCCTCGTCCGAAAACGCGGACATCATGATCGTTGAGGGTTTGGTTCCGACCATGGACAATCCGTATGCCAGCGCGCTGAATGTCGAACTCGTCAAAACCCTCAGCGCCGAGGTGATTCTCGTTGGCAACATGGCCGGGTTGCACGCGAATCAGCTTCGCGGCCAGATCGAGCTCGCTGCCCGCCCGTTTGGAAGCATCGACGACAGCCGCCTCGCCGGCTGTGTTTTGAACCGTGTTACCGTGCCGGATGGCAAAACACTTGAGGCGGTGACCACCGAACTCCGTGATGAATGCGCGCGGCTGCGCAAAGGCGGTCTGCCGCTGATTGCTGCGATCCCGTCCAACATCGACTTGACACATTACCGCACGGTGGATCTTGCCCGGCATCTCGATGCGAAAATCCTGCATGCCGGTGACATCGAGACGCGCAGGGTTAAAAGCGTGTCGGTGCTCGCCCGCACGGTGCCCAACATGCTCGGAGCGTTTCGTCCCGGCGCCGCACTCGTAACACCGATTGATCGCACCGACGTCATTGTTGCCGTCGCGATGGCTGTCATGAACCACATTCCCATAGCGGGGCTGATTCTTACCGGGGGCCTTGATGTGGACGAGCGTGTGATGGAGTTGTGCCGTCCGGGGCTGAATACCGGCCTTCCCGTATTGGTCGTGCCGACGAGCAGCTACGAGACCGCCTCGTCGCTTTACCGCATGAACTCGGAAGTCGCACCCGATGATATCGAGCGGATTTATCAAGCGATGGACTTTGTGGCTGAGCATATTGACCCTGACTGGCTGCGCGAGCTGCCTCTGACATCGATTGAGACTCGAACTTCACCGGCTGCATTTTGTCATATGCTGACGGAACGGGCACGTTCTGCCAGAAAGCGCATCCTGCTACCCGAGGGATCTGAACCCCGCACGATCCGCGCGGCCGTGACCTGCCAGGAGCGTGAAATCGCCACGTGCGTTCTAATTGGCAACCCTGATGAAATCCGCCAAGTGGCCCGGGGACAGGACCTCGTGCTGCCGCCTGGTCTGGAAATCATCGATCCAGATCAAGTGCGGGAAAGTTATGTGGATGCGTTGGTTGAGTTTCGGAAAAACAAAAACCTCTCTCGTGAGGCAGCGCTGGATCAACTCACCGATCATGTGATGCTGGGCACGGTGATGCTTGCGCTGGGTCAGGGAGATGGACTGGTCTCCGGTGCGATCCACTCGTCGGCAAACACCGTGCGCCCGGCGTTGCAGGTCATCAAGACACGTCCGGGGGCCAAAGTGGTCTCATCGATTTTTTTCATGCTTCTGCCCGATCAGGTCGTGGTTTACGGCGACTGCGCGGTCAATACCGATCCTGACGCCGAGGCGTTGGCTGATATCGCGATCCAGTCGGCGGACTCTGCCGCACAATTCGGAATCGAGCCGCGCGTCGCGATGATCAGTTATTCGACCGGAGAGTCCGGTTCCGGAGCAGGCGTGGATAAAGTGCGTGAGGCAACCCGAATCGCAAAAGAAAAGCGCCCCGATTTGCTGATTGATGGACCGTTGCAATACGATGCCGCCGCCATCGCGGATGTTGCCGAGAAGAAGGCACCGGACAGCCCGGTGGCCGGACGCGCCACGGTGTTTATTTTTCCAGACCTGAATACCGGCAACACGACCTACAAAGCGGTGCAACGGAGCGCCAACGTCATCAGCATCGGTCCGATGCTGCAAGGGCTTAAGCGTCCCGTAAATGATCTCTCGCGCGGGGCGCTGGTTGAGGATATTATATACACAATCGCTCTTACCGCGATCCAAGCGACCCATAACACCCACGTAGTCGAATAAACTCACGCTGCAACCGACCGCCATGGTTTCCACTGACCTTGCCTCCGAAATTCTCGAACTGAAACGCGAACGCAACGCGATCATCCTCGCCCACAACTACCAAGTTCGCGAAATTCAGGAACTAGCCGATTATGTGGGCGACTCGCTGGGGCTGAGTTACCGCGCAGCCGAGACGGACGCGGATGTCATCGCATTTTGCGGCGTTCACTTCATGGGTGAAACGGCGAAGATCGTAAATCCCTCCAAAACCGTGGTGATCCCCGACCTCGACGCCGGCTGCTCGCTTTCAGATTCCTGCCCGGCCCCGAAACTGGAGGAGTTCCTCAATCAGCACCCCGAAAAAAACTACTACGTCGTCGCATATATTAACTGCAGTGCCGGCGTCAAAGCCCTGTCCGACGTCATCTGCACCAGCGGAAATGCGCCCCGCATTGTCGAAAGCATCCCAGCGGACCGGAACATCCTTTTCGTTCCGGATCAGAACCTTGGAGCATGGGTCACGGAACAGACCCGCCGTCAAATGGACCTCTGGCAGGGGAATTGTTACGTCCACGTCGAGTTCACGCGGGATAGCATCGAGCGGATTCGCGCGGAGTTTCCGGAGGCTCCGGTAGTGGCTCACCCCGAGTGTACCTATGCGGTGCGCCTGCTTGCGGATGAAGTCTGTTCGACAGAAAAAATGGTGACGTATTGCAAGTCATCTTCCGCCAGCGCGTTTGTCATTGTGACCGAGAGCGGCATGCTACACCGGCTGCGTCGCGAAATCCCCGACAAGGTGTTCATCGCGGGCCCAACCGATGCCTGCGCCTGCGCCGACTGCCGATACATGAAAATGAACACGCTCGAAAAACTGCACGCGTGCCTGTTGAACCTAGAACCACAAATCCACATCCCGGAGGCAATTCGCGCACGCGCCGAGGTGCCAATCCGACGGATGCTGGAGCTCAGCCGGTGATAGCGATCCGGCAGCATTTGATTCAATAACGCCCAATGAAAACTTTCCTCACACCCGTCATCGTCGTCCTGCTCGCGGCAGCGGCAGTCATCGCTGAAACACCCGCACCCGAAACGGCGGAGCCTGTTCAGGAGATTCCAGTTACTGACAAGCCGCTTACGGAATGGATCGGCGACCGCGTTCCCACGCATCTTCTCCGCGTCATTCCGAGCGAGACGCCTGCACATTTGCGCTTCGCTCCGGAGTATATCGATCAATTCGAAGTCCTCGGCGGCGCACCGGTGCCGATTCCAGTTGCGGATCAGGGCGATTTGAAGAGCGTGCTTGCAAACGAAAATGGATTTGGCCCATTGCGTCCGGACCGGTGCAAGTTCCGCCCGGGGCTTTCATTGCGCTCGGGTGCGGGCAGCGAGCAGCAGGACCTTTTGGTTTGTTTTGCGTGCGACGAACTCGCCGTGGTTCCAGCGGGCGGAAAAATCGAGGCCATTTACGCCTTCGATCAACCCACCCGCGACACCCTGCTGAACCTCGCAAAAGCACTGCTGCCGGATGACGAGGCGATTCAGGAACTTCCGGCCGTTCGCCGGGACAAGGCGGCACCCGCACCACCCGCACAAAGCCTGCCTGATCCAGAAACCAGCCCGGGAGAGTGATTGCCGGGCGCAATACGCTTGATTTCAAACGGTCAAGCCGCCAGACTCGCGGTTTTCTATGGCCATTAAAATCACATCCCGTTCACGCTCTAAGTCTGCCCCGGATCGCGGGGAAAAAATGTCTGGAGCAGACATCCTTGTTGCTTGCCTGGAGCGCGAAGGAGTCGATGTCATTTTTGCGTATCCGGGCGGGGCATCGATGCCGATTCATCAGGCATTGACCCGATCCAAAAAAATCCGGACGATCCTTCCCCGCCACGAACAAGGCGGTGTGTTCGCGGCAGAAGCCTACGGGCGTGCTACCGGACGTGCCGGTGTGTGCATGGCGACCTCCGGGCCGGGCGCAACGAATTTAGTGACAGGCATCGCCGACGCATTCATGGACTCCGTTCCGATGGTGGCGATCACCGGGCAGGTGCCGCAGGAAATGATCGGACGCGGTGCATTCCAGGAAACCGATATGTTCGGCATGACACTGCCGATCGTAAAACACAGCTATCTCGTCATGAACATCGCGGACATCCCGCGAATCGTGAAGGAGGCTTTCGAGATTGCCCAAACGGGTCGTCCCGGGCCGGTGCTCATCGATATTCCGAAAAATATTCAGAACCAGGAAGCTCAGCCGATTTTTCCAAAATCCGTGAGCTTCCGCGGCTACCAACCCGAACCCAAAGCGGACGACGTGGCATTGCAGGAAGTGCTCGGCCTGATTGCCAGCGCGAAGCAACCAATGATTTATTGCGGTGGCGGCGTCATTAGCGGCAACGCTCACAAGGAACTCCTCGAGTTCGCAGAACGCACACAGATTCCAGTAGCCACGACGCTCATGGGGATCGGATCATTTCCGGAAGGTCACCCGCTCTCGCTCAAATGGCTCGGGATGCACGGCACCGTTTATGCAAACAACGCGGTCAATGAAGCCGACTTGCTGCTTGCGATCGGCGTGCGATTTGATGACCGCGTGACGGGCAAAGTGGAGAAGTTCTGCGAACATGGCACTATCGTTCACATCGACATCGACAACTCCGAGTTGAACAAAAACCGCGCCGTGAAGCTGCCGATCCTGAGTGATCTCAAATACGCGCTGTCGCAGATGAATGCGCGCCTCGAGGCGACCGGACAGAAGCAGGTTTCGAAGAATTTCACGAAGTTCCCTGCGTGGTATGAGCAAATTGCCGAATGGCGCGCAAAGTTCCCGCTGAGCTACAAAGATACCGAGGACGTAATCCAACCGCAGCACGTCATTCGCTTGCTCTGGGAACTCACCGGCGGCGATGCCATCATCACGACCGGCGTGGGCCAACACCAGATGTGGGCCGCCCAGTTCTACGATTTCAACAACCCGCGCTCGCTCCTGACATCCGCCGGCCTCGGCGCCATGGGCTTCGGGTATCCAGCGGCGCTGGGCGCCAAAGTGGCCTGCCCGGATAAACAGGTCGTCGATATCGATGGCGACGGATCATTTGTGATGAACGTGCAGGAACTCGCCACGGCACACATCGAAAAAATCGCAGCAAAAGCAATCATCCTTAATAACCAGCACCTCGGCATGGTGGTGCAATGGGAGGATCGTTTTTACGGCAGCAACCGCGCACACACGTTCCTCGGCGATCCAAGCGACCTCAACCGCGTTTACCCGGATTACATACAAATCGCAAACGGGTTTGGTGTGAAAGCAGAGCGCGTCACCCGGAAAGCGGACCTGCGGGCCGCACTCCAGCGGATGTTGGATTGCGAAGATGCCTACCTTTTAGATGTGCTCACTCCCTACACCGAGCATGTGCTTCCGATGATCCCGACCGGAAAAACCTACAAAGACATCATTACCGAGTAATCCACGTTGCGAACTCCGCCGGAAATCGGGATGGTGAAAAAATTGTTCATCGACGCAGCGTCGATTATCTGGATGATGTCGTATCCTTTAATGCGCAGGTATTATGATCACTGAGATATCGTCAAAACAGGCAGAAACAATCCCGGACTTCCTCCTTGTCGAAATCGAGGAATCCATCACCCACTACCCGGTTTCCAAGCGCAGCGCTTCGCTCCCGCTACTGCACCTGTGGCAAAACCACTTTGGGTATATCGATGAGTCCGGTGTGGATTGGATCGCGGAAAAATTGGAACTCCAACCGATCAATATCCTTGAGCTGGTCACGTTTTACCCGTGGTTCCGGCAGGAGCCAGCTGGCAAAACGATCATCCGCGTCTGCCGCACGCTGTCGTGTGCGCTTGCCGGATCTTACGAGCTTCGCGAGAAATTTTGCTCCGCAACAGGCGTTGACTCCCACGATCACAGCCACGGCTTTGGCGCAGCGCCGCCAACGAGTCCTGATGGAAAGTTCAGCGTGGAATTTGTCGAGTGTTTGGCCAGTTGCGGATCGGCTCCGGTTTGCTTGATCAATGATGATTTGCACGAAAATGTGGCCCTCGATGAGGTGCCCGCCATCGTAACTGCATACGACAAAGAATAACCGCCTGCCTCATTTCCAGCCATGGTATCCCTAATCCCGCAACCGCATCCGAAAGAGCGCCGCATCATTTTCGAAAATATCAGCCGTCCCGGTTGGGCAAACGATATCGACACCTACCTTTCGCACGGGGGCTACGAGTCATTAGAAAAGGCGCTGAAAATGCAGCCGGAGGAAATCACCAACATGGTGAAAGCAGCCAACCTGCGTGGCCGCGGCGGCGCTGGATTTCCAGCCGGGATCAAGTGGAGTTTTATCAAGCGGGAAGACGGCAAACCGCACTATATCGTAGTTAATGGCGATGAGTCGGAACCCGGGACATTCAAAGATCGCTACATCCTCCACAACGACCCTCACCAACTCGTCGAGGGGCTTTTGATTGCCGCGTATGCGGTGAACGTCAACCTCGCTTACATCTACATCCGCTGCGAGTTTCCGCACGCCGCGAAGATCGTTTGGAACGCCATCAAAGAGGCAAAGGCCAAGGGATTCATCGGAAAAAACATCCTCGGCAGCGGGTTCGACTGCGAGATTTATGTGCACCAAGGTGCCGGCGCCTACATTTGCGGCGAGGAAACCAGCTTGATCGAGTCGCTCGAAGGCAAACGCCCATATCCACGCATCAAGCCACCATACTTCCCCGCAGTCCTCGGGTTGTATATGTCGCCAACCATCGTCAACAACGTCGAGACGTTGTGCCACGTAAAACACATCATCCGGCTCGGCGCGGAAGAATACGCGAAAATGGGCACCCCCGGTGATGGCGGGACCCGCACGATGTGCGTGAGCGGTGATGTGATGAAACCCGGCTACTACGAACTTCCGTGTGGAGCGGTCACGCTCGGTGAGTTGATTTTTGACATTTGCGGAGGAATGAAACCGGGCCGGAAATTGAAGGCCGTCATTCCCGGAGGCAGCTCTGCCAAGGTGTTGAATGTCGATGATGTGTTCAAAATGAAAACCAAGGCTGCCGATGGGACCATGGTCGAGAAGGATGTTCCGATGTTGGACTTGGTAATGGATGCGGCATCACTCGCCGCCGCAGGCACCATGGTTGGGAGCGGCGGTGTCATCGTGATGGACGACTCCCGGAGCATGGTCTGGGCACTGAATAATCTAAATCAGTTCTACGCGCACGAGAGTTGCGGCCAATGCACACCGTGCCGCGAAGGCAGTCTGTGGATGTCCAAGATGACCACGCGAATGCTCGCGGGCGAAGGAACTGAGAGTGATCCGGCGACTCTCAAGAATGTCGCTGACAACATTGCGGGACGCACGGTGTGTGCATTCGGCGAGGCGTGCGCATGGCCGACCCAGAGTTTTCTTGCGAAGTTTCCGGCAGAATTCGCCGAGACGGCATCCAAGTGACACCTGCCTGATCGCGCGTCTGGCGCGCGATCAGGACAACTTCTTGGCAAGCATTTCCCCAGCCATCGCTGGGTTCGCTTTCCCTTTGGATAGCTTCATCACCTGCCCTTTGAGGAAGTTCAGTGCTGCTTCTTTGCCTGCGCGGTAATCGGCCGCGGGACCCGGATTTGCGGCAATGACCTGGTCGCATAGCCCTTCGATTTCGCCCGCATCGCTGACTTGCTTCAAGCCCTTTTCTTCAACGATGACACTCGCGGTTTTTCCAGTGGCGAACATGTCAGAGAATACCTCCTTGCCTTGACGCCCGCTGATGGTGCCCGCGTCAATCAGAGCCACTAATTCGTCCAGCGCGTTTGGTGCGATTGCACATTCATCGATCGTAATCCCCGCGTTTGAAAGCGCGCTTTGCAGGTCGTTCAAAAGCCAATTCGCGATACTTTTCGGCTTTTTCGATTCGCGCACCGCCGCTTCAAAATAGGAGGCAAGCGCTAGGTCATTGGCGATAACACCGGCGTCGTAGTCGCTAACGCCGTAATCCGCCACAAATCGGGCCCGTTTATCCCACGGCAATTCCGGCATGCGGGATTTGGCGGTTTTCACCAACTCGGATGTTTCAACTGGCAGCAAATCCGGCTCCGGAAAATACCGATAATCATGCGCCGATTCCTTGATGCGCATCAGCACAGTTTCACCGCGCACGTCGTCCCATCGGCGCGTTTCCTGGTCGAGTTTGCCGCCGGCATTCAGGTGCTCGATTTGGCGAGGGATCTCAAATGCGAGCGCCCGGCGCACACCGCTAATCGAGTTTAAGTTTTTGAGCTCGATTTTCGTGCCGAATTCCGTGGTGCCGACAAGCCGCACCGACACGTTGACATCACATCGAAGCTGGCCCTTTTCCATGTCCGCATCGCTGATGCCGCCATAAATCATGACCTGTTGCAGCACCGTGAGATATGCAAACGCCTCCTCCGGCGACGCGATATCCGGCTCCGAAACGATTTCCAGAAGCGGCGTTCCAGCGCGGTTGAAATCAATCCCGGTGGCATTTTCAAAGTGAAAACTTTTTGCCACGTCCTCTTCGAGGTGAATGCGGGTCAGGCGCACTTTTTTGTCCGGGGTCGCAATCGATTTCTGCGCGTCCTTCGGATACGCGAGGTCGTGCAGTGGAACCGCGCCGTTCAGACAGAACGGCAGATCGTATTGCGAAATCTGATAGTTCTTCGGCATGTCCGGATAGAAGTAATTTTTCCGGTCGAATTTGCAGCGCGGTGCGATATCGCATCCGAGCATCAACCCTGCAAGCGCGGTCAACCGAAGTGCCTCGTGATTCATGACCGGAAGTGCGCCTGGCATCCCGAGGCAAACCGGGCAGACGTTCGTATTCGGCTCCGCTCCATACTCCACCTTGCAACCGCAAAACATCTTCGTTTGCGTCTTGAGTTGCACGTGAACTTCCAAACCTATCGTTGCAATGTAATCGTTGGGCATGATCGAAAAATGAGTGACGTCAGGATGCGGGGATTGGGTGTGCGTTGACAAGAATATGTGTCATTCCGTACCTGGTTCCGGGGTGGATTTCATCAGCGCTTCATCCATCGCTGCCTCCCAGTTCACTGCTTGCATTTTTTCCCAAAGCACCGGCTCCCGGATCGCGTCAAAAACTTTAGGGTTCATCATAATCGCGCGATACTCCCCATTGATCGCCGCTTCATTGATCTCCGGGTCTGCAACGAGATTCACAAACGCCCGATCCGAAACGACGGGAATGACATGCTTCGATTCGATGAAGCGTTGGGCGGCTTTGGGGTCAGACAGAATGCGCCCCAGTTTCTTGATAATCCGGGTGGACGCCACGGGCGTTAGGTCCACTTGCTGAATCCACGCTCCAGTGTCACCGGCCTCAATGGATCGCTTAAGTTTGACAATGGCAGGCTCCCAGAATGTCAGCTTTGGAGCATTGGAAGAGTTTTCCTGAGCTTCCAAACGCGCCTCAGAAAAAGCACCAAGCGTTCGAATCCCGGCCAAAATGGATAGCACCAGAATCAACCCGAACACCAAGCCGCAAAACGCACCGCCCAAACCCCATACCAGCTTAAACACAAGCGAGCTCTGTTGACCGGTGCGCTTGAACAGGGCGGCGCCCAGCAACCATATCGCGACAAACACAACGACGCCGACACCAACCCCAGCGAACACCTTCGCCAGCAGAACCGGCAGCGGCAGCCATTCCACCAATCCAGCCGGAATCGCCAGCGCGACAGCACTCCCGATCATGTAGGAAAAAACCATCGCCGCCAGCGAGATCACGCCACGAATGATCCCGGCGCGCCATCCGGAAAAAATCATCCAGCCGATGCAAACGATCGACCAAACAAGAAAGGCAGTCTGCCAACCAGGAGAGGCTTGAGGCATCGAAAAATCAGCCGACTTGAGCGCGGTGCCGGAGTGCGTGGTCGCACAGGACGAGTAAACTCATGGCCTCGACCATCGGCACGGCGCGCGGAAGCACACACGGGTCATGCCGCCCACGAGCGGCGAGGTCCCCCTCGGCCCCGCTGATGGTCACCGTTTGCTGGCTTTTCGCAATGGTCGCCGTGGGTTTGAATGCCACGCGGAAAATGATCGGCTCGCCGTTACTGATCCCGCCTTGGACACCTCCGGAGCGATTCGATGTGGTGCGCACGCGGCCGTCCACGATCCGGAATGCGTCGTTATGCTCTGACCCGCGCAACCGCGTTCCGGAAAACCCGGATCCGACTTCAAACCCCTTCGTCGCCGGCAAACTGAGCATCGCCTTCGCCAGGTCGGCATCGAGCTTGTCAAACACCGGCTCCCCCCATCCGGCCGGAATCCCGCGAATCACACACTCGACCGTGCCGCCGATAGAATCTCCCTCGCTGCGGATTTCTTTGATTCGCTCGATCATGCGTTGCGCGATTTCTGGATCCGGGCAGCGAACCACATTCGATTCGACGGCTTCAAACGTAACCGTGTCAGGATCGATGTGAGCGTCGATATCGTGGATCGAACTCACATAAGCGACCACCTCAATGTTGGGAGAAATGGATCGCAACGCTTTGAGTGCAACAGCGCCCGCCGCAACGCGGCCAATCGTTTCCCGCGCGGACGAGCGACCTCCCCCCTCCCAGTTGCGGATGCCGTATTTCGACTGATAGGTAAAATCCGCGTGCGACGGGCGGAACATCGTTTCCATTTCGCTGTATGCTTCCGGGCGTGCGTCCGTGTTCGGCACCATGATCGAGATCGGGGTGCCCAGAGTTTGTCCTTGGAAAACACCGCTCAATATCCGGCAGGTGTCCGACTCTTTGCGTGGCGTCACGATGTCACTTTGCCCAGGGCGACGACGATCCAGAGCAGGCTGAATGTCTGATTCCGTTAGATCGAGCCGCGGCGGACAACCATCAATGACGACGCCAACCCCGCCGCCATGCGATTCACCCCACGTCGATACACGAAACACGTCTCCGAAAATACTGCCCATAATCCGAGCAACGTATGCGGTGATCGCGAGGTTCAAAAGATTTTTTCGAACCATTGCGACGCAATGCGCGGGTTGGCGATATACCCGCCACAACGGGCATTTCGAATAAAATCCGGTGAGGGGGGGATTCGAACCCCCGGTAGCCTTTAGGACTACGGCGCTTTAGCAAAGCGCTGCTTTCGACCACTCAGCCACCTCACCTGTGAGGCAGCATATAAAACCGAATTTGTTCGCAGGTCAAACAGGAATCGGGCGGCATTCTCGCTCCCGCCGCAATGATGCCGGATCTGCGAGGTTGATCAACCATGTTCCGGCGCGTGAAAAGTCTCACGCTTCACTAGCCAGCCTCCGAACATAAAACTTCCGCACCTGACCCGGCATTCGTTACATTCCTCAGCATGATCCAATCCGCGCGCGTCCGCGTGCCCGCTACGACTGCCAATCTAGGCCCCGGCTTCGATGCCCTCGGGCTTGCGCTCAAGCTCTATAACACAACCACGGTCTTGCGTAGCTCCGATGTGCGGACCGACTCGATGGCAAAGGAAGCAGCGGCCGCATTTTTTGAAGCATCCGGGATCGACGCGTTCGGGTTCGATTGGGTAATCGAAGGAGACGTGCCGCGCTCCCGTGGACTAGGCAGCAGCGTCACCGTTCGGCTCGGGATTTTACATGGACTCAACGCGCTTGCGGGCACACCACTGGATGCCGTTTCGATCTACCGGCTTTGTGCGACGCTGGAGGGGCATCCGGATAATGCCGCACCGGCGGCATTTGGAGGGTTTACCGTAGCTCGTCATGATCAATCGTTGCAGCAATTTCAAGTAAGCGATGCGCTCAAATTCGTCCTGCTCATTCCAGATTTTGAGGTCGAGACTCCTGCGGCGCGCGGAGTTTTGCCATCAATGATTCCGTTTGCTGACGCGGTGCAGAGCGCATCCAATGCCGCCGCGATTGCAGCGGGTTTTGCCTCGCAGAACTACCTCTCGCTTCGCGGGTGTTTTGTGGATGGCCTGCACCAGCCGTATCGATCGAAGTTGATTCCGGGGCTGGATTCGGTCATTGAAGCCGCTGAAACAGCCGGAGCTATCGGCGGATGGTTGAGCGGGTCGGGATCGACTATTGCGGCCCTGCTAGTCGGCGATCCCTCAGCCGTGATGGATGCGATGCGCGGGGCATATGGCAGCGCGCCACACGCGGTGCTGGCTGTCGGCGCTGACAATCAGGGTGTGCAGTTGCTGCGCGATGGTAACCACGTTGCATGAGAAGATGGCTTGAAGGCATTGAGACGTTTGCCATCGACGTCATTCTCGAACGGCGCTACGGCCGACGCGCAGACTTGCTCCGATGGCTCCTGTTGTGGCTGTCCAGTCTTTACGCGAGAATCGTCGAAACACGGCTCTGGCTCTACCGGAGTCGCTGGTTCCGGGCTCATCATCTCGGCTGCCCCGTGATCAGCGTGGGAAATATCACCGTGGGCGGAACCGGCAAAACCCCGGTGGTCGAAATGATTGCCCGAGAGCTAACCGCCGGGGGACGCAAAGTCGCCATTTTAAGTCGTGGATACAAGAGCGTGCCGAAGCCGCTTTGGGGACGATTGATCGATAAGCTGATGCGCAAAAAGGCCATCTTCACACCCCGCATCGTGAGCGATGGCAAGGCGTTACTCTTAGATTCACGCACGGCAGGCGACGAGCCATTCATGCTGGCAAACAACCTGCGTGATGTCGTCGTTTTGGTAGATCGGGATCGCGTGAAAAGCGGATTGTTTGCGATTGCCCAGTATCAGAGGGACGCCATCATACTCGACGATGGGCTGCAATACCTGCGGCTCGGCCGACGACTGGATGTCGTTCTGGTGGACCGCCAAGCGCCATTTGGAAATGACTATATGCTTCCCCGAGGCACATTGCGGGAACCGCCTGCAAATCTGCGGCGGGCGACTCACATTTTCCTGACCAAGTGCACCGGTGAAGACAACTCCGTTTTGATCAGCCAGCTTCGAGCACTAAATCGCACGGCCGATATCATCGAATGCACGCACCGGACCCGGCATCTCCGCAACCTTTTGACCGGCGAAACCAAGCCATTGGAGTTTCTGAACGGATTAACGATCGGCTCGATTTGTGGCATCGCGGCTCCGGAGAGCTTTGAGAATGCGTTGCGCGGACACGGCGCAAGTCTGAGTCTCACGAAAACCTACACCGACCACCATCGATACACCGAACGCGAAATCGACCTTTTTATCCGGCGATGCGCCAAGCGGAACATTCCGGCGATCATCACGACCGAAAAAGATGCCGTGCGAATTCCAAGAATCATCAATCCCGAGGTGCCGATCTACTACCTCCGCGTAGAGATTGAAATCCTGAAGGGCCAAGAGGTCTGGCAACGGTTTTTGGATCGGCTTGTTTCCCCGCAGCCCGTGATCGCGCCGGCGCGCTTTTTCTGAACCAGATATTCCAAAAAACGCAGAACTTCTTGCGATTTGTTATTCGAGCGGATATCACGATCTTCCGGGCAGTCGACTTCCCTCGAAGGCGCGGATTTTACAATGCTCGAGTGGCGAAATTGGCAGACGCGCCAGACTTAGGATCTGGTTCCGCAAGGAGTGTGGGTTCAAGTCCCTCCTCGAGCACTTTTAAGTATCAGCCCCGCCTGAACCTGTGTCCGCAAAATTAATTTTCTAGATTTTGCTTGAACCCGAGCCGCAGCTCCATATTCTACAGGACTAATCGCGGGGTGGAGCAGTCTGGTAGCTCGTCAGGCTCATAACCTGAAGGTCGTAGGTTCAAATCCTACCCCCGCAACCACTTAACTCATAGTGAGTTATCTCGGGTTAAGTGGCTCGCTTTTGTCATCGCAAAAAGCGTGGTGTGCCCTGTTTTGTGTCATTGGTGTGCCCTGCCACTCCGTTTCTGCCCGTCTTCGTGCGGGCAGATTCGGCAGAAAACTCTCCTTTCGATGGCATCAATCTTTTTTCGAAAAAAAAGGGCGACCGGGCTTTGGTGGATCAAGGCGCGGTCGGCGCAGTCGCGTATCCTCGTTCGTTCCAGCCTCCAGACGCGGGACGAGGCCATGGCGGCCCTCATGCGCCGGCGCATCGAACTCGAACTGGAACTGCGCCGCCCCGAGCTGGCCGGGCTCATTATTCCCGCCGCGCTTCTCGCCGAGTTGGAGCTGGCTGTTCCCGCAGCCTTCGAGGCCACCGGGCAGAACTCCGATGGCGGTAGTCTCGCGCCAACCGCGCCCGTCGCGCCCCAACCCGCGAACTCCCTGAAAGTAGCCGATGCCATTGCCTGCTACTACCGGCACTGCCAGGAAGAAAACAGCGCAGGCTGGCTCAAGAACAAGATTTCCTACCTCCGGGCGTTTTTCGGCTCGGCGCTTGTGGATTCCATCACCGGACTCAAGGGCAAGAAAAAGACACGCGGCCACTTCAAAGGGGAAAGCGTCGGGGAAATCTCCGGCGTGGCCATCAGGGATTTTCTCGACGGCAAGGAGATCGGCAAGAAGACCAAGCGCCACTACCGGGAGATGTTCCACGACTTCTTTGCCGTCCTCACCCGCTACGGGCTCTACACGCCGACCAACATGATCAGCCCCAATCCCGTCTCCGCGTTGCCGTCTTATCTTGAGAAATCAGGCGCTCGAATAACTTTTCTAAATTCGGCGCAGATCTCGGAGCAATACGAAGCGCTCACCGATCGTGACTCCCTCAATGCGGCCGTGCGCATCATGATTGGCGCCGGTTTACGGCGTTCGGAATGCCTCTGGCTGCGCAAGGAAGATTTCGCTCCGGATTTGACATACATGCGAGTTCTCTACCGGGAGGACGAGGACACCGATGACGCGAACTCTCTTAAAACGGGCCAACGCCCAGTCACAATTGTTCCTGCTCTCCGGGACTTTTTACAAGTTTACCTTCCCACAGTCAGCTCGGACTGGATCGTGCCGAGTCCCCGGGGTGTGCGGTGGCATAAGGACAATTTTAGCAAAGCCCTTCGCCATGCGAACCGCACCGCCGGACTCTCATGGACCTGCAATGAATACCGCCACACCTACGCGACCGACCGAGCGCGAGAGGGTTGGTCGCTTTTTAGGATCAGCAAGGAAATGGGCAACAGCCAAGCCATTGCGGAACGCTATTACGCGGCGTTCATTGCCCCGGAATGGCTGCAACCCGCTTCCCACTCGATGGAAGCCCCCCTGCCTCCTGTTGAAAAAATCGCAGGGCATGCCAATTCGGGAGGTCAATCGTCGTAGGGATTTTCGGGGTCCCACATTCGCCAAGGCGTAGAAATTCTGGCTTCCTCATCTTCCAACTCATCGAGAGAGATCCTTTCTGGAGCGTCACCCGCCTCGCACCCGGGACCTAATTCGTGGCGTCTCTCCCCGCGATCAAAGAGGGAGGCGTAGTTCACAAAATAATTCCTGAGATCGGTCTCCGCCACCGCCAAAGCGGCGTAAAGGCCAACTTCTTTTAGCGTTTTTTCGATCAGTTCACGCTCCTCACGTGCACTGGGGCGCGTGCCAGTCTGCAGGGCGTCAAACCTTGCAGAAAGCATGCCGTCCGAGCGCTTCACGTGCTCCTGGCAAACTCTCTCGGCCCTCCGCCTTGCGCACACCAACATGAAACGGACGGGGCGATTGTGAACCTTGAGGAAGTTCGACAAGGCACCTCCACAAACTCCCCGCGCGTTCCCTTTAAGCTGCAACGTAAACTTCCCAAGCAGAGTGCCCAACTCGTCCAGCCATCGGGATTCGATTTTTTCGACCAGCTTCCTTCCCGATTGGTCGAATTGCCGCATAAGAAAATCTGCATCAAAATTCATCAGGGCATAAACTGCGGTCAGTTGGATTTCTGCTTTAGATCGAAGGCGCGATCCCCTCGCCCGGCGGGACAGAAAGGACTCACACCAAGCGGCGAGAACGGGCACACCCAAGACCGACTGACCATGAAGGGTTTCCTCGATCGCGATTCTGAAGGACCGGCTGTGGACCGACCGTGCCACCGCGTCCAATAGACCGTCCTCGCGAGCGATCAGGAAGCTCTCCCCATCTCGCTCATGCGGTTGAACACAGTTCGGTGTCTCCACGAGCCATTCCGGTGCAGAGTAAAACTCCATGGACTCTGGAATGTCGTAGGGCAGCGTATAGGCAACCGACGGTTTATCCCGATTGCACCGGCCTTGGGCCCATGGTTTCGCGCTATAGAAGATGGGGTTCCGATCGCGGCGCCCCCCGAAGAGAAAGCCATCTCTGCGAGCGAACTGTCGGACGTGCAGGCTGGGAGGTTGGAGGGCTGCCGTGGAACTCCCCACGCAAGCTCGACTGATGGTGCCGTCGATCAGCCGCAAAATCTCTGCAGCGCTCAGGCAGCAATTCAAGGTGGGCGGCTCCATTTTCAAATCGTTCTTTCCGACGGCAACCATTCCCGCAAGGCCGAGCCATAGCCGTGATGAATAGAGCGAAAAAATGGTGCAATCCAAATAGGCAATTATTTCACGGATGGAGTTGAGTTGAATCACCGCCAGATCGGTTTTGTGTCGGGAGGCCAGATGCCGTTCCAATTGAGCGGCCCTTTCTCCTGCCAGTAGAACCACGGAAACGGGACGTTCCCGAAGCGGATCTTCGTGAGACTCCGGAGTGGGAGAGGGCAAATATTTTTTCGCCTCGTTGTGGGTGCGAATCGATTTTTCAAGCTCTGACTGCAGAACACTGAAACCGGTTTCCGTTCCCTTCACGGCTTGAATAAAGAGCCCCTCCATCTCGGCCAAAATCTGGGTTGTTTGCGAAGCTGGAGAAAAAGACTGCCGGACGCGAGATTCCTCGGCCATTCCCGCAAGTTTTGTTCCCGGCAAGCGTCGAAGCAGGATGGTGACAAAACAGGTATCCCCCAAAAACCCGAAGCTCTGGATGACGGAAAATGGCATCACTCGCCGAAGAGCCCGCTGCCGGACGTCTGGAATACAGAGCCGATCGCGAAAATGTCTCACGGCCCGCGCACGGCAACCGACCAATGCCGCTGCTGCGTCATCTGTGTGCCCTCTCTCCACATGGTGCAAGATGTCCTTTTCTCGGTCGCTCAATTTGCCGCCGAGAAGAAGCGGCAAATAGGGCACGGATGCCATAGACAAAGGTGCCGTTGCTTTTATGTTGTTTTGGTTTTTCATCGTGTCTCCTTGTTCTCCCCTCTTTCGAGAGAGGAGCCCGGTGGTTAAAGCCAGCACGGGCCCATTTTAGTTATGGGTGCTTTTCTCAGGAAAAGTCAAAAAAAGTTGAAAGCTTGGAGCGACGACTTAAACTGTTTAACATAGGTGTTTTGCAACACTCTTTGTCGCCAGACGTTTAGTCGGAGAGAGATTTTTCAGGGTCTCTTGCGCTTTCGTGCGCCCCAAACGGGGTTGTTGGGTTTGGGAAATCTCATTCATCAGGGAGAAGGCATTTCCTCATGGCCGGTATGTCCCGCCGTAATCCTACGGTTTTGTTCAAGTTGGGTGGTCTTCTTTTCGGCGGAAAGGGATTCTTCAGCCAAGGCAGTCGCCATTTTTTCTCGAACCATGAAGTCGTGAGCACGGGCCAGACGCCACCGGACAATCAGCGTCAGCATCGCATCGACATCGATTTCGCGTTTCCGGGCTTGTTTCTCCTCGATGATGCGCAGCCGTTTTCTGCGCTTTCCAACCAGTTCCGCCTCCCAACCCAGGGACCAGAGTGCGGCCAGAAGCTCACCGTGGTTGCCTGGTGGTTTCGGTAATGACGCCAGAACCTCCACCAAGTCTGTATCGTTGCGGAAGCGCTCCGACCGAATGCGTGTCATTTCAGGAATAAGGCTGGCATCCTCCGCCCGCCGGTGAGCATTCATGATTGTGACAACCTCATCCATTCGGGTCCGCAACTCCCGAATCGGGTGCAAAAGGGAACTCCGGGTCGCAAGGCCAAGCTCATCGAAGGCAGGTCTGAGCACGTTGAAATCCTGCGACTCGAAAATCAGATTCTGGTGTTCGTTACAGACGACCGGCCACAAACCGAGCGAAGCCTCCTCGATAATCTTCCGCATGCACAATCGCCGTTCCGAAGGCTTGATTCGGCTGCCATCGGGAAAGCGGACAATATGCCAGTAGGCGGCGGTCTCAGACTTCCGCCCGCCCAACCCCCGAGCGTGATGTTGCTTCACACCCTGCTCGCAGATCCGGATAAAGGCGGATGGGGTGCCGGCCCCCACAACACGCAGCGGTGTGAGGAGATACTCCCGGTGGCTGTCCGGGGATTTATCGGTCAGATATCGCAAGACCGCCTCCACCCCTCCCGATTTCACGGGGACGATTTTTGAGGAAGGCATGGCGGGGAAGATTCGAATATTCCAAGTGCCGCCAGCAGACAAATGAGGGCGGTATTCCTTTGGTGACGGCTTTCAATCTTTTGCTTTTCGTCTCCCGAAGCTGCGGCGGCTTGTTGCGGGAGATTGCTCGATGCCGTTTTAAGCCCCTCTTCAAATTCACGGATCAGGCGCACATTCACGGGAGTGAGAGCAAGGATACCGCGAACTGCATTTTGCACTTCTTCCGCAATCACGGCCAGCTTCGGCGGCAATTCTTGGGACACCTTGCGCCACTCTTTGAGCAGTGCCATCAACTCCATATCTCCCGAATCCAGGAGCGGAGCATTAACCCGGGACCTGATGCTCCGCACGGCTCGCGCAAGTTCGTTCACCGCCGAGACGGCTTTCAGCAGGATTTCCGGATGGGCAGATGGCTGAAGAACCACCCTTTCCTTTCCGGGCCGGGGCGGGATGAGCCCGCGTGAGATCCTGGCATTTCTGGAACGGACGACGAACGAGGATGGCACGAAGGCGACCGGGACGGTCTACTGGCCTTTGAATAGCGACGTCCGAAGCGCGACCCGATCAGGTGAGGTGGCGGAGTGGTCGAAAGCAGCGCTTTGCTCAATCCGAAACAGACTTTGCCCCCGAATGGTCCCGGGTTATCCCCTTCCGCAAAGCCCTCTCAACCCGAACTCCGGAGTTGGAGAAAAAATCCGGGGGAAAATCCCCGAACGGCGTGACGGCCTTGATCGTGCTACGGAAGCGAGCTTGGCGGGAACCGAAAATCGGGGGAAACTTTCCAGGCCTTGTTTTGGGCGCGGGGTGAGGTTGCTTTTGGTGTCGCAACCCCTTTCCGCCGCAGCCTTCCGCCCAAAACGATGCTTTTGAACTTCGGAGTTCGGGTTGAAGGAACCTGCAGGAGGGAGACCCAGCGAGAAACGGGGCGGCACGGGAAGACGCTGCGGAAGATTTTGGAGAACATCTGCGCCGCAGGCCGGAAGCCGATTACGAAGCGGGTCACGGAACCCGTGAGCCTATCCGGGTGTTGAGGTTGCGGGAAAAGCATCCGCTGCCGGCTCTTCGCCGGGCGGTGGAAAAGGGGTTGAGCCTGGGAGCGCTCCAGCGGGACGCCCTCGCCCGGGGCCTTGACACGCCAGGGAACCGGTCCGTTGACGAATGATCAGGCAGGCTTGGGCAGGCCTAAAATTTCATAGTAACCAACGGGCAATGCGTCGTGATTTTTTTCCGAGTCTGCTTGCAGCAATTCTTTGAAGTGAGGCAAATAATCATTCCAAGAAAAATACGCTTGGTTTTTGGCCATGGCTAAACGCTCGATTCCGATAGCGCCACCCGGTAAGTCGTGAATGCCTATTTCGGCTATCTCCAGGTCTTTTCCATCAGGCATGCGGTATTCAATAGAGTATGTTGGGTAATTCGCATTTTTGGGATGCCCTGCAGGGGCAAACCATCCTGATCCGGCCCCCTCTTTCCTGGCCTGTGACAGGGGGGTGATTTGGATCTTATTCCCGGTAATGCCGTAGCCCTCCAAGGTGGGCAGCAATGGCTTGATAAGTTCTGTCGAGGTGATGTGAATGAGCATCGGATCCAGACCCAGGTTGCCAATCAAGTAATCAAAAATGAATTTGGTGGTTTGAATTGGATCGCTATTTAAAGGACGCGCAAAGCCGAAAGCGGTGAACAAAGGAAGCGTCCCGTTTTGATTTTTTTTTGCGATGTCTTCCATCCTGGATGAGGGCTGAATCACATACTTATCTTGACCTGAGGGGGTTATGTACTCGTCATAATTCAGGCCGCCATTAAATGATAGACCGGAAATCATTGGTGCCGCAGGGGATAAAATATAACCGGCCCTGGTAAAATGCTGAACTAAGCTTTCGGTGGTTGGGATTACCGTGTCAGTTACACTGTTCTCGTGGGAAATGCGACCTGCCGGCCCGCTGGCTAAAGCGGTTTTTTTCCCAATGCCAGTAAGGCCGGCGAAACCCAGGGCTGTGCTTGTAATAAGGAACTTGCGTCGTGAAATTTTCATAATTTACTCCGGCGAATTATAAATTCGAATCTCCTGCTGATGTAAAGAAGTTCTTGGGGTTTTATAATGACAAGGTTGTCGGACCGGAAGGAAGGGGGGGCGTTAAAAAGTAAAAAATGAAGCGGTGCGGAAAAAGAAAATGAGGACCTTGCCAGCCAGAAATCTCTGATTAATGCCCCGGCACGACAACGTGACTCAGCGGCTCCTGGCCCTGGTTGTCTCTGTTCGCGATGGCTCCACCGATGCCTATCAGCAGATCCATCGACTGAATCCTTACAATATTGATTTTTCCGATCCCATGACGAAGCGGGATCGGCATCGGCTTCTGCTCCACCGCATTTTCTCCAACCGGAGGGTAATCCCTGCACCTGATATTGAAAATCTCATCACACCCCATTTTCAGGAGTATCTGCGACTGAAGGAAATCTCCGGCTCCGAGATGACCAGTCAACGAGAGCGGTTTGCAGAATGCTGGCCATTCTCCCCTCAACTCCTCGACTTGCTCGACGATCAAGTCCTCATGGCTGCACAGGCCCAAGAAACCCGTGACCTCATTCGCCTCTTGGTCGAGACGTTCAAATGCGCTGGCGACATTGTTCCGGTTCTCACTGCTGCCGACTTCCGCATCGACAACGACCAGAGTGCTGCTCCAACACTTCTCAATGCAGTCGCAAGCGAACTGCACCGCCGAATTCAGGAAAAGGCGCTGCGAAATCTGGAGAACGTCCTCGCCACGAACAGCCCAGGAGACGTTCCTCATGCTGCTGAAATCATCAGTGCACTTTGGCTGCGTTCGTTCAATACCGAGCGACTCGCTGGGGCTCTCTACTCCGATCTTCAACTCGACATCACCCGCTCAGCACCAATTGACGACAATTTCTTCGCCGTCGAAATCCAGCGCATCAAAGATACGAGTTTCAACATTCACGATCAGGGACCAGGGCGCATTGTTTTTCGCGATGAAGAAAATCCTGACGCACGCCTGCTGGCCCATGCCAGAAACGACAAGCTCTTCCAAACGGATCAGCGCGACCTCTGACGTGACCGCGTTTTTTTGAGTCGGGAGATGTGTTAGTCTGGGGCCGAAAGGAACCAGATAATGAAAGGCAAGAAATACAGCACAGAAGATAAAATCAGGATCTTGAGGCAAGTCGACGGCGG
>Ga0247833_1000637_pt1 | contig 62977 bp, 61 predicted proteins | sample LaCruzMarch2015__7_FD_187117 | JGI IMG/M metagenome (GOLD analysis project Ga0247833, IMG submission 187117) | Freshwater microbial communities from meromictic Lake La Cruz, Castile-La Mancha, Spain - LaCruzMarch2015_8m | ecosystem: Environmental > Aquatic > Freshwater > Lake | place: Spain...
TTATGGTGTTTGGTATAGCAAACTGTATCCTCCATTTGGTGATAATGAAAACTGGAATGTGAAGACTCTTCACACACTTGAACAACTGTTGATTGATTACGCTAACTGATGAAAAACTATCGTGTGCCAGTTGAGGAAGTGGCACAAGACCCCTTGCGAAATCCCCAAATTCATGCTATCATACATGTATGAAAAATCAAAAAACCAGTTCAGAAATCTTCCATTATCACACTGATTGGAAGGAAGGTAAAGTGAATCAAATGTGGATTGAATGTCTTAATCCACATTCAGAAGGTGACAACAAGTATGTTGCTGTTGCTTACAATCCAGAAAAGGATACAAGCATGGTAATGTCTAACCCCAGAAGTCATTATGATACACTTAATTGGGTTAGAAGCTTCTGTGGATCATTTTCAATATTATCCTACACTTAATTCATTCTTAGATCAAAACAAATGACAACAACCTATCAATCCAATGCTTTGGACATTTCCTACAATGGTTGGGAGAATTATGAAACCTGGAATGTTTCTCTCTGGATTAACAATGCAGAAGGTTTATATCATCTTGCTCAAGAGTGTGGTGATTATGAAACTCTTGTAAAGTGTCTTTATGATGAGTATGGAGTGAATGAAACTCCTGATGGCGTTAAGTTCAATTCTCCGAAAGTGAATGTAGTACAGTTAAACTCTGATGTGTTTGATGTCTAAATGACTTGCTTAAGCACAAACTATCACTCAAACCAAATTCAATTTATGTTCACCATTGCATCTGATCTCAAAACTCAAAAGTTTGTATGGATTCCATCAGTAGATGATACTCAGCAAACAAAACTTGATGATGAGATTGTAACATTCTCTGCTGTAGAAGTTGCTAATCAATTTGCCTCAGTTTATAGTCAGGAGTTGAAGTGATTATGTATCAAATTACGTATCAAGTTCCTTACAATGATTGTGAGTGGAGGTTTCAATCATTTGCTACACTAAGTGAAGCAATAAGGATGGTTGATTTTTATCTATCTTGTGGGTCACCTGCAAGGTTAGTTAGTAATTCCGTATAATGTTATTGAGATAATAAAAAGGTTAAAATAAATGTATATGAGTTTTCCACAGGTTTGTGTATATCTGTGGAAAAAGTATGTTATTTGTGTATTATTTGCTACTGTGAATAGTGTTTATAAATGGTTTATTATGTGTTTATAAATGGTGTATCTTATTGTGATCTTGGCCCACATTATATCACAAACCCTCTGAAATGTCAAGACCTCCCAGACACCCTCAGAGGTGGCACATGTACTTGACAGTATAGTTTTCCACAGGCACTAAGTGATAAACAGTGAAAACACAGTGAGCATCAGTGATCTCAGTGTCAATGAGTATATTTACCCTGTGGAAAACTAAGTGATAACCTGTGGAAAACTAAGTGATAACCTGTGGAAAACTAAGTGATAACCTGTGGAAAAATAGTTTTCCACAGGTTAATAATGATTGTGAATATGTGTGAATGACAGTGAATAACAGTTGACAAATGTGCAGTCCTGTGATATAGTGAATTAGCAGGTATTTTGTGTGATTGTGTTACCCTGTGGGGGGTAATGCGAAAAAACAAGACTCCCCTAACCTACAGAGGTGACAAAGTGCGAGAGAGATATCAAGTGATTCAAAAAATTTTTTGGGGTAAAAAAACACCAATAAGGTTGATTTATAATAATGTGTATGGAACTACACTAAGTCCCTGGAATGAATTTTATTATATTACAATTACTTTGTGGGAGGGATTAAATATACTTGGGTCCCATTATAAGAAAAAAATTTTCCCCAGATAAAAATGCCATATAAGTTGATAGCAAGAGATAAAGTGTTTTGTGAGGGCACATTATCAGAATGTCAAAAGACACTCACTGGTATTTCAAAAATGATTCATGCAGGATTTTCTACTAATTTTGAAATAGATGAGTTTATGATATCAAATGCTAATGCAAATGAAAACAAAACTACATGGAAACAATATGACTTTTAGTAAACCAATTCTTGCCACATCTCCAAATCAAACCAAAATGAACTGGTGGCAGTATTATATTGGACACTGTTGGATGACAGGCTGGCAGTCCATTGGACATAACTTTCGTATGTGGTCCGATTTGATGGGAAGTAACTATGAAGGTTATGCACTTCTCAAAGAAGATGACCCAGAGGCAGAGTGTTTAGATTGGTTCTGGGCATCACTTGTAGAAGATGATGTTTATTCTAAAGAGTTTCTTGAGCACTTGATGCAGATAGTGGATGACATTGAGACTGGTAAAGAAAAAGTTATACCTATGGATGATGTAATGGCAAATCTCAAAACTTGGTTGGAGGAAGAATGAATACACATGATGAAATAGAACAAAGTATATTTGTAGGATTTTGGAGCATAAATCATTGTAAGGAAGAACCAAATCAGTTTTGTTTGTGGAAACGAAAAAAACCCAATCTCATTCATAGAATAATGAATTGGTATTTACTTGGAAACAAGTGGATTGACAAGAAATAAATAGTACAGTATCATTTGAATTGATACATATGTCGTCTGCAACCTGAATAAATTTTATGGCAAAAGGATTTACCGTTAAAGCAAAAGAACCAGAGCAACAATCCCTTTTTAATATAGAAAGGTGTAAGGAAAGAATTAGAGGTAAGACAATTGTTTTTTGTTTGCCTGGACGTGGTGTATCATATGCATTCTTAAAAAGTTTCGTACAACTTTGTTTTGATCTTGTTCAATCTGGAGCAAGTATTCAAATTTCTCAAGATTATAGTTCAATGGTAAACTTCGCAAGATGCAAATGCCTTGGAGCAAATGTACTTGCAGGACCAGATCAATTACCATGGCAGGGTAAGTTACAATATGATTATCAACTCTGGATTGATAGTGACATTGTATTCAACACGGATGCCTTCTGGGCAGTCTTTGATATGGATAAGGATATTGCATGTGGATGGTATGCTACAGAAGATGGTAGAACCACCTCAGTGGCACATTGGTTAGATGAACAGGACTTCAAGAACAATGGTGGCGTCATGAATCATGAAATGGTAGATACCATTGGAAATAGAAAAAAACCATTTACTGTAGATTATACTGGATTTGGTTGGACGCTAATTAAGAAAGGAGTCTTTGAGCACCCAGAAATGAAGTATCCATGGTTTGCACCACAGATGCAAATCTTTGACTCTGGAGAGGTTCAGGACATGTGTGGAGAGGATGTTTCATTCTGTCTGGATGCTAAAAGAAAATGTGGATTTGAAATTTGGTGTCATCCACAAATTAGAGTTGGACACGAGAAGACTAGGGTTATCTAATGGAAACATATCGCATTCTTTGTAATGGAAGAGTCATTTATAATGAAATTTCCCAGGATGAGATGTTTGATATTATAGATGAATTATCAGAACAATTTTATGAAACTGGAGTTCCCAATCCAGGGGACCTCATGGTAGAATGTATTAGAACACAGGAGATTTAAATTATGGCAAATCGTCCATCATTAACCAATAAGGTTATTATTGAACATAAACCAAAGAAGACAAGACAGGGACGATCAAATCAAACGATCCTCTCTAGAACCTCTCGTAATGGTCCTAAGAAGAGATACAGAGGACAAGGATAAATAGGAATATCTATTCAAGACCTAAATGTATTGTCTAGACTCTAAAGATGAGTGGGCAATTATACATCCTGATGATCTTTGGGTATACAATAAACTAATAATTTCAATAAAACTTGGGCATCTCTGTGGACCTACAGGGGTGCCTGTTCCATATGAAGGAGATTATATAGTTAGACCCATGTTCAACCTCCTTGGAATGGGTAGAAATGCAAGAGTAGAATGGATTAAGGACTCTACTGAACATTTTCATCCATCTGAATTCTGGTCTCAAATCTTCTATGGACAACAGTTAAGTGTTGATTTTTACCAAAAAAGATCTCTACTAGTAGTAGAAGGTATTAAGGATCAAAGAGATCCACTCTACAAATGGAAAAAGTGGCAAAAAATATCAAAAAATATAAAATTTCCAGAAATTTTGGACAATCTAAAGGGGAATTATGATTGGATTAATTGTGAATTCATAGGAGACAAGTTAATAGAGGTTCATTTTAGACAAAATCCAGACTTTAGATATGGAAATACAGTTGCTATACCAGTCTGGGATCAAAAAATTACAGAACATGAACAAAATTATACATATATTTTAGATGAAGATTATCACAGAAAAGGATTTTATATTGATTAAGGGATAGGAACCCCTTAAAAAGTTCTAATTAACCTTAGAATTCTAAACTTATGTCAAACTTACCAGTAGATAGAGACAAAGAGTACATGTATGACATGTGGGGAACCACAAAACTCGTAACTGATTATGGAAAGTTACCAAAACCAAAGACAATTCAAGAAATTATGCATGATGACATTCCAAAAAATAGTCATTTTCTGAAAGAACAAGCAGAAATTCATGAAAAAATTAGAAATGATGATGATTATGATGATTGGGAGTATGGAACTGAACCAACTTATGGAAAACCACAATATTGTAATTGTAACCACAATAAATATAAGTAAATAATATCCCTATAAAGTGCCTTTAGAATCTGTATCAAGAGGATTTAAAGATATCAGTCTATCTTTTAAAAGAAATCCAGTTACTAATGATATTATTTCATTAAGAAACGAGGATGCAATTAAAAGATCAGTCATCAATCTGGTGAGAACTAGAGTTGGCGAAAGATTCTTTAATCCTCTTTTAGGTTCTAAGGTAGAAAATTATTTTTTTGAACTTGCAGGCATTGATGTAGAAGAACCACTTAAGGAAGAAATTAAAACAGTTATTAATAATTTTGAACCTAGAGTTAGATTGAGAAATGTGAGCGTTGCATTTTTACTAGATGATAATGCCATGGATGTAAGTATTGTATATGATATTGTTGGACTAAGTGCCCCACAACAAGCAATAACTTTTGTACTTCAACCAACCAGATACTAATAATGGCATTTACCCAATTTACTAATCTAGATTTTGATCAGATTAGAACATCAATCAAAGATTATCTAAGATCAAACTCAAACTTCAGTGATTTTGATTTTGAAGGATCAAATTTTTCTATTTTAATTGATATACTTGCATATAATACTTACTTGACTGCATTCAACACCAACATGGTGGTCAATGAGTCATTCATTGATAGTGCAACACTCAGAGAGAATGTAATATCTTTAGCAAAAAATATTGGATATGTTCCATTATCCAGAAGAGCAGCAACTGCAAAGATAAGTTTTACTGTATCCAATATAAATTCTACTTTTAAAACTGCAACTCTTAAAAAAGGTATTGTTTGTACTGGAAATTTAGACAATACTAGTTACATTTTTTCAATTCCAGAAGATATTACCATTGGAATTAGTCAAGGAGAGTGTACTTTTTCTGATGTAACAATTTATGAAGGAACATTACTAACTAAAACCTTTATAGTAGACACTTCTCAACCAAATCAAAAATATATTTTACCAAATCCATTCATAGATACCTCAACAATTAGAGTAAATGTAAAGGAAACATCTCAATCTACTACATCTAATGAGCATGTGGCAGTAGAGAACATCTTAAGTATAAATTCTAACTCAAATATTTTTCTAATTCAAGAAATTTCAGATGAAAAATATGAACTTTTCTTTGGTGATGGAGTATTTGGTAAGAAATTAAGTAATAACAATGAAATAGTAGCAACATATATTACTACAAATGGCAAACAAGGCAATGGAGCTTTAGATTTTGTGTTCTCTGGAACCGTTGTTTCAAATACAGGGTCAAATTTAGGCTCTAATGTTGGTATTGTATTGACTGATGAACCAGCAAACAATGGCGATGACATACAAACTGTAAATTCTATCAGATATTATGCTCCAAGAATGTATTCTACTCAATATAGAGCAGTAACTGCATCTGATTATGAGGCATTGTTACCTTCAATTTATTCTAATATTGAATCAGTAACTGCATATGGAGGCGAAGAATTAGTTCCACCTCAATATGGTAAGGTTTTTATAGCAGCAAAACCAAAAAATTCTGATTATTTGTCAGAACAAACTAAAGAAAGACTTTTATCAGATCTCAAGAAATATAGTATAGCAGGAATTCAACCAAGTTTTGTAGATATTAATGTTCTATATGTTGAATTAGATTCCACAATTTACTATAACTCTAATTTTATTGGAGCATCAAGTGACTTAAAAACTCAAATCTCTAACTCCCTTCAAAGTTATGCAGATTCTACTGATCTAAACAAGTTTGGTGGGAGATTTAAATATAGTAAATCAGTAAGAATAATTGACACCACAAATAATGCAATTACTTCAAATATAACTAAAGTTAGAATTAGAAGAAATGTTGGCGTTATCATTGGAGAACCAACTCAGTATTTAATCTGTTACGAAAATAGATTTTTCGCTTCTCTCTCAGGGTACAATATTAGAAGTACTGGATTTTATGTGAATGGAATATCTAGACAAGTTTATTTGTCTGATATACCAAATGCAAATTTAACTACTGGAAGATTATACTTAGTTTCATTTGATGGAGAAAAGGAATCTACAGAACAACAAGATGTTGGAACTGTAAATTATACCACTGGAGAAATTGATATAGATAATATAAATGTATCCTCCACATCACTTCCCAATAATACTATAGAGATAGAAGCAACTCCATATTCAAATGATGTTGTTGCTAAAAAATCCATTTACCTGAAATTAGATATTGGAAAAAGTAATTTGACATTAGTAAAGGATATTATTTCATCTGGCGAAAATGCTTCAGGAAGCAGATTTGATCCAGAATCAAGTTATTCAACTGGAACCAAAATAAGAAGTTAAGATGCTAGAAATTCAAAAGTTAGTAAAAATTAGCGATATTGTTCAAAATCAAATTCCAGAATTTGTTTTAGAGGACAATGAAAATCTAGTAGAATTTTTTAAACAATATTATTACTCTCAAGAATATCAAGGTGGAGTAGTAAATCTTACTGAAAATTTAACTACATATAAAAACTTTTCTGCATTTGATTCTACTAATTTAATTGCATCTACAACTTTATCTGAGGATATAGATTTTTTTGATGATACAATTTATGTGGAATCTACCAAAGGATGGCCAGAAATATATGGGTTATTAAAAATAAATGATGAGATTATTACTTACACTGGAATTACAACTAATTCATTTACTGGTTGTATTAGGGGATTTAGTGGAGTAGATTCTTTAAGGGATGAATCTAATCCAGAACTTTTAGTTTTTAAATCCACAGAAGCAAATGCACATTCATCGGATGATGTTGTTAATAATTTAAGTAATTTATTTTTAATTGAGTTTTTTAAAAAACAAAAATCATTATATTTTCCAGGATTTGAGGAAGTAGATTTTGATTCAAAAATTAATCCTCAAAACTTCTTAAGTAATGCTAAGACCTTTTATCAATCTAAAGGTACAGATGAATCATATAAAATTCTATTCAAGGTTTTGTATAATGAAAATGTGCAAATTATAAAACCAAGAGAATATTGTTTTACTCCATCTGATGATAAGTGGGTAGTAACAGAAACCTTTATATGTGATTTAGTTGAAGGAGATCCATTTAAAGTATCTGGACAAACACTATATCAAGATCCAGATCCTTATAATGACAAAATTGAATTTGCTAATGGATCAATTTATTCTGTAGATTCTTACTTGTTGAATAATAGGTCTTTATATAAAATAAGAATTTTTGCAGGGTATTCAAATAATTTAAATCCAAAGGGATCTATATTTGGATCTTTTATTCCAACATTTAAAACATTTGTTGTAGAGAATGTTGAATCTGGATCAAATACTATTTTTGTAGATTCTACTGTTGGATTTCCAACATCTGGTGTAATTTACATTGGAGAAAATATTTACACATACACAGATAAAACAATTAATCAATTTCTAAATGTTTCTACTCAAAATTCTACTCTAATTAATAATTCTATAGAAATAGGATCTAGAGTATATTCAACTAATTATGTTTATTCATATGAAGATGGTGATAATACTAAAAAAGTATCCTTTAGAATTAATAATGTTCTTTCTTCTTTTGAATCTGTAACTTCATTATATGCTCTTGAGGGAGATCCTATTAAAGTTGATAATGTTGGACATGTAGATAATAATATATTTGTAAAATCATTAAAATTTAATCATCCAATATCCATCTATTCTGGAGTTGGCGTTACTGCAATTACAACAGGAGTTAGATATTATTCAAAACAGGGATTTGCAATTAGTAATGGTCTTTCTTTATCAAAATATGAACATAATTTAAAAAATGGCGATATTGTAGACTTATATGTAAAATTTTTAGGAACATATCAATTATATCTTCCAAATTTACAAGTAACCACTTCTCTGTCAAAGGAATTTAGTACTCAACAAATAGAAGATACTTCTCTATTAGGCAAAGAAATTATCTTTAAGAGAAGATTAAAAAAAACAAAGGCAACACCATTTACAAAACTATTCAATAATATTAATAATAGATATACAGCTAATATTCAAGATGCATATGCAGATTCTAATTATAATTACATAGCATCAAATGGACTTCCTGATTATGAAGTAAATCCATATGTAAAGGATTTTACATTAAATGCTAATATTGACAATTCTTATAGTTTGGTAGGGTCTCATAATTTTTATACTGGAGAATCAGTAAAAGTAGTTGGATATGGGACTAGTGGAACTCTAACGAATGATTTTATAAAAGCAGTTGGATTTAATACTGGAAACACATATTATGTCAATAGAATTGGACCATCCAACTTAAGATTAGCAGAGACTAGAGAAAATCTTGGAGTTGGTGGAACACATATTAATTTATTAGAATTAACTAATGTAGGTAATGTTTCTGGATATTTTGTAGATATAGTTCTACAAAGTTCTCCAATTTATGGGAATAATTTTTCAACTACTAAAACATTTAAAAAGATTCCCAAATTCCCAACTTTTGAAAAAGATAAAATATCAACACAACCAGGACCAGTTGGTATTTTTGCTAATGGAATAGAAATTCAAAGTTATAAATCATTTGATAAAGTTTTTTATGGTAAAATAGAGAATGTAGATATATTGAATGGAGGAGAAGGATATAGTTTAATAAATCCTCCAAGATTTGAAATTTTTAATGCTTCAAATGATCAAGATTTTTTAACCATATTAATTCCAGAGATGGAAGGGTCTTTGGTTGGTTTTAAAATAGTAAATCCAGGATATAATTATGAGAGTGAACCAACAGTAACTGTATCTGGGGGAAATGTAAAGGATGTTCCAACCAGAGTAAAAATGAAATATATTGATAATGAAATTGAATTCAATTCAACCACTAGAGCCTCAGTTGTTAGGACAATAACTAATGATTTTAGATTTGAAAAAAATCATGGGTTTACTGAAGGCGAAGCAGTAGTTTATGAAACAAATAATACATTTCCAATTGGAATTGGCACTATAGTTTCTGATGGTACTTTATTAGATCAATCAGTTTATTATGTGTCTGAAGTTGGAGCAGGAACTTCTTTCAGATTAGCTTTAAGTAAAAATGATGCTTTAATTAAAAATAATTTAATTAATATCAGAACTACTGGTGGAGGAGTGCAAAAATTTAGATCTTTAGAAAAAATTCAAGTAATAGATAAAGTTAATATTGTTGGTATTGTAAGTGGGTTTAAGTATAAAAAATTATCATTTGGAGTAGAAGATATTAATGTATATGATAATATTTTTTATTTTAATGATCATGGGTATCAAAATGGAGAAGAAGTTATAATAACTCAAATTGGAACTCCTCTTGATGGGGCAACTCCAGGACAAATATATTATATTGATAAATTAGACAATAATAGTTTTAGACTTTCTACTAATATTCAAAGAACTAATATTCTAAACATAATTAGCTTAGATTTTGCAACAACATATTTTATACAGTATCCACCAATTGAAGTTCAGGTTAATGGTAGATTCAAAAAAACTTCATCCAGTATTGTTGGATATGGAGCAACTATTATTCCTATAGTTGATGGATATGTAAAATCACTAAAAGTTCAAAGAGGATTGGCATCTCCAGCAACAGTGACTCTTGGTGTAAAAAATATTGTAAATTATCAGAAAAAACCAAGAATTTCTGTTTTAGAGGGTGAAAATGCTGAATTTCAACCTCAGGTTGAAGATGGAAAAATAACTAAAGTTATAGTTAAAAATGCAGGAGAAAATTATTTTAATGATTTTGATTTAATTATATCTGGACAAGGATATGGAGCCAATATTACTGCAGTCACAAACAGTGGGCAAATTACAGATGTTAAAATAATTAATGGTGGAGTTGGATACGCATCTTCTGATACATCCATTCAAATCATAAACAAGGGAAAAGATCTTTTAGTTAGTGCAGAGATAACTTCTTGGACACTGAATGAAGTTGCTAAATTGGGTACATCAAATTTATCTAATGGTTATTTATTTGGATCTAAGTATTCAAAATTTGGAAACACTTTTGGTGTATTTTTCTTAGATTCTAATTTAATTAATACTTTTGGGATAATTTCAACAAAACATTCTCCAATTATAGGTTGGGCTTATGATGGATGTCCAATTTATGGACCATATGCATATGAAAACACAGATGGGTCTGGAAATGTTATTAGAATGCTAAGTGGATATGTTAGAAATAAAATCAGTCCACATCCTACTTTAGATGCTATTGAAGATTATACATTTACCAATTCTGGGACATTAGATGAAAATAATGGAAGATTTGCAATAACACCAGAATATCCAAGAGGAATATATGCATATTACTGCACTATAGATTCTAGTGGAAATCCTGTTTTTCCATACGTAATAGGAAATACTTATAATTACATTCCAGAGGGTTCAAATTTTATATTAACTCAAAATCAAGATTTAGATTTTAATGAATTAGGTATAGTTAAATATACTAAACCATACAGAGTTGATGATAAAGAACATTACTATGAATATTTTGAAAATGTAATTTCTGAAAATAGAATTGATGCCATAGTAACATCAGTTTCAACTGGGAAAATTAATTCCATTGATGTAGTAGATGGTGGAACTGATTATGAAATTGGAGATAGAATTGAATTTTATGATTCTGATCTTGGTGGACTGGGAGCTGTAGCAGAAGTATCTAAAATTTCTGGAGTTGGAATTGTAACTATATCTGCAGGAATAACAACATTTAATGATGTTAAATTTGTCTCAATTGAGTCTGGTATTCTTGGAATAGCCACTACAGCACATAATTTCAAATCACAAACCTTTATAAACATTTCTGGAATTTCCACAACTGATTATTCTGAGTTGGAGGGATTTAGAAGGATAAATGTAGAGTATCCTTCTACTATCTTAACTGAATCTCTCTCTAATGTTGCAACTACTGGAATTGTTACTAGTATCAAAATAAAATCTCCTGTTCTAGGATATAGAGTTGATGATCAATTAACAATAGGAACAGAAACTCTTACTGTTGTTGGAGTAGATAAGTTAAATAATAGATTAAATGTATTGAGACAATCTGGATCTCCTGGATATGCAATTAGCTCAACTGTTTCTGATTTTGTAACTAAATTTACATTCTCATATCCAAAATTATCATTACCTTTAACTGAACTTGATGACTCTTATTATTTCAATCCTTCACAATCAGTTTCTGTTGGAATAAGCAGTTCTGCTGGAGTTGGAAATACTCTAACAGTATCTCCATTAGGATATGGAGTTTCAATTACTAAGTATATTGAGCATGGTGGAATATTTTTACCTTTCAATCCATTTAGAGATGGAGAAAAGGTAATCTATACTACTAATGCTTCTACAATAGTATCAAATGCTGGTCCTTTAGTTGATTTACCAAGTCTATACATTGTTAAAATATCTCCAGATATTGTTGGACTAGTACAGGATATTAAAGATGTTAAAAATAAAGATGCTTTATTGAAATACAATGCAGTTGGAACTGGAAATTTACATAAATTTAAAACACAAAGAAATATAGTAACTGGAAGTGCGACTCAAATTAATGTAAATGTATCTGCAGCATCTAGTCATGGATTGGATGTAGATAATAATATTGAATTTAATGTAACTTCAGGTGTAACAACAACCTATGTGGTTGGATATGGTGCATCATCAAAAAGAGTTTTAATAGATGGTCAAATTAATCCAAGAATTAGATCCTATGCAAATGAATCTGTAGTATTTTCTCTTACTGACCCAAGCATATCAGGAAAGGATTTTAATCTGTATAGTGATGATATTTTCAGAAATCCATATTTTGGCAATGAAGAAGGAATAGAAGTAATTAAAACAGAAACTGAATTAACTCTACAAATTACAGAATTTACACCAAAATTATTATATTACAACTTAACAAACATTACTACTGATGATGAAATTTATCAAGACCTGACTATTAAAAATAATAATCAATTAAAAATTGAAGATAGTGTTTATAATTTACAAAGTAAAGTCATTGGAGTTACTAGTACTACTTTTGTTTATAATTTGCCCACATTTCCAGAAAGACCATCATACACTAGTGTATTATCTGATTTAAGTTATAATGTTTTAGATGTTGGAATAAAAGGTCCAATATCTTCAGTAAGATTATTATATGGTGGATCTAATTATCAAAAACTACCAGAAATAAAAAATATTATTACTGATTCTGGGAAGGGAGTTAATTTATATCCTAAAACAACTAGCATAGGAAAAATTAAGTCTATAGATATTGTCAACAAAGAAAGTGTTTATTCTAGTGATAAAACTCTTTCTCCAATATCAACCTTATTTACTGCAATAAGAACCAAAAATAATTATAAAGTTTCAAAACTAGAAATATTGGAACCTGGAAGAAAGTATCTTTATCCACCAACATTAATACTCTTCAATAAAGTAACTGGATCTATAGATAGTCTATTTTCTGCTGCAGTAACTTTAAAATCACAATCTATAGATAGTGTAACTATTGTAGATTCATCTTCAAATTTAAAATCAACAGATAATACTATTATATCAATTAACAATAGTAATGGAATTAAAATTCTTAGTGCTTCTGTTAGTGGAGCTGGTCCATATGATGTAGATTTAACCTTACAAACTCCATTATCTGGTTTTTCAACTTCAAATCCATTGCCAATTGAAATTGGAGATGAAATTTTTATTGAAAGTATTATTTCTTCTGGAGGATCTGGATTTAATAGTTCTGACTATAATTATGAAACATTTACTGTAACCTTTACTAATCCAAATTTTAGTGCTCCAGATGCAGCTATAGTAAGGTATCAAACAACTGAATTTCCTGGAGTTTTTAATTCATCAACATATAATGCAATTGTTTGTAAATATGATGATTTAGTTAAAGTATCAGCAACTTTAGAGAAGTCTTCATTTACAAATAACGAAGAAGTTTCTGGAAATAAAATTATAAATAACGATAAAAATGAACCAATTTTAGAAGTACTTAAGTTTGATTCTGCTTCTAATGTATCAAAGGGAGACTTAATATCAGGAAAAATATCATTAAGTAAAGCAGAGGTTCAATCAATAGAAATTTTTGATGCTGATTTAAAAGTAAATTCTAGTGTAACTGAAAAAATTGGTTGGAGAGATTTTAGAGGAAATCTGTCTAGTATTTTACAAAAATTACAAGATAATGATTATTATCAAAATTTTGCATATAGTTTAAAAAGCAACAAATCTATTGATGAATGGGGTGCAATAGTTTCAGATGTTGCTCATGTTTCTGGATATAAACAGTTTGGAGATTTATTAGTAGAATCTGAACTTCCTGTTGGAATTGCAAAAACATTAACTGTTACTTCTGATGCAACTTCATTGGTAAATGTTGCTTTAGTGTCAGAAACTGATGTTACATCAGTCTCTAATTTTGATATGGTCATTGAAGAAGATATAGATGATACTGATGGATTATATTCAGAATATTTAAAATTTGGAACCAAAAAACTTTCAGATTATCTCTTATCTAGAAATAATAGAGTTCTTTCTATAGATGATATTTCTAATTTATTTGATACTGACAATTCTCCATTTGTTACAATTCCAATTGATACAGTAAATACAAATAATGAAATTGTATTGAAATATTTCTTCTTTGTTGGAACAACAATATCATTTTTTGGTGATTTTGAAAAACCACAAGTTTTTGATTTGATGGTTACTAGAACTGACAATATTATTAATCTAACATCATATGCATATTATTATGATTTTTATACTGCATCTGGATCTATTAATTTTCCATCAGGAGAAATTTCAGCAACAGTTGATTCAACTGACACAGACAACATAATTATCAATTTTGTTCCTAGAAATATTTTTAATAGTTATGCAATAAGAGCAATTAAAGATAGTGCACCAGTATCAGTTGGAATTGCAACCACATCATATGGATATGTATGTAATATTGAAAAAACAGTTCAATATCCATCAACAATGTCTCCTACTGCAGAAATTATTTACAGTTATCCATTGTCTGACTTAACTTCTGGAATTGGATTTATAGGAGTTTCTTCTTCTCCCAAAAAGGTGAGAAATTCATTTGAGTTTTCATTTATAAAAGATGTTGGAAATAATATTGACTACAATGTCTTTGCTGAACAAAAGACTTTAGAACTAGGATCTTTTGATATTGGCGTTAGTGGATCTGATGTTCAATTTAAATTTACTCCAGTTTCTGGAATTGGAATCACTGTACATACTAATTTTCAAATATTAAATACCAATAATGTTTCTCCAAATCAAGTTATAAATGAACTTACAGTATTAACTAGTGAAAAATACATTTATAATGGATCTTCTCAAGTTTCTATATCAACAGTTTCAAGTGATTTTTGTTCAACAAAATATATCATAGAAGCAGAAAAAACAGTTGGATTAGCAACATCAAGATCTATATTCCAAATAAATTCAGTGCATTTTGAAGATTATAATAACAATACAGTTTATGGATTTGCTGGTGACATGGACAGTGAAGAATTTGCAATTGAAACCATATATAATCCCTCTCCTGGAGAATATTTACTTGCATTCACTCCAAGTGAATCTGCAAATTATAATTTTAAGATAGTTAGAAAATCTATATTATCTCCAAACACCTAATAAATATTTTAAAAATGCCTGTTTCTGACGTTGGTGCAATTTATACTCCTGCAATTTATGGAAGGACTTCTTTTCCTATAAGACATGAACGAGAACCAGTTTTTTATAAAACTTTTAATGGATCAAATCCAAACATAGTTGGAATAACCTCTGATAAAATTACAGTTAAAGATCATTTTTTTAGTACTGGAGAAAAATTAATTTACAGTCCAGGGGCTGGATCTTCTATTGGAATAACTACAACTAGTCCAGGAAATATTGGTTTTAGTACATATTTACCAAATATAGTTTACCCAATTGTTTTAGATAAAGACACTATACGAGTTGCTTTAGCATCTTCTTTAGCTTTATCTGGAAATTATGTTGGTATAACAACTACTGGAATTGGTTCTGCTCATACTCTATTGGCAGAGAAACAAAATTCAAAGTGTTTAATTGCAATTAATAATATAATTCAATCACCTCTTGCGGTTGGTTCTACAGTAGGCATAGTAACTTTCACAAACACATCAGCCACTTTAGATACTTTACAAAATGTTAGATTAGGATCTTTTTTGAAAATTTATCAAAATAACGAAAGCGAAATTGTAAAAATATCAGCAATAAATTATACTACAAAAAATGTATCCATTTCAAGAGGAGTTGCATTGATGGGAACTCCACAAATTAATTTTACTGGAATAATAACTCAAACACCAGCAACACTTTTAAGTGGCACTTATAATATATCTAAAGATGTAATATACTTTTCTGATGCTCCATTAGAATCAAAAAAAATAAATCTAACTATTCCCACATCTGATATTGATTTTAGTCAAAATAGTTTTACTTATTTTACTGGTAATGAGTTTAATATTATTACTGGAAGTCAGGCAGTTTTCTATTCAGAAAATCCTCCAGTAGAATTAGTAAATGGTACTGTTTACTATTTAATTAGAAGTTCTAATAACACATTTAAATTTGCCACTACCCTATTCAATTCATTTAATAATGTTTCAATAGATTTTTCAACAAATAGTGGAAATGAGTTTGTAGTTGCATCATTTCAATTATTTTTAATAATACCAGCAGAAAATAGTTCTTTTCAAGGAAGAGTATTTTTAAGATCTAATTATGATGGCAATTATGTATTTGATGATATTTCTGAACAATTTACTGGAATAACTAGTTCTTTTGAATTAAAAACTTCAGGCATAAGTACTGTAGGAATAAGTTCAGATAATGGAATTGTTTTGATTAATAATGTATTTCAATATCCAGAATCAGAAGAAGCTTTTGAATATAGACAAGTTGGAGTTGGATCAACTGGTCAAACTTTTATTGATTTTAAAGGATCTGGTGATTTTAAATCCTATGATGTCAATGTAAAAGGACTCCCAAGAGGTGGAATAATAGTTTCCTATGGAACTAGTAGTGGATCTTTGTATCAACCTCTAATACCAGCAACTGGATTTGCAATTGTTTCTGCTGCAGGAACAATATCAAATATTTACATAGGAAATCAAGGATCTGGGTATAGGACTGGAATAACCACATATTATATTGACATTGAAGATGCAGATCTTCCAGGGTCTGGTGCTAAAGGTATAGCATATCCAAATTCTGTTGGAATTATAACTGGAGTTGGTATATTGACTGGTGGATCTGGATATCAGTATAACATAACACCAACCACTTTAAGTTCAACAATAAATGAACTAGATCCAAATGGAACACCAGTAGGAGTTGGAACAACATCTGATTTTGAATATTTTAGAGGACAATTAGTAAGTGTTGACAATCCTGGATTTGTTCTTATAGATTCTGAAGTAATAAAATATACTGGATTAGATAATGCAACTAGTTCACTCACTGGAACTATAAGAGGACAACTTGACACCATAGGCACTTTACACACTTCTAGTACTCCAGTGAGCAAGTATGAATATAAGTACATAGTTAAATTTGATGCTCCTGCCACATATGACAATGTGCCATTAACTGGTTCTGTTGCAGGAGTGGGAGCCTCTGTTAGTTTTGATATTGACCAATTTGGAGAAATTTCAAATCTATCATTCACAAATAGAGGATATAATTATAAAATTGCAGAAGTATTAACTCCCACTGGAACCTTAGGATTATCAACTCAAACAAATAATGATAAATTAAAAATTACAGTTGAAGAAGTTGGAAAAGATGATTTTTCTGCATGGAATGTTGGACAATTAAGAAAACTCAATGACTTAACAGATAAAGTAAATGGACGAAGAAGAATATTTACATTATTTGAAACAGTAAATACTGAATTAGGATTAGTTACTAGAAGAACTAGTTTAGAATCAGATCTTGCTTCTGGGATTGATTTATCATACAATTTATTGATTTTTGTCAATGATGTTCTTCAAATCCCAAATGTGTCATACATATTTTTAGGAGGTTCTCAATTAGAATTTACAGAAGCACCTCCTCTTGGAAGTACAGTTAAAGTTTATTTTTACACTGGATATGAAGGGGATGCTGAATTTTTCCAACCTCAAACTGATGTTAAAGAAGGTGATTCATTACTAATTCAAAGAGATATATTTGAGACAATACCAGTTGAACAGAAAAAAAGAACAGCTTTAAGAGTTGTTAGTTCAGATACTTTAAGAACTGAGGTTTATACAAACAGAGGATTGTCTGCATCTTCATCACAAAGAAGGACTCTAGTATGGACTCCACAAAAAGCAGATAGTATCATTTATGGAGAAATAGTATCTAAAAGTAGAGAAAAATTATCTTCAGGAATAAGTAGCATTTCTATAATTTCCTTTAATTATGATGTTAATCCTGGAATTCAAACAGTTGGTATTACTACCACAAATGGAACATTTAGTGGGTTCTGTACAAACATAATTGGAATCAATACAAATGCTGGTATAGGATCATTAATTCAAGTTGGTGATTTTATTGAAGCATCTTACATATCAATTGGAGTTACTATTGTATCAATTGGATCTAGTATTATTAATATAGGATCTCCATCACTAGGAATTTCAACATCTTCTGGAAATCTTTTCTTAGGAATAACCTCATATTCATCATCTCCTATTGGGATAAATACTATCCCACTCACTTTCTACAGAAAGAACTAATAAATAACAATAAAGTAACAAAAACAAATGCCAGCGATAGTTACTGATAAAATAAGATTATTGAATTGTAGTAATTTCATTAGTGATATTTCTACTGGTTCTTATTATATTTTTCTTGGGTTTCCAAATGCAACTGATTTTGACTCAGATTGGGACAACTCTCAACCAAGTCCTATAGACAATGATCTATATTTAAATTCATATAGAGACACTATTTTGGGAGTAAAGAAGGTTAACTCTTCTGATGTCATAAGGGTAATTCCAAAACTCCAATGGATAACAGGAAGAAAATATGATATGTATAGACATGATTATAGCGTTTATAATCTTTCTGCAGTTGCATCTGCAACTAGATTATATGATTCTCAATATTACATAATCAATAGAGATTATAGAGTTTATATTTGTCTTAATAATGGATCATCTCCTGCTAATCAAAATCAAGGAGTTGTATCAACTCAAGAACCATTACATACAGATATTTCCCCAAGAAAGGAAAGTGATGGTTATGTTTGGAAATATTTGTATACTTTAAGTCCAGCAGATGTTTTAAAATTTGATTCTACTAATTATATTGCAATTCCAAATGATTGGACAACTACATCCAATGCAGAAATAACTAGAATTAGGTCTAATGCATTTAATGGACAAATACAAACTATCTTGATAGAAAAACAAGCTCAATATAATTATGTTGGAACATTATCTGGTGTTCCAATAAAAGGAGATGGTTTTGGTGGAGAAGCTAGTGTTATTTTTGATGAGGAATCCAAACCAGTATCTGTTGAAGTGACTGTTGGTGGATTAGAGTATACATATGCAACTTTAGATTTAGATTCTGTACTACCACCATTATCAGGAGAAAAAGCAATATTTAATGTAATCATCCCTCCTCCTGGTGGACACGGATCTAATCCATATACTGAATTAGGAGCTACTAGAGTTTTAATCTACAGTAGAATTGAAAATGATCCAACTAATCCAGATTTTATAATTGGAAATCAATTTTCAAGAATTGGATTAGTTAAAAACATAAAAACATTTGGATCAAATAGTAATTTTACAGGAAGTAGTGGTTCTGGAATTTATGCAGCAAAAATGAATACTTCTGTAATTTTAGATCCAGTAGATTCTAAAATTACTCAAACATCTTCAAATGGAGTTGGTACTTTAGTGAGTTTTGATTCAACCACACAAATATTAAAATATATACAACCAAGAACTAATTATCTAGATACTTATGCAGTTGGAAATATAATTACTATTGATTATCAATATGCAAATAGTTCAAGTGGAATTCAAACAGCAACAGTTTATGATCAAAATGAATTTGATACTTCAACTAATTTTGTAATAGGAGCAAACTCATATCCAATAGATACATCATTCAATGGATCCACAGTTACTGTTGGATCAGTAGAGTATTATTTGGGGCAGAGTTTTAATTCTGGGTTATCTAGTCCAGACATAAATAACAAGAGTGGAGAAGTGCTTTATGTAGACAATAGAGGGTCAGTTACCAGAGCATCTCAACAAAGAGAAGATATAAAAATTATTTTAGAATTCTAAGAAAATGCCCCAAAGCACAAATTTAAACAAAACTCCATATTATGATGACTATAACTCAGAAAAGAATTTTTATAAAGTTCTTTTTAAACCTGGAGTAACGGTACAAACTAGGGAACTTACTACCCTACAGTCTATTCTGCAAAATCAAATTGAAAGATTTGGAAGTAAATTTTTCAATAATGGTGGAGTAGTTATACCAGGAAACTGCGCTTATATTCCAGTATATAATGCAATTGAAGTAGAAACAATTTATAAAGGGATTAATGTAGAAAATTTTCTTAGTGATCTAATTGGGAAAGTTTTAACTGGTGTTGATAGTGGAATAACAGCTAAAGTTGTAAATTATCTAACAGTATCTGATTCTGAAAAAAGTAGAACTACAATATATGTAAAATATCTTTCATCTGCTAATGATTTTGAAACAGAGGAATTTTCTGCAGGTGAAGAATTAACTTCAAACTTTGACGTATCCTTAGGGCAAGGATTTATTTTTGAAGGGGAACCAATTCTTCAAATTGCAGACCCAGTTGGAAGAACTCCATTTTCAGTAGGATCTGCTGCTAAAATTGAAGCTGGTGTTTATTTTGTAAGAGGATATTTTGTAGAGGTTCAAACACAAGAACTTATTTTAGATCAGTATGGAAATATTCCATCATATAGAGTTGGTCTTGCAATATCAGAAGATATAATTAATTCAGATGATGATTCTTCTTTAAATGATAATGCTCAAGGATTCTCAAATTATGCAGCTCCTGGAGCAGATAGATTTACAATTACTTTAACACTATCTAAAAAAGTATTAGATGATATTAATGATGATAATTTTATTGAATTGTTTAGAGTAGAAAATGGAATAATTAGAAAGATCAAACAAGAAACAACTGGTTCTTTTATTACTGATGTTCTAGCAAGAAGAACTTTTGATGAATCTGGAAATTATAGTTTAAAATCATATAATGTTAAAGCAGTAGAATCTTTAAACAATAGATTGGGAAATGGTGGAGTATATTTAAATACTCAAAACACATATCAGGGAGGAATCCCATCTGAAGATCTTGGATTGATTCAAATTTCTCCAGGAAAATCTTATGTTAAAGGATATGAAGTTGTAAATTATGATACTGTCTTAGATTATCCAAAACCAAGAACAACAAAAAGAGTTGAATCATCTTCTATTGTATTTTATGGTGGAGACTTACTAAGAGTAAATAATGTAAAATCTTCTCCTAAACTAGGAATATCAACCAATTCTACTGTATCTTTAAGTGCTGAAAGATTAGTAAATCAAACTGCACCTGCAACTACCATTGGATATGCTAGAGTTTATGACTTTGAACATCACAATACTTCATATGAAAGTCCTGCCAGTCAGTTTAATTTAAAATTATTTGACATTCAAACTTTCACAAATCTATTTACAACTATTCCAGTTACTGGCATTCCAATTGGTTCTTATATTCAAGGTTCTAGTAGTGGATCTTCTGGATATGTAAAACTTATTACTGCAGGAGATACTAATTTTTCCCTTTATCAAGTATCTGGAAAATTTATAAGGAATGAAACTCTTGTAATTAATGGAATTTCTAGCACTAGTGCTTATATTGGAACAGTAACAGATTATTCACTTAATGATGTGAAATCAGTTTCTGATGGATTGGGATTTGTTGCAGATGCATTATTATCAAATTCATCCACATTGATTGGCCCATTCAATGCCATTGTTTATTCTCCAACTGGTATTGTCACATTCTCAAAAGTGACTGGTAATGCCTTTGAGGCATCTATAAAAGTAAATGATATCATTTCATATCAAGCTCCAGGATTTACTTCTTCGGTGTTTGCTAGAGTAAGTTCCTTTAATAGTTCAAGGACTAATGTAACATTAGTGGGAGTTTCCACTGTTCAAAATGTTTGTACTGGAGATGTTGGAATAGGAACTTATTCATTACAATCAGTACAAATCCTTAGACCTACAATTACTAAAATTGAAAACTCTTCTTTATATAATAAATTAACACATACTAATATTTCTAATGTAGAGTTATTAAACTCCAGCGTAACAATTAAAAAACAATATACTGGGATTACAAAAACTGTAACTTCATTAACATTACCAAGTTTATCTGGAACTGATTATGTGTATGCAGCATTTGATGAAGAAAGATACCTAATATTGAATGCAAATGGATCTATAGAAAATTTATCAAATGCTACACTGACTTTAACTTCTGGGGGGAAAGAAGGTGAATTTACTTCATTATCTTCAACATCTGGTCCTTGCGTAGTAATTACTACTCAAATTAAATCTAATGTAAATTTTAAGAAAAAACAATATAGTAGATCAAATTATATTATAGTAGATAAAACAAAATATTCTACTCCTAAAAATGCTGGATTGACATATGATAGTTTATATGGAACAAGAGTTGATGATGATCAAATTAGTTTAAATAATCCAGATATAGTAGAAGTCCATGCAGTATATGAATCTTCTGGGACTGGAGATCCTCAAGTTCCATGGATTGCTATTACTGATTTGACCAGTCCAACTTCAAATACATCTGATTTAATTTTGGGCGAAAATGTTGTTGGTCAAGATACTGGGGCAGTTGCTAGTTATGTACAATTAAAAAACTCATCTCAAATTTATTTGGTATATAAAACTGCTCAAACTTTTCAAGTATCAGAAAAAATTACATTTTTGGAAAGTGGATATACTGCAATCATTGGAACAGTAAATGCTGGAGATAGAAATATTGTCAACAATTTTACAGTAGATAATGGACAAAGAAAGAATTATTATGATTATGGAAGATTAGTTAGAAATGCAACAGCACAAGAACCAACAGGAAGATTAAAAATTTACTTTGATAATTTTACATTTGATGCTAATGATTCTGGAGATTTAATAACAGTTAATAGTTACTTATCTTCACTATATGGAACTAAAATTCCATCATATGATGGAATAAGAAATACTGATATTATTGACTTAAGACCTAGAGTTGGGTCATATACTTCTGCAAGTGGAATTAGTCCTTTTGATTTTTCATCAAGATCTTTTGAAGTTTCTGGTGGCAATGCATCTCAAATTCTTGCCTCTGATGAAAATGTTATATTTGACTATGAGTTTTATCTTGGAAGATCTGATAGATTAACTTTAGATAGAGAAGGTAATTTCACATTAGTGTTTGGAGAACCAAGTGAAATTCCTATTACTCCAGAAATTTCATCTGAAGTTTTAGATGTTGCTACTATCATAGCATCACCATATGTTTATAATATTACAGATTCAGCACAAGTAAAAATTATTATTACAGACAATAAAAGATATACTATGTCTGATTTGAGAGATCTTGAAGATAGAATAGGATTCTTAGAATATTATACTTCATTAAGTTTACTTGAACTATCAACTGAAAATTTAAATATTGAAGACAGTAATGGTCTTAATAGATTTAAATCTGGATTTTTTGTTGATAATTTTGTAGACACTTCTTCAGTAGACTTACAGAGTATTGCTAATTCTACTATTGAAAATGAAATTTTATCTCCTGTAGTTTTCAATGCTAGAGTTGATTTAAGTCTTTTTAGTTCAGATTCTACTCTATCCAAATCTCAAATTAATTTAGATGATACAACTTCAACTAATGTAACTAGAACTGGAGATACAATTACTTTAGATTATACTGAGGTTGAGTATTTCAAACAACCATTTGCAAGTAGGATAGTAAGCGTTAATCCATTTGATATAGTTACTTGGGTTGGGAATTTAGCATTAAGTCCAAAAATTGATACTTGGACAGTTAGAAGACCAGCAGTGGAGGCAGGTAGAGTTGTTGGACAAGGTAATTTTGTAACATGGGGTGAATATACTGGTGGATATGAATCATACATTAGACCAAGAAATATTCAATTCACTGCAACTAGATTAAAACCAAACACAAGGTTTAAATATCTTTTTGATTCTAAAGTTGTTAGTGGTGCAGATGCTGTTCCTCCAGGATCTTTTGTATTTCCAAAATTACTTGAAATTACTGATGTTGTTGGTTCTTTTCAACCAGGAGAAACAGTTAGAGCATATGCTGCAAATGGAGAGTTAACTGCTCAATTTAGAATTTGCAATCCAAATCATAAAGATGGTTCTATTACAAATCCATCATTTACTTATAATATTAATCCATACTCCCCAACAGTTGGAATTTCATCTCTCTATGGACCACAGTCCACCATATTGAATATTGACATAGAATCATTGGAAGCACAAAACTTAGGAGAATTTTGGGGAAATGTTGCAACTGGATATAGGGTATATGGATTAACTAGCAAGGCAAGTGCTAAAGTTTTAGACAACAGATTAATTACTGATGAAAATGGAACTGTTTCTGGATCTTTGTGGACAGGAACTGATCAATTTAAAACAGGAACTACAACTGCTCAAATAACAACACAAAAATCTCCATTAGGAGTTCCTGGAGAATTTACCAGTGAGGCAAGCAACATCTTTACTTCTCAAGGAACAATAATTCAACCATATTATATTGTTTATTATGATCCCTTAGCACAAACTTTTATTGTTGATGATGAGACTGGAATTGTTCCAACTTCTGTTGATATATTTTTTGCAGACAAAGATGCTGCAATTCCAGTAGAACTTCAAATTAGAGAAGTAATTAATGGATATCCAGGAGGACCAGATAAAGTAATTCCAGGTCTTCAGAAAGTCTTATTGCCATCACAAGTTAGTACTAGTACAAATGCATCTTCACCAACTACATTTAGATTTGATAAGATGGTAAGATTGGAGGGTGGTAGAGAATATGCATTAGTTTTAGTATCAGATTCTCCAAATTATTTTGTGTGGCATTCCAGAATGGGTGAAGTTGAAATATCAACTGCACAAAACAGAGAAATTGGCAAGGTTATTATTAATAAACAACCTTCAATGGGAGTTATGTTTAAGGCTCAAAATGGAAGCACTTGGACGGCAAGTCAGGAAGATGATATTAAGTTTACCATCAGGAGAGCAAATTTTAGTACATCTGGAGGAACAGTCAGATTATTTAATTCTTCTCAGAATGTCATTAGACCAGAAAATAAATTAAAAGAAAATCCAATTTATTCTATTTCAACTAGTGCATCTGCATATAATAATGGCAGATATATTAAAATTGATCATGAGAATCATGGAATGCATTCACCTGCAGAAAAAGTACAAATTCTTGGAGTTAATCCAGATTCAATTCCAACAAAACTTACTGTTTCTTATGGAGCAACAGAAACTTCATCCATTAGTATTGCAAGCACATCTGGATTTGGAACATATGATGGTTCTTCTGTGGGTGTTTCTAACCCAGGATATGCTTTAATAAATGGAGAAATAATTAAGTATCAAACTGTGTTATCTGGACAACTTGCAGATATTACTAGAGGACAAGATGGAACTGTATCAATATTCCAACCCATAGATTCTTTAGTTTATAAGTATGAATTCAATGGAGTTCCATTGGGTAAAATTAACACAACACATACAATTCAAACAACTCCAAAACCAACTTTAGATTCTTATTATGTGCAAGTTGGATCTGGAAGTACCTTTACCATCGATAAGTTTGGAGGAGGGTTAAATGTATATGCAGGAAGAAATATTAATTTTAGTTCAGTTAGTTTAAATGAAAACTTCATTATATCCCCAGATAAAACTTCAGTTTCTGCAAGAGTTAGAACTATTTCAGAAAGAAGTATAGATGGAACAGAAACTGCTTTTAGTGATCAAGGTTATGAGTCAATTGATTCATCTGGTAAAACAAATTTTAAAACTATCAGAACAGTTCTCTCAAAAACAAATGAAGTTGAATTCTTAAATTCTACTGCATTTGAGGGACAAAGGTCATTAACACTAGAATTAACTCTAGGATCTTTAAACTCTAAAGTTTCTCCAATTATTGATATTGATCAAATTTATCTTGATGTAGAGGGATATAGAATTAATCAACCAGTAGGATTAAGTTCATATGCAACTGATTCAGGAGCAAATTCAAATATAAATGATCCACACTCTTTCTCATACACAAGTAGAAAAATTAATTTAGCACAAAGTGCAACTTCTATTAAATCATATATTTCATGCTATAGAGAGTCTGCATCTGACATTAGAATGCTTTATAAAATCTATAGAGCAGATGTTACTGATGAAGATCAAGTTTGGGAACTTTTTCCAGGATATCAAAATATTGATGTAAATGGGAATGTTATTGATTCTGATGACAATGATGGAAGATCAGATACAAATGTAACAAGTAGTTTTGAGAATGAATTTAAAGAATATTCATTTACTGTAGATAATTTACCAACATTTACTGGTTTTGCAATCAAAATAGTTGCTACAACAACAAATCAGGCAATTCCACCATTAATTAGACAATTAAGATCTATAGCATTAGCATAATGAAAAAAATAAAATATGCATTAGTAGAAGGGCATCCAAATTTAATTAGGGATCTTTCTACTAATGCAATTATCAATACAGATTCAAAAGCATCAGAACAATATCTAAAAACAAGAGACAGGAAAAAAGAAGAACAAAAAAAAATTTATAATATAGAATCCGATATAGAGGAACTAAAATCTTCAATTGATGAAATTAAAATTTTACTAAAGAGCATTTTAAAAGGATCTGTTGAATCTAAATAATAAAAAGCGTAGAAATAATGGCAAAACCAGCATCAAAACAAAATTTAATAGATTATTGTCTAAGAGAACTTGGTGCTCCAGTTTTAGAAATCAACGTTGCAGAAGAGCAACTTGATGATAGAGTTGATGAAGCTTTGCAATATTTTCAAGAGAGACATTTTGATGGAGTTCAAAAAATGTTTCTTAAATATAAACTTACTCAAAATGACTTAGATAGAGGAAGAGCAAGAGGAAATAATCTTAGTGTAGGAATAGTAACTACTACATCAACAACAGGAATTGGAACTTTTAAATGGGAAGAAAATAGTAACTATATCCCAGTCCCAGACTCAGTAATTGGAATAGAAAGAATATTTAAAGTAGATAATAGATCTATATCATCCAATTTATTTAATGTAAATTATCAACTATTTTTGAATGACATTTATTGGTTCAGTTCAACGGAAATGTTGAATTACTATGTAACCAAAAGATATCTAGAGGATATTGATTGGATAGTAAGACCAGAAAGACAAATAAGATTTAACAAAAGGCAAAATAGATTATATCTTGACACTAGTTGGGATAGTTTAAATGTAGATGATTATTTGATTATAGAATGTCATAGAATTTTAGATCCAGCAGAATCTACTAATGTTTGGAATGACTCATTTCTAAAAAAATATACAGTAGCATTAATCAAAAAACAATGGGGACAAAATTTAATTAAATTCCAAGGAGTTAAACTTCCAGGTGGAATTGAGTTAAATGGAAGACAAATTTATGATGATGCAGTGAGAGAGTTGCAGCAAATAAAAGATTCAATGATGCTTGAATATGAACTACCTCCATTGGATCTAATAGGATAATATGTTAAATCCATTTTTTATTCAAGGAACTAATACAGAACAAGGTCTTATTCAAGATCTTATCAATGAACAATTGAAAATGTATGGCATAGAAGTTTATTATATGCCTAGAAGTATTATTTCTGAGGGAAAAATAATAAAAGATGTAATTTATTCTAAATTTAATAATGCATTTCCAATTGAAGCTTATCTAGTAAATTTTGAGGGATTTGACAATAATAGTATCTTAATGTCTAAATTTGGAGTTAGAATAACTGATGAAATGACTCTTATCATATCTAAAGAAAGATTTGATTTGTACATTGGCGAAATGATGAAAACAATTAGTGGAGTAAAAAATACAACTCAACCAAATGAGGGAGATTTGATTTACATTCCACTCTCAGATAGTTTGATGGAAATTAAATATGTAGAAAATAGAAAACCATTTTTTCAACTTCAAAAAAATTATGTTTATGAATTGAGATGTGAATTATTTGAATATGAAGATGAGCAAATTTCTACTGGTATAGTTGAGGTAGATCTTCCTTTAGCAAATCTTGGATATGAAGCAATTCTTTCATTGTCTGGACTTGGAATCACAGCAACTGCTTACACTGGCATAGTAACAGGTGGAATTCAAAACATTGATGTAATTAGTGGTGGATATAGATATTCATCTAATCCAACTTTAATAATTAGTTCTCCACTGTCTGGAATTAAAGGAACTGCAGTTGGAGTTATGACAAATTCTAGAGGATTAACTTCCACAAAAAGTTTACATAAAGTTTACATAGAAAATCCAGGTAGGGGTTATGTATATACATCTCCACCATTAGTTTCTATATTTGGTGGAGGTGGATATAATGCCTCAGTTAAAGTTGGAATTGCCACATCTGGAAGCATTGGAATTGTAACTCTCACATATGCAGGAACTGGATATAGTAGTGCACCAGCAGTAACATTTTCATCTCCAGTTGCTGGAGGAACCACTGCAATTGCAGAATCCTTCTTAAATGTCAATGGGGGAATTTCCACAATCAGAATAGTAAATGCTGGTTATGGTTACACAAGTGCTCCAACAATTTATATTTCTGCAGGATCTACTGTTGCATCTGGAAATTATATTTTTGGTGAAAGTGTAACTGGATCACTTTCTGGTGCAATTGGAATAGTTAAAAGTTGGGACGAAATAACAAAACAACTTAAAGTATCTGGAATGGGCACTGATTTTGTTATTGGAGATTCTATAGTAGGAGCAGCAAGTAGTGCAATTTATATTGTACGTGGGTACAATACTTATGAATTAGAAGAACCATCTTATGATTATAATGATGATATAGAAGAAGAAGCAGATGAAATTATAGATTTTACAGAAATCAATCCCTTTGGGGAAGTTTAACTAAATAAAATAAACTGCGTCTTATAATGTCAAGGCAAATAATATCCACAGGAGCAGTGCCAAATGATGGGACAGGAGATAACCTGTCCCAAGGTGCAGCTAAAATTAATCAAAATTTTACTGAAATTTATACAACTTTTGGAGATGGCATATCTCTCACTGGATTTCAAGGTGCTACTGGTGCACAAGGATCAACAGGACCTCAGGGGTTTCAAGGACCACAAGGAATAGGAGCACAAGGACCACAAGGATTAACAGGACCTCAAGGATTTCAAGGTAATAGTGGTGCTCAGGGAGATAGTGGTGCTCAAGGTGCTCAAGGGTTAACAGGTTCTCAAGGCAATCAAGGCAATCAAGGAGTTCAAGGAAATCAAGGATTTATAGGACCTCAAGGTTCTCAAGGAGATCAAGGTAATCAAGGCATTAGAGGACCTCAAGGAGTTTCTGGTTCTCAGGGAATTCAAGGTGCTCAGGGGGTTAGAGGACCACAAGGACCTCAGGGTGCTCAAGGTGCTCAAGGAGTTGGAGGACCTCAAGGTATACAAGGACCTCAAGGAGTTCAAGGATTTCAAGGATTTCAAGGAATTCAGGGATCTCAAGGTTCTCAGGGATTCCAAGGATTCCAAGGACCTCAAGGAGCAGGTCCACAAGGTCCATCTGGATTACCTGGTGGACCACAAGGTGCACAAGGACCACAAGGTGCACAAGGACCACAAGGTGCACAAGGAAGACAGGGTTCAGTTGGGTTTCAGGGATTATCTGGAATAAGAGGACCTCAAGGAATTCAAGGACCTCAAGGTGTTATTGGTGCTCAAGGAATTCAAGGACCTCAAGGAATTCAAGGACCTCAAGGTGTTATTGGTGCTCAAGGATTTCAAGGACAATTTGGAGGAGCACTTGAGTCTAGGTCAACAACTTCTACATCAACTGGAACAGTTGGAATTGGAAGTACAGTTAATATTTCATTTCCTGGACATAAGACTTATGTTTTAACTAAAGTGCAAACTTCAGCAGCATCTAGAACAGTTTTATACACTGACTCAACATCAAGAGACAATGACTCCTCTAGATTACAAGGAGTTACTCCAAATCCTGGATCTGGGGTAATTATAGATGTAGTTACAACTGGGCAAGAAATTCAATTAGTAAGTCCATGTGTAATAGGATTCAATAACGACACTCCAACATCAACAGATATATACGCTAAAATAGTCAACCAATCTGGAGTTTCTACAGATATTAGTGTTGATTTAACTATTCTCAAATTGGAACTTTAAAATGCTTGGTAGTTATTTTTATAATAAAGGAATTAGTAAAACAGTAATTGCTTTTGGAACTTTATTTAATAATATTCAAATAAGACATTTTGATGATGCTGATCAACCATTATCTGTTTTAAAAGTTCCTCTTGCATATGGACCATCTCAAAAGTTTTTAGCAAAGTTAGAGCAAAATCCATCAGGAGATAGAAAGATTGCTTTAACTTTACCAAGAATGTCCTTTGAGATGAACTCAATAGATTATGATGCATCTAGAAAGGCATCAGCAGTTCAAACATTTAAAACATCAAAAGTTTCAGATGGAACTGAATCTAGAAGAGTTTATATGCCAGTCCCATACAATATTGGATTTGAACTTAATATAATGGCAAAAATTCAAGATGATGTTCTTCAAATCATTGAGCAAATCTTACCATACTTTCAACCATCATTTAATGTTACTGTAAATATGATTCCAGAGATTGAAGAAAAAAGAGATATACCAATTGTTCTCAATAGAATTGGATTTAGAGATGATTATGAAGGAGATTATAGTACAAGAAGACTTATAACATATACTTTGAACTTTACTGCAAAAACATATCTGTTTGGATCAATTCCCCAAGATGATCAAGGACTTATTAAGAAGGTTCAAGTTGATTATGCAACTAATGCAATTAAGAGTGCTAAGAGAGAGGTACGATATACAGTAACTCCAAAGGCACTGGAGGATTATAATGATGATGGAATTATAGATAGTACTGATGATTCATTAATTGAATTTGGAGATGATTTTGGATTTAATGATACTATAGAAGACTTTGTAGACTTTAAATCCTATAGTACTTCTCAAGGAACAGATGTGGATGTTTAATTATGTCAGAAAAATATCAAAAAATAGAACAAGCACTGAACATTAAAACCGAAATTGTTCAGATAGATTCTGATTTAATGAAAAAAATAGAAGTTCCAGATGATCCACAAAAAGATTATGAATATACAAGAGGAAATCTTTATAGTTTAATTGAAAAGGGGCAAGAAGCAATTAATGGAATTTTAGAACTTGCTCAAGAATCTGGACACCCAAGAGCATATGAAGTAGCAGGACAACTTATTAAATCAGTAGGTGATGTTAGTGATAAACTACTAGATCTTCAAAAGAAAATGAAAGATCTAGATTCTCCACAGAAAGGTCCTACTACAGTTAATAATTCTTTATTTGTTGGGTCTACTGCAGAATTATCCAAACTTATAAAACAAGGACTTCTAAATAATGTAGACCAATGACACAGATGAAAGATCCAAAAGGTCCTGTAAAGGCATATAAATCTCCAGAGGAGCTTGCTAAAAAACATAATGTTCCTTTATCTGCAATTATGAATCAAGTGAAGATTGGAACTAAAATTGAAGGTGAGCATACCACAAGTAAAAGTGGAGCAAGAATTACTGCATTGCAACATGTTGATGAACTCCCAGATTACTATACGAAACTTAAAAAAGTTGAAAAAATTAAAGAAGGAAGTTTGCATCAGTGGTTTAAAGGATCTAAATCAAAGGGGGGAAAACCAGGGTGGGTTCAATCAGATGGATCTCCTTGTGCAAATGAACCAGGAGAAACTAAAACTCCAAAATGTTTTTCAAGTTCAAAATTATCAAGTATGTCTAAAGGTCAAATTTCTTCAGCAGTAAGAAGAAAGAGAGAACAGGATCCTGGACAACAACAGAAGACAGGTGCAGCAAAACCAACTTATGTTTCAACAGATTCAAAGAAAAAAATGAACAAAGAAGATTTTGTACTAGAATCAGATATTAAGGGTAAAGGCAGTGGTAAAAAAGATGCTTGCTACCATAAAGTAAAAGCAAGATTCAAAGTTTGGCCAAGTGCATATGGTTCTGGAGCACTAGTAAAATGCAGAAAAGCAGGTGCTAAAAATTGGGGAACAAAATCAGAAGAAAATACTCCAGAAGAACAATATAAAAAAGATACAAAATATTGCCTTCTTTGTAAAAAGAACGAAACCAGAGAAGAATGTTCTTGGGGACCAACTATGTGGGACAAATATACTATTAATAAATTTGATATTTCCAATGAATCAAAGATTTACGAAGATCACAAAGAGATTGCTTCTGGTAAGAAAAAGGACGAAGAAGGATATATGGCAAGGGTTGAGTTTGATCAAATTGAAAGAGCAGTTAATATCTTAAGAAAGCATATTAAAAAAGGGGATCAACAAATTCCTGCTTGGGTTCAATCAAAGATTACCAGAGCAGCAGACTTTATTGATACTGCAGCAGAATATATGCAAAGTGATGAAGATGTAAATGAGGCATGTTGGTCAGGATACAAGCAAGTTGGAATGAAAAAGAAGGGCAAAAAAAAGGTCCCAAATTGTGTTCCTGCAAATGAAGATACCTACAAAACTTTTTCTGAATTTATGCAGATAGCAGAAGAATGGAAACCCCTTCCAAAAGAAAAGATGATATCCAAAATGCAAGAAAAGGATAGAGTCAGAACTTTATCACAAAGAAATCCATCAGATACTAGAATCAGTAAAAAGGAACCAATTAGTAAAGTAAAAGAAAAAAGTAGAGTTGATAGGGAAGCAAAATTAGAAAGACAATCAAATATGATGAAATTGGCACTCAAAAATCCTGAAGGGTATAGAAGCAAAGGAGATCAATCTTTACCTAGAAAAAAATCTATTTCAGAATCATCCCCTGCATGGCAAAAGAAAGAAGGTAAAAATCCTGAAGGTGGATTGAATAGAAAGGGAATTGAATCCTATAGAAGAGAAAATCCAGGCTCAAAACTTTCTATGGCAGTAACTACAAAACCATCAAAACTTGATCCTGATAGCAAACCAGCAAAAAGAAGAAAGTCATTTTGCGCAAGAATGGGAGGAGTAGAAGGTCCTATGAAAGATGAAAAAGGACGCCCAACAAGAAAAGCATTAGCATTACGTAAATGGAATTGTTAATTTATGGGAGCTGACATTTATCTAGGTAATCCTCTTTTAAAAAAAGCGAATACCAACATTGAATTCACTCAAGAACAAATTATTGAATTTGTAAAGTGTAAACAAGATCCAGTATATTTTGCAAAAAAACATGTACAAATTGTTACTCTAGATCATGGTTTAGAAGCATTTAAACCATATCATTTTCAAGAAAAATTAATTAAAAATTTTCATAGTCATAGATTTAATATATGTAAAATGCCAAGGCAAACTGGCAAGAGTACAACTGTAATTTCTTATCTTTTGCATTATGCAATTTTTAATGATAATGTAAATATTGCAATTCTAGCTAATAAAGCATCTACAGCAAGAGATCTTTTATCTAGATTGCAAATTGCTTATGAAAATTTACCAAAATGGTTGCAGCAAGGAATTTTAGCATGGAACAAAGGTTCCATGGAATTAGAAAATGGATCAAAAATATTAGCTGCTTCTACATCTGCATCTGCTGTTCGTGGTGGATCATATAACATTATATTTCTTGATGAGTTTGCATTCATTCCAAATCATATTGCAGATCAATTCTTTGCTTCAGTTTATCCTACTATTTCATCTGGACAAAACACAAAGGTAATCATAGTTTCTACTCCTCATGGCATGAACCACTTCTATAGAATGTGGCATGATGCAGAAAGAGGAAAAAATCAATACATACCAACCGATGTTCACTGGTCTGAGGTTCCAGGAAGAGATGATGTTTGGAAAAAACAAACCATTGACAATACAAGTGAACAACAATTCAAAGTTGAATTTGAGTGTTTAAGTGGAGATACTGAAATAGTAATTAAAGATGAATTTAAAAATATAAAAAAAATAACTATAGGTCAATTGTATCATAGAATGTAAGTTTGTAGGATTATAAATAAAAATAAAAATAAAAATAAAAATGTACTATATCTACTTTCTTAGAGATGAAAAAGACAATGTTAAATATGTTGGCCAAACCAAAGATCCAACTACTAGAAAACGAGATCATAAAAAAATAAAACCACAACATATTTTTGAAATTATAGAAGAAACTGATATTGCAGAGAATGCAAAAAATTTAGAAATTGAATATATAAAAAAATATAATACATATAAAACTGGATGGAACAAATCTCCAGGAGGAGAGGGTTTTGATGAATATGATAGAAAGGGAATTGGTGGTGTAAACAAAGGAAACATTCCTTGGAATAAGGGAGTAAAAAATTGTTTCTCCCAAGAAACAATAGAAAAAATGAAAAATACTAGAAAGGGTAGAGTTTTTGTTAGAAAAATTTCTGACGATCAAATAAAAGAACTTAGATTATTATATGAAAAAAAACCAAGTTTATTGAATGTTGGATTAATAATGAAAAATGGTAGAGAAATGTCTTATATTCAGGCATTTTGTAAAGAATATGCTAGTAAATATAATTTAACTCCACAAGGAGTAAAAAGAATAATATTAAAGGAGTGTTGGAAAAATGTTTAAACTCAATAAAAACACATTAATAAAAACTCCTACTGGATTTAAAACTTTTTCTGGAATTCAAAAAGTATATAAGCCTTTTTATCATTGGATAATTTTTGATGATGAAACAGAAATAAAATGCTCAGAAAATCATTCATTTGGTAGTGAAAAAATAAAAGCATCTAATATTAAAGTAGATGACTTTTTGCAAGGGAGGAGGGTTGTATATAATGAAATAGTGGAGGAGGGAATATATCTTTATGATTTATTGGATGTTGGAGAAGATAATTTATATTATTCAAATAATATAATATCACACAACTGTGAATTTTTAGGATCAGTAGATACTCTCATCCATCCAAGTAAATTAAAATCATTAGTATTTGATGACCCAATAAAAAGAAGTAAAGGTTTGGATATTTATGAAGATCCCAAATCAGATAAAGATTATTTAATTACTGTTGATGTTGCTAGGGGAGTTGGTAGTGATTATTCTGCATTTGTTGTATATGACATTACATCCTTTCCACACAAAATAGTAGGAAAATATAGAAATAATGAAATTAAACCAATGCTTTTTCCAAATGTCATTTATGATATAGCTAAAGCATATAATGAAGCATTTATTCTATGTGAGGTTAATGATGTGGGCGATCAAGTTGCATCTATACTTCAATATGATCTTGAATATCAGAATCTCCTTATGTGTTCCATGAGAGGAAGAGCAGGTCAAGTAGTTGGTCAAGGATTTTCAGGAAAGAAAACTCAATTAGGATTGAAAATGTCCAAGACAGTTAAAAAAATTGGATGTTTAAATCTCAAAACCATGATAGAAGAAGATAAGCTTATTTTTAGTGATTATGAAATTATTAGTGAATTAACTACTTTTATTCAAAAACACAATTCATTTGAAGCAGAAGATGGTTGTAATGATGACTTGGCAATGTGCTTAGTCATTTATGCTTGGTTGGTTTCTCAAGATTATTTTAAAGAACTAACGGAACAAGATGTTAGAAAAAGATTATATGAAGAACAAAAAAATCAAATTGAACAAGACATGTCTCCCTTTGGATTTATAGTAGATGGAAGTGAGGCACCAATTGGTGAAGTTGATGCTGATGGTGATGTTTGGCGTTTGGATGAATATGGGGACAAATCATACATGTGGGAATATAGGTAAACCCGTAAAATTATAAATACTTTTAGAGCAAAACTGAAGCACTAGAGGAGTCAAAATGGCGTTACGCTTAGCATCTCCAGGTATTAATGTAAGGGAGGTAGATTTAACTAGAGGTGGTATTCAAAATACTACATCTTTAGCAGCAGGAATTGCTGCTCCTTTTGCAAAAGGTCCTGTAAATCAAATTGTAACTATTAGAACTGAAGATGAGTTAAAGAATACTTTTGGAACTCCATCTAAAAATGATTACCACTATGAATATTGGTACTCTGCATCAAACTTTCTCTCTTATGGTGGAAGTCTAAATGTAGTAAGATGTTCTGGATCTCAATTAAAAAATTCTAATGCTGGAGTTGGTGTATCAACATCATCAGTATCTATTCAAAATTTTGATAATTATCAAGCATCACATTTAAATGCAAGTACTTGGTACTGGGCAGCTAAGAATCCTGGATATTGGGCAGAAGATCTTAAAGTTTGTATCATTGATAACTTTGCAGATCAAACTATCTCTGGAGTAAATACAACTAATGTTTCAGTTGGATATGGAGTAACACAAACCATCAGTGGGATTATTGCTGGTGTTGGAACTACTTCAGCAGCATCTGGTTTCCTGAAGGGAATTATTACTGGTGTTGGATCCTCTGAATTTTATGTTAAAATTGTTTCTAAAAATGTAGGTGGTGTTGAATCAACTCAAGATTACAAAGAAAATAGCACTTATGCATTTGGGATTGGTACAACCACCAATTACTTAAATGTGGTTCATTCATCTGGATTAACAACATCTTTAATTAATGGTGGGTCTGTATCTGACTGGTACAACAATCAAAATATTTTAGATATTGCTAGGGGAGATTCCAGCACTTTATCTTGGAGAAGCATAGCTCCAAGACCAACAACTAATGGTTATGCTTTAGATAGAGATGGTCAAAATGATGCAGTGCATATTGTAGTTATTGATAGTAAAAAGTCAAATAATATCAGTGGAACTCCACAAACAATTCTTGAAAAATTTGTCAATCTATCAAAAGCACAAGATACTACTATTTCACCATCAACTAAAATTTACTACAAAGATTATATTGCATTAAATTCTCAATACATTTATGCAGGAAAATCTCCTGGAGATGCAACAGATGCTTATTGGGAAGTTGATCCAGTTTCTGTCAAATTTAGTTCAGAATTTACTCCTGCCTCTGAAACTTCAGGAATCTGGGGAATTACTGCAGAAGGAGTTACATTTAATTCTATAGGAAATAAATCTTACACTTTAAGAGGTGGAAAAGATTATAGCACTGGTGTTGGGTCAACAGATAATATAGGAGGATTTAATGTAGATCTTACTGATATTATAACTGCTTATGATAAATTTTCAAATGATGTTGATGTAACAATCAGTTATCTCTTGCAGGGAAGTGTCTCAGCAGGAAAAGAAATTGAGCAAGCTAAGGCAAATAAACTTATTAGCATTGCAGAAAGCAGAAAGGATTGTGTTGCATTTATTTCCCCATACAGGACAGCAGTTGTAAATGTATCATCTGCTACAACTCAATTGCAAAATGTCTTGTCATTCTTTAGTCCACTATCATCTTCATCTTATACAGTATTTGATAGTGGTTATCAATATGTTTATGATAGATTTAATCAACAGTTTATATACATGCCTTGTTCTGCAGATGTTGCTGGACTATGTGTAAGAACTGATATTAATCAGTTTCCTTGGTATTCTCCTGCTGGTAAGACTAGAGGAAGTCTTAAGTTTGCAATTAAACTTGCATACAATCCATCTCAACAAGACAGAGATCAACTTTATTCACAAAGAATTAATTCCATAATTTCTTCACCAGGATCTGGAATTATTCTATTTGGAGATAAAACTGCATTATCATATCAATCAGCATTTGATAGAATTAATGTTAGGAGATTGTTCATCACAATTGAACAGGCAATCAAGAGTGCTGCAGATTCACAACTATTTGAATTTAATGATGCCTCCACAAGAGCAAACTTTATTAATATTGTTGAGCCATACTTGAGAGATGTTCAAGTTAAAAGAGGAATTACTGACTTCTTATTGGTTTGTGATGAATCCAACAACACTCCAAGTGTAATTGACAGGAATGAATTTATTGCTGATATTTTTGTAAAACCAGCAAGAAGCATCAACTTCATTGGTCTGACGTTTGTTGCAACTAGAACTGGAGTCTCATTTGAGACAGTTGTAGGTACAGTTTAATCTAAATAGGAGTAAAAACAATGCCTAACTTTAGCGACAGAACTATTGATAAATTTAAATCCCAGATGAAGGGTGGTGGTGCCAGAAGCAACCTCTTTGAGGTTTCTTTTGGTAGTGAACTGGGAGGAAACTTTACCTTTCCATTTGGAGATCAAGTTACAACTGATGATCACATGTTGATCAAAGCAGCAGGTTTGCCTGCTTCAACTATTTCTGAAATTCCAGTTGCCTTTAGAGGAAGAACTCTTAAAGTTGCAGGAGACAGAACATTTGATGTTTGGACCATTACAGTTATCAATGATACTGACTTTAAGTGGAGAAATGTATTTGAAAGATGGATGAATTATATTGTTAAGGTTTCTGATGGAAGTGGTACAATTGATCCTTCTGAGTATCAAACTGATGTTACTGTATCTCAACTTTCAAGAGGTCAATTTACTGGACTAAATCAAAAAGGATCTCAGGGTGGAGAAATTGACATATTGAGAACATATAAAATTCATGGAGTATTTCCAACAAGTGTTTCTCAAATTGATGTTTCATATAATAATGAAAATGAAATTGAAGAATTTACTGTAGATTTACAAGTTCAGTGGTGGGAAGCTGCAGATGCATCCAATTCTACTACCTCACAAGTAGTCTAAATACTTTATAGTTTATAATTATACAATGGCAAAACTGTTTGGGTTTTCAATTGAGGATGAGGGTCAATTATCAAAGACAGCAATATCTCCTGTTCCAGAAAATAACGAAGATGGAGTTGATTATTATTTAACCAGTGGTTTTTATGGACAATATGTAGACATTGAAGGTGTCTACAGAAATGAATATGACCTGATTAAAAGATATAGAGAAATGGCACTTCACCCAGAATGTGACAGTGCCATTGAAAACGTAATTAATGAGGCAATTGTTAGTGATTTAAATGATTCTCCAGTTGAAATTGAACTTAGTAATTTAAATGCAAGTGATGGATTGAAAAAAGTTATAAGAGAAGAATTTAAATATATTAAAGATTTAATGGATTTTGACAAAAAATCTCATGAGATTTTTAAAAATTGGTATATAGATGGAAGAATTTTATATCACAAAGTTATTGATCTAAAAAAACCAGAAGAAGGACTTCAGGATATTAGATTTATGGATGCATTGAAAGTAAAATATATCAGAAAAGAAAAAAAGAAAAATGATAATTTTGCAGGAATATACAGGTCCAGAGATGAAGCAAGTGATTTTAATGAACCAGAAATAGAAGAATATTTTTTATATTTTCCTCAAGGTCATATTCAAAAAACTGCTGCAGCAAACAAAGGAATTCCTATTGCAAAAGATGCTATTACATTTGTGACCTCAGGTCTTGTAGATAGAAATAGACAATTGACTTTATCATACCTTCACAAGGCAATTAAAGCACTCAATCAACTTAGAATGATTGAAGATGCTTTGGTAATTTACAGAATTTCAAGAGCACCAGAAAGAAGAATATTTTACATTGATGTGGGCAACTTACCTAAAGTAAAAGCAGAACAATACCTCAGAGAGGTGATGGGTAGGTATAGAAATAAACTTGTTTATGATGCAAATACTGGCGAAATGCGTGATGATAAAAAGTTTATGAGCATGATGGAAGATTATTGGTTACCAAGAAGAGAGGGTGGAAGAGGAACTGAAATTACAACTCTTCCTGGTGGACAAAACTTAGGAGAACTTACTGATGTTCAATATTTTCAAAAGAAATTGTTTAGGGCACTAAATGTTCCAGAATCTAGAACTGCCTCTGATGGTGGATTTAATTTAGGAAGATCATCTGAAATTCTTAGAGATGAATTGATGTTTGGTAAATTTGTTGGAAGACTAAGAAAAAGATTTAGTAATATTTTTCATGATTTATTAAAAACACAATTAATCTTGAAAAATATAGTAACTGTAGAAGACTGGAATAAAATGAGTGATCATATTCAATATGATTACCTGTATGATGGTCATTTCTCAGAACTTAAGGAAACTGAGCTGATGAATGAGCGTTTAAATCTTATGGTTGCAATTCAACCATATATTGGAACTTATTATTCTAAAGATTATATAAGAAGAAAAATTTTGAGGCAGACTGATCAAGAAATCAATGATGAAAATAAATTGATGGAAAATGAAATTAAAAGTGGAGAATATCCAGACCCCAAACTAATGCCACCAGTTGGACCAGATGGTATGCCACTAGAACCAATGGCAGCAGGTAATCAAACTTTAGGAGCAAATCCAAAAGAATCTGATCTTTCTAGTGCAAATAAAACAACTTCAATAAATGCCAAAGGTGCTGAAATATAAATAATTCAATATACCTAGTATTTTTATGAATCCTTCTGCTGAGTTTATGGATATGGTACTTTCTGGTTCTTCTCCAGAAGAAGTATCTGACAAAATAAAAGAAATTTTATATTACAAATCTTCAAATACCATTGATGAAGTAAGACCTGCTATAGCACAAACTATGTTTGGATTAGAGGAAGAGTAATGTCACTAAAGATTGTTCAAACCATCCCAGCAGTACTTCCACCAAACAATGGAATTGCTACTAGTGGAGTAATTAATTTACAAACTGGATATTTAAGATTAAGTGCTCTTGGGGGAGGGTGTCATATTGCAGTCATAGATGGAAATTCTAATGTTGCAGTATCATCAGAATCCTCCTTTATAATTCCACAAAATACTAGTGAAATTATTAAAGAAAGAGTTGCTAGACAAAAAATTTCAGGAATAACAACTGGTGCTACAACAACTGTTTCATTTGGTGAAAATTTTGGTAACCCATTTGTTGTTGGGGATCATGTAAGTATTATTGGATCTCAACATGCTGGAATAAACACTTCATATGTAGAAATTTTATCTAAAACTGATTCTTCAATTATTCTTAATTTTAATAGCACTGCAGTTGGTGGAGCATTGACTGTAACTAATGCAATTGTTTCAAGATCTATAAAAATTGAAGTATATCCTGAATTAAACAACTCACATCTTCATATTGCAGAAGTACAAATAGCATCTCAGGCATAATCCAATGAAACTAATTACGGAAGAAATAGAATCAGTAGAAATTATTACAGAAGAAAAAGATGGGAAAAAAACCTTGTATATTCAGGGACCATTTCTTCAAGCAGAAGTAACTAACAGAAATGGTAGGTGCTATCCAATTCAAATTCTCTCCAGAGAAGTTGATAATTATACCAAGAATTTTATAACTCAAGGAAGAGCACTTGGGGAACTTGGACATCCAGATGGACCAACCGTAAATCTGGATAGAGTTTCACATATGATTACAAGTCTCAAATCAGAAGGAAATAATTTTGTAGGTAAAGCAAAAATTCTTGATACCCCAATGGGAAATATTGCTAAGTCTCTTCTAGGTGAAGGAGTTAAACTTGGTGTTTCTTCTAGGGGAATTGGATCTCTTATAGAAAGAGATGGAGTAAAATATATTGGAGATGATTTTATGCTTGCAACTGCAGCAGATCTTGTTGCAGATCCATCAGCACCAGATGCCTTTGTTCAGGGCATCATGGAAGGAAAGGAGTGGGTGTGGGATGGAGGAAAACTGAAAGAAATAAATGCTTCTATTACTCAAAGAAAAGTTGAAAGACTTTCAGAAAGTAAAGAATTAAATGAAAAATCCAAATTAAAATTGTTTGGAGAATATCTGTTAAATCTGTAATTTATAAATAAATATAGAATAAATCAAAGATTTTTATTCGGAGCATACAAATGAGTGTCGGTAACGATTTACAAGAAATGGAAGTATCTACTAAAAAATCTGTCACTGCAGTAAACAAAGGTGCTAAACCTGGAGAGTCTATGCAAAGAGCAACTATTCCAGGAGAAGGTCTTGTTAATGGAGTTGAAGATTTAGGAGGTCCAACTCCCCAAAATTCAAAACCAGATGATGAGTCAAATAAGTATAAGACTCCTGCTTCTAAATTAAAAGCAGTTAGAGATGTTCAACATAAAGGTGCAAAGGGTCCTGATCCAATGCAACATGCCAACACATCTGCTATGTCTTATGAAGAAACTGAATCAGACGAAGAGGACCTAGTTCTTGAATCTGATGAATCAGAAGAGGACCAAGTAGAGGGTGATGAGTATACTGATGATGATGAAGAAGAAACTATCTCTTTAGAAGAGACAATTAATCAAATCATCAATCAAGATGTTGATTATTCAGAAGATATTAATGCTCTTATGGAGGGTGAAGATCTTTCTGAATCTTTCATGAACAAGGCAACTACTATTTTTGAAGCTGCAGTTAAATCTAAATTGATTGTAGCACTAGAAGCAATGCAAGAGCATTTTGACCATGCTCTTGTACAAGAAGTCACCTCAATCAAAGAGGAACTTACAGAAAGAGTAGATGCATATCTTGAGTATGTTTCCGAAGAATGGGTTGAAGAGAATGCTCTTCAAATTGAAACTGGAATCAAATCAGAATTATCAGAGTCCTTTATGACTGGTCTAAAAGGACTCTTTGAAGAACATTATGTAGAAATCCCTGAAGATAAATATAATGTGTTAGAGGGAATGGTCGAAAGACTAGATGAAATGGAATCAAAACTCAATGAACAGATCGAAAGAAATGTTCAATTAAATCAAAGACTGTGTGAAGCAGTAAGCGACACTATTATCAATGAAGTTTCTGAAGGGTTAGCTTTAACTCAGAAAGAAAAACTTGCAAGTCTTGCTGAAAGTGTTGGGTTTGAAGGTGAAGAAAACTATCGTGAGAAACTGGAAACTCTGAAGGAATCATATTTCCCAAGAGCAACAGGATCTCGTAGAGAAGAAATACTGATTCAAGAAAATGTAGAGGAATATTCTCCTCAAATGAATTCATATCTGAAAGCAGTGTCTAAATTCTCAAAGTGAACTTTAAGTTATACTAAATATTTGTAGTTAAGCAAACACTTACCAAGACTAAACAAGGAGAAAAAGCAAATGTTCCTCAATGAACAAATGCAGAACAAGTGGCAACCTCTTCTGGAAGCAGAGGGTCTTGATCAAATCAAGGATCCATACAGAAGAGCAGTTACCGCTCAACTGCTAGAAAACCAAGAAAGATTTTTAAGAGAAGAGAGAGCCTTCATTTCTGAAGCTGCTCCTAATATCAACACCCAGTCACAGTCAAACCCAGGATTCTCTGGTTCTGCTACTGCTGCAGGTCCTGTAGCTGGTTTTGATCCCGTTCTGATTTCATTGATCAGACGCTCCATGCCCAATCTGGTTGCATATGATCTTGCTGGTGTTCAACCAATGAATGGTCCTACTGGACTAATCTTTGCAATGAGAACCAGATATGTTAATCAGTCTGGACAAGAAGCTCTATTCAATGAGCCAGATACTGCATTCTCAGCACAAAACAACAGCGCAAACCTTACTCAAGGTGATTACACTGGTGGTTCTGATGGTGGTGTATCTGTAGGTTTTGGTACTACTGGTTTTGCTCTTGGTGGCAATGCTGCTGGTAGCAACCCTTCCCTATTGAATTCTGCAGGTGCACTTGGCGTTGACTACAAAGTTGGTCAAGGTTTTGGAACTTCTGCTTCTGAAGCATTGGGTGATGATGCTGCTAATGCATTCAACCAAATGGCATTCAGCATTGAGAAACTTTCAGTTACTGCAAAGTCTAGAGCACTCAAGGCTGAGTACACCCTAGAGCTAGCACAAGACCTCAAGGCAATTCATGGTCTTGATGCTGAAGCTGAGTTAGCAAACATTCTCTCAACTGAAATCCTTGCTGAAATCAACAGAGAGATCATCAGAACCATCTATAAGGTTGCTGAAACTGGTGCACAAACCAATGTGTCCAATGCAGGTATCTTTGACCTAGATGTGGACTCTAATGGTAGATGGTCAGTTGAGAAGTTCAAAGGTCTTCTGTTCCAACTTGAGAGAGATGCTAATGCAATCGCTCAAAGAACAAGAAGAGGAAAGGGCAATGTAATCCTTTGTTCTGCTGATGTTGCTTCTGCACTCACAATGGCAGGTCTTCTTGATTACACTCCTGCACTCAATGCTAACTTGAATGTTGATGACACTGGAAATACCTTTGCTGGTATTCTCAATGGCAAGTTCAAGGTTTATATTGATCCTTTCTCAGCAAACCTTTCTGCTGAACAGTATTATGTTGTTGGGTATAAAGGAACCAATCCTTATGATGCTGGTATCTTCTACTGCCCATATGTGCCTCTCCAAATGGTACGTGCAGTTGGTCAAGATAACTTCCAACCTAAAATTGGATTTAAGACCAGATATGGTATGGTTGCAAACCCTTATGCAGAAGGTACTGATCAAGGTCTTGGTAGAATCCAACAGAACACAAACAGATACTACAGAAGAGTACAAGTTAAAAACCTCATGTGAGTTTTTTCAACTCTTTCCCAAAGGTCCCCAAAAGGGACCTTTTTTTATGAGAATAAATAGTTCAAAAAATGGCAACAAATCCTTGGGATAATCAACCAGGAAATAGAAACTTTTTATCTCCAGTTGGTTTCAAATTTAAATTACAAAAAGCACCTAAAGTAGACTTTTTTGCAAACTCAGCAAATATTCCTTCCATTACTTTAGGATCTGCAATTATGACTCGTTATGGTAAAAACATTGACATTCCAGGCGATAAAATGAATTTTGAAGATTTTAATTTAAGATTTTTAGTAGATGAAAATCTTCAAAATTATATGGAAATTCAAAATTGGATGAGGGGTCTTGGGTTTCCATATAGTCTAGAGCAATATGATGATTTACAAGAAAGTGCTAACAACGACAACATACCAGGATTAGCAAGAGCAAGATTTTATGAAGAATCAGATGGTACTCTTCAAATTTTAAACAGCAATTATGTTACTAGTGCTCAGGTTCTTTATTATGGAATGTACCCTACATATCTTTCAACATTACAATTTGATGCAACAGAGGAAGATATTAGATATTTTACAGCAGAAGTAAATTTTAAATACACTTATTACAAAATAGTTGATTCAATAGGAACACCTTTATGATCTCTCTTGATGAAATTCAAATGATGTGGAAAAAAGATTCAGAAATTAATATAGATGATCTTCATAATGAATCTTTAAATATTTCACCACTACATTCAAAATATTATGAAATTTATAATAACATTACATTATTAAAAAAGCAATCATTAATTACTTATAAAGTAAAAAAATTAGAAAGATCAAATTTCTATAATGGAAAAGCGGAACCAGAAGTTTATCAAGAGGAACCCTTTCCATATAAAATCAGAGACAAAGAAAGTTTATCAAGATACTTAGATGCTGATGAACACTTAAATAAAATTTTACTTAAAATTGATTATTATGATGTAATATTAAAATATCTTGAAGAAATTATAAAAATGATTTCCAATAGAACTTATCAAATTAAAAACTCAATTGAATTTTTAAGATTTCAATCTGGAACATAATATGTCTGATTTAGTTATTTCAAAAAAAAATGAAGTATATTTAAAAGTAGAATGTGATGCTCATATCAAATATGAAATAAGTGATCAATTTACTTTTGATGTTCCTGGGGCAAAATTTATGCCACAATACAGAACTAAGCATTGGGATGGAAAAATTCGTTTATTTAATATTCAAACTGGAGAAATCTATGTTGGTCTTTTAGATAAATTAATTGATTTTTGCGAAAATCATAAGTATAAATTTGAACTAGAATATAGTAAATTTTATGGTCTTCCTGGAGATATGAATGATTCTATTTCATTAGAGGGTGTTGAAGACTATATGAAAAGTATCTGTTCTCATGAACCAAGAGATTATCAAATAAAAGGAGTTTATGATGCATTAAAATATAACAGAAAACTTTTAGTTTCTCCAACTGCTTCTGGAAAATCATTGATGATTTATTCTATAGTTAGATATTTTACGGAACAACAAAGGAATATACTTCTTGTAGTGCCTACCACATCCCTTGTAGAGCAAATGTATAAGGACTTTGATGACTATGGTTGGAGTGCAGAAGAACACTGCCACAGAGTCTATGGAGGCAATGAAAGAGTATCAGACAAGCAGGTTACTATATCAACTTGGCAATCAATATACAAATTAGATAAGTCTTTTTTTAAAAATTTTGATGTTGTAATTGGAGATGAGGCTCATCAATTTAAATCTAAATCTTTAATTAGTATTATGTCTAAATTACTAGACACCAAATATAGATTTGGATTTACAGGAACATTAGATGGAACTCAAACTCACAAACTTGTACTTGAAGGTTTGTTTGGTCCAACATACAAATTGATTAAGACTGATGAACTTATCAAAAAAGGATATCTATCTAAATTAAATATTAAAGTTTTATTACTAAAACATGAAGGAAAAAAAATTAATGATTATGAAGAAGAGGTGCAATATTTAATTTCAAATGATAAAAGAAATAAATTTATTAAAAACTTAGTTTTAGATTTAAAAGGAAATACTTTAGTTCTTTTTAATAGGGTTTCCACTCATGGTGAACCACTTTATGATCTCATAAATAATAATGTAAGTGAAAATAGAAAAGTTTTTTTCATTCATGGTGGAGTTGATACTGAAGAAAGAGAATTGGTTAGAAAAATAACAGAGGAGGAAAAAAATGCAATTATTGTTGCTTCTTATGGCACTTTTAGTACAGGTATCAATATTAGAAACTTACACAATGTTGTATTCGCATCACCAAGCAAATCTAGAATCAGAAACCTACAATCTATAGGTAGAGTTCTTAGGAAAGGAAAAGAAAAAGTCTCAGCAACATTATACGACATTGCAGATGATATAACTCACAATGGTAAAAGAAATTATACTTTAAATCATTTAGTTGAGAGAATTAAAATCTACAATGAAGAAAATTTTGATTATGAAATAATTAGTATAAATTTTAACAAATGATAGAAGAAGAATTTTATTCAGCAATCAAGCTGGTATCTGGTGAAGAAATATTTGCACTGGTTTCTGTTTCCGAAGAGGAAGAAAGAACCTTTTTAATTCTTGATAATCCTGTTATCATTACTCCAGTGCGTAATAAAATTGGCATGATCTATGGTTATAAGGTGGAACCTTGGATGAATATTCCAGATGATGATATGTATATTATTGAGATGTCAAAGGTTATCACTATGACAGAAGTAAACAATGAACAGATTATTAAAATATATCATAAATTTAATAAATCAAATTCAAAAATGACAATAGACAGAAAGATGGGATTTATTTCTAAAGTAAATGATGCCAGAAAGTCTTTAGAGAAGACTTATAATAATAGTTAGTTATTATTTTTCTTGAAACCCTACAGAGTTATTTTAGTTGAATAATTAAAACTTGTCAACTACTTGTCAAAACTTCATAATAATGTTATCATTTAAATACTTATAAAATAATTTCATGTTAGCAGTAATGGCTAAAGGTAAAAAAAGATCAGAGCATTATGTAAGTAATAAAGATTTTCATCTAGCTCTTCTTGAGTATAAGAAACTAGTTGTTAATGCTAAAGAAAAAGAATTACCAAGACCAAGGATTCCAAATTATCTTGGTGAGTGTTTTCTTAAGATTGCTACGCACTTATCATATAAACCAAACTTTGTCAATTATATGTTTAAGGATGATATGGTTTGTGATGGAATTGAAAATTGTGTACAATATATTGATAATTTTGATGTAGAAAGAACAAATCCATTTGCATATTTTACTCAAATTGTTTATTATGCATTTCTAAGAAGAATTGCTAAAGAAAAAAAGCAACTTGAAATTAAAACTAAAATCATAGAAAGATCTGGATTTGATGAAGTTTTTACTGCAGACATATCAGATATGGGAGATTGTTCTTCTAACATGAATAACATTAAAGATAATATCAATTATAGATTTTTATGAAAGTTGCAATCATAACTGACACACATTATAATTTTAAAAAAGGGAGTCAAATATTTCATGATTACTTTGAAAAATTTTACAATCAAATATTTTTCCCCACATTAAAAAAATTAAAAATTAATACAGTTATACATTTAGGAGATATATTTGATAATCGTAGAACAACTGATTACTGGAGTATTGAGTGGACTAGGAGAGTAGTTTTTGAACCCTTAAAAAAATATAATCTTCATATGATTTTGGGAAATCATGATATTTTTTATAAGAATACAACCAAACTAAACAGTCCTGAATTATTGATTGGTGATTATAAGAACATCAACTTGTACACTAAACCAACTAATGTACAAGTTGGTGAACAAGAAGTGTTATTCATTCCTTGGATCACTCCAGAAGGTGAGTCTGAGACCTTAGCAGCAATTCAAAATACCTCAGCAAAGGTTGCTATGGGTCACTTGGAATTGGCAGGGTTCTATGCTCATAGAGGACATTTGCAAGATGAAGGAAAAGATAAATCAATATTTAATAAATTTAATCAAGTTTTTTCTGGACATTATCATACTAGAAGTGATGATGGTAAAATTTATTATTTGGGGAATCCATATCAATTATATTGGAATGATTATGGAGATTCTAGGGGATTTACTATTTGGGACACAGAAACAGGAGATATTCAACAAATAAATAATCCATTTGAAATGTTTAAAATTTGTAATTATGATGAAGAATCTCCAGAAAAAAATTTAAATCAATACACTGGATGTATTGTTAAATTGGTGGTTAAGAATAAAACAGAACAAAAAAAGTTTGATAAATTTCTTGATTCCTTAATCAAAACACAACCTTATGATCTTAAAATAATAGAAAATGTAAATATAAATCAAAATTTTGAATATGATGAATTGATGGAACAAGAAGATACTCTTTCTTTGCTTAAAAGGTATGTTGATGAATCTGAAATTCAGTTAAATAAAACTAGGATTAAAGACTTAATACAATCAATTTATCAAGAGTCATTCCAAATGTAAAATGTACATACTAACAATAGTAGGAAGAACTCAAGAAGGAGCATTTGCAGTAGAAGACATAGATGGGGAAAAGATTCTCTTTATGTTTGAAGAAGAAGATGATGCTCAAAGATATCTTTCTATGCTAGAAGAATTAGATTATCCAAATATGGAAATCACCGAGGTTAATCCTCATATTGCAATTATGGCTTGCGACCATTTGAATTATGGTTATGTTATAATTACCCCAGATGACATTGTAGTTCCTCCAGATTATGATAAAGTTTCAGAACCTAAGGTATAAAAATTTTTTAAGTTCAGGAAACCATTGGACAGAACTTAAATTAAATAAAAACACATCAACCTTGATAGTTGGACATAATGGAGCAGGTAAGAGTACTATTTTAGATGCTCTTACCTTTGTTCTGTTTAATAAACCATTCAGAAAAATTAATAAAAATCAATTAATTAATAGCATTAACGAAAAGGATTGTTTAGTTGAGATTGATTTTTCTGTAGATAGCATACCATACACAATTAAAAGAGGTATGAAACCAACTCTTTTTGAAATTTATAGAGAAGGAGTTTTATTTGATCAGTCATCATCATCTAATGATCAGCAAAAGTGGTTAGAACAATCTCTTTTGAAATTAAATTATAAATCATTTACTCAAATTATAATACTTGGGTCCTCCAATTTTGTTCCATTCATGCAACTATCTTCTCAACATAGAAGAGAAGTTGTTGAAGACTTATTAGATATTAAAGTTTTCTCAGTAATGAATGATGTATCTAAAATCAAAATAAAAGAAATTAAAGATGAATTAAAAGAATTATCTTATAAAAAAGAAAATTTAGAAGACAAAATAGAATCTCAAGAGAATTTTATAGAAAAAATTAATAAAAGAAGAACTCAAGATGTTGATAATAAAAAGGAAAAAATTATATCTATTGTAGAACAAGTAGATCAACTTGCATTAGAAAATCAAAATATTCAAGTAAAGGTTCTTGATAAAACAAATTCCTTAGAAGAACTTGCTTATTCTGATTCTATATTAATTAAGTTGGAAAAATTTAATGCCAAGATAGAGCAAAAATTATCTAATCTAATAGAAGATCATAAGTTTTTTAAAGATAATAGGGTTTGCCCTACCTGCACACAAACTATTGAAGAAGAATTTAGGTTAAATAAAGTTGCTGTTATTGAAGACAAAGCAAAGGAAATTCAACAAGCTCAAAAAGATCTTCAACAATCAATTGAAATTGAATCTCAAAAACAACAAAATTTTATAACATTCAGCAAAGAGGTATCAAATTTAAACAATGAAATTAATTTTAACAACGTTAAAATTTCTGGACTTAGAAAGCAAATCGAAGAATTTGAATCAGAAATTCAAACACTTACATCCTCAAATAAAGATGCAAATATTGAACATGCAAAGTTAAAGTCTTTAAAAGAATCTTTAGATTTAATTTTAGAAAATACTTCAACTAAAAAAGAAGAGTTGCAAAACTACGAATTTATTAGTCTACTTCTTAAAGATGATGGAGCAAAATCTAAAATTATTAAAAAATATTTACCAGTTATTAATAGCAATTTAAATAAATATCTGGAGATTTTAGACTTCCCAGTAAACTTTACTTTAGATGAAGAATTTAATGAGAAAGCTTTAAATCCAATTTATGAAGATTTTTCGTATTCATCATTTTCTGAGGGTGAAAAAATGAGAATAGATCTTGCTCTTCTGTTTACTTGGAGAGAAGTTGCTAAAGTAAAAAATTCAATTAATACTAATTTATTAATTCTTGATGAAGTTTTTGACAGTTCTTTAGATGAAGCAGGAACTGATTATTTTACAAAAATTATTAAATGTGTAGTTAAAGATTCTAATACTTTTGTAATATCTCATAAAGTAGAAGACCTTTTAGAAAAATTTGATCAAACAATTAAGTTTGAGAAAAGAAAAGGATTTAGTGTTATGCTTGACGTTGATTGAATTTACTGCTATCATCTTAAGAAGTAACCTATGATTTTTGTTATGTTTGGTCCTGATGATGAAAAAACTAACATTGAAGACTATTATTCCCTTCCTCTAATAATAAAAGATCCAATAGATGATTCAAATAAAAATCATTTTTGGAAATATAGTGAGGATAAAATTCTAAAACAACTGCAAGAATATATCGCAGGAACTTATAATCAACATTATGTAGATAGAACTGGTGGTGGTACTGAACAAACTTTGGATAAGATTAAGCACAATAGAAGAGAAGGATTTTGTGCAGGTAATGTTACAAAATACATTGATAGGTATGACACTAAAGGAACTCCTCGTGCTGACTTATTTAAGGTGTTGCATTATACTATCTTATTAATTAATCATCTCAATCTTGTTGAGAAAAAATAAAATTTAAAACTATGAAACTTTCTGAATCTACTCTCAACATTCTTAAAAACTTTTCTTCTATTAATCAGTCTATTTTGGTGAAGCAAGGAACTAAGCTTCGTACTATCTCAGTAATGCAAAATATTCTTGCTGAAGCAGATGTAGAAGAAAATTTTCCAAAAGATTTTGCAATCTATGATCTTAACCAATTTCTAAATGGTATTGGTTTACATCAAGATCCTGATCTTGATTTCGCAGAAGACTCTTATCTTGTTATTAGAGAAGGTAAAAGAAAAGTAAAATATTTCTTTGCTGATCCTGAAGTAATTATATCTCCTCCAGAAAAAGGCATTTCCCTTCCAAGTCAAGATGTATGTTTCCAGTTAGATAATTCTCATCTTAATAATCTAATTAAAGCATCTGCAGTATATCAACTTCCAGATTTATCTGCTATTGGTGCAAATGGAGTAATTAGTCTTGTTGTTCGTGATAAGAAGAATGATACTACTAATGAGTATTCAATTGTTGTTGGTGAGACTGATGCCACATTTACTTTTAATTTTAAGGTTGAGAATATTAAAATTATTCCAGGATCTTATGATGTTGTAATTTCTAAAAAATGTATTTCTAAATTTACTAATGAGAAATATAATCTTAACTATTTTATTGCACTTGAACCTGATTCCACTTTTGAATTATGAGAAATGATTTCTTGTGGGTAGAAAAATACGCCCCAAAGAAAATTGAAGATTGTATTCTTCCTGAAAGTATTAAAAAAACATTTCAGGATTTTGTGAATCAAGGACAAATACCAAACCTGTTACTTGCTGGACCTCCTGGAGTTGGTAAGACAACAGTAGCAAAAGCACTATGTAATGAATTAGGAGTTGATTTTTATGTCATTAATGGATCTGATGAGGGAAGATTTCTCGACACAGTACGAAACCAGGCAAAGAACTTTGCTTCGACCGTATCACTTCAAGCAACTGACAAACATAAAGTTATCATCATTGATGAGTGTGATAACACAGGAAACGATGTACAACTCCTCTTACGGGCAAATATTGAGGCATTTTATAGCAACTGCAGATTCATCTTTACCTGTAATTACAAAAACAAAATCATTGAACCCCTTCACTCTAGATGTGCAGTTGTTGAGTTTGGTATTAAGTCCAAAGACAGACCAAAAATTGCAGCAAAGTTCTTTGAGAGACTCAAAAAGATCCTGGATCAAGAAAAAGTTGAAGCAGATGATAAAGTTCTCATTCAGTTAATCAATAAACACTTTCCTGATTGGAGGAGAGTTTTAAATGAATGCCAAAGGTATTCTGTATCTGGTAAAATAGACTCCGCAATTCTTGCCACTTTCTCTGATATTAAAGTAAATGATCTCATTAAACATCTCAAAGAAAAGAACTTTTCGGAAGTTCGTAAATGGATTGTTGCCAATCTTGATAATGATGCCAGTAGTATTCTTCGTATGGTGTATGATGCTCTATATGAACATCTGGATGGTCCCAGTATTGCTGCTTGTGTTCTTATTGTGGCAAAATATCAATACCAATCGGCATTTGTAGCAGATCATGAAATCAATCTTCTAGCAGCATTAACAGAAATTATGTGTGAGTGTAAATTTAAATGAAAAAGAAAACATTTAGTAAATTGATACAAGGACCACTAAGATTTCATCACCAAGATATACATGAAGAACTTAGTGAAATTAAAAATGACATTGACTTAATTAAAACCATTCTTTTGCAAATATTACATGATGAGAAATTTGAAAACACCTCTTCAATACCCAGGGGGCAAGAGTAGAGCAATTAGTAAGGTGTATTAAATTATGAAATACGAATTAAAGGATTGGTTGAACTCAATCAACCAAACCAAGAATAATATCATAGATGAAGATCCATCATCTAAAACTGACTATGCACCTTATATTATAAACAAATGTCTTTCTGGACATATTGATTGTTTGATGTATGTTAATGAGATGAACATTAATAACTCATTAGACAAAAAATTGCAGTATGATTTTTTTATAAATATTCTTAGAACTAAAAAAAGATTTTCTCCTTGGATTCGTAGAGATAAAATTAAAGATCTCGATGTAGTCAAATTATACTATAAATATAATAATGAAAAGGCAGAACAAGCTTTGAAAATTCTGACACATGATCAAATTAATTTTATTAAACAGAAACTTGAAATTGGAGGAATAAAATGAGTGTCATCCAAGAACCCGAAGTGAATTGGTCTCAGGACCAAATGGTAGAAGTTATTCTTAGTGAGCCTGATGATTTTCTAAAGGTTCGTGAGACACTTACTAGAATTGGAGTAGCATCTAGGAAAGAAAAGAAGATCTATCAGTCCTGCCATATTCTTCACAAGCAGGGTAGATATTACTTGGTTCACTTCAAAGAATTATTTGCTCTTGATGGTAAACATGCAAATCTTACTATCAATGATATTCAAAGAAGAAATAGAATTGCTCAATTGCTTGCTGATTGGGAATTAATTAGCATTGTAGATGTGAGCAAAATTTCTGATGTTGCACCTCTCAATCAAATTAAAGTTCTTTCATATAAAGAAAAAAATGATTGGACTTTGGAGACAAAATATAATATTGGATCTAAAAAGAAAAAAGTAGAGGAAACTGAATAATTCTGTAGGGGATTCCACATCCCCTTTTTTATTAGATCTGTTATAATTAGTATTGGATGCCTTAGGGGTCCATAAAACACAAACTCGCTTAAAAAGGAGAAAGATTATGTATCAAACACTCGCAAAATATAATACTGGAAACATTGAGAAGTTTCTCAATGATATTGACAAATATTCCATTGGTATGGATGAATGGATTCATCGGTTTAACTCTCTACATCAAACAGAGTCAAACTATCCACCATATAATGTAGTTAAAGAAAGTAATACTGCCACAAGAGTTGAGATTGCTCTTGCAGGATTCAACAAAAAAGAAATCTCAGTTTATACAGAAAACAATAAGTTATTTGTGGAGGGTCAAAAAGACTCCACAGAAGATGGTAAATATTTACATCAGGGACTTGCAAAAAGGTCATTCGCCAGAGTATGGACGATTTCTGATGATGTAGAAGTCACCAAAGTTGAGTTTGATGATGGTCTTCTTGTGATTAAACTCACACGCATTATTCCAGAGCATCAGAAAAAGAAAGTCTGGTTCTAAATAATATTGCGGGGCTGCCCATTAACTATTGTTGCCTATAAGGGAGGTAATCTGGCAAAACCCAGATTGACACCTCCCATTTTTATTGCTATACTGTATTTGCTTAGGATTACAAATTATGTCAGTTAAACTTTTGGTTCTTAAATCATATGAAGATGTGATTGCCGATGTAAAAGAAATGATGTCTGGGGAAAAGGTAATTGGATATCTCCTTACCAATCCATTCGTGACTAGAGTTAATGAAGGTGAAAATGGAAACGCTAGTAGTGTAACTTATTATCCATATGTTCCTCTATCTAAACAAAAAGAAATTCCAATTCCTTGTGATTGGGTAGTTTCTATTTTAGAACCCTTTGATGAAGTAAAAGAATCTTATTTGGAGCATGTAAATGACAAATCTAAAAGTCTTAATCCTGAAGAATGATGCTGTTCTAGTAACAGAAGTACATGAAGTTCCTGAGGCAGATGTTGGGGAACCAGATTGTAAATTAGTCAATCCATGTATTTTAAAGCAAAATGTTGATGGTGAACAATATTTTGAAAAATGGCCTTCCTTTACTGACCAGAGGGAATTTAAAATTCATTCAGATTCTATTTTTACCATAGTTGATCCCAAACCAGATATTATTGAACTTTATTTGAAGGCTATTAAATGAAGTTTTATACTAATGTCGTTTTAGTAGGAAATGAAATTCTTACTAGGGGATTTGATGGGAAAAATCATTTTAAGAATAGGGAACCTTTTTATCCTACACTCTATGTTAGTACAAATAAAAAAACAAATTTTAAAACTTTAGATGGCAATTATGTAGGTGAACTGAAACCTGGAACCATTCGTGAAACTAGGGAATTTATAGATAGACATAAAAATATAGAAAATTTTATTTTGTATGGCAATACAAGATATATTAATCAATATATTTCTGATAATTATCCAGAAGAATCAATAAAATTTGATATTAGTAAGATTCAGTTAATTACAATTGACATTGAGGTTGCATCTGAAAATGGATTTCCAGATGTACAAAACTGCGAAGAAGAATTGCTTACAATTTCTATTCAAGATTACAATACAAAAAATATTATTACTTGGGGTGTAAAACCCTTTAGTAATACTCAAAAAAACGTTAATTATATCTTATGTAAAAATGAAACTGATTTAATTGATAAGTTTCTTTTTTATTGGGATTCTAATCCTCCAGATGTTATCACTGGATGGAACTGTGATCTTTATGATGTTCCATATCTTTGTGGAAGAATTTCTAAAATATTTGGAGAAAAAACAATAAAGAAACTTTCTCCATGGGGAATAGTTACTGAATCTGAATTGGTAATTGCAGGGAGACTTCAAAAAAAAGTTGATATTGCTGGTATTACAATTCTTGATTATCTTGAATTATATAAAAAGTTTACATATAAAACACAAGAATCCTATAAATTGGATTATATTGCAGAAGTAGAACTTGGTCAAAAGAAATTAGATCACTCAGAGTATGATACATTTAAAGAGTTTTATACAAAAAATTGGCAAAAATTCGTAGAGTATAATATTGTTGACGTAGAATTGGTAGATAGACTTGAGGATAAAATGCGCCTCATTGAACTTGCAATTACTATGGCATTTGATGCTAAAGGTAATTTTAGTGATGTCTTTTTTCAAGTTAGAATGTGGGACTCTATCATCTATAACTATTTGAGATCTAAAAACATTGTGATTCCTTTTAAAAAGGATACAAAGAAGGATCAAAGATTTGAAGGTGCTTATGTAAAGGATCCCATTGTGGGTAAGCATGAATGGGTTGTAAGTTTCGATTTAAATTCGCTTTATCCTCACTTGATCATGCAGTACAATATCTCACCAGAAACACTTGTTGATGGAAAATTTCCTGGTGTTTCCGTGGATAAGTTATTGAATAAATCAATTAAAATCCCAGAAAATTATCCTTATACTGTATGTTCAAATGGTGCCCAGTATAAAAAAGACATCAGAGGATTTCTTCCAGAATTGATGGAAAAGATGTATATGGATCGTGTCATCTATAAGCAGAAAATGCTTGAAGCAAAGCAGCAGTATGAGAAAACTCCTACTGTAGAACTTATGAAAGAAATTGCAAGATGTAATAATATTCAGATGGCAAAGAAGATTTCTCTCAACTCTGCTTATGGTGCAGTTGGTAATGAATATTTTAGATATTTTCGTATAGAAAATGCAGAGGCAGTAACTCTGTCTGGTCAAGTTTCAATTCGTTGGATTGAATGTAAAGTAAATAAGTATTTAAATAAACTTCTTAAAACTGAGGATATTGATTATGTTATTGCTTCTGATACTGATTCTATTTACATTAACATGGGTCCTTTGGTTGAAACTGTATACCAGGGAAGAGAGAAAACTGCTGAGAAAATTGTGGGGTTCCTTGACAAGATCTGTCAAATGGAACTTGAACCTTATATTGAAAGTTCTTACCAAGAATTGGCAGACTATGTAAATGCCTATGCCCAAAAGATGCAGATGAAGAGGGAGAATATTGCAGAAAGAGGAATTTGGACAGCTAAGAAAAGATATATTCTTAATGTTTGGGACTCTGAAGGTGTTAGGTATTCTGAACCTAAACTTAAAATTATGGGACTTGAAGCAGTTAAGTCTTCTACTCCTTCTCCATGTAGGACTATGATTAAAGAAGCATTCAAAATTATTATGACTAAAACAGAAGAGGATATGATTGAGTTTATTAATACTAGTAGAAGTAAGTTTTATAATCTTCCTCCAGAAGAAATTTCATTCCCAAGAACTGCTAATAATATTAATAAGTATAAATCAGCAAATGCTATCTATGGAAAGGGTACTCCTATTCACATAAGAGGAGTTTTGCTGTATAATTACTATATCAAAAATAATAAACTGGACAATAAATACCCAATGATTAATAATGGGGAAAAAATTAAGTTCTGTTATTTGAAAAAAGCAAATCCACTACATGAAAATGTAATTTCATTTATTCAACAATTTCCCAAAGAATTAAATCTTAGTAAATATATTGATTATGAACTTCAATTTGATAAAAGTTTTCTTGAACCTCTAAAAACTATTCTTCAATGTATTGGATGGAAAACTGAAAAAACAAATACCCTATCATCATTTTTTGTATAATTATGGATTTTTTAAAAGATATTGTAAAAGAAGTAGGAGGGGAATATGCCTCTATTGCGGCAGACATTGATGAGACTGAAACATATGTGGATACGGGTTCATACATTTTTAATGCTCTTGTATCTGGTTCTATCTTTGGTGGGGTTTCTGGTAACAAAATTACTGCAATTGCAGGTGAAAGCAGCACAGGAAAAACTTTCTTCAGTTTGGCAGTCGTTAAGAATTTTCTTGATAGTCATCCTGATGGATATTGTTTGTATTTTGATACTGAAGCAGCAATCACAAAATCCCTTTTGGAAAGCAGGGGAATTGACACAACTCGTCTGGTGGTTATCAATGTAGTTACTGTAGAAGAATTTCGCACCAAAACACTCAAGGCAGTTGATATCTACTTGAAGAAAAAGGAAGAAGAAAGGAATCCTTGTATATTTGTATTAGATTCTTTGGGAATGCTTTCTACTAGTAAGGAGATTAATGATGCTTTAAATGATAAGGAAGTTAGAGATATGACTAAATCTCAACTCATCAAGGGTGCTTTTAGAATGTTGACTCTTAAGTTGGGTCAAGCAAAAATACCAATGTTAGTTACAAATCACACATATGATGTGATTGGTGCTTATGTCCCTACAAAGGATATGGGTGGGGGCAGTGGTCTGAAATATGCTGCATCATCTATCATCTATCTTAGTAAAAAGAAGGAAAAGGATGGAACAGAAGTTATTGGTAATATCATTAAAGCAAAAACACATAAATCAAGATTAAGCAAAGAAAATAAAGATGTTGAAATTCGTTTATTTTATGATGAGCGTGGCCTTGATAAGTACTATGGTCTTCTTGAGCTTGGTGAACTTGGTGGACTTTGGAAAAATGTAGCAGGGCGTTATGAGATTGGTGGTAAAAAACTTTATGCCAAAGAAATTCTCAAAGACCCAGAAAAATATTTTAATGCTGAAGTAATGCAGGCACTTGATGAAACAGCACAAAAAGAATTCAGTTATGGATAATATTAGAATTATTCAAACTCATATTGATGTTTCTAAAGTCATTGAACAATTACAAAAACATTCTGAAGATTGGGGTTCTCAAAAGTCATTATCTAAAACTGAACAAGTAGACTCAGCAAAATATAAAACAACAGTTGATGTTCTTCAATTGATAATGGGTGTAGTAAAAACTCCAGGAGATTTGGCATTTAATTCTGAATTGTGCATTAAGACTCCAGCATATGATAATCATACTGAGATTTTTAAAATCTTAAATAAGTATTTTAAAAAATATCGTAGATGTGCTTTTTTGTCTTTACCTGTAGGAGAAGAAGTTGGATTTCACATAGATGAAGGAACTTACTATCTAAGTAAAGATAGATATCACCTTTCAATTCAGGGGAGGTATAAGTATACAGTGGAGCATGAATCTGTTATAGTTGAACCTGGAACACTATTTTGGTTTAATAATAAAAAACCACATAGTGCAGTGAATATAGGAGATGATTCAAGAATTACTTTTGTGTTTGATGTTCCTCAACATAAAAAAAATCCTTAGGAGTAATTGATGGAAAAAATAGAAACTACAATTCTTAGAAATCTGCTTTTTAATAATGATTATTGTAGAAAAGTTTTACCTTTTCTTAAAAATGAATACTTTGAGAATTTTCACGAAAAAGTAGTTTTTGAGGAAATTTGTAATTTTATTCTTGCTTATGATAATCTCGCAACAAAGGAAGTTTTATTAATTGAAACAGAAAAAAGAACTGATATTAGTGAAGATACTTATGGTACAATTTGTGATTATATTTCAAAACTTGATAATTCACCAGTAGAAATGAATTGGATGGTTGATACTACAGAAAAGTGGTGTAGAGATCGTGCAATTTATCTTGCTCTTATGGAATCTATTAAGATTGCTGATGGTCAAGATGAAAAAAAATCTAGGGATTCTATTCCTTCTATTTTGCAGAGTGCACTTTCAGTAAGTTTTGACAATCACATTGGACATGATTATCTAAATGACTATGAACAAAGATATGAATCCTATCACAAAAAAGAAAACAAAATCCCATTTGATCTTGAATACTTCAACAAAATTACAAAAGGTGGTCTGCCTAACAAGACTCTCAATATCGCTCTTGCTGGCACAGGTGTCGGGAAAAGTTTATTCATGTGCCATATGGCTAGCTCCATCCTCTTGCAGGGGAAAAATGTTCTCTACATTACACTTGAAATGGCTGAGGACAGGATTGCTGAAAGAATTGATGCGAACCTCTTGAATGTAAATATCAAAGATATTACTGAGTTATCTAAGCAAATGTTTGATACTAAGGTAAATAATATTGCTAAGAAAACTCAAGGAACTTTTATCATTAAAGAGTATCCAACTGCTTCTGCACATGTAGGACACTTCAAGTCTTTGTTAAATGAATTATCTCTTAAGAAGTCATTTAGACCTGATATTATTTTTATTGATTACCTTAATATTTGTGGGTCATCAAGGTATAAGTCAAACTTTTCTGTCAATTCTTATTCTTATGTTAAAGCAATTGCAGAGGAACTTAGAGGATTGGCAGTGGAATTTAATGTTCCCATTGTCTCTGCTACCCAAACTACTCGTAGTGGTTATGGCAACTCTGATGTTGAACTTACTGATACTAGTGAATCCTTTGGTCTCCCTGCTACTGCTGATCTTATGTTTGCCCTTATTAGTACAGAAGAGTTGGAGCAATTGGGACAACTTATGGTGAAACAACTTAAGAATAGATACAATGATCCCACTATCAACAAAAGGTTCATTGTTGGTATTGATAGGGCAAAGATGAGACTTTATGATTGTGAGCAAAAAGCACAGGATGATATTCTTGACTCTGGTAAAGAAGAAGAGTATAATGATAAAGAAGAACACAAATCTAAAAAATCATTTGAGGGATTTAAGTTTTGAATTATTATTCTGTATTTGATAAAAATGGTAAAAAGATTTCTGACTGTGCAAGCATAAAAGATGCTATAATGTTAGTTGAACTTGGAGAAAACAGAACATATCGTCAAATTAAAAATATTAATCCTGAAACAGTAAATGTCTCTTGTGTAAAATTAGAAGATGATTTACAACTTTCAGAACAAAAAATCCTACCCCAATCAGAATTAGAACCTTTCATTGTATAATTATTACTGAATAAAACTATGACTAAAAAAATTGACTTTAAAAAGTATCAAGAATTTGTAGATGCAGTCACTAGTGATGCATCCAAAGACTTTCTATCTTTAACAGAAAGAATGGTTGAACTTGACCAAAAGGGAGCAAACATTGAAAGGCTTTTAACTGCTGGTGTTGGAATGAATGCAGAAGCAGGTGAGTTTCTTGAAATAATTAAGAAAATGCTATTTCAGGGAAAACCCTGGAACCAAGATAATAAGGAACATCTTATAATAGAACTTGGTGATGTAATGTGGTATATTACACAGGCTTGTATTGCACTTGGGGTTTCATTGGATGAAGTGATTTCTGGTAATGTAGATAAACTTATGAAACGTTATCCTGAGGGGGCGTTTAGCGTATTCTATTCAGAACATCGTTCAGAAGACGATAGATAATAATAAACTGTAAATAAATGGCTACTGAAACAGATCTTTTTGAGGCAGCATCTATTGTTGTTTTCTATTATGCTATAGAAAAAGGAGCAGACTTGACTCCAAATCAAGATTTAACTCTTTATAATGATTTGAAAACTGAGTTTCCAAATATGGATTCTGAATGGTATCTTGGTTTGTTAAAACAAGCAAAAGCATTAATTAAATATCTTGGACATTCTGAAGGTAATAAGGACACTTCTTGGAAATATGCAAGATTTGGGGGATCTACTAAAACTTTACCTGCAACAAAAACAACTGATATTTATGATTATATTTGGTCTAGTTTTAGTAGACCTCAACAACAATTATTTACTGGTAAAAAAGATAGTTGGAATACAACTGATGTTTATATGGTAAAATCAAGTGAAGAAAGATCTATAAAAAATATGATTACTCTCCTTAAAAAAGAATTCACAGATGAAATAACAGATCCTGGAATTTTTGTAGGAACAGTAAATGCTTATTTGGGTAAGTTATTAATGGAAAAATCTTTACTTGGTATTTCCTTAAAAAAACCTACTAAGTCGGAACCAGAATCTCATGTATATGAAACTAATATAGATGTTGGTCCAGATGGAATTGAGGTTCATGATGGGGACATTGTTGGAAATATGTTTACTTATATGGAGATTACAAAGAGGGGAAGTGAAATGGACTTTGCTGGAAACTCTTTAACATTTGAAGCACAATTTAAAGCTGGTAAATACATTAAAAGGTATTTTTGGGAAAGTAAAGTTTCTAGTGTTGCTGCCCATGCCACAGAACCAAGAGATAGAGTCGCCACTAATAAAGGAAAGTACGTAAATGCTACAGCAAGAAATGGTGCAATTCCAGCTCCCAAAATGGCAGAATTGGTTAAAAGATACACTAATGAAGAAATTAATTATAACATTCCTCTGAATGGAAAATTCAATGAAACTCATTTAAAATATTGGCAAGAATATTTTGAAAATCTAGTTGATGAAGATAGTATATCTAAAGATTTTGGTAAAATTTCATACATGGACAAAAAATGCACTCCAAAAGAATTCATTCAAAAAGCATTTTTACTTGATGATCAATCTGCAAATCCTTCAGGTAAAAATTTTGCAATTAAATTGAGAAGTAAGTTGAGAATTTTGAGATATATCAAAATGTTTATTGATGCTAAAAGTCAAGGGAAATTAGCAGAATTAGTTACTCATGCTTACTTCTTGTCATCAAAAATGAACATTAGTCAAGCAGACCTGTCTGGACCCTTTATCAAAGTCCAATAATGTGTTACACTGGTAAAATACTGGAGACCCTATGATTGACCTGAGAACTGGAGACTGTATTGAGTTGGCAAAACAACTTGATGATAACTCTATTGATTGCACAGTAACCTCACCCCCATACAACAAACAGAAGATTGGGGGTGGTTTGTTTCGCAAAATTGAGTATGACAAGTTTGATGATTCTCTTCCAGAAGATGTTTATCAAGAGCAGCAGATTGAACTTTTGAATGTTCTGTTTGATAAAACCAAAGATGGTGGTTCTCTATTTTATAATCATAAGGTTAGATATCTTCAGGGTAATGCAACTTCTCCTTGGCAATGGTTGCCTAAAACCAAGTGGCACATCAGAGAAGAAATCATTTGGAACAGAGGAAGTGGTCCAGAGATTTCTGGATACAGATTTACTCAAATTGATGAAAGAATCTATTGGTTGTGTAAGGGAGCAAAGCGTCCCAAACTTC